>OGGJ01000145.1_pt1 | contig 72937 bp, 71 predicted proteins | sample 1571071 | NCBI WGS metagenome assembly OGGJ01 (sample SAMEA2581954, study PRJEB24529) | metagenome | biome: Human gut stool | place: China | collected 2011
CTCCCTCCCTTTGGGAGGGGTGGGGTGGGTGTCGGGTTGCTTGTGATTGGGTATTGGGTTGCTTGTGGTTGGGTGTTTCTTATCTTATTTCATCATGTTTTCTTTCGCCCTTTCAAACCCTTCTACCAGCTCTTTCATGACTTCGGCCACGGGTTTGACGCTCTTTATGGCCGATGCTACTTGCCCTATTTCAAGCTCTCCGCCGTCGATGTCGCCCTCGAAGATGCCGCGTTTCGATGCAGCCTGCCCCAGTATGGCGCGCAGTTCGTCGGCAGACGCTCCGCCGTCCTCGGCTTCTTTCACCTTGTTATATAGCGAGTTCTTGATTAGCCGGGTAGGGGCGAGCTTCTTAAGGCAGAGCATCGTGTCGCCCTCTTCCGTCGAAACGCAACGCTGTTTGAACGCGTCGGCAGCCGAACTTTCCTCCGTCAGGGCGAAGAGAGTGCCTATCTGCACGCCTTCCGCACCGAGAACCATCGAGGCGAGCATGGCTTCGCCCGACGCTATTCCGCCTGCGGCGATGAGCGGAAGGCCCGTTGCGCGGCGCACTTGGGGTATTAGCGTCATCGTGGTAGTCTCCTCGCGGCCGTTGTGTCCGCCTGCCTCAAAGCCCTCGGCCACCACCGCGTCAACCCCGGCTTCCTCGCATTTGCGTGCAAATTTGCTGCTCGACACCACATGGGCTACGGTGATGCCCGCCTCGTGGAGCATCGGGGTGAACTTCTTTGGGCTGCCTGCCGAGGTGAAAACGATTTTCACGCCGCTGTCGATGATGAGCTTCATCAGCCGGTCTATTTCCGGGTACATCAGCGGAACGTTCACACCCCAAGGCTTGTCGGTGGCTTCTTTCATCTTGGCGATGTGTTCTTCAAGCGTCTCGGGGTGCATGGAGCCTGCTCCGAGCAGGCCCAGTCCGCCTGCGTTGCTTACCGCAGAGGCCAGCCTCCAGCCGCTGCACCACACCATTCCGCCCTGCACAATAGGGTACTGTATGCCGAAAAGTTCCGTTATTCTGTTCTTTTTCATAGTCGGATGTTTTTTAGATGTAATGTAATTCAGTGCGCAAATATATGGATTTTCGGGCGAAATGCAAAATAAAATGAGCCTAAACGCCCATAGTTTGCTAACGCATTTCAGCCCGTTGCGTAACTGCTTGTGTTGCAGCATGTTGCAGGTGGCGTTGCAAAAGGCCACCTTTTACGCTCTGAAAGGTGGCCTTTTACAACGCGAAATGCCGCCTTTTGGAAATCAAAAGGCGGCATTTCGCAAAGCGGTTGGCTGGAGGCGTCAGTCTGTCAGGATGACGGTGACGCCGCGCGCGGCCTGCGCCCCCATGACGAGGGCCTGCGCTATGTCGGCCGTTTTAGACGGGCCGGAGATGAAACAGCCGTACCCGTAGCCGGTCATGCGCACTCGGCTGTATGCCTGGTGCATGTTGCTCACGATGCTGTTGCGGCTAAGCAGTATGACAAGGTATTCGGAGATGAAGCAAACAGCGCGCTCCTTCATCGTCTGCGGAACCCACACGCAGCCGTTCTCTGCCACGCCGATTTCACCCTGCACGATGCCTACGTCGGTGCCGTTAAGCTCCTGCGCCGAGCCTACGGTGTCGGGATTGCGCTGCGCAATGGTTATTCCCGGCACGTTGCTGGCGAAGACCTTTGCCGCAGGGTACGCCTTCCTTATGGCCTCGTTTACGTCTGCGCCGCTCTCAAGCGTCACCACGTCGCCGCCAACGGCCTTGCTCATGGCGATGAACTGGGCTACGGGGTCGGCGTATTCAACGCCCTTCAGCGCGTCAAGGTCGGGCATGTCGTATTGCTCCTTGACGTTCATGTTGCGCCTGTATGTTGACAGTATTTCTTCTTTTGTGCTCATTTTGCATATTTGTTTGACACCCACCCCAGCCCTCCAGAAGGGAGGGTGCTTGATTACTCGTGCCGGATGGGCTGTTGTTATGATGGTAGCTGTTATTCTTTAGGACGCCCGGCTCCCTCCCTTGGGGAGGGTTGGGGTGGGTCTTTCTTCATTATTTCATGGAACGGCTGCTTGCTGAACACGGGCATTTCGTGGCCGTAGCCCCAGCCGTTCAGCTTGTTGTACATAAGCGCGCGCGGCATGTGGTTGGCCAACGGGGCGAACTTCAGTGCGGTGTTGTACATCAGAGGATGGTTGAACAGGTACTTCATGCCCACCGACATTGCCTTCTTCACGGGGTCGGCCTTGCCTATTGAGTCAAGCCCTTGCCGCCAACGGTATATTTGTTCGGAAAGGTTTACCTTGACGGGGCACACGTTGTCGCACGAGCAACACAGCGTGCAGGCGCTCACGTTGTCGGCATAGCGCACCTTGTCTTTCAGCATTCCGAGGTTTATTCCGATAGGTCCGGGTATGAAGTAAGTGTACGAGTAGCCTCCGCTTCGCCGGTAAACGGGGCACGTGTTCATGCACGAGCCGCAGCGTATGCACTTCAGCGTCTCCCAGTGTTCGGGCTGGCTGATGATGCTTGTGCGGCCGTTGTCCACGAGCACGATGTGCATCTCGGCTCCTGGCCGCGCCTTGCGGAAGTGCGATGTGAACGATGTTGTAGGCTGACCCGTGGCCGCCCGGCACAGCAGACGTTGGAATACGGCCAGCGAGCGGTAGTCGGGCACCACCTTCTCCAAACCCATCGCCACGATGTGAAGCCGCGGCATGGAGGTTGACATGTCGGCGTTCCCCTCGTTGGTACATACAACCACGTCGCCCGTTTCGGCAACTCCGAAGTTGGCACCGGTCATGCCCGCGCCGGCCGTCATGAACTCGTCGCGCAGGCTGAGGCGTGCCTGGTAGGTAAGATAGGTGGGGTCATAGTTGCCTTTCTCGCTCCCCAGCTTCTCCTCGAAGAGGCGACCAACCTCCTCCTGCTTGATGTGTACCGCCGGCACTACTATGTGGCAGGGCTGCTTGTGCATCAGTTGCAGTATGCGTTCGCCGAGGTCTGTCTCCACCACGTCTATGCCGTGGCTTTCAAGGTAAGGGTTCATGCCGCACTCTTCGGTCAGCATCGACTTGCTCTTCACCATTTTCTTTACGTCGTGCTCTTGGAGTATTGACAGCACGGTGGAGTTGAACTCCGCCGCGTCTTTCGCCCAATGCACGTGTACGCCGTTGCGTTCTGCGTTGCCGGCAAACTGCTCCAGGTAGCGGTCAAGATGCGTCACGGTGTGCCGTTTGATGGCACTGGCCGCGTCGCGCAGCTGCTCCCACTCGTCAAGTCCGTGCGCCATGTCGTCGCGCTTGGCGCGGAGCGACCAGAAAGTGTCGTCGTGCCAGCGTGCGTCCTTATTGGTTTCCTGAAAGCGTTGTGCCGCTTTTGAATGTAGTGTGCTCATAGTCCTGCCGCTAATATTTGTACTACGTGGATGAATTTTATGTCTTTCTTCTGCCTGCGGGCCACGCCTTCGAGGTGCATCAGGCACGAACTGTCAGGCCCGGTGACGTATTCCGCGCCCGTGGCGATGTGCCTTTCCAGCTTGTCGATGCCCATTCGTGTTGACACGGCAGGCTCTTCGATGGAGAACATGCCGCCGAAGCCGCAGCATTCGTCAACGCGTTCAGGCTCGACGACGGTTACGCCGTCGACAAGGGAGAGCAAGTCCTTTATTTTGTTGAACTTGGGTATGTTGCGTTCCGAGGGCGACGAGAGGCCGAGCTCGCGCACACCGTGGCACGAGTTGTGCAGGCTCACCTTGTGGGGGAACTTACCCGGCAGCGACGTAACGCGCAGCACGTCGTGCAGGAACTCGCATATGTCCATCGTCCTTTCCGCCGTTTCGCACCGCTGTTTGCCCTTCATCAGGCGCGGATAGTTGAGCCTTATGAAGGCGGCGCAGCTGGCCGAAGGAGCCACTACGTAGTCGAACGCCTTGAACATGTCGTCGTAACGCTCGGCCAGGGGCACGGCTTTCAGCTCGAAACCGGCGTTGGCCATGGGCTGACCGCAGCACGTCTGGTTCATGGGGTAGGTCACGTCTACCTGCAAATGCTTGAGTAGCTTGTATGCCGCGACGCCCACTTCGGGGTAAAGGGCGTCGACGTAGCATGGTATGAAAAGTCCTATTTTCATCTTGTTCAGAATGTCTTGTACACTGATAATAAAGCTTTTGCCGAACGCAAAAGTACAAAAAAACGCAAAAAAGCAGTGCTTTTCCGCGCGAAATATTCATGTTTTTTCTGTCATACGATTGCCAATGGCGTAACTGCCTGTCACCCAGCGCATTATAAAAGGCCGTCTTTTAGCGTGTAAAAGACGGCCTTTTAGAGGATGAAAGACGGCCTTTCGCATTGCGAAAGATGGCCTTTGGCGTTCATTCGCAGTTCAGGTGTATATGATTACTGTATATTCTTTTGTCTTTGCGATTGCATTTCATGTACACATCCTATTTCAATCCAGGCGGTCGGTAGCCGTCATTCCGCGCTCCGACGCGGAATCCAGAAAACACAAAGGGCGTAAAAAGGTGTAGGCTGCATACACTGGATTCCGCGTCGGAGCGCGGAATGACGGTTACCGACCGCCTGGATTGTAGTAGGAGGTAAAAGTCTAATACGCTTACCTGCCATACACTCGAATTGCTGATAAACCGCCTTTGGCGTTTTACTTGTTCGCCGCTTCGCGGTATTTCTGCAAGAGCCAGGCTTTCTGCTCTTCAATAGTCATGTTGCTGTTGTCAAGCTCCAGCGCGTCGTCGGCGCGCCGCAGGGGGTCGACGGCGCGGTGGGAGTCGATGTAGTCGCGCTCCTGTACGTTCTTCAGTATGCTGTCAAAGTCGGCCTCCATGCCCTTGGCCTTCAGCTCGTCGTAACGCCTTTGGGCGCGCACTTCCGCCGAAGCGGTGACAAACACCTTGAGTTCGGCGTCGGGGAAAACGGCCGTTCCGATGTCTCTTCCGTCCATCACGATGCCTTTATCGCGCCCCATGGCCTGCTGCTGCGCCACGAGCGCGCGCCTTACGAAGGGCAGGGCGGCAATGGGACTGACGTGTGCCGACACTTCCATTGTGCGTATCGCCTGCTCCACGCACTCCCCGTTGAGGTATGTGTCTGGGCGGCCCGTCCCGGTGTTGAGCTTGAACGATATGCCTATGTTGCCCATGCAGGCCTTCAGTTCGGCCTCCTTTATTGTGCCGTCGGGGCGGAACAGGCCGCCGCGCAGGGCGTAGAGCGTCACCGCGCGGTACATTGCGCCGGTGTCAACGTAGATGTATCCGATTTCGCGTGCAAGGTCTTTGGCCATCGTGCTCTTGCCGCACGACGAGTAACCGTCTATGGCCACTATGATTTTCTTCATTCTGTCAGGCACCCACCCCAACCCTCCCGAGGGGAGGGAGCTGGATATGCCTTGCTCATTGTTTGTCATTTCTTTGGGTTTTATATGTAAAAATAGGTAATCAAACCCCATTCCTCCATGAGGGTTGGAGTGGGTCTTACAGGCTGTAAGTAGCGTTTATGATGATAGAGTTTGACGATACGTGGTATTTGCCGTAGGCCAGTTGCAGCTTGAAACGTTCAAGCTGGAGGCCTGCTCCGAGCGAAAGGCCGGCCATGTGGGTGCTTTCCTCGTCGGTGCCTTTCAGCGTTTTCATCTCGTCGGCGCGGCGGAAGTTGTAGCCTGCAGCCACGTATATCTGTTGCGAGAATAATATGTCGATGCCTGCCACAAGGTGGTTGAAGAAGCCGTAGTCCCAGTGGTTCAGGTCAACCAGCGTCGCCGAGAGGCGGAAAGGCAGGGCTGCGAACCGCTTGCTTGCGCCGAGCTGCACGTCGAGCGGCATCTTCTCGTACTCGTTGTCGTAGGCTTTCAGCTGGCCTCCGAGGTTTTTCGCCACGAGCGACACTGACCATTCGTGCTCCGGGTCGTAATAGTTGAGGCCGAGGTCTATGCCCACCGCCCACGACGAATAGCTGCCTATGTAAGAGTTTATGACCTTGGCCGTTATGCCTCCGGCGAGCTTTTGGCCGAGCATATAGCTGAAAACGCCGCTCAAGGCGATGTCCTTGGCCGAAAATTCGCCCGTCTGCACGTTGTTCATGTCTACCTCCTTCATCGTTCCGTAGTCCATGTACTGTGCCATGACGGCCACCGACGCCTTCTCCTTCAGTACCTTGGTGAACGACGCGCTGGCCGTTTTCGCCCCGGCCATGTACGTCATGAAGTTTAGGTTTATGCTCTTGTCGCTGACCGACGAAAGCAGTGCCGGGTTGTTGAACATTAGCGTGGGGTCGTCTTCTATTATGGTGATGTTGTCTCCGCCGAGGGCTGCAGCGTGGGCGCTGACGGGCAGACGCAGGAAGTTATACGCCGTCTGGCTGTCCTGTGCGTAAGCTGCGGCGACGAGAAACGCCAGCAAAAGCGTGAAAAAAGTTTTTTTCATCCAAATCAGTTAATTTTGGCGCAAAGTTACATCTTTTTCAAATACAAGAGTTACTTTTGCATAATGAAAACGTATTGTCTTGCGCACGGAGTTACCATAATAACGTAAAAAACGACGTATTAGTATAACCCGTCAATGCCAAGGCTGCAAATTCTCGTTGTTGTTTGTGGACGTAAAGAAGACATATCGTGCCGATTTGGATAACCGCAGGGTGTCGGGCTTCCTCTTGGGGCTTGTGGTTGCGCTGTCGTTGTTTCTCGTCGCGCTTGAGTTTACGGTACAAGGCGGCATGCCGGAGGCCGATGAAGGCATGCTCGACGACGTTTCGCAAGACATCGAGATGATGCCCGCTGTACATCATGACGACATGATGGCCGCCGCTCCGAGCGGCAGGCAGGCCGCTGTTTCGGACAAAATCAACGTGGTAGACAAGCCCGTCAAGGAAGAGAAGGCTGGCAGTCCGCTTTCAGACAAGGCCGCGCTGAAAAAGCTGCTTGGCGTAGGTTTCGGCGACGTTGCCGCCGTTTCGGATGTCACCTTGCAGCCTACCGCCGTCGACGGGGACGCTGACAATCCGCTGAACTTCCAAGTGGTAGAGCGTTTGCCGGAGTTTCCCGGTGGCATGTCGGCCTTCGTCCAGTGGCTTACAAAGAACCTGAAATACCCTTTGGTGGCGCAGCGTGCCAAGCGGCAGGGCACGGTTTTAGTGTCGTTCATAGTCAACAAGGACGGCACAATAGCAGACCGCAAGGTGGTGAAGTCGGCCAGTCCCGACCTTGACCGTGAGGCTTTGCGCGTGCTTAGGCTGATGCCGAAATGGAAACCGGGCGAAGACCACGGGCAGCCTTGCCGCACTTATATCTGCATTCCGGTAGTTTTCAAATTGTAACAGAAGTATAACCTGCATTTGCATAAACCTTAATTACTATGTTGACAGCTGACGAAATCCTTGCAAAATTCAACGAATATCTTGACGGTTTGCCGTATGACCGCGAGCCGAAGGGCCTTTACGAGCCGGTGAAGTATGTCCTTTCGATGGGCGGAAAACGAATACGCCCGTCGCTGATGCTCATGGCTTACAATATGTATAAGGACGCCCCGGAGAGCATCCTGCCGTCGGCGTGTGCCATAGAGACGTACCATAACTATACGTTATTGCACGACGACCTGATGGACAACGCCGGAATGAGGCGCGGAAAGCAGACCGTCCACGTGAAGTGGAACGCCAATACGGCCATCCTTTCGGGTGACAGCATGCTTGTGTTGGCATACAGTCATTTCCTGAAATGCCGTCCGGACAAGCTAAAACCAGTGCTCGACCTCTTCACGGAGACAGCTCTTGAAATAGGCGAAGGCCAGCAGTATGACATGGATTTCGAGACACGTACCGACGTGACGGAAGCCGAATACATAGAAATGATACGCCTCAAGACGAGCGTTTTGCTTGCATGTGCGCTGAAAATAGGTGCAATTTTGGCCGACGCACCTGACGAGGATGCCGACAATCTGTACAAGTTCGGCGAGCAGATGGGGCTTGCCTTCCAGTTGCAGGACGACTATCTCGACGTTTACGGAGACCCTTCGGTGTTCGGAAAGGCCGTGGGCGGCGACATACTTTGCAACAAAAAGACATACATGCTCATCAACGCTTTCAACCGTGCGGACGATGCACAGCGTGCTGAATTGATGCGTTGGGTGACGGCAAAAGACTTCGACCCGAAGGAGAAAATTGCCGCAGTGACCGCCATTTACGATAAAGTCGGAATAAGGAAAGTGGCCGAAGAGAAAATAGAATACTACTTCGGGCAGAGCCGCAAGTATCTTGCAAAGGTCAATCTGCCTGACGAACGCAAGGCCGTTCTTGCCGCTTATACCGACAAGATGATGACACGTAAAAATTGATTTAATTCATAATTCATAATGCACAATGCATAATTATTCAATTGGAGCTTTCATTACGCAGTGTGAATTATGAATTATGAATTGTGAATTATGCATTGACAAATGCCTTACCGTAGACTTCCAAAGACTGACGCGGCGCGTCTACGTGCGCTGAAAACGGTGCTCGACAGCAACGAGTTGTACACCGTGCGCAACCGTTTTGTCGACTGGCAGACCATAAACCGCGCCCAACCGGCATACGACAGGCTTCTTACAGCCGCCGAGCAGTATCGACTTACATACTCGGCGCAGCTTCGCGGTGTGGGAAAAATCGACAAGCTGCAGCGCAACGCCACGATGTACGTCAGCCATTTCCTGCAAGTTTTGATGATGGCCGTTGAGCGTGGGGAAATCAAGAGGCCGTTGCTTAAACTCTACGGTCTGGACGAAGACTCTAAGGCATTGCCCAACATGAAGGGTGCAAGTGCGTTAATCCGTTGGGGAAGGCAGGCCGTAGAGGGCGAGAAAGCGCGTGTGAAGCAGGGCGGAAGGCCGATTTACAACCCCACGGTTGGCATGGTAAGCACGCATGTTGACATCTTCAACGACTGCTACCAACAGCAGAAACGCCTGAAGGACAACACCTCGCGAGCCCTTGAAAGCCTGAAACGCATACGCCCGGAGGTTGACAGCATCATCCTGGAGCTGTGGAATCAAATCGAGGCTCACTTCAAGGACGAGCCTGCGGAGACGCGTTTCGACATGTGCAGGAAGTTCGGCGTGGTGTATTATTACCGTAAGAATGAAGTTAAAGTAGTAAAGGAGGACGGAGGTTTTAAGAAGGAGTAAGGGGAGTAAGGAGAGAAGGAGTAAGTAAATTAGCTTTGTTGCAATGATGTCAGTGTAAAGACAACCGATGCAAATCTACTTACTCCTTCTCTCCTTACTCCCCTTACTCCTTCTTAAAGCCTCCTTACTCCTTTTCTCCAAAAAGTCAAACAATGAATTTCATCGATACACATTCTCATCTTGACGGCGAGGAGTTTGCCCTTGACCGTGACGAAGTTGTGGCCCGTGCGAAGGCCGCAGGGGTAAGCAAGGTTTTCATTCCGGCAATCAATCTGCCGTCGGTCGACACCGTGTTGGCTGCGTGCGCCCGTTATCCGGGCTTCGCCTATCCTATGCTCGGCCTCCATCCGGAGGACGTAAAGGCCGACTGGCGCGACGTTCTGTCGCAGATGAAGGCGCGGCTCGACGCGCCGGAGCATCCGTTCATAGCCATTGGCGAAGTAGGGTTGGACTATTATTGGAGCCGTGAGTTCGAGCAGGAGCAGCTTGAAGCGTTAGAAGAGCAGGTGCGCTGGTCGGTGGAGACACGCCTGCCGCTGATGCTCCATTGCCGCAAGGCGCAGAACGAAATGGTGAATTTGCTGCGGCAATACAAGAAAGACCTGCCCGGCGGCGTGTTCCATTGCTTCACTGGAAACGATAAAGAGGCGGCCGAATTGTTGCAGTTTGACAACTTCGTGCTCGGCATCGGCGGCGTGCTTACGTTCAAGAAGTCGCACCTGCCCGAGGTGCTGCCTGCCGCCGTGCCGCTCGAACGCATCGTCATCGAGACCGATTCGCCCTACATGGCGCCCGTGCCGATGCGCGGCAAGCGCAACGAGAGCGCCTTCGCACTGTACGTGTTGAAGCGTCTTGCCGAGTGTTACGGCGTGAGCGAGGACGAAGTGGCCGCCACTACCAACGCCAACGCCGCCCGTGTGTTCGGCATCGGGGCGTAGCTTTGTAAGTGCCTGATTGTCAGACGCGTTGTAAAAGGCCGTCTTTCGCATTGCGAAAGGCGGCCTTTTAGCGTGCAATTCATGGCCTTTTGGAATGCAAAAGACCGTATTTTGCAGAGCGGCCGGTAGTTAAGGCCGCTGCATTGCCGGTGGAATCAGGATTTGGAACACGTCGTTTTCCCACGCCACAGTGTACCCATGCTTGCCGATGAAGCGGTTGATGAGCTTGATTTTTGCATTCTTGTGGAAGTAAGTTTCTTCCGCACGGTCGTTGTTCCAGTCGGCATACGGCTCGTACCAGCGTGGCAGCATCGACTTGTCGCGCACTATTACGGGCAGGCGTTTGCGCTCCCGTTCCGCCTGGCTGAATTTCCTTTCCATGTTTGCAGGGTCGTAAGTCCACACCCACGGGTTGTAAAGGTAAGGCCGTGTGTTGGTGAGGAAGTTCACCGTAGGTATGTTCTGGAAACACAGCAGGTAGTCGTCCTCGCTTACGTATTTTGACAGTTCGCGCAGCATCGGGTCAAGCATCTCGCAGTTTTTCCTTGTCGTATAAGTTGTTGCCAGCGGCGAGTCTATCCTGTAAACCTTGTCCCAGCGGCCACCGGCGTCGAAGTAACACTGGCTTGCTATGTTCACAACGCCGCGCTTCACCACGAACATCGTGAATATTAAGGCGCACAAGGCCAGCATGCGTGCCGCCTGCTTGTGCCCTTCCAGCTTGCCGCACGCGTTCCAGGCCATGCCCAAGGCGAATGCGCCCGACATGTAAACGCAGTACTCGCCCATGTTGCTTATGCCGTAATCGCTGCCCAACGGCAGGGCGTACATGTTGACGAGGATGATTAGCGAGAGGTATTTCAAGCCTATGCCTGCATCCTTCCGCGCGAGCGTCCAAACGCACACGGCGGTAGACACGGCGTAAAGTACAAACGTGTTGGACGACGAGAACGTCATCAGCACGGCGTAAGCCGCGCCTACGGCGGCGCACTGCCACCAGCCCGTGTGCGGCGGAATGCGCTTCCGCAAGAGCATTACGGCGACAGGAATGCCGAGGGTAAGCACCATGTCGGTCAGCACCTGTTTGTAATTAAGTAAATAAACCACAAGCATGTCTGTCAGGTTATGCGTGCTCTTTTCTTCGCCTACGGCGGAAAAGCCGTCCTCCACAGCCTGCATGAAGATTCCAAAATGCCCTGAAACCGCCATCAGGGCGAATACCGAAGCCATGCCTGCGGCGAACCCCACGACGGCGTACAGCAGCATGCGTGCTGTCTTTGCGGCGTCGCGGTGGTGCAGGTGGTAGGGCACAAGGAGCAGTATCAGCAGTGCAAGCGACAGGTTGGGCAGGCGTGCGAACACGTTTACGCCGATGATGAAGCCGCCCAGCGCCATGAGCATCGGACTGTCCTTCGACAGCGACAGGTACACGGCGTATGACGCTCCGACGGCGAGCAAGGCCGTAAGGTAGTCGTGGTAAAACACCATCATGCCATAATCCGCGCAAAGGAAAGCCCAGAACATGTCGGCCATTATGCACCACGACGGCATTAAGCCTTTCATCATCCTGTAGACGATGTACGCCGTGGCGGTTATTACGAGCATGGCCAACAGGCGGAAACCGAAGATGCCGCAGCCGCCGAGAAGCACGTTCCACAAGCCCCCGACATACTCTGACAGGTAATAAAGAAAGAGGTATTGCACCGAACTCGGGTCGTTGAACATCTGCTGGAAGCCCGAGAGCACCCAGCCCTCGTCGCACATGTCGAAGCCCTGCAAGCCGAGGACCGTGTAGAACAATGCCACCGAAACAAGATATACCGGCAGGAAACCGCCGTCGCGCTTATTCCCAAAAAGTTTCATAATAACCGTTTTTAGGTAAAAAAGAACACTTTGTCCGTCAGGTTGGAATAAACGGACAATTTTGTTGCAAATTTACTTAATTAGTGACACTTTTGCGGCATTGGCGTGCGATAAATGGCGTTTTTCATGCTTGCAGGCCGTATTACGGCGCGAAAACGGGGCTTTGGCGGCAGTGAATTTTTCACGTGGCACATTATAACAAAAGGCCGAAACGCACGTTAATAAGGTATGAAAGCATCTGAAGCGAAAATCATCGACATAAAGAAAATCATCGACATAAGGGGCAACCTGTCGGTGGTCGAGGGGCTGAAAGACATTCCTTTCGACATAAAACGCGTCTATTGGGTGTATGACGTGCCGGCAGGCGAATGCCGCGGAGGCCACGCCCACAAGCGCCTGAAGCAGTTTATCATAGCGTTGAGCGGCAGCTTCACCGTGACGCTTGACGACGGAACGAGCAAGAGAACCGTGCTGCTCAACCACCCGTACCAGGGACTTGAAATAGAGACTGGCATCTGGCGAACGCTCGACGACTTCTCTTCGGGGGCGGTGTGCCTCGTGCTCGCGTCGGAGCTTTACGACGAGAGCGACTACATACGTGATTATGACGAGTTCCTGGAGTACGTAAAATGTTCGAAATAACAAGTTATTCAAGCGAAAGGAAAGCCGATTGGGATGCCTTTGTCTGCGGCTCTAAGAACGGTACTTTCTTGTTCCGCCGCGATTACATGGACTACCATAGCGACCGCTTCAGCGACCACTCGCTCATGTTCTACCTGAAAGGCAGGCTCCATGCGGTGCTGCCAGCCAACATCTGCGGCGGCACGCTGTATTCCCATCAGGGGCTTACCTATGGCGGACTTGTCATGGACTGCGACGCAAAGGCTGCCGAGGTGTGCGCGCTTTTCGGTGAATTAAACGATTATCTACGTGCGCAGGGTGTGCGGAAGGTGGTCTACAAGGCCGTGCCTTGGATTTATTCGCGCTATGCTTCGGAAGAAGACTTGTATGCAATAGTTAACGTTTGCGGCGCAAGGCTTGCCTCACGCGACATATCTTCCACAATATTCCTCGACCGCAGGCTGAAGTTCGGCGAGCTGCGCCGCCGCTGCATGAAGAAGGCTTTGCGTGCAGGCGTTACGGTAAGGCGGAGCGACGACGTGGCAGCTTTTTGGCAAATACTCGACAACAATCTTGAAAGCAAGTACGGAGTAGCCCCCGTACACACGCTCGAAGAGCTGCAACTGCTGATGGGGCGCTTTCCCGACAACATACATCTTTACATGTCTTATCTTGGCGACGAGCCTTTGGGAGGCACCGTAGTGTATCTTAACGGCGGCACAGTGCACACGCAATACATATCGGCTTCACCCGAAGGCAAACGCCTCGGGGCGTTGGACGCGCTGTTCGGCGAGCTTATTTGCAATGTGTACAGCGGTTACAGGTATTTCGACTTCGGGCGTTCCACCGAGCGTGGGGGCGCATATCTCAACGAAGCCCTTATCTTCCAGAAGGAAGGTTTTGGCGGACGTGGCGTGTGTTATGACACGTATGAGTGGGACAACCCACCCCAACCCTCCCCCAAGGGAGGGAGTTTGATATGCGGAGAAGTTGTGTGCCGCATGTCAAGTATTGGGTAAGTATAATATAAAAACAGTTTTCAAGACATTCCAGACACCCTCCCTTGGGGAGGGATGGGGTGGGTGTTAAAATCATGATTATGGTCAACTATCTTGAGTTACGCAAGGTTACGGCGATGCACTCCGCCGAAATCGGCGACGCGGTGAGGCGCGTCGTGGAGGGCGGATGGTATCTGCAAGGCGAGGAGACACGCCTCTTCGAGCAGGAATATGCCGCATACATAGGGACAAAATGCTGTGTAGGCTGCGGCAACGGGCTTGATGCGCTAACGCTGATATTGAGGGCTTACATGGAGATGGGCGTGATGCGGCCGGGCGACGAGGTAATCGTGCCTGCCAATACGTACATCGCCAGCATTCTCGCCATTACCGAAAACGGCCTGCGCCCTGTGCTGGTAGAGCCTCGCCTGGACACTTTCCAAATAGACGACAGCCTCGTTGAGCAGGCCGTAACGCCGCGTACCAAGGCTGTGATGCTCGTCCATCTGTATGGCCGCTGCGCATATACGGAGAAACTTGGGGACATCTGCAAGCGTCACGGACTGAAGCTGATTGAGGACAACGCGCAGGCTCATGGCTGCACGTTCGGCACGAAGCGCACGGGCAGCCTTGGCGACGCGGCCGGCCACAGCTTCTATCCGGGCAAGAACCTCGGTGCGCTCGGCGACGCCGGGGCTGTGACTACGGACGACGAGGAACTGGCGCAGACGGTGCGCGCGCTGGGCAACTACGGGTCGAGCCGCAAGTATGTGTTCAACATGAAGGGGCGCAACAGCCGTATAGATGAAGTGCAAGCCGCCGTGCTGCGCGTCAAGCTGAAGTATCTTGACTGCGACAACGCCGTGCGCAGGCGCATCGCCATGCGTTATATAAGCGAGATACACAACCCTGAACTGCTGCTGCCAAGCCATGACTTCTGCGCCAACAGCGTACACCACATCTTCCCCGTGCTCTGCCGAAGGCGCGATGAGCTGCAACAATACTTGGCCGACGGCGGCGTGCAGACCATCATCCACTACCCCATACCGCCGCACAGGCAGCTCTGTTATGCTGAACTTGGCGAGCTGAATCTGCCCGTTACCGAACGCATACACCGCGAGGAATTGAGCATTCCGTTGAACCAGACGATGCAGGAAGACGAGGTTGACAGGGTGATAAGTTTGCTCAACGGTTTCAATTGACGGCCTTTCGCCCTGCAAAAGGCCATGAATTGCAATGTAAAAGGCCGTCTTTCACACTATGAAAGACGGCCTTTTATAATGTGGTTGATAATCAGGCGGTTACACATAGGCGTACAACCGCCCTGCAACGGTTAAAGTATCCTGCCGCAAAGGCGGAAGTTGATGACCGGATAAACGGTGACTTTGCTTAGCGTCTTCATCAGTCCGCCGTCCTCGCCGTCGAAGTCGTCCTCGGTAAGTCGGTCGCCGTTACAGTACAGTTTGGGCGACCCCCAGAACTGTACGCCGGCCTCGAACATGAAGCCGATGCGCTTCTTGGGCACTGCGCGGCCAAAGCCGAGGCCGATGTAAGGCTTGAACGAGGCCGTCTTTATTTCCGCATTGATGTTGCCGTCGTTGTCAGGCGTGAGCAGGTAGTCGCCCAGTTCGTAGCCAATCATCAGGCTTGGATGGTCGCGGTTGTAGTCGGCTATGCCTTGCAGCAGGCCGTCCTCCTTGTTGTAAGCCTTGATTATGGCCGACGAACCGAAGTAAGCTCCGGCCGTGATGTGGAACGAACTGCTCTTGAAGGGGAACACGTCGAAGAGCAGCTTGCCGTTGGTGAAGCCCACCTTGGCCTCCACTTCCACCGTTTCGGGTATGGTATAGCCTGTAACGTTGGGCATTTCGTTGATGTCAAGGTCTGTGCCGAACTTGATTGAAGGCATGAAAGCCACTCCTGCGCGGACCTGCACATAGTTGCCTATAGGCGCGGCGACGTCGAAGCCTATACCGGGAGTTCCGGCGGTGATGCCGACCGAAAGGTGGTTGAACATGTTTTTGTCTTCTTCCTGTGCGCTTGCAGTCAATACGCCGCAGAGCATTGCCAAGGGCAATACGAGATGTTTTAGACTCATGATTTGATTGTTGTTTTGTTAATAATATGATGGTTTATAATCATCCGACAATGCTAAATAATGTAAACGGAACGGCGACATTATTGTCTAAAACGGCCAAAAACAGGCTTGTTTTTCTGCAAAGTTAAGTTAATAAGGTTAATCATACAACATTTTGTATAAAAACTTTTAAATAATTAGTAACTTTGCAGCTGTTCGCATTAACTTTGTAAACCAAGTATTTACACATGTCACGAATGACGCTGCCCGACGACTTCATCAGGCTGACAAAGGCCGCCCTTGGCGACGAATTGTGGCAAGTCCTTGAACGTGGGCTGGCCTCCGAGCCGCCCGTAAGCATAAGGCTGAACCCTTGGAAATGCCAAGACAGAGGCTTTGAAGTGGCCGGAAGCACGGGCGTTGTGCCTTGGTGCAAGGACGGGCTGTATCTTTCCGCACGGCCAAACTTTACGTTCGACCCGATGCTTCATGCCGGGATGTATTACGTTCAGGAGGCTTCGTCGATGTTTCTCGACCGCGTGCTGCGCCAGTATGCCGCCGACGGGCCTGTAACGATGCTCGACCTGTGCGCCGCTCCTGGAGGAAAGTCTACCGTGGCGCGCGCCGCCCTGGCTGAAGGCAGCCTGCTTGTGAGCAACGAGCCGGTGCGCCAGCGTGCGCAGGTGTTGGCCGAAAACGTGCAGAAGCAGGGTCATCCTGACACCATTGTGACAAACAATTATCCGCAGGACTTCCGCCGCAGCGGCCTTCAGTTCGACGTCGTGCTGGCCGACGTGCCGTGTTCTGGCGAGGGTATGTTCCGCAAAGACCCGGCCGCCATAGGCGAGTGGAGCTTGCAGAACGTGGAGAAGTGTTGGCGGTTGCAGCGCGAAATAGTGGCCGACGCATGGTGCTGCCTGCGCCCGGGAGGGCTGTTCGTCTATTCTACGTGTACCTTCAACACCAAGGAAGACGAGGAGAACGTGGCCTACATGTGCGAAGAGCTGGGCGCGGAGGTGCTCGCCGTTGACACGGACGGGCGTTGGGGCATCACAGGCTCGGTGCTTCCTGGCTTCAACAAGCCCGTCTACCGCTTCCTGCCGGGACGTACATCGGGCGAAGGTTTGTTCATGGCCGTGATGCGTAAGACGGGCGACGAGCCTGCCGGTGACGGCCGTGTGAAGGGCAGGAATGCCAGGAAGGGGCGCAGGCAAGGGGGCGGCAGTGCTGTTGCTGATGCTTGCAAGAAGTGGCTAAGGCAGCCTGACGGTTTTGAAATAGTCGTTGACGGCAATACTGTCACGGCCATACCACGTCCGTGGAAACCGTTTTATGATGCGGCGCGGAAAAGTCTCAATGTCCTGTCAGCCGGCGTACCGCTCGGCGAAGTCAAGGGAAAAGATGTCATTCCGTCGCAAGCCCTTGCCCTGTCAATATGCCTTGACGCGTCGGCTTTCCCCAGTGTGGAGCTTGACTACGGCCAGGCTCTTTGCTATCTGCGCAAGGAGGCCGTGCCGTTGCCCTCTGATACGCCGCGCGGACATGTCCTCATGGCGTACAAGGGCGTGCCGCTCGGTTTCGAGAAGAACATCGGCAACCGCGCCAACAACCTGTATCCGGCTGAATGGAAAATCAAAAGCTCGCATACGCCGGAGGGAAACAACGAAGTGTTAAGTTAAGAATTAAAAGTTAAGAGTTAAGAAAATATGCCATGCCTGTATTGGCTTATTCGGCCAATCTGGCTTATCCGGCCTGTTTTCCAGATAAATAATGGAATAATGAAACAATATCTCGACCTGCTCGACCGCATAATGACGGAAGGCGTTAAGAAGCACGACCGCACGGGAACGGGCACTATCAGCATCTTCGGCAACCAGATGCGGTTCAACCTTGAAGACGGTTTTCCGCTGCTTACGACGAAGAAACTGCATCTGAAATCAATCATCTACGAGCTGCTTTGGTTCTTGCGCGGCGACACGAATGTGAAGTATCTGCAAGAGCATGGCGTAAGCATTTGGGACGAATGGGCAGGGGAGGACGGTGAACTCGGCCCCGTTTACGGTCACCAGTGGCGTTCGTGGCCCGATTACGACGGCGGACACATCGACCAAATCAGGAATGTTGTGGAGCAAATCCGCCACAATCCCGACTCGCGCCGCATAATAGTGAGCGCGTGGAACGTGGCTGAAATCAACCAGATGCACCTGCCGCCGTGCCACTGCCTGTTCCAGTTCTACGTGGCTGACGGCCGCCTTAGCCTACAGCTTTACCAGCGCAGCGCCGACACTTTCCTCGGAGTGCCGTTCAACATAGCGTCTTACGCCCTGCTGCTGATGATGATGGCGCAGGTAACGGGGCTGAAGCCGGGCGACTTCATACATACAACGGGTGACACGCACCTGTACCTCAACCATCTTGAACAGGTGAAGTTGCAGCTTACGCGCGAGCCTCGTCAGCTGCCTACGATGACGCTCAACCCTGACATAAAGGACATTTTCGACTTCAAATACGAAGACTTTAAGCTGGAAAACTATAACCCTTGGCCGCACATTAAGGCCGAGGTGAGCGTGTAAACACCCACCCCAACCCTCCCAAAGGGATGGGTGGGGTGGGTATGAAAACAATAGAACCGAATTATGCGTATATCAATTATCGCCGCAGTGGCGCGTAACCGCGCCATCGGCAAGGACAACAAGCTGTTATATTGGTTGCCAGACGACCTTAAACGCTTCAAGGCTTTGACTACCGGGCACACCATAATAATGGGGCGGAGGACTTTCGAGTCGCTGCCGAAGGGCGCGCTTCCCAACCGCAGGAACATCGTATTGAGCCGCACCGTGCACAAGTTTCCCGGTTGTGATGTGTACACTTCGCTCGACGAAGCACTGAAACACTGCTCTGAAGAGGAAGATATTTATATAATAGGTGGCGCAAATGTCTATGCACAGGCTATCGGCCGAGCCGACCGTCTCTGCCTTACCGAGATAGACGACACGCCCGACAGTGCCGACGCTTTCTTCCCGGAATACGGCGGTTGGCGCGAAATGTGGCGCGAAGAGCACGCCATAGACGAGAAGCACGCTTACCGCTTCGCTTTCGTTGACTATGCAAAAAGTTGACTACTGATAACTCATTGACAGCCAGGCGTTTGCCTGTCGCCGTCCGAAAGGCCGTCTTTTACAGCGTAAAAGACGGCCTTTTAAAATGCAAAAGACGGCCTTTCGCACTGTGAAAGGCCGTCTTTTGCCAAGTATTGAACATCTTGCGATTGGGCAGGCAGCAGCCGGCTATCTGCCACCAAGACGTTTCTTCACATTTTCCTTGAGGTTCCCTTTGCTGTAACCGCTCCACTGCGCGGTCATGGTTCCTTGCGGAGAAACCAGCACATAATGGGGAATGCCCCACACGCCATACTTCGCTGCAATGCCGCTTCGCCCTTTCAGGTCGTTCAGGTTGTACCATGTCATACCATGCTTTGGCGACTCTTGCTTCCATATCTCCTCCGTATCGAGCGACAGGCTGACAATAACGAGAGAGTATTTATAGGCTTCGGCCACCTCTTTCATCTCCGGAATGGCCTGTATGCAAGGGCCGCAACCGATGCTCCAAAAGTCTAACAAAATGTATTTTCCTTTGAAGTCAGCCAAGTGATGAACACCTCCGTCGATGTCAAACAAGTCCCCGTCGGCGGCAGCTTCGCCCTTTACAATTTCCTTCGGGGGATAAACCGTTATGCCTATTTCGCTCCCCGTCATTGTGTTCTTCCACTTGTCAGGCAGCCGGTCATACAGTTTCCTTACGGCGTTCATGCCTTTTTCGTTGTCATAAGATTTCGCAAAGATGGCGTTTCCGTTCAACTCTTCCATCCAAGCGTCGTCAACCTCCATTCCGTTCATGACCGCAGTCTCGGCTATTATCACACTGTCCACCGCCATACACTTGTCTTTATCGAGACAGTCAAGCTCTGCCTGTACGGCGGCTTTGTCTTTATCGGCCAACGTTCCGCTTCTCATCATTGAACGAAGAGCGTCAACATGAATGTCGATAAGCTGTATCCTGTCCCACCACTTACGCGCCGCCATGACTATTTTCTGCCTGGTCTGTTGTTCGGGAATGTCGCTCTCAACGTTCCAAGTGTATGCGAGCATGCCGTCGCCTGATATGTTTATATGGCTTTCGGGACGTACATAAACGTCAAGAATCATGCTTATGGTATCGCCCTTCATGGCAAACAGCGTCATCGGTTCCACTCCGTTGCCCGTTGTTTCACCGCTGAACCTGAACCTGTTATCGGTTATCGTGTCGCCGTCAACAGCTTTAAGGATGTCTCCTATATTACGGAATAGCTGTACAAACGTGCCCTCTGGCACGTTCTTTATTGTCCCGTCAATTACATAAATGCCTTGTGCTTGCATCGCAATGGTAGCGAATACAAGCACAAGGCATGATAAAGACTTATGTATCACAGGTTTTATGATTGGTCAGATAATGATGCTTCACTCTGCCGCAACGTCCGTATCGTCAACCGGCATGTCAACAATCGGCAGCTGGCGGCTGAACGCCGAGTTGAACGAAATTATGGTTTCGCTGCGTGAAAGGCCGAGAGGTTGCAGGCGGTCGTGGATGATGTTGAGCAGATGATGGTTGTTTACGGCGTAGATTTTGATGAACATGTCATAGTCGCCGGTGGTGTAATGACACTCAACCACTTCAGGAATCTTCCTCAATTCGTCAACGACCTCGTCGAATTTCTCGGGATTTTTCAGGTTAAGTCCCATATAAGCGCAGGTCTCATAGCCTATTTTCTCCGGGTCGATGATGAATTTCGACCCTTTCAACACGCCCATGTTATTCAACTTCTGTATGCGTTGATGGATGGCTGCACCGCTTACATTGCATGAACGAGCCACCTCCAAGAACGGAATCCTTGCGTCTTCGGCTATCAGCTTAAGGATTTTCTTGTCTAATGAATCTAAATTGTGATGTGCCATTTGTAGTGTATTTTTTACTTTGATGTTAATTTAGAACTGACTGTTAAATGGCTTTACGCCAAATACATATTGCTTGTTGTACGGCACAAAGATACGATAAAATAATTGTTTTTGCAATGAATTGTAAGTAAAATTTCAATCTTATACTATAGATTAAAACTTTCTTTTATGAATAAGAATTATTTTCCGCCCTTTTGTGTGGCTGAATAATTCACCCGTAACGCTCCTGCCCGGCGCAGTGCCTGGCGTACATCCGACATTATGCCCATCTCCGTTTCGCGGTCTGCTTTTATCGAGACGCTCATCGCCTTGGCGCCTTCCGGTGACATGCGGCGGCGTTCCTCGGCCACATAGTCGGTCACGTCGTCAACGTCGGCATACTTGTCGTTCAGCTGTATGCGCGTGCCTTCGCCCACGGAGCGGCGCATGTCGTCGGCAGGGCGGCCTATATAAATATATGTAACGGCAGACTTCTTGACAAGGCGGGTAAGCTCCGTACCTTCAGGCACTCGGTATTTCACTTTCAAGGTGACTTCCCTCATGTGCGTTACGGTGATGAAGAAGAAGAGGACGGTGAAAATCAGGTCGGGCAGGGCAGCCGTGTTAAGCATCGGCACCTCGCGTCTTTGGCGGCGGAAGAAGCTCATCTGCCACCTCCTTCCTCCGTTGCGGCAGGCGTTTCGGTGATGCGTTGCGGATAATAGGCTCTCACGGCGGCACGCTGTTCAGGCGTGCATGCAGCGTAGGCACGGCCGTATCGTTTTATAGCATAGCCGTTCCGCAATTCGTTGTAAGCCGCTACTATCTCGTTTTGCACATTGAAATAAACTTCATACGACGCCTTTCGGTCAATGTCCAAGGCGATGACATGATTGCGCCGGTCGGCCGAGTGGCTAACGAACGACATTACACGGCGGCGTACATCGCCCTTGTCTATTGGCTTGCCGTCGGCCATCAGGCGGTTGTATTCCGTTATAGTGAGCGACAATACATTGCCGCGCTCCACGTCGGCAGCCTCCTGTTGCGTCTCGTCCGCCATAGGCGGAAGCATACGTTGCAGTCCCTTGTCAGCGTCCATGGACGTCATGATAAGGAAGAACACCAGCAAGATGAACGATATGTCGGCCGTTGACGTGGTGTTGAGTTGCGGCACTGTGCGCCTGTCGCGATGCAAAATCATTTTCTAATTCCCATCTTCCTGCAATATCCCGAAAGGCCGAATGCAACGCCGCAGACTGCTACCAGGAGCAGCACCAGCGACGTATTGATGAACATGTCGGTAGCTTTCAGCCAGAACACGTCGGTATATGCAACGCCGTTTACCTGTACAGGCTCTGCCGAACCGAGCAGGAACGTTGCCAAAAGGCTTGCTATTAGCAGCCCAGCCGTGCCCCATGCAATCTTTGCCGACGGTATGTTGTTGGCCTTTCCTTGCGCCTTGTCCCTCGCCTTGAGGCTTACCGCTATGGCTGTGACGGCGAGTATGGCGGCAAGGAGCACGAGCACGTAGATGAACGCGAGCACAAGGTCGGTAAGCCGGGGCGCGTTGAACTCCGGGTTGTCCTCAAACGGCACGTCGTAACCTATCAGGAAGAACGCGCCGAAGACAACAACCGTCAGCGCGACGAGCACGTAAAGCACGCGCGTAGACACCTGTTCTGCCGTCAGTCCGCTTAGTACGTTATGCCGTGTCTTCATCATCGTGTGAGCTTGTATTTCATAATTATGTCAAGAAGCGTGATGGCCGACTCCTCCATCTGGCTCGTGATGTGCTCTATTTTGGACAGGATGTAGTTGTAGAACACCTGGAGAATGAGCGCGGCAATCAGTCCGAAGATGGTCGTTATGAGGGCCACCTTCATGCCGGCAGCCACGATTGTAGGACTTATGTCACCTGCTTGCTGAATTTGCTCGAATGCCATAACCATGCCGATTACCGTGCCGAGGAAACCCAGCGACGGTGCCATGGCGATGAACAGCGTTATCCACGAGCAGCCCTTCTCAAGGTTGGCGGCCTGCACCGCACCGTAAGACGTTATGCTGCGCTCGATGTCTTCCATCGATTCGTCTATCCGCGTAAGTCCCTGGTAGCAGATTGACGCCACCGGGCCGCGCGTCTCACGGCACACCGTCTTTGCCCCTTCGACGTCGCCCTGCATTATTTGTGTCTCCAGGTCGGCCATCAGCCGCTTGGCGTTTATTTCCGAAAGGGTGAGGTATATGATGCGCTCTATGCAGAAGGCCAGGCCGAGCACCAGCGCCAAAGCAACGAAAGACATGAAGCCCGCGCTGCCTTCGATGTACTTGGTCTTCAGCATCTTGTGGAAGCCTACCGTCTCGACTGGAGCCATTACCGAGTCAGGAGCTTCGGCATAGTCCAGCCCCAGCGTGTCGTCAGCCAATGTTCCTGCCGCCGAGTCGGCCTCCGCCGTCATTGCGCTGTCAGCCACCGACGCGGTCACGGGCTTTTGCTCTTCGCCGTTTTGGGCGTTGGCGTAATGGCATTGGGAAAAAACAAGGAGTGTGATTATCGCAATCTTTGCAATCAGATTGTCCATACCTAAAGGATTAAAAACATTATTTTTGCTGCTCAGTTAGAGTTTAACATTGCAAAGGTAATAAAAGTTTCTTTTGCGGATATAAGAATTTAGATTTTTTATTATTCTGCTGTCAAAGGATGAAACAGTCGCAGGCGGATTGACAAACAATGCAGAATTATTACCGCAAAATACGTAATAATTAAACGAAACACGGATTAGAAATATTTAAAATCTTTGCATCTATAAGATTTTCAACCTATCTTTGCAGTATGAAAAAGGATGAACGTAACAATACAATATTGTCAGAAACGGGCAAGTTCTTCATAGACATATCAAAACTTGTCTTTGGAGGAGTTATCCTTGCAAGCATAATGAAATATGAAAGTATTAATCCGACATTGCTTTTAGGCATTGGCTGCGTAGCTGTTGTTTGCAGTTTTATTACCGGTCTCGTCCTGATTGCAATGTCAAAAAAGTAAAAGGAGGACTATATGGCACTTTTAGTATTATTCGGAGCAGTAGGAGTCGTTGCCTTGATAGTAGGCATTTGGGCTTTTATCCAGTTGCGGAAAGAGTCCAAGACGGCACATTGATTTTGTCCGTTTGATGTTTTAGACAATAAAAGCAGGCTTTCTTAGCCTGCTTTTTTGTTGCCGTTTGTGCGTCATAAATACATGAATGTAATTGTCATAAGACATCTGTATGTATTGCTTTTGCACTTGCGGAGAGAGGGGGATTCGAACCCCCGTGCCAGTTTTGCCGGCTACACGCTTTCCAGGCGTGCCTCTTAAGCCACTCGAGCATCTCTCCTTGAGCCTATTGACGGGCTCTTGGCTTACGGCTTGCAAAATTATCTTATTTCCCGTTATTTCACGAATAAAATAGCATATTTTTTGCTTTCGCGCGTCATTTTTCCGTTTTTTCACACTCTGTTGGCGGCCTTCCGCCGTCGGTCAGGCGTGGTTGCGGCGGTAGTCTGACGGCGAAAGGCCGGTGTGCTTCTGCACGTAGCGGCTGAAATAGGACAGCGACGAGAAGTTCATCCGCGCCGCTATGTCGGCCAGGGTGACGCTCTTGTCGAGCAGCAGGCGCGTCACTTCGTTCACCGTGAAGCGGTCGAGCCAGTAGGATGCAGGTCTGCCGCTCGCCTTGCGGCATATTTCCGAGAGGTAGTGGGGCGTCACGCAGAGGCGCGAGGCGTAGTAGGCGAGGTCGCGGTGGGCGATGTATTCGCCGTCGTAAAGCATCCCGATGAACCGCCGCAGCAGGCTCTGCGCCCGCTCGGGCACGTCGTCCCAACGCCTGCCGCGCGCGTGGATGTCGTACAGGTCGAGCACGTGGGCCATGAGCAGATGGCCCAGCATCTCGTCGCGGAACAGGTGGGCCGCGCTCCCGGCCATGCGCCGTCGCAGGGTCTCCATAGCCTCGCGGCATGTGCGGAAGTCGTCTTCCGCAAGGCGCATCACGGGGTTTTGCAGCAGCGAGAGGTGCCCTATGATGCCGTAATTGCTGCGCAGGGCCAGCGAGGCGACAAAACTCTCGCTTAGACTCATTACGATTGCCTCCGCGTCGGGCGACTCGGTGAAGGCCGTGGCGAGTGCGGCATCGGGCAGGATAACGTAGTCTCTCGAGGCGATGTTATACTTCACGTCGTGCAGCATGAAGCTCATGCCGCCGCCGAGGCACAGTATGTGCAACACGCGTCCCGGCGCATCGGCGAGGCCGAAGCCCGTAACCCTGTCGGCGAAGACTATCCCCGTAGTGGCGTCTTCTCCTTTTTTGTAAAATGCGTTCTGCTTGTCTGTCATGCTTTTCATATTGAATTGTATGCCTGTTTGCCGTGTTTTGTCGGGTGAGATGTAATTTGTTGATGGTCAGTGTGTTACGGTTTGCCTTGCAAAAGGCCGCCAATCATATTGCGAAAGGTCGTCTTTTAGGCCGCGAAAGGTGGTCTTTTGCATGCTCAAAGACGGCCTTTGGCATGCCGTTTTGCCGTCAACGGCAGTGAGGCTGCTTGCCGTCGGCTGTTCCATTGGCCATAGACTGTGTGCAAAAATAGTGAAAAATCCACGAAAAGTGAAAATGTCTCCACGAATTTTATAACATCTTTTGTCGCTCCAAGGCGTATCTTTGCAATCGAAACAAATAACCAAGCAATATGAAAGAAGTAAGACTTAACAACGGAGTTATGATGCCGGCTGTGGGCTTCGGGGTGTATCAAATACCCGTGGAGGAGACAGAGCGTTGCGTAAGCGACGCATTGGAGGTGGGCTACCGCATGCTCGACACGGCCTCGTCGTATTTCAACGAGCGGCAGGTGGGCGACGCCCTGCGCAAGAGCGGCCTGCGCCGCGAGCAGGTGTTTGTCACCACAAAGCTGTGGGTGCAGGACTATGAGTATGACGACGCGCTGCGCGCCTTCGACCTGTCGATGAAAAACCTCGGCCTTGATTACCTCGACCTGTACCTGCTGCACAAGCCTTACGGCAACTATTACGCCGCATGGCGTGCCGTGGAGAGGCTGTACAAGGAGGGGCGCATCAGGGCAATCGGCGTGACGAGCTTCTCAAACGAGCGCCTGCAAGACCTCTTCCTGCACAACGAGGTGAAGCCGATGGTCAACCAAATAGAGACCAACCCACTCTTCCAACAGCGCGAGGCCAACGCCTTCATGCGGCATGAGGGCATACAGCACGAGGCATGGGCACCCTTCGCCGAGGGCAGGCGCGACATCTTCAACAACCCTACCGTCAAGGCAATAGCCGACCGCCACGGCAAGACCGCGGCGCAGGTAATGCTCCGCTGGCTCAACCAGCGCGGCGTGGTGGTTATCCCCAAGAGCGTAAGCAAGGCGCACATGGCCGAGAACCTTGACATATTCGACTTCACGCTCGACGACGAGGATATGCGCCGCATGGCCGTTCTCGACACGGGAAAGAGTCCCATTTACGATGACCAAGACCTCCAGACGGTGCGCGGAATAGGAACTTATAAGATACATTAATTAAGTGACACCCACCCCAACCCTCCCGAAAGGAGGGAGCTTTGAAGTGACACCTACTCCAAACCCCTCCCCAAGGGAGGGGTTTTGATATGCCTCAGGGGTATTGTCTGTATATCAGGCTCATTGGACTTATACGCTATCAGGGGTAATTAAGCCCCCTCCCTTCGGGAGGGTTGGGGTGGGTGTAAGGTCTATTGGATTGGTTTTTTTATTCAATAAATATGGAATATACAACATTAAGCAACGGTGTCAAGATGCCGTTACTGGGCTACGGAGTGTATCTCGTAAGCCCGGAAGAGTGTGAACGTTGCGTGCTCGACGATATAAGTACGGGTTACCGCCTCATAGATACGGCGCAGGCTTATTACAACGAGGAAGGTGTCGGCGCGGCGATAGCAAAGTGCGGCGTGCCGCGCGACGAGCTTTTTATTGTTACGAAAGTTTGGCTTACCAACGCCGGAGAGGAGAAAGCTGCGCTAAGCATCGACGAGTCGCTGCGCAAGTTGCGTACAGACTACATCGACCTGCTGCTCATCCATCAGCCTTACGGCGACGTGTACGGCTCGTGGCGGGCAATGGAGAAGGCTTACAAGGATGGCAAAGTGAGGGCCATAGGCGTATCAAACTTCCAGAAAGGACGCTTCTACGACTTTGCATATCACGCCGACGTGAAGCCAATGGTCAACCAGTTGCAGTGCAACGCCGTGATGCAGCAGGACAGCATACAGCCCGTATTGGCAGAATTTGGCACGAAGATGATGGCCTGGGGACCGCTCGGCGGCCAAGGCTCTGACGCCATATTCGGCAACGAAACGCTGAAACAAATCGGCGGAAAGTATGGCAAGACGGCCTCGCAGGTGGCCTTGCGCTGGCTGACGCAGCGTGGCATAGTTGCCATTCCGAAGAGTACGCACCGTGAAAGGATGGCCGCTAACCTTGACATCTTCGACTTCCGCCTTACCGACGGCGACATGTCGACCATTGCCAAGCTGAACATGCACGATGAAGGAGCGGTGAACTTCAACGACCCGGCGTTCATCAAGATGCTAATTGATACGTACAAGTAAAATCAAAAGGTAAAAGGGTAAAAAGGTAAAACACAAAAATAAAGGTAAAAGGGTAAAAAAGTAAAAAGGTAAAACCTGTCATGCGCAGTCGTTTTACCTTTTTACTTTTTTACCCTTTTACCTTTACAATACGGTTGCTGCCAGCCTCTTGGCCTTGTCCCTCAAGGCTGTTGTGTCTGCGTCGGTGTCGCCGTAACAGAGCACAACGCCCATGCGGCGGCCTACGTGTTGCTGTTGTTTTCCGAATATGCGCAGGCGAGTGTAGTCCTCTTTCAGCACGTCGAGCATGTTGTATTGCGGCTCATGGTCGGCCTCTTCCTTAGCCAGTACGACCGCGCTCACCCCGGCGTGTTCAAGGTGTATGGCCGGGATTGGCAACCCCATGACGGCGCGGAAGTGCAGTTCAAACTCGTTAAGGTTGAGCGTATGGCCGAGCGTTACCATGCCCGTGTCGTGGGGACGGGGTGAAAGTTCGGAGAAGATGACACCCTTGTCCTTGCTCAAAAAGAACTCAACGCCCCATATTCCGGCACCTGTCAGCGCCCCAGTCACGGCCTCCGCCATGCGCTCGGCTTCCTTCAGGTCGGCCTCGGGGATGGCATACGGCTGCCAACTCTCGCGGTAGTCGCCGCCTTTCTGCACGTGTCCGATGGGCGGACAGAACAGGGTGGGGCCGTTCTTCTGCGTCACCGTGAGCAGGGTAAACTCGCTGTCGAAGTGGATAAACTCCTCTATTATGATTTCCTTTACGTCGCCCCGGCTGCCTTCCATCGCCGCGTTGAAGGCCGTTTCGAGTTCGTCTGCGCTCTTGACCACGCTCTGGCCGTGGCCGGATGACGACATGAGGGGCTTTATTACGCATGGGAAACCTATTTCCTTGGAGTGCTCTTTCAGTTCGTCAAGCGTCTTGGCGTAGAAGTATTTGGCCGTTTTCAGGCCGAGTTCCTTGGCTGCCAGGTCGCGTATTGCCTTGCGGTTCATTGTGAAGTTGACCGCCCTCGCGCTGGGCACAACCTGTATTCCCTGCTCCTCGAAGCCGAAGAGGCGTTCCGTGCGGATGGCTTCTATCTCCGGGACGATGATGTCCGGCCGGTGTTTCTCAACCACTTTGTCGAGCGCGTCGCCGTCAAGCATGTTGAAAACTTCGCACTCGTCGGCCACCTGCATTGCCGGAGCGTTGGCGTAACGGTCGCAGGCTACAACGTACTGGCCGGCCCTCTTGGCGGCGATTACAAACTCTTTGCCCAGTTCTCCCGAGCCTAACAATAGTATTTTCTTCATTTCTTATTTGTCGATTAATTGTTTCACCATCTGCCATTCGGGCGAAACCGCCATCTTGCGGAGGTTGGCTTCGATTATTTTCAGCATTGTCTCGTTGCTTACGTGGCGTTCCCTTGCGATGTCTTCAAGTGGCTTCACGTCGTTGCCGAACAGCCCGTAATACTGTTGCAGCATGTCTTCGTCGTCGGCGTAGACAAGGTGCATGATGTGCTTTATGTAGTGTTCCACCTTCTCGCTTACGCACTGCGGCTCCTTGCCGAGGCGTATGAGGAAGTCTTGGAGTTCTTCGGATAGTGCGTCCATGGTTGTTTGCGGTTATACGGTTTTACGGTTATGAGGTTTTAAGGTGGTTCTAAATATGAAACCGTATAACCCTAAAACCTCATAACCTTATGACCGAATACGTCATCTGTTGCCGTACATCTGCTCGTAATACTTCTGGTAATCGCCGCTGGTTACCTCGTTCACCCAGTCTTGGTGCTCCAAGTTCCAACGTATTGTCTTGACGATGCCGTCGGCGAACATGGTCTCAGGATACCAGCCAAGCTCGTTCTTGATTTTCGTCGGGTCGATAGCGTAACGCTGGTCGTGGCCGAGGCGGTCGGTAACGAACGTGATGAGGCTGTCGTTAATCCAGCTTATGTCGATGTCTCCGTTGGCGTCTTTCACCTGTTTTTTCAGTATGTTGCGCAGGCTCTTGTCATCGGCCATCATGTCGTGGATGGTCTTTATGGTGAGCTTTACAATGTCGATGTTCTTCATCTCGTTGTGTCCGCCTACGTTGTACACCTCTCCGTCGCGTCCTTCACGCACCACAAGGTCTATTGCCTTGCAGTGGTCTTCTACATAAAGCCAGTCCCTTATGTTGTCGCCTTTGCCGTAAACGGGCAGTTGCTTGCCTTCGAGTATGTTGTTGATAATCAACGGAATAAGTTTCTCCGGGAAGTGATACGGGCCGTAATTGTTGGAACAACGCGTGATGGTAACAGGCATGTGGTAGGTGTCGTGGTAAGCCTTTACTATCATGTCGGCGCTTGTTTTCGAAGCACTGTACGGGCTGTGGGGGCACAACGGGGTGTCTTCGGTGAAGTAACCTTCCGCTCCAAGCGAGCCGTACACTTCGTCGGTGCTCACTTGATGGAAGCGTTTGCCCTCTTTCCAGACGGGATAACCCGTCGCATCCTTGCCCATAACCCACGCCCGGCGGGCTGCATCGAGCAGGTTTTGTGTGCCAAGTATGTTGGTCTCGAGGAACAGTTGGGGGGTCTCTATGCTGCGGTCAACGTGGCTTTCGGCTGCGAAGTTCACCACATAGTCTATGTCGTTTTCGGCGAAAAGGCGGTCGGCCAGTTCGCGGTCGCGTATGTCTCCGTGTACGAATACGCACCTCTTGCCGTCGATGTCGTCCTTTATTGTGCCGTAGTTGCCTGCATATGTCAGCAGGTCGAGCACTATTACCTTGATGTCTTCATCCTTATACTTCTTGTAAAGAAGGTATTTGATGAAGTTGGAGCCGATAAATCCGGCGGCGCCTGTCACTAAATAAGTCTTCATTTTGTTGGCTGTTTTGTTGGGTTTTACGGTTTTCGGGTTTTATGGTTATGCGGTTTGGGGCTTTACGGTTGTGTTGTTTATGGTGCGATATGTGGCATAACCTCACAACCTTACAACCTCATAACCGTATTACCGTATATATATAACTCTGTTTTTGTCAAAAAATTGTGTCGCCGCAGCGTCTCGGGTCGTTGAGCGTAACTACTTCAAGGTCTTTGAAGTCGTTGCCGTCCACGGTCAGGCGGACGATGGTCCGTTCCCTGTGCCATCCTTGCAGGCCGGCCGCTCCGGGGTTTATGTGGAGCAGGTTGAGCGTCTTGTCGTACTTCACTTTCAGTATGTGCGAGTGTCCGGAGATGAAAAGCCGTGGCGGACTGGCGTAGATTGAGGCGCGTATGCTGGCGTCGTAGTTGCCGGGATAGCCTCCGATGTGCTTCATCAGCACGTCGGCATCTTCGCATTTCCACCTTAGTTTTTCGGGGAACATGCGCCGCAGGTCGCCTCCGTCGCAGTTTCCGCAGACTGCACGCAGCATGCGGAACTCCGCCAGACGCTCCGCAACTTCCATCGAGCCGATGTCTCCTGCGTGCCAAATTTCGTCGCACGGCTCGAAGTAATGCAGGTATTTGTCGTCCCAGTAGGAGTGAGTGTCGCTGATGATGCCGATTTTTTTCATGTCAGTATGCGGTTTTACGGTTGTAGGGCCATACGGTTATACGGTATTGCGACCGTATAACCGCATGACCTTAAAACCTTATAACCCTACATTAAGTTTCTTCTTTATGAACTCTTTTATGAACTCTTCCGTGCCTTCCATGCCCAGTATGCTGGAGTTTATGCAAAGGTCGTAAGACCTGCTGTGCCCCCATTCCTTGCCGGTGTAGTAGTTGTAGTAAGACGAACGGGTAGATTCCTTGCTCTCGATGATTTTCTTCGCCTCGTCCTCCGTGCAGTTGTGACGTTTGCATACGCGGCTGATGCGCTCGTCAAGGTCGGCCGTAATGAATACGCTTACGGTGTTCTTGAAGTCGCGCAGCACGTAGTCGGCGCAGCGTCCCACGAACACGCACGAGTGTTCCGACGCCGCCTTGCGTATGGCGTCGCTTTGGAACTGGAACAGGCTTTCCTGCGACAGCTTGTTGCTATAGAAGTTGTTGTCTGACACGAACGGTGCGTGCATGTGGAACAACGAGCGGAAAAAGCCTTTCTTCTCGTCGTTCTGTTCAAAGAACTTCTCGCTGAAGCCGCTTTCCTTGGCGGCGAGGTTAAGCAGTTCGCGGTCGTAGAAGTTGCACCCGAAGTCCTTGGCCAGCATCTTGGCGATGATTAGTCCGCCGCTGCCCAGCTGCCTTCCTACGTTGATTATTATCTTTTTGTCGTCCATAACGATATTTATTTGAGACCTACCCCAAACCCCTCCCGAAGGGAAGGGCTTTTGAATGCACTTGCAGGGGAAGCCTTGTTATTTGCTATATGTTGCTTTGGCTGTCCAAGCTCCCTCCCTTGGGGATGGTTGGGGTGGGTATTGCCTGCATCTGCCTCTTGAATTTCCTCATGTACTTCGCCATCATGTAGAATGCCACAATGGCCGCTACGGCGTCGGATATTGGCATCGCCGTCCATACGCCGTCCACATTCATGATAGGTGGAAGTATTACGAGCAGCGGCAGCAGGAACAGCATCTGGCGCGATAGCGACAGGAAAATGCTGATTTTGGCCTTGCCGATGCACTGGAAGAAGTTGGTTATTACCATCTGGCAACCCACTATTGGGAAGGCCAGCATGTGTATCCTTATACCCTCAATGGCTAAGTCTATGAGGTGCTTGTCTGTCGTGAAGAGGCGTGCGCACTGGTAAGGGAAGAACTCGGCGATGACGAAGCCCGTAGTCGTTATTGCCGTGGCGGTGAGCATTGCGATTTTCAACACGCGCATCAGGCGGTCGAACCGCTGCGCGCCGTAGTTGTAACCGGCTATTGGGAGCATTCCCTGGTTTAGTCCGATTGTCACCATCACGAAGATGAACGACACCTTGCTGGCTATGCCGTATGCGCCTACGGCCATGTCGCCGCCGTAGTGTGACAGTCCGGCGTTGATGAATATTACCACCACGCAGGCGCACACGTTCATCGCGAAGGGCGACATGCCTATGCTCGTGATGTTTTTCACGATGTCGCTTTTCAGCTTGTATATGCCCCGCTGGAAGTGTAAGATTTCCTCCTGGTTGCTGAACAGCTTGATTTGCCACAGCAGTGCTACGAGCTGCGACAGGATGGTTGCCAGCGCGGCGCCCTGTATTCCCATGCCCATAGGCCAGATGAAGATGGGCGCAAGCACAATGTTGAGTATGACGGTTAGTATTGTCGCCGCCATTGCCTGCTTGGGTTTGCTGGCCGCGCGGAGCACGGCGTTCATGCCGAGGAACGTCTGCGACACTACGTTGCCTGCCAGGATTACCAGCATGTAGTCGCGTGCGTAAGGTATGGTGTTCTCGCTCGCGCCGAAGAAATAGAGTATGGGGTCGAGGAAAAGCAGTGTGACGATGCCGAAGGCTACGCCCACCACCAAGTTGAGCGTGAAGCTGTTGCCGAATATGTGTTCGGCCATCTTGTAGTCTTTCTGCCCCAATTTCACCGAGATGCACGTCGAAGAGCCGATGCCGACGGCGGCTCCGAAGGCCGCCGATAGGTTCATCAGGGGGAACGTTATAGCCAAGCCGGATATTGCCAGTGCGCCGACGCCTTGGCCGATGAAGATGCTGTCAATCATGTTGTACAGCGAGGAGGCCGTCATCGCTATGATGGCCGGCAAGGCGTATTGGGCCAGCAGCTTGCCTACCGGCTTCGTCCCAAGTTCAAGTGTTGCCTGTTTGTTATCCATAAAAATCATTCTTTATCGGGTGCAAAGATAGTGCAAACCGAGCGGATTGCAAAATAAAAGGAAGTGAAACGGACTTTTATTTTCATTCCTGAGGTGCAGCCTATATTATCAAAAGTTACTGCAAAAAGTTGATACGGTGAAGTGAAAAGCTGAAAAAACATTGTAACCGGCGTTCTTGTATTCTTCAATGTTTTTTTAATTGACGGCGAATTGCATTGCAAAAGGCCGTCAATTGCAACGTAAAAGGCCGTCTTTTGCAGGCTAAAAGACGGCCTTTTGTAAAGTTGTTGATTGTCAGGAGGTTACGAGGTTCGCACCGATGCCGGTGCGTATGGCCGCCGGCCGTGCTTTAGATGTGCGCCGTGCGTAGTGCCGGTGGCGGCTTGCAAACGAAAAAGGTGCGCCCGTTATCGGGCGCACCTTTGGTTGCATATATGCCGCTTTGCGGCTCAATGTCGTCACTTGCGGTTGCGCTTCGGCATGAAAAAGTCGCGCACGCACAGCTTTTTCTTGCCTGCCTGCATTGCCTTTGCCATCTTTGCGGCTGGCGTAGCCTCGTCGTCGCCTGATGAATATGCCGAGTACGAGTAGTTGTAAGTGTCGTATCCAAACCTCTCCCAGTCGATGGTGCCGTCGGGGTTCAGGCCGTATTCCACGTCTGACGTGTACTTCGACCCGCTGTCATCGTCGGCGCTGTATTTGCATGTTACAGCTTCGGGCAGGTGTGCCGGGCCTTTGCCGAACATCCCGACGGCTGCGAGCATGTAACTGTCGTCGCCGAACAGGTCGCTCAAGGCCATCGGATACTGCCTCGTCTTGTTGTCGAGCGTCCCGTCGTAGGCCAGGGTGTATTCTTCCTTTTCCCAGCTGGTGTAGCCGCCTGCTTTTTCTTCATACTTCCATGTGGCGGATACGAGGTCGCCTCCGCTCCACTTGCAGGTTGTCTTGCTCGTGCCTGAGAATGAGCCTTTTTCGCCGTCGTACGAGTATTTTCCTTTTGATGTTGCGGTCACCGACGTCAGGTTGCCGTCGCCGTTGTATTTGAATGTCGTTGTTCCGCTGCCGCTTTCATACTCGTATTCGTCCTCGTAGCTCCACGAACCAGACATCTTTGTGATGTAGCCGTTGCCGTTGAAAGTGATTTTCATCTCCTGCTCGCCGTCGTCCATGGTGATTATGCCTTTGGAGTAGTCGATTTCCAACAAGTCATAGTAAGATGTCGACACCTTCGTGCAGCGTCCCTTCTCGTCGTATTGGTACATGTAGCTGCCTACCTGCGTGGGCAGTTTGCCTGCGTAAGTTGCCGTAGGGCCTTGGGGTGTCGAGCCACCTTCGTCGTCGTCGCCGCACGATGTGAATGTTACCGAGCACAATGCCATTGCAAGGCACGGTACGAGATACTTCCAACTTCTCTTGTTCATCATTGTAATGTTTTTTGTTTTGCGCCTGCGTAGGTCGCAGGCAGGTTGTTAGACAATCAACGGGGCTTATCTTGTTTTATGTTTTTAACATCTTCCAAGACTGCCCCTTTCCGCCTCGGAAGGTTCTTTTATGTGTCGCAGTAATGTTTACACTGCCTGTTATAGGGCGTTTCACGGCTTTTATGCCGAGGCTGGTTTTATTGCAAATTTATGATTTTTAGATTTATTTTCTTTGCTTATTGAATATTATTTAACACAAAACGCGTGGTTTTAACACGGCCCGTAAACGCTTGGTTTACACCTTTTGTGAAAACCGTGGGCGGTTGCATGTTGTGTATCTTGAAACAAACTGTTTGGTAAAAGGTGGCCTTTCGCCTTGCAAAAGGCCATCAATTGCAACGTAAAAGGCCGCCTTTTAGCGTCTAAAAGGCGGCCTTTTGCATGGCGTTTTGTAAAGTGTTGGTTGACAATGGGTTGGCTGTGGCTTGTAGCTTGGCATTATTTTGTTTATTGGCCTGATGTGACTTATTGGCCTGATAAGGCCGATAAGCCGCTGCTGATACGTCTTTTTACAAAAGCAAAAGCTAATCAAGCCCCCTCCCTTCGGGAGGGTTGGGGTGGGTGTCAGGGATTATTGGGGCGTGTATTATGGATTGTTGGGGTGGGTGTTTACTCCAGGTCGAAGTAGAAACCGTCGTCGCCGCCGTTTCCGCTTTCAGTCTTTTGCGGTTGCGGAGGATTCTTCAGGTTGCCCTTTTCGTCGTACATGCCGTATGTAATGCGCAGCACTATGAACTCCGTGCGGCGGTTCAGCTGGTTGCATATTTCCTGTTTCTCGGGGTCGAGCTTCTTAATGAAGTCCTCGGTCAGCACGTCTCCCTCTTTCAGCCACGGGTATTTCTCGGTCAGCTTCTTGCGTATGGTCTTCGGTTTCTCCTTTCCGTAGCCTACCGGCGACAGCCTGTCACGGGCTATGCCGTGCTCCGTCAGGTAGTTGACCACGGCTTCCGCCCTGCGTTGCGACAGCGTCTTGTTATACTCCGCGCTGCCTTTGTAGTCGCAGTGCGCGCTCAGTTCGATGGTTACGTTGGGGTTCTCGTTGAGCAGTTTCACGAGTTCGTCGAGCGCGGCGGTCGATTCCGGGCGCAGCGAATACTTGTCGAAGTCGTAGAAGATGTTGTCTATGAGCACCGGAACGCGTATTGACGCCAAGGGAAATTGCAGCACGTATTCCTTCGACTCCTGCACAGGCTCTACGCGAAGTTCCTCCTTGTGGTTGAGGAAACCTTTGCATGTGGCCAGCATGATGTAGTCAACGCCGGGCTGTATAACTTGCGTGAACGAGCCGTCCATCTTGACGCTTAGCTTCAGGTTGGTGCCGTCGCTGCCCACCATGTACACCAAGGCTTCGGGCAGTTCGTAGCCTTCCATCTCGTAGACCCAGCCCTTTACGGTCTGTATTATCTCGGGTTTCTCGAAGCTGTAGATGTGGTCGTAGCCGCGTGCGTCGCCACGGTTGGAGGAGAAGAAGCCGCGGTTGTGAGGTCCTTCAAACGTCATTCCGAAGTCGTCTCCCTGCGAGTTGAGCGGATAGCCGGGGTGTTCCAGCTTGACGCGTCCCGTCTTCGGGTTGGCCTTGGCTATGTATATGTCAAGTCCGCCAAGACCTTTGTGCCCGTCGGAGGAGAAGTACAGGTCGCCGTTCGGGCGGAACGTGGGAAACATCTCGTCGCCTTCCGTGTTGATAGGCTCGCCCAGATTCTCCACGCCTCCAAGCCCTGCGGAGGTCAGGCGGACGCGCCAGATGTCGAGACCGCCCTTGCCTCCGGGCATGTCTGACGTGAAGTAGAGCCACTGCCCGTCGGGCGATATTGCCGGATGGGCGTAGCTCGACAGCGTGTCGCGCGTCAGTTCGAGCGGTTTTGGCTTGCCCCACGCGGCATCGGCGCGGCTCGACGTTACGATTGTTGCAAACCGCGGATAGCTCGGGTCGGTGACACATTGCGTGAGATACATTTCCCTTTGGTCGGGCGTAAAGCAGCATGCACCCTCGTCGTATTCCGAGTTCAGGCCGCTCTCGATGGTCTCCGGGCGTTGCCATTTGCCCTTTTCGTCCTTCTGCGAGTAGAATATGTCGCCGTTCTTCGTGCCCGTTATGCCGCTAAGTTCGTCTCCCTGCGCCTCGTTTCTGGTAGAAGTGAAGTAGAGCTGGTCGTACTCGTCGCCGAAGAGCATCGGCGAATAGTCGGCCCGGCGCGAGTTGAATATGTCCATCTTCTTGACAATGTATCGCGAGCCGGCTTCCTTTTCGGCCTGTGCAGTCTGTGCTGCCAGCAGGCCGGTCTTGGCAAGTTCGTTGTCGGGTAGGGTGTCGAGGACGAGCTGGTACTCCTTTGCCGCCTCCTTGTAGCTGGCTGTTGTCATGAGCAGACGCGCCAGTGCGAGGTGCGTTTCGATGCTGTCCTGCTTGTATCTTATTACGTTTCGGTATGCGGCTATGGCTTTTGCGTTGGAGTTTATGCGGTCGTAGCAGTAGGCGAGCTTGGCCGCACGCTGTCCGCGCTTGGCCCTTTCCTTGGCCGGAGTCTTGCGGTATGCCACCTTGTAGTATTCCGCCGCGTCGAAATATTCGCCTATGGCGAGGGCCTTCTCGCCTTTTTTCATGTAGTGGTCGGCACCGCACGAGGAGACGAGCAGTGCCAAGCCGCACATTATTATATATATAGATGTCTTCACGTCTATAATAACTTGAAATCCCGTTTTTTATTGCTTGAACGGCAGGCGGAATGTACAGCCCTCGCGCCAGCGGTCGCATCCGTAGGCCGTTTTCCCCTTAATGATGTGCCCTTTGCCGCATACGGGGCAGGCGCGGCCTATGATGGAATCGTCGGCAGGCAGCGTCTGCGCCTCCTGTTTGGGCTGGGGTTTGTCGGGTTTTGCCGTGGTTTGCGTCTTAGGACGTGGCGTTGTGGCCTTCTTCTTGGCCTTTTTCTTCAGGTCGTCGTCGGTCGTTACGGTTATGCGGCGGTTGCTGTTGTCGGCCAGTACCTCGTTCACTATTGCGGTGATTTGCTGCTTCAGCTCGTCGATGAACTGCCCCGCGTCGTATTTCTTGTGCTCTATGTCGCGCAGCTTCTTCTCCCAAATGCCCGTCAGTTCGCAGCTCTTTAGCAGCTCTTCCTTGATTATTCCGATGAGTTCGATGCCCGTAGGCGTAGCCACTATGCGCTTGCGTTCGCGCCTTATGTAATGTCTCTTGAACAGGGTCTCGATGATGTTTGCCCTCGACGACGGCCTTCCGATGCCGTTCTCCTTCAAGGCGGCGCGCAGCTCTTCGTCGTCTACGAACTTTCCGGCCGTCTCCATCGCGCGGAGCAGCGTCGCCTCGGTGTAGTACGGGGGCGGAGTGGTCCACTTCTCGGTAAGTGTAGGCTTGTGGGGGCCGCTCTCTCCCTTGGTGAAGGCAGGCAGGGTGCGCTCCTCGTCCTGGCGGTTGGCGTTGTCTGTGTCGTCCTGCGGCGTGTCTTTCGCGTACAGCACGCGCCATCCCGGGTCAAGTATTTGCTTGCCGCTGACCTTGAACTCCACGTCGTCCACGCGCCCCGTTGCAGTTGTTGTGGAGAACTTGCAGTCAGGATAAAACACGCTGATGAAGCGACGGGCTATTAGGTCGTAGACGTTTCGCTCCAGGTCGGTAAGGCTTTGGGCAGGAACGCCGGTGGGGATGATGGCGTGGTGGTCGGTCACTTTCGATGTGTCGAAGACCTTTTTGCTCTTTGGCAGGGGCTTGCCTGCCAGCGGTTGTGTGTACGCTTCATACCCACGCAGTCCACGGAGAGTGGCGGCGCACTTGGGATAGATGTCGTCGCTAAGGTACTGCGTGTCCACACGGGGGTATGTAGTCAGCTTTTTCTCGTAAAGGGATTGTATTACGTTGAGCGTGGTTTCCGCGCTCATGGAGAACTTCTTGTTGCAGTCCACCTGAAGCGAGGTCAGGTCGTAGAGGTGGGGCGGCGCTTCCCGTCCGGCCTTCTTCTGAACGTCGGTCACGGTAAAGGGCTTTCCCTCGATTTTGGCAAACGACTGCTCGCCTTCCTCCTTGCTTGTAAACTTGCCCTTTGTGGCGGTAAACAGCGTGTCGCGGTACACCGTGGAGAGCACCCAGTAAGGCTCGGGCTTGAAGTTGTCAATCTCCTTCTGTCTGTTCACTATGAGCGCGAGGGTGGGCGTCTGCACGCGTCCAACGGACAGCACCTGGCGGTTTTGCCCGTACTTCAGCGTGTACAGGCGTGTGGCGTTCATGCCGAGCAGCCAGTCGCCTATGGCGCGGCTAAGTCCGGCAAGGTACAAGGGCTTGTATTCCTCCTGGTCTTTCAGCGTGTTGAACCCCTCGCGTATGGCCTCGTCGGTCATCGATGAAATCCACAGGCGCTTCACGGGGCACTTGGCTTGCGCCTTCTGCATCACCCAACGCTGTATTAGTTCGCCCTCTTGTCCGGCGTCGCCGCAGTTTATTATGCCGTCGGCGGCCTGCATAAGGCGTTCTATTACGGCAAACTGTTCGGCTACACCTTTGTCTTCTATTAGTTTTATGCCGAAGCGTTGGGGCACCATGGGCAGCGAGCCGAGCGACCACCGCTTCCACAGCGGCGTGTAGTCGTCAGGTTCTTTTAGCGTACACAGGTGGCCGAAAGTCCATGTCACCTGGTAGCCGTTGCCCTCGATGTAGCCCTTGTGTGAGGCCGTTGCGCCCAGTATGCGCGCTATGTCGCGCGCCACGCTTGGTTTCTCGGCGATGCAGACAATCATAATCTGAGACCCACCCCAGCCCTCCCGAAGGGAGGGAGTTTGGTTACTTTATGGTGGTTTTTATTTAATTGTTATAATAATATTATCTGAATTTTATCTTTTTACCCCTCTGTCTTTCGCCTATCTATGCGTATTAAAAACAGAGGCAAATTAAGCTCCCTCCCTTAGGGAGGGTTGGTGTGGGCGTCAATACCCCAAGTCTTCGCCCACCAGCACCACCGTGTGGCGGCCTGCCGGGTGGGAGTTGCGCATGAAGTGGATGTAGTTGCAGATGCTCTCTGGCGAGTTGCAGTTGTGGCACGTGCCGTCCACCTGGCACGGGGTCTTGATGTCGAAGCGTGCCGCGTTTATTGGGCTGGCCGTCGAGCGTGCGCGTGCCAGGGCTGCGTTCACGTCCTGCGCCACCTTGTTAAGTCCCACAACGAGGATTACCTTCTTAGGCCCGAAGGTGATGGCGGCCACACGGTTGCCGTTGCCGTCGATGTTAACCACAACGCCGTCCTCGCTTATTGCGTTGGCGCTCGTCAGGTAGAAGTCGGCCGAAAACGCCTCGCGGTATATGCGCTGCGCCTCGTCGCGGTCGGCGGCAAGGTCGCGGTCGAGCAGCCGCAGGTTGCGCTTGTGCAGTGCTTCGGTAAGCCCCATGTCGCGTATGGTCATCGAGCCGCCCCATGACACTGTGCTGCCGTCGGGTATCATTGCCGACACTCGCTCCACGGCTTCGGCCGCCGTGGGGCAGTATATGGCCTCGAAGTTGCGCCTTTTCAGGTTTTTGAGCATCTTCTCCGCAAGCCTTTGGTTGCGTATTTCCTTTGGAGTCATAATGTGTTTTGTATTTGTTTTCTTGACTAATATGAGTGCAAAGTTACTTATTTTTTCGCCATTTCGAGTGTGTTGCGTGATAAATGTAGCCATGTTTAACGTTACCGTGTTTTGCGAAAGGGGGTCATCCGCAGTTTGTTTGGATGACATACAAAGTTTATTAATGAAGACATTTGTTCCGCCGGATTTGCAATCCGGCGGTTCTTAATTGCGGATTTGCAATCCGCCCATATATATACATAATTCTTATAGATGCGCGGTTTGAGCGGATTACAAATCCTTATAGTAAATTTAGGCGGATTATAAATCCGCCTAAACATATTGCCGACAGCCTGATTTGTAGAAGACAATAAACGGTAAATATTTTTATCAACCATCTAAACAAACTGCGGATGAATCGTAAAAGGTGGCAAATCGCAGTGCAAAAGGCCGTCTTTCGCACGCTGAAAGGCCACCTTTCGCAGGCCAAAAGACGGCATATTGGAAAGGCGCTGGTAATCAGGTATTTACAAGCCTGCCGCCGACGCGTCTTGAAAGAGCCGTCAAAACGCCCCTTTTCAGCCGCCAGGACGCGTCGTTTCCGCCGTTGAAGCGTCTTGTTTGGACGGCCTTTCCGTCGCTGTGTTTTTATGTCTGAATGAAAATAAAATCTCGTTTCGCCCACATTTATTTTGCGTTTCGCATCGCAATCATTATCTTTGCAGGTTAAAAAAGAAACCGTGACGTTAGTGAAGCCTTTATTGTCAACGTTGTTGTTTCTCGTCTTCGCCGCCGCCGTCGGCGCGCGGACGGGTGGAAATGCGCTCAAGGTGAAATACCCGGGAGGCAGGACGTACATGTTCCGCGTTGAGCTGAAAGACAAGCGCGGCACGCCTTACAGCCTCGAAAGGCCGGCCGACTTCCTGTCGGCCAAGGCGCTGGAGCGGCGCAACCGCCAGCACCTGCGGCTCGACTCGACCGACCTTCCCGTCAATCCGGCTTACGTCAACGAAATACGTTCGACCGGTGTCGACGTGGTGAGCAGCAGCAAATGGAACAACACCGTGCTCGTGCGCAGCCGCCATCTGTCAAGGCTCAAGAGCGTGGCGCTGCTCGGCTGCGTCAAGTCGGTGCGCAGGGTGTGGACTTCTCCCGACTCCATCGATGCCACGCCGCCGCGTGCGAGGTATCACACGGAGTTCAACAGCTGGGAGACCGTGGAGCAAAGCCCTTACGGGGTGACGCTCGAACAGACCGAGATGGTTGGCGGCGAGAAGCTGCACAGCCGCGGTTTCCGTGGCCGTGGCATGACAATAGCCGTGCTCGACGGCGGCTTTATGAACGCCGACCGCATACCGTGCCTGAAGCAGGCGCGCGTTGTGGGCACGGCAGACTTCGTTGTGCCGCGCTCGGAAAGCGTCTACAAGGAGATGGACCACGGCACAAAGGTGCTCTCGGTCATGGCGGCCAACGTGCCCGGCGCGTTCGTAGGAGCCGCCCCGGAAGCGTCGTACTGGCTGCTGCGGTGCGAGGACGGATATACCGAGAGCCTCGCCGAAGAGGACTACTGGGCCGCCGCCGCCGAGTTTGCCGACAGCGTAGGCGTAGACATCATAAACAGTTCGTTGGGCTTCCATGCCTTCGACAGCCCGTCAGACAACTATACGTACCGCCAGCTTGACGGCCGTACCGCGCTAATATCGCGCACGGCGTCGATGCTCGCCGCCAAGGGCATACTGCTCGTCAACAGCGCGGGCAATGACGGCATGGCCTCGTGGAAGAAAATAAACGTGCCTGCCGATGCCGACAACATTGTGACCGTGGGCGCTGTTACGCCCGACCGGCGCAACGCTACGTTCAGCAGCATAGGCCCTACGACCGACGGACGCGTGAAGCCCGACGTGATGGCGCAGGGCAGTCCGACGGCGGTTATCACCGGCCGTGGCACTATAATAAAAGATGTAGGCACATCGTTCGCCACGCCGCTCGTGGCCGGGCTGGCCGCATGTCTTTGGCAGGCGTTGCCCGGCAAGACGGCATACCAGATGGTAGACCTGCTCCGCCGCTGCGCCGACAATGCCGCCACGCCCGACAATATCTACGGTTACGGCATACCAGACTTCTGGAAGGCGTATGAAATGGGGAAGGAATGAAATATTAAAGCCCCACCCACGGCTCTCCCGAGGGGAGGGAGTTCTGATTGTTATGCTGTCTTTTTGCCTTTCCGCTTTTCAGGTTTTCGTCAATAATTTTTTGCAGGATGAAATATCAAGATACTCTTTTTACACCCAATCAAGCTAATCAAGCTTCCTCCCTTAGGGAGGGTGGGGGTGGGTATCTCTCTCTCTTTGAGCTTAACTCCCTTGTCCGCGAGGCCGTCGAGCTGACCCTGCCCGGCGACTACTGGGTGGAGGCCGAGCTGTCGGAGGTGCGCGAGCGTGGCGGGCATTGCTACATGGAGCTTGTGCAGAAATACCCCGACGGCGTTACGCCCGTGGCGCGGGCGTCGGCCAAATGCTGGCGCAGCGTGTGGATGCTGGTGCGTCCCCACTTCGAGCGCGTCACCGGCGAGGCGTTTCATGCAGGCTTGAAAGTGCTGCTGAAGGTGCACGCCCAGTTCCATGAAAACTACGGTTTCTCGTGGATTGTGTCAGACATCGACCCCACGTTCACCCTCGGCGACATGGCGCGCCGCCGCCAGGAGGTCATCCGCAGGCTGAAGGCCGAGGGCGTGTTCGACCTCAACAAGCAGCTCGCCCTTCCGCCTTTTGCCCAGCGTATAGCCGTAATTTCCAGTGAGACGGCGGCAGGCTACGGCGACTTTTGCAACCAGCTTGACACCAATCAGTTCGGCTTCGCGTTCACGGTGACGCTCTTCCCGGCCATAATGCAGGGCGAACGCACGGCGCGGAGCATCATTGCCGCCCTCAATGCGGTGAACGCCGAGGCCGCGAATTATGACTGCGTGGTCGTAATCCGCGGCGGAGGAGCTACGAGCGACCTGTCCGCTTTCGACTCGTTGGAGCTTGCAGAGAACGTTGCCAACTTCCCTTTGCCCGTAATAACAGGCATCGGCCACGAGCGCGACGAGAGCGTTGTTGACATGGTTGCGCATACAAGGGCGAAGACGCCGACGGCCGCCGCCGCCCTGCTTGTTGACAACCTGAAGCGTACTGCGGAGCGCATCGACCGCGCACGCGACGCCATCGCAACCGCTGTAAACCGCCGCATGGACTTCGAGCGGATGCGCCTTGCACGCCTGGCGGAGCGCGTGCCTGTGCTGTTCGCCCTCGTGAGGACACGCCAGCAGGCGCGCATCGACGCATTGTATGCCCGTATGGGTGCAGCCGTAAAGGCAGGCATGGAGGCAGCCTCGCATCGTCTTGACCGCCTGGCCGAGGCCGTGCAGCCCCTTGCCGCACGCCGCATGACCGCCGAGAACCACCGCCTTGAACTGTTGGCGCAGCGCATCGCCGCCCTCGACCCTGCACGCCTGCTGCGCCGCGGCTACTCGATAACGCTGCACAACGGGCGAGCCGTGCGCTCGTCGGCGGCGTTGAAGGACGGCGACGTCATCGAAACACTGTTCGGCCGTGGCCGCATAAAGTCAAAAGTAACCAAGGACAAGGAGCAGGAGTAGCATCACCTCGTTTCCCATTACTCCCAGCTCTCCCAGTGCTCCCATAACTCCCAAAAACCAAACAACATGAAAGAAACAACCTACGAGGAAGCCATCAAGCAGCTTGAAGCCATCGTTGCCAAGATGGAAAACGACGAGCTCGACATCGACAGCCTGTCGCAGCAGCTCAAGACCGCGCAGAAGCTAATCAAGCTATGCAAGGACAAGCTGGCCAAGGCCGACGGCGAAATCAAGAAAATACTCGACAATCAATAATCCGACACTTGGCGTATCGGGCTTGTCTGGCTAATCGGGCTTATCTGTCCGATTGCCTTTGCCTTGCCTAAAATTATTCGGTAAAAAATTGTTTGTTACTAAGATAATTGTTACTTTTGCAACAATAAACTCATAAATTAAAGCTGTATTATGAAAAATATGGATTGGGCTAACCTGTCTTTCGGTTATGTTCCGACAGACTACAACGTCCGTTGCTTCTACCGCGACGGCAAGTGGGGAGAAATCGAAGTGTGCTCCGACGAGTACATCAAGATGCACATGGCGGCTACCTGCCTGCATTACGGCCAGGAGGCGTTCGAGGGACTGAAGGCGTACCGTTGCCCGGACGGCAAGGTGCGTGTGTTCCGCATGGACGAGAACGCCGCGCGCCTGCAAAGCACATGCCGCGGAATACTCATGCCCGAGGTGTCCACCGAGCTGTTCGAGGAGATGGTTGCCAAGGTTGTACGCCTCAATCAGGACTACATCCCGACTTACGAAAGCGGAGCAACGCTTTACATACGTCCGCTTCTGCTGGGCATGTCGGCGCAGGTTGGAGTGCATCCGGCTTCAGAATACATGTTCATGATATTCGTAACGCCCGTAGGCCCGTACTTCAAGGGAGGCTTTGCCACCAATCCATACGTCATCATACGCGAGTACGACCGTGCCGCTCCGCTCGGCACCGGTATATATAAGGTGGGCGGAAACTACGCCGCTTCGTTGCGTGCCAACAAGATGGCGCACGACCTTGGCTATGCCTGCGAGTTCTATCTCGACGCTAAGGAAAAGAAGTATATTGACGAATGCGGTGCCGCCAACTTCTTCGGCATCAAGGACAACACGTATGTCACTCCGAAGTCTACCAGCATACTGCCCAGCATTACCAACAAGAGCCTCATGCAGCTGGCCGAGGACATGGGCATGAAGGTGGAGCGCAGGCAAATCCCCGAGGAAGAACTTGCCACGTTCGAGGAGGCCGGAGCCTGCGGCACTGCGGCCGTAATCAGCCCCATCTCGCGGATAGACGACCTCGAGAACAACAAGAGCTACGTCATCAGCAAGGACGGCAAGCCCGGTCCTATAAGCACAATGCTGTACAACAAGCTGCGCAACATACAGTACGGCATTGAGCCTGACGTGCATGGTTGGACGAAAGTGATAATCGGATAAATTAAGAATTAAGAGTTAAGAATTAAGAAAATATGCTTTGCCGGATGTCTTAATCGGTATTTTTCTTAACTCTTAACTCTTAATTCTTAACTCTTAATTTAAATAAGATGGGCAAAGGCAAGCTGGCCAAGTTCGCTGACATGGAGCGTTACGCGAACGTATTTCAGTATCCGTATTCAGTGATTGACAACGTACCTTTCGAGATGAAAGGGCGTTGGCGCGAGATGTATTTCCATAACGACAACCCCATTGTGCTCGAGCTTGGCTGCGGCAGGGGCGAGTATGCCGTAGGACTGGCGCGGATGTTTCCCGATGTCAACTTCATCGGTGTCGACATAAAGGGTGCGCGTATGTGGACGGGAGCTACGCAGGCACTGGCCGAAGGGCTGGCAAACGTGGCCTTCCTGCGTACCAACATCGAGCTGATTGACCGCTTTTTCGCCCCTGGCGAGGTGCAGGAAATATGGCTTACGTTCAGCGACCCGCAGATGAAGAATGTGCGCAAGCGGCTTACCTCTACCTTCTTTATGGAGCGTTACCGCCGCTTCCTCGTAGACGACGGCATTGTGCATCTCAAGACTGACAGCAACTTCCTTTTCACTTACACCCGGTACATGGTGTCGCATAACGGCCTGCCGGTGCTCTTTATGACGGAGGACCTTTATCATACAGCCGATATGGACGAAGCCACGCGCCGCATACTTTCCATACAGACCTACTACGAGAGCCAGTGGATTGAGCGCGGACTGAACATACGCTACATGAAGTTCCGCCTGCCGCACGGCGTGGACTTGACGGAGTCGGGCGTGGAAATTCCCGTCGACGACTACCGCAGTTACAAGCGCAACGGGCGTAGCGGAGTGGAAAAGCGAAAATGAGTTGGCAGGTCAAGCATATAGAGCCAAGACTTTTGGAATTGTTAGTTTCCGGCAGTCTTTGCTCTCTTTTTGTTCCTTGTTTTTACGGTTAACGGTCAATCGGCTTCTCATTGGCCGCCTTTTGCATTGTGAAATGCCGTCTTTCGTATGATAAAAAGTATCCTTTTGTCTGTCTTTTATGAGCGTGTGATATAACGTGTTGACAGCAAGATAGTTATGCTCTGACTGACATGTGGCGGATAATTTGTGCGGATAAAAGCGAAGAGTAACGGGATAATTTTATAATTTTGCACGGAGAAAACAACAGAAGCATTATGACGCTATATCCGAAACTGATAATGGACGCCCTGGCTACAGTGACGTATCCAGGCACAAAGAAAAACCTTGTGGAGAGCGAGATGGTGGCCGACAACCTGCGGATTGACGGCATGAAGGTGTCGTTCTCGCTCATCTTCCCACGCGACACCGACCCCTTCATGAAGTCGACGCTCAAGGCCGCCGAGGCGGCAATACACTACCACGTAAGCAAGGACGTGGAGGTGACAATCGACGTGGAGACCAAGTCGAAGCCACGCCCCGAGCCGGGCAAGATGCTGCCGGGCGTAAAGAACGTTGTGGCGGTAAGCTCGGGCAAGGGCGGAGTAGGCAAGAGCACCGTTGCGGCCAACCTTGCCATCGCGCTGGCACGCCTTGGATACAAAGTAGGTCTGCTCGACACCGACATCTTCGGCCCGTCGATGCCCAAGATGTTCGACGTGGAGGACGCGCGCCCTTATGCCGTTAACAAGGACGGCCGCGACCTCATAGAGCCCATAGAAAAATACGGCGTGAAGCTGTTGAGCATAGGCTTTTTCGTAAATCCCGACACGGCGACGCTGTGGCGCGGCGGCATGGCGTCGAACGCGCTGAAGCAGCTAATCGGCGATGCCGACTGGGGCGACCTTGACTACTTTATACTCGACACGCCTCCGGGCACGAGCGACATCCACCTTACACTGCTTCAGACGCTGGCCATCACCGGCGCGGTCATCGTGAGCACGCCGCAGAAGGTGGCCTTGGCCGACGCACGCAAGGGCATCGACATGTACAGGAACGACAAGGTGAACGTGCCCATACTGGGACTGGTGGAGAACATGGCATGGTTTACCCCGGCCGAGCTGCCAGAGAACAGGTATTACATCTTCGGCAAGGACGGATGCATGAACCTTGCAAAGGAGATGGGCGTGCCACTGTTGGCGCAGATACCGATGGTGCAGAGCATCTGCGAGAGCGGCGACGACGGCAAGCCTTCGGCTCTCGACGCCGACACCATGACCGGCCAGGCGTTCATCAACCTGGCGCAGGCCGTTGTCACTACGGTGAACCGTAGGAACAAGGAGCAAGGGCCGACGAAGGTGGTGGAAGTGAAGTAAAAGCCCCTCCCCAGCCCTCCCGGGGGAGGGAGTCTAGAATGCTTGATATATATATAAATTTTACATAATTAAAAGGCTTGCCTGTAATATTGGAACAGGCAAGCCTTTTATTATATTGTAAGGGTAATCAAACTCCCTCCCTTGGGGAGGGTTGGGGTGGGTGTCGTGTGTTTTATTTCCTGTCCATCTTCCTCCAAACATACGCTATGTAGGCGAGGACGAACGGGACGAGCAGCGAGACGTAGAACATCACCGTGAGGGTGAACTCGCTGCTGCAGCTGTTGGCAATGTTGAGGCTGCTCTGCAGGTCGGCGGTAGACGGATAGTAAGCGGTGTTGTTCCATCCTGCGCAGAGCAGCAGGCTTAGCACTGCGAGCACCGCACCGATGCCGGCAGGCCATATTCCGCGCGTGTATGTCGCGCTGAAGATTGTCTTCATACAGCCGAACAGGAACAGCGAGACTCCGGCGAGCAAGGTTACGGCGAGAGGCCACATCTGGCAGAAATTGTTGAAATACTTGTCAGGCTCGATGAATGTTTCACCTGTAGCGGGGTCGAAGGCGTAGCCGTCTTTCAGCAGGATGTACACAACGGCGACAATGAAGAACACGAGGAACGGCACGAAGTTGCCTACAAGACGCACCGTGCCCCGGCGGCGTATGCTTGCGTTGTCAACGTTGTTGATGACGTAGAGTATGCCGAGAATGCGTGCGAGGAAGAATACGGCGAGGCCGAATATCCAGTTCCAGCCGTTGAGCAGGGCGTCGAGTCCGTGGCTGGCGTTGGCCCAACGGCTGATGATGGGATTTGCGCCGCCGAAGATGCTGGCCTTCTCGACGATGAAGTTAGAGCCGTTGAAGAATGTAGCCACGGCTATGCCGAGCAGCAGCGGGCCAGCAATGCCGTTGATTACGAGAAACCACTGGAAGGTGCGTGCGCCGAGCAGATTGCCCAGCTTATGCTGGAACTCATAGCTGACGGCCTGAAGCACAAACGTGACGAGTATGAGCATCCACACCCAGTAAGCACCGCCGAAGCTGGTGCTGTAAAACAACGGGAACGAGGCGAAGAACGCTCCGCCGAACGTGACGAGCGTGGTGAACGTCAGTTCCCACTTCTTGCCGGTGGAATTGGTTATAAGGCGGCGTTCGTCATCGTTCGCGCTTAGCGAGAACATGACGGAGTTTGCGCCCTGCACGAACATCATGAACACCAGCAACGCTCCGAGCAGGGAAACGACGAACCACCAATAGTGTTGTAAGAAATCGTATGACATACATTTTATTAATTATAAATGAAAAATTAAAAATGAATAATTTGGCTTACGCCACGATAGACTTTTGTCGTAATCGTTTATCATTTTAATTATTCATTATTCATTATTCATTGTTCATTTTCACATTATTCATTTCTTTCATATTCAGGCCCTTTCTTTATGGCCTTGCACATTATGTTGATTTCAACGATGAGCAGCAGGGTGAATAATGCGAGGAACACGAAGAAGGTGAGCATGACAGAGCCTGAACTGACGTCGGACACGGCGACCCACGTAGGCAGCATGTCCTGGATAGTCCACGGCTGGCGGCCAAACTCGGCGACTAGCCATCCAGCCTCGCTGGCTATGTAGCCGAGAGGCAAGAGCGCCATGCCCGTGACGTGAAGCCAGCGCATCTTGGTTATGTCCTTCTTGTATGAAAGGAATGTTGACAAGGCAAAGAACAGTAGGAACAGAACGCCCAGGCCAACCATCACGCGGAACGCCCAGAAGCACAGGGGAATGTAAGGTACGGTCTGTTCGGCGTTGTCGATGTATCCGTAGCCGAAGTATCTGATGTTCTCGTCGAGCGTCTTACGGTGGTTCGCTGCGGCTATTGCGTCTCCGCTTGTTTGAGCCTCGCGGTAGCCAGAAAGCGCGGCGATAGCCTTGCGCCCGCGCTCCATCTTCTCGTCAAGCGGTATCGCCGTAGTGCCGTCGGGCTGGGTATATCCGCCGCGTATAATGTCGTTTATGCCGGGAACGTAGCCGTTGAAGTCGCGTGTGGCGAGGAACGAAAGCATGTTGGGCATTGCGATTTTCATCGGCGCCTCTTCGCCGGAGGCGTAGTTGGGTTGGCTGAACGGGTTTACGGCGGCGACTACGGTCAGCCCTTCGCCCTGTCCGCCGTCGTAGAGAGCCTCCATTGCGGCAAGCTTCATGGGCTGCGCCTGTGCAACCATGTACGCCGAGCTGTCGCCGGTATGTATGGCAAGGAGCGACGACACAAGGCCGACGATGGAGGCAATCTTCATGCTCTGTACGGCAAGGCGGCGGTCACGGTCGGCCTGTTGCTCGTCCTTGCTGCGGCGGTACATGAGGTAGCAGCTTACGGCCACGGTGAAGATAGCTCCGATAATCCATGCCGATATGACTGTATGGAAGAACTTGTCGACGGCGAACGGCGACAAGGCCACTTCTGCGAACGAGGTCATCTCGTTGCGCATTGTGTCAGGGTTGAACGCCTGTCCCACTGGGTATTGCATCCAGGCATTGGCGACGAGTATCCACCAGGCGGATATTGTAGCGCCAAGTCCGGTGAGCCATGTGGAGGCGAGATGGAAGCCGCGTGACACCTTCTCCCATCCGAAGAACATCACGCCTACAAACGTGGCTTCGAGGAAGAACGCCACAATGCCCTCGATAGCAAGCGGCGCGCCGAATATGTCGCCCACGAGCCATGAGTAGTTGCTCCAGTTAGTGCCGAACTCGAACTCGAGTATTATGCCCGTAGCCACGCCCATGGCGAAGTTGATGCCGAACAGCTTTTGCCAGAAGCGTGACGCGTCTTTCCAAAATGTCTTGCCGGTGCGGTAATAACACGTTTCCATGATGCCCATGATAACGGCAAGTCCTAATGTAAGCGGCACAAAGAGCCAATGGTAAATGGCGGTGAGCGCGAACTGCGCCCTCGACCAGTCAACAGTGCCCGTGGTTATGCCTAATAATAGGTTGTCCATATTTTATAAGTTAAGAATTAAGAATTTAAGAATTAAGAGCCTGACGTTTTGCATGGTAATGGATTATTCATTTTTCATTATTCATTATTCATTCTTTTGATTATTTGCGTTGACACGTAGTCGGCTTCGTTGCCGTCGGCCCGCTCCTGAAGAATGTCAGGCATGAGGAAGAGTTTTAGCACGGCAAATATTACGACAAGTTTGACTATTACGACAAGCCACAGCGTTTTGCCGAGCCTCATGCTTTTGAATCCGTCGTGATAAAAGCTTATGATTTGTCTAATCATTGCCATGTTGTTGTGTTTTCGCTATTAAGGTTGTGCAAGACAGGCATGTACCTGCATGATGCAAAGGTAAAAAATCATTTTGAATATTGTTCAATATTTCGGTAAAATTACTAATTTTACAAATTTAAGTATTATAGTTTGAAAAAATTGATGGCGTTTGAAGGAAATAGGCTAATTTTGCATGAGTATAATTTTGACAAGTAAAAATCTGAAGATTAATTATGAATAAAAAAGTAATCATTCCATCTGTGATAGTAGGTCTGTTGCTGTTGGCAGGCATTGTGTATCTTGCAATAAGCCTGAACAACCAGAAGCAAGCCAACAAGGAAATGCAAGAACTGGCCGAGCTGGACAAAAAGGAAATGGAAAACGAATACCAAATGTTTGCCGACCAGTACAGCGAGCTGAAGACGCAGATTAACAACGATTCGATAATAGAACAACTAACGCAGGAGCAACTGAAGACCGAAAAGCTTTTGGAGGAGCTTAAGAACGTCAAGGCTTCTGACGCAAGGGAAATAGCACGACTGAAAAAGGAACTGGCAACATGCCGCGCAGTAATCCGCAGTTATGTGCTTGAAATAGACTCTCTCAACCGACTGAATCAAAACTTGACTGAAGAAAATACACGCGTAAAAGGACAATACGCCGAGGCTACAAGGCAGATTGAGGGGCTGAACGCCGACAAGCAGACGTTGTCGGAGAAGGTTGCCATCGCAGCACAGCTCGACGCTACGGGCATAACCATGACGCTGAAGAACAAACGCGGCAAGGTGACAAAGAAGGTGAAGAGGTGCAAGACAATACAGGTGAACTTCAACATTGCCAAGAACGTGACGGCGGCAAGCGGCAACAAGACCGTGTACGTGCGTATCACCACGCCTGCCGGAACTGTATTGTCAGGCGGCGGTGCCTTCCAGTATGAGAACCGCAACTTGCCTTACTCGATGAAGAAGACCGTAGAATACACAGGAAACGAGACTCCCGTAACAATGTATTGGAACGTGAACGAGTTTCTTGGTGAAGGCACATACAATGTAAGCGTATTTGCCGACGGCAATATGATAGGCTCGCGGAACTTCTCTGTAAAGTAAGCGGCTGTAATCGGTGCAAAGCTGCGTTTGCGGCCTTGCATGTAGGTTTTGACAACATTTTTTATATGAAGAATGTAACGATTTTGCTCTTGCTGATATCCGTTGCCCTGCCCGTAGGGGCGCAGCGGGTGTTGTCGCTCGACAGTTGCCGGGCCATGGCTTTGCGCAATAACAAGCAGCTCGGCATATCCAAACTGAAGCAGGACGTTGCACGCGATACGCGCAAGGCTGCAAGGACCAAGTATCTGCCGCATGTAGACGTTCTTGGCGGATATGAGTTTACGAGCAGGGAAATATCAATATTGAGCGACAAGCAGAAAGGCGCAATAGGCAGCATCGGCACAACGGCGGCCGGGCAGATAGGCAACACCATGTCGTCAGTAATATCTGAAATGGCCGGACAGGGCATTATCACTCCACAGGCAGCCGAGGCTCTTGGAAACATTGCAGGCAAGATAGCCCCAAGTATAGAGCAGGCCGGCAATGCCATAGGGAAAAACATCAACGACGCTTTCAGGACAGACACGCGTAACATGTTCGCGGCGTCGGTTATGCTTACGCAGCCTATATATATGGGCGGAAGCATTGTCGCGGCAAACAAGATTGCAGAGATAAGCGAGCAGCTTGCCGCCAACGACTTGCAGAACAGCCGGCAGAATGTAGTCTACGACGTTGACAACGCTTACTGGACGGTAGTTTCGTTGAAGCATAAGCAGAGACTTGCCACAAGTTATCTTAAACTTGTAAAGAAACTTAGCGGCGATGTCGGCAAAATGATAAAAGAAGGTGTCGCGACAAGAGCCGACGGACTGAAAGTGGATGTGAGGGTCAACGAGGCGGAAATGCAGCTCACGCAGGTTGACAACGGCCTGTCGCTTGCAAAAATGTTGCTTTGCCAGCTCTGCGGTTTGCCGATGGACGGCAATATAATCCTTGCAGATGAAGACAAAGAGGACGTTTCGGCGGCGGAGAGTATGCCTATGCCAGACGTTTCGGCAGCAATGGAAAACCGTCCGGAGCTGAAGATGCTTGAGAATACGGTAGACATAAGCCGCCAGACAACCAAACTTATACGTGCTGCTTATTTGCCGCAAGTGGCGTTGACCGGTGGTTATCTTGTGACAAACCCTTCGCTTTACAACGGTTTTGAACGTAAGTTCTCGGGAGTATGGAATATCGGTGTCATCGTAAGGATACCTGTATGGAACTGGTTTGAAGGCACTTACAAAGTACGTGCAGGCAAAACGGCGACGAGCATTGCAATGCTTGAGCTTGACGAGGCGCGTGAGAAGGTGGAGTTGCAGGTAAACCAAAGCTCGTACAAGGTTGACGAGGCTAACAAAAAACTTGCAATGGCAAGGAAAAATACTGAACAAGCCGATGAAAACCTGCGTTGCGCCAACCTTGGTTTCAAGGAGGGCGTGATGGATGTTACCGACGTCATGGCGGCGCAGACCGCATGGTTGCAGGCCCGCTCACAGAAAATAGACGCTGACATCGACGTTAAACTGACATTGACAAACTTGAAAAAAGTACTTGGAGAAACGATATATTGAAAGTGAAGAGCGAAGAATTAAGAGTGAAGAGTGAAAAATCCATTGGTGTCCCCATCACTCCCTGTTCTCTCAGTTTTCCCGGTTCTCCCAATTAAATAAAAGAAAATGGAAAAGAAAACACAACATAACAACATATTGCTTGCCACATTCTGCTTTGCGGCGGTTGTAGTAATTGTCGGGGTTATAGGCTTCCTGACATTCGGACGCACCCCCGACACAATACAGGGTGAGGTAGAAGTGTCAGAATACCGTGTGTCGAGCAAAGTGCCCGGGCGCATACTTGAATTGCGTGTGCAGGAGGGCGATTACGTAAAAGTTGGCGATACGCTTGCCATACTTGACGCACCCGACGTTGAGGCAAAGAGGGCGCAAGCCGTCAGTGCGGAGGATGCGGCTGCTGCATTGAGCACAATGGCCGACAAGGGCGCACGCCGCGAGCAAGTGCAAGGAGCGTTCGAGGTATGGCAGCAGGCCAAGGCCGGTCTTGAGATTGCAGAGAAGTCATACGGCCGTGTGCAACGCCTTTTTGACGAGGGCGTGATGAGTGCGCAGAAGCGTGACGAGGCTTATGCCAACTACAAGGCGATGAAGGCGCAGGCACAGGCTGCCAAGAGCCAGTACGACATGGCTGTGGCCGGAGCACGGCGCGAGGAACGTGAGGCTGCCGCAGCCCAGAAGCGTCGGGCGCAAGGTGCTGTGCAGGAAGTGGATTCGTATGTAAAGGAAACTGTGCAGGTTGCACAGATGGAAGGCGAGGTAAGCGATGTCTATCCGAAACTCGGCGAACTTGTCGGTGCCGGTTCTCCAATCATGAGCATTTCAATCATGAGCGACCAGTGGGGAACGTTCAATGTGCGTGAAGACCAGCTGAAGGGGCTCAAGGTGGGCGATATGTTCACGGCTTATTGTCCGGCGTTCAACAAGGACATACGCATGAAGGTGTATTACATCAAGGACGAGGGCAGCTATGCGGTGTGGAAGGCCACGAAGACAAACGGCCAGTATGACCTTAAGACATTTGAGGTAAAGGCGCGTCCTATAGACAAGCTCGAAGGGTTGCGCCCCGGCATGTCGCTCATCATAAAGGAGTAATACTGCGGAATAGCGGATAACGCAGACTGCGAGAAAGGGATTGATAAGAATGAGTTGTGACATGTTAAAACGGATTTACGGTGTGGCGCGCCGCGAGTGTGGCATAATGCGCAAGAACCTGATGTATCTGTTCTGCATGGTTGTGTTCCCGGTGATTGTCACCGTATTCTTTACATCCCTAATGGCTGACGGTCAGCCTACAGACATGCCTGTGGGCGTGGTTGACCACGACAATACCGCGACAACGCGCACGCTTGTCAGGAAACTTGACGCTTTCCAGGCGACTAAAGTCACGGCGCGTTATGCCAGTGTGGCTGAAGCCCGACGTGCTATCCAGCGCAACGAGATTTATGCGTTTCTTTATATACCCGAAGGCACTACGGCGGAACTTCTTGCCATGCGCCAGCCTAAGATTTCGTTTTATTACAGTTCTACGTCTTATACGGCAGGAGCATTGCTTTACCGTGACTTGAAAACAATATCGACGCTTGGCTCCGCCAGTGTAGGAGCGTCGTTGTTGAGTGCCAAGGGATTGACGGAAGAGCAGGTTATGAGCGTGCTCCAGCCTGTTGTCGTTGACCTGCATACGGTTAACAACCCTATGGTAAATTACAGTGTTTACCTTAACACGATGCTTGTGCCGGGCTGTCTCATGCTGTTCATCTTTCTCGTTACGGCTTATTCTTTGGGTACGGAGCTGAAGTTCAATTCGGCAAAGGAGTGGCTTTCGGCTTCAGGCGACAACATCGCCGTCGCCATTTTTGGCAAGATGCTGCCGCAGACGCTTATATGGCTTGCCATCTTCTATGGCTATATGTTCTATGTGTTCGGCGTTCTTCAATTCCCACATCCCGGCGGAACGGGATATATTCTGCTGCTGGGTTTGCTCTCGGTGCTGTCGTCGCAGGCTTTCGGCATATTCGTTTTCGGCCTTGTGCCGTCGTTGCGCATGTCTATGAGTATCTGCTGCCTGTGGGCGGTGTTGAGCTATTCGCTGTCTGGCACGGCGTTTCCGCTGTCGGCAATGGATGCCGAAATCAAGGCCATAGCCCAGCTTTTCCCATTGAGGCATTATTATATGGTTTACCAGCTCAACATATTCAACGGCTATCCGATTGACTATTCATGGCCTTACATCGGTGCGCTGCTCGTATTCACGGCTTTGCCTTTGCTTGTGGCAGGCCGCATAAAGAAGAACGTCATGGCATATCAGTATCTGCCATAAACATGTTTGTCTGGCGTATTGGGTTTATTTTGACTTATTAGTCTTAAATATATCAGTATTTGATGAGATTGATATCACGAATAAAACAAGGGTTCGGCGACCTGTGCCATATATGGGCCGACGAGATGCGCACCGTCTTCAAGGACGAGGGTGTGCTCATCTTCTTCATCCTTGTGCCGTTGTTTTATCCGTTGCTTTATTCTTGGATTTACACCAATGAGGTGGTGCGCGAGGTGCCGGTGGCAGTTGTCGATTTGTCGCACAGTGCCATGAGCCGTGAGTTCATACGCCAGTTCGATGCCTCGCCCGATGTCCGTGTAGCCCGGTATTGCAACAATCTCGACGAGGCCAAGGACGTAGTCGGCCGACAGGATGCCTTCGGCGTGATATATTTTCCAACCGATTTCCAGACCCGCGTCTCGCGCATGGAGCAGAGCCGTGTCAGCGTGTTTTGCGACATGAGCTTCATGCTTTACTATAAGGCCATATTCCAGACGGCAACTGCTGTGGCCGGCAACGTGAACTCTAAAATCCTGATAGAGCGTGCAGGCAACTGGACGGAGCGCGAGGACGAAATAACCGCCAAGCCGCTCGACTTCGACGAGGTGCAGCTCTTCAACTCTACCGGCGGTTACGGCAACTTCATCATTCCCGGCGTGCTTATGCTCATAATACAGCAGACGTTGTTGCTCGGTGTCGGCCTGTCGGTCGGAACGGCGCGCGAACGCAGCAAGACAGGTTCTTTCCTGCCCGATGCGGCGCGTTACGACGGCGTGTTCCGCACGGTGCTTGGCCGCGCTTTGGCTTACTTCATGGTGTACGCCGTTGTTACGGCTTACGTCGCGCTTGTAGTGCCGCGCTTGTTCGGCTTCACCTCGTTGCTGCGTCCCGGCGATACGTTCTGGTTCATGTTGCCATACGTCCTGTCGTGCGTGTTCTTCGCAATGATAATTTCCGGACTCATCCGTTACCGTGAGAACGTCATCCTTATTGTCGTGTTCACGTCTGTGCCGCTGCTTTTCATTTCAGGCGTGTCATGGCCGCAGAGTGCCATTCCGCCTTTCTGGCAGTGGGTGTCGTGGCTTGCGCCGTCCACGTTCGGCGTGCGCGGCTTTGTCAGGATGAACACTATGGGTGCCCTGCTGGGCGATGTAAGGGTGGAGTATGTGGCCCTATGGGCGCAGACGATAGTCTATTTCTTCATCACCTGCCTGCTTTACCGATGGCAGGTAATCAAGAGGAGAAGGGCTGAAGGCACGGTGTGACCCTTCAGCCGATGAGTTTCAGTATTTTGCTTTCTTGTGCGTATGGCAGCATTCTGTGCAGATGCTGCACCATCTTGTCGTGCGATTCTTGCGGCGTGCAGCCTGCGTCGAGCCGTCCGTACAGGCTTTCGGGCGTGGTGTATCGCGCCACTCCCCATCCGTAAGGCCGTCCGTGGCGGTCGGTGTTGTATTCAAAGTCGGATATTACTACGCGCACCGACATCATCAGCCGCGTAAGTATAGGTTCTAAAGGTATTTTAACAACCCCGGGCATGTCGTCCACAAGGTCGTCGGCAGTGCGCCTCCGTCCGCGCGCGAAACCGAGCATACGGCGCAATTCCTTCACCGTTGCGCTGCCTTCCGACGCTATTGTTTGCAGCACAACGTCGTCGAGCGCGGCGGTGTCCTCGTCCTTGGCGTAGCGCAGTGTGCGTCGGTAGTTCACAAGGTGGGGCAGCCATTCAAGGCTTACATAGCCCGCTTTCTTTGCGAACAGCTTGCCGTAGGCGCAGTGCCCCTCGCGTATTACCGGTCCTTTCCACTCCCACGGGCCTTCCTCTTCGTCAGAAAACCACAGCTCGCCAGCCGTCATTTCCTCAATGGAAAAGCCAGGAATGCCGCAGCGGAAGAACGGCAGGAAACCCCGTTCGAGCACCGCACTCTCCATGTCGATGGATGAATGTATCATAAAGCCCCTTCCCAGCCCTCCCCGAGGGGAGCGAGTCTGGTATGATTTGTTATTTGTAAAGCATATATTTTACGTTGTCCGTATGATGCCTAAATCCTTAAAGGCATTCCCGTTTCCCTCCCTTCGGGAGGGTTAGTGTGGGGCTTATTATTTAAGTTTCACCCCGTCCTTGAACGCGTTGCCCACCTTTCCGCCAACGGCGAGATAGTGGTTGTGCACCGGGTCGAACGAGATTGGGCGCAGCTTGGCCGGGTCAATCTTGCCCTTTTCGTCGAGGATGCTCTCGTCGGCCGACACGTTCACGATGCGGCCAACCAGGTGGCACGTCTCCGGGTCATACGATATAAGCTCGCATTCAACCGTCATCGGCAGTTCCTCAATCAAAGGCGCGTTGACAAATTCCGACTTTACGGCGTGCCATCCGGCCTTTTCGAGTTTGTCTTCAACCTTGTTTCCCGACACTATTCCCACATAGTCGCACGCCGTAAGCTGCCCTTCCGTGCCCATGCTTACGGTGAACGCCTTGGTCTCCAACAGGTTCTTTACCGTCTTGTGGCCTGCGCTGAGGCACATGTTTATTTGGTCGTCATAGTCAATTCCGCCCCACGCCGCGTTCATCGCGTCGGCGTTGCCCTGCGCGTCGTATGTGGCGACGATGAACACGGGCTGCGGATAAGTCCACGGTTTTGCTCCGAAATTCTTTCTCATAGTATGATATATGTTTTTGCTGATAAGTTTTCAATACAGCAAAGTTAGTGGTTTATTCTTATTCCAGCAAGCCTTTTAGGTTAATTTAATGAAGTGTGCTTTTCTTGTAAAAGTTAGATGTTTTTGAATAATGTCCGAACTGTCATTTTTAGTCGAAGGTGGTTACGGCTCGTATATTTAAGGTTGTTTATGGGAATGATTATTGCCATAAAGGTTCATTTTCCCAATTTTTACAAAAGCCCATTGCTGCTATGTCCACAGATGGGAACTTGTCCAGGAGGGTTGTTATTTTTGAATTGAATTGATTGCCTGGAGAAACATTGGTGAGGAAATATCTTATAATGCACAAGCGGTAGAAAACCTTTTTCTTGTCTATCTTTGATGTGTCTGTCCAAGCTTTTGAAGTTTTGTGTGGTTCTGCCGGGGTTAGCATAAAATCTCTGTTCCATACTCTTGCATGGTGGCAACACATGTTTCGTAGATTAGCCAGTACCGTCAGCCAAGAAGTGAAGACCTGCGGCTTCAAGCCAAAATAATCGGCGATGAGTTTCATCAGTTTGTTGCTGGCGATATTGGAATAGATATAGTTTAAGTTCCCAAAGGATAGCACTTCTGTTATCATCCATGCAGGTGGATAGCTTTCAACATGATTATGTCTGAAATTCACAATGTAGTCCTCTTTGCTTGATGTCAGCTCTTTTTCTATTACCGCCAATGTTTGATTGAATTTATCTGCATTTGCGAAATATTCCGGCTTCGTTATCCAATACCTGTCATTCAATTCTTGGCATCCAACATTCGCCAACACGCTTCGGATAGCCACTTCTATCTTTTCTATTTCATTGAAAAGAAGTATGCGCAGTTTTTTGTCGAAGCGGTAAAGCGTCAAGACTTGTTCGAATGTCGTTCCCTTTTTTAGTGTTAAATTACTTTTGGGGCTTTGATAGAATGGATAGATATAGGCGGACAAACGGTGATAGCCGATATTCATCAAATAATTTTCGACTTTCTGCTCATCCTTCATAAGCATACCGCGCTGCTTTAATATCTGAACTATTTGTTTAGGGGATGAATATGGTTTGGTGAAACTTGTTTTCATATGGGGATAATAAAAAAACGACCCGCCGATTTGAGCATTGTTAAGAGGCTTGGCAGGTTCTAATGATGCAAAGATACAGCTTTTGCCTTTAAGTCCAAAATGTTTCACCAAAATATTTGTCATTTTATTAAAAAGTAGCTAATATTGAAGCAACAGGACTACGGATGAACTGTAAAAGGCCATATTTCGTCTTACGAAAGGCCGTCAATCGCACGCTAAAAGGCCGCCTTTTGCAGGCTAAAAGGTTGCATATTGGAAAGCCGTTGATTGTCAGCGGTTTTCACGGTTCGGACTTGGCGACGGAGCAGTTTGCGTTTTATGAAGACATCGTGACGCAGGGTGTCGGCAATATACGGACGCTCGCGCGGTTGTTGACAGGTTATTGACAGGTTATAAGGTGTAATGTTTTTGGTGGGATTGACGGCTTCAGCATTTTGTTTGTCGGTTAAATTTACTACCTTTGCACCCCGAATTTGAAAAGTAAAAAGGAATGAGCGCAAAGGTTAAGGGTTTTCTTTATGGCGTAGCCACGTCGGTTACGTTCGGGCTGATACCACTGTTCACGCTGCCGCTGATGCAAGCGGGGCTGGCGTCTGACAGTATTTTGTTTTATCGCTTCGTCACGGCCACGGCTGCGCTGGGGCTGATGATGCTGGTGAAGAAGGAAAGTTTTAAGGTCAGTTGGCGCGACTTGCTGGTGATAGTGCCGCTGGCGGTGTTCTATACGGCGTCGTCGATGTTCCTGCTTTACGGCTACGAGGTGATGGGCGCTGGCGTTGCCACGACGCTGCATTTCACTTATCCTGTGTTCGTTACGCTGCTGATGCTCGTGCTTTTCAGGGAACGGGCGTCGTGGGTGACGTGGACGGCCGTTGTGCTGGCTATCTGCGGCGTCGCCAAGCTGTCGCTCAACGGTACGGAACTGAAGCTCGACCCTATGGGCGTGGGTATAGTGCTGCTCTCCGCCGTGGGGTATGCCAGTTATATAATAGCGGTGAACAAGTCGCGCGTGAAGGACATGCACAGCCGCAAACTGGCGTTTTACGTGTTCGTGTTCACGGCGTTGATTTTCGGCGTTAAGAACGGACTGGAGGACGGTGTGCAGCCTTTGCCCGACGCTTGGGCGGCTGTCAACGTGGTGCTGCTGGCCGTTGCGCCCACCGTAATATCAAACATCACGCTGCTGCTGGCTGTGCGCAACATCGGCGGTACGCTCACGTCAATACTCGGCGCGCTTGAGCCTGTGACTGCGGTGTGCATCGGTGCGCTCGTGTTCGGCGAGGCGTTTACTTTCAGCGAGGCTGTGGGCATAGCCCTCATACTGGCCGCCGTGGTGTTGGTAATCCTCAACCGCAGCATAAAAGAAAACCTTACGCTGCTGTTAAAGCGCGTAAGGCCGAGGCATACGTGAAAACTACGACCCACCCCAACCCTCCCCAAGGGAGGGAGTTTAGTATGCTTTACTGATTAAAATAACATTAGTTTGGTTATTTTTGCGGATTACAAATCACGCCGAAACATTAAGGCAATCACGCCTTTTTATTGCAATAGTAATCAAACTCCCTCCCTTGGGGAGGGTTGGGGTGGGTGTCTGGTATTGGTTTTCTTACCTAAACTTCTTCAACTCCTCCATTGCAGGCATGGCTTTGCCCGTCTCGTTGTCAAACAGTCCGCGGTTGAGCCAGCTCTTAACGATGTTCGCGCCCGACTCATTCTCTTCTGGGAACCACCAGAACAGGCCGGTAACGTTGTCGTGACGGTTGAGCATCGTTACTAATTCTTCTGTGAATTTGCGCTGACCTTCGGGGCTGATGGGGTAGGTGTCGCCGTCTTTGTTGGGGTCGGTCGCCCACTTGTCGTTCTTGTGTGAGTAGTAGAAGGCTGTCTCAACTATCATTACAGGCTTGTTGAACTCGGTCTTGATGCTGTCGAGCACTACGTCGAGATGCTTTATTGTGCCGTGCCACATCGGATAAAAACTTAGTCCGATGATGTCGTAGTCGAGTTCCCCTTTCTTCAGTTTGTCGTAATATCCCTCGGTGGCGAGCCAGTCCTGGGCGTGCTCCGTGTGTATTATGATTTCTGCCTTGGGGCATGCTTCGCGGCAAGCCTTCACTCCGGCGCGGAGGAATGTAAGCAGAGTGTCCCAGTTGTCGTCTTTTGTCGGGTCGACCTTTCCCGTAGGCCAAAGCGTTCCGAAGGTGATTTCGTTGCCCACTTGGATGAAGTCAGGCGTTGCTCCGGCCTTGTTCAGTGCCTCTAAGGCGGTCTTTGTATGCAGGTAAACCGAGTCGGCGAGTATTCTTGTTTGCTCGTCACGGCTCTTGCCCTCGATGGCTTTTGCCCATGCGTGCGGCGTGAACTGCTTGCCCGGGTCGGCCCATGTGTCGGAATAATGGAAGTCGAGCATCAGTTTGAAGCCGTGCTTCTTGATTTGCTTGCACAGGCTGACAACATACGGAAGGTCTTGGCATACGCCTTCGTCCTTGTTGTTCTGTGGCGCGTTGGCCGGGTCAACGAAAAGGCGCACGCGCATGGCGTTCCATCCGGCCTGCTCGAAAAGCTTGTAGGGACAGAGCGTTTTCCCGTCAATGGTTTTGTACTTAGTGCCGTTTTGTTGGTAAGTAGGCAGCAGCGAGATGTCTCCACCCAGGTATTTTTGCGCCTGGATGTTGATGCCGCAGACGAGTGCGGCCAGTAAAACAAGGTATTTTTTCATAATAAATTTAGGTTGATTTGTTTTTTATGTGGATTGTTTATTTCAGCATTATGCCAGTGAAAATCCTGCCGGAAGCCGTGCCGAGGCGGCGCGCCGAGAAGTAGTCGGCATAGTCGGTGTATGTGCATACGGGCGAAACGGTAATGTTGATGTCGGCTATTCCCGATGCGCAAAGCTGTTGGCGGTTGCACTCTTTAAGGTCGATGTGCCATTTGTCTTCGCGATGGCTGATTGTAGTCATGTCGAAACCGGCTTCGGCAAACTCGCTATACACCTCGTCGCCTACTTCAAATGCGCCGAGCGATATGCCTGGACCTATTACTGCCTGCAACTCTTCAGGGCGTGAACCGTAGGCTATGTGCATGGTGTCAATGGTCTTTTGCGCTATGCGTTGCACCGTGCCGCGCCATCCTGCGTGTACTGCGGCGGCTGTGTGGTGCGCAGGGTCATAGATTATTATAGGTATGCAGTCTGCCGTTGAAACTCCGATGCAGATGTATTTGACATCCGTTATTAATGCGTCAACGCCTTCAAGTACCATATCTTTTACCTGTTGCGGCAACGCAAGTAAGTCTTTTGCTATTAGCCTGACCTCTGTTCCGTGCGTCTGGTGTGGCATTATGACTGCGTTTCCGCTTATTCCGAGCGTTCGGCTTAATGCTTCAAGATTTTTGCTGATGCACCCCTCGTTGTCGCCACAGAACTTGTTGATGTTGAATTCGCCGTATGCGCCTTGGCTGAAGCCTCCGTGGCGGGTGGTGCTGAACGCCGTGACGGACGGCGAAAGGTTGTAATATGTAAGTGTGGGCTGTGGCATTGGCGGTAATGTTGAAAGACGGGTTGGCAAGCCAATGAAGCCTGCCAACCCGTAAGTTTGTCAATTGTTGTCGTCGTCGATGTCGATATATTCAACGTCATCAAGGTCTTCAATCTCGTCTTCGTCGATGAACTCAATCTCGTCTTCGCCCTCAACTCGCAGCTCTTCTGGCAACGTGCCGAGGTCTTTGTCGCGGTGAACGAGCGTGTCTTCAGCCGTGATGTCTTTCAGTTTGTTGCTTTCGCTGTTAAGCTCGCGCCATAGAATGTCTTTCAGTTCGTTCAGCCCTTGGCCTGTCACGGCTGATATGAATACTATCGGAATGTCGCTTGGCGTAGTCTCTTTCAGCATTTCTATAAGCTCGTCGTCGAGCAAGTCGCATTTTGTTACGGCCAGTACGCGGTGCTTGTCGAGCATTTCCGGGTTGAAGTTCTTAAGCTCGTTAAGCAGGATTTCGTACTCTTTCTTTATGTCGTCAGTGTCGCCCGGCACCATGAACAGCAACAGGGAGTTGCGCTCTATGTGGCGCAGGAAGCGCAGACCGAGCCCGCGTCCTTCGCTTGCGCCTTCTATTATCCCGGGAATGTCAGCCATGACGAACGACTGTCGGTCGTGATAGCTTACGATGCCGAGCGACGGTTCAAGCGTTGTGAACGGATAATTTGCTATTTTCGGACGTGCGCTTGAAAGGGCGGAGAGCAACGTGCTCTTGCCTGCGTTGGGAAATCCTACAAGTCCTACGTCGGCAAGCAGTTTCAGTTCGAGTATTATTGTCATTTCCTCCATCGGCTCTCCCGGCTGGGCGAAGCGTGGGGCTTGGTTTGTGGCGGTGCGGAACTGGAAGTTGCCAAGACCTCCGCGTCCTCCTTTCAACAGCAGGACTTCCTGTCCGTCATAGGTTACGTCACAAACGTATTTGCCTGTTTCGGCATTGTAGACGACCGTTCCACACGGCACGTCGATATATACATCCTTGCCGTCTGTGCCGTGGCATTTGTCCTTGCCGCCGTTCCCGCCGTGCTCGGCGAAGATGTGCCGCTGGTATCTAAGGTGCAACAGAGTCCAGTAATTGTGGTTGCCGCGCAGGTATATGCTGCCGCCTTTGCCGCCGTCGCCACCGTCGGGGCCTCCGTTAGGCTGGTATTTTGCGTGGCGCAGGTGCATAGAGCCGCGTCCGCCTTTGCCAGAGCGGCAGTAAATCTTAACGTAGTCTACAAAATTGGATTCTGGCATGGTGAAAAGAATTAAGAGTTAAGAATTAAGAGTTAAGGGTTAAGAAAACGATTTTGAATTTGATAATGGAGCAAACATGTTTTCTTAATTCTTAACTCCTAATTCTTAATTATTTGATTAAATGTTGTCAATTACGTTGCAGATGTCTGCGAATATGCGGTCGAGTTCTCCAAGTCCGTCGATGTGGTGGTGCAGGTTCTCTTTCTTGTACCATTCAATCAGCGGAGCAGTCTGGTTGTGGTAAACGTCAAGACGCTTCTTGATTGTCTCTTCGTTGTCGTCAGAACGTCCGCATTCCTGTCCGCGTTTGATGAGGCGTTTCATCAGTTCTTCTTCAGGAACGTCAAGCTCTATCATGGCCGCAACTTTGTGTCCGCGCTCGTCAAGCATGTTTTTCAACGCCTCGGCCTGCGGAATTGTACGGGGAAAACCGTCGAAGATTACGCCCTCATGCTCCTTTCCGAAGCTGTCGTAGACGCTTGCGAGGATGCTTATCATCAGTTCGTCGGGTATCAGTTGGCCGTTGTCTATATACTGCTTGGCCGTCTTGCCGAGTTCCGTTTCGTTCTTGATTTCGTTGCGGAGTACGTCTCCGGTTGAAATGTGGCCGAATCCGTACTTCTTAATCATCAGGTCGCTTTGCGTGCCCTTTCCTGAACCGGGCGCGCCGAAAATAACAATATTCTTCATCTTTTGGTTTGATATGGTATGTTTGTTTGGTTATTCTTCAACCAAAGTATATATGTTGCGCAGGTTGCGTCCTTGCTGGTTGTAGTCAAGCCCGTAGCCTACGATAAAGTCATTGGGAATTTCCATTGCCGCGTATTCAATGTCCAAGTTTACTTTCAGCTTTTCAGGCTTCAGCAATAATGTGCAGATATGTATCGAGGCGGGGTTTCGCGTACCCAATGATTCGAGCATACGTTTCATCGTCAAGCCTGATTCCACGATGTCTTCCACGATTATGATGTCACGTCCGGATATGTCTTCGTTTATTCCTATCACTTCCTTTATTTTTCCTGTAGACATTGTGCCTTGATAGGAAGCAAGTTTTACGAATGATATTTCGCAGGGAATGGTAATCATTCTCATCAAGTCTGCCGCAAAGACAAAAGACCCGTTGAGTACGGCAAGAAACAACGGGTTCTTGCCCTCCATGTCTTTGTTTATGCGGTTGGCTACGGCCTTTACGTGCTTCAGTATTTCTTCTTCAGTATATGAAATCCTGAATGTCTTGTCGTGTATTTTTACAGTTGACATGATACTTTATTGATATTTTGGCACAAAATTACTAAAAATATGCCAAACGTTGACAAACGTTCGGTATTAATTTAGTATTTTTGCACTGATGAAGGTTTTTACAAGCGCTCAAATTCGTGAGCTTGACAAGTATACTATAGAGCATGAACCAGTCAGTTCGTTTGACTTGATGGAGCGTGCGGCAAGGGCTATTGCGCGTGCGATAACCGACACATGGGGTACGGATACGCCTGTTGTCGTATTCGCCGGGCCGGGCAACAATGGCGGTGACGCTTTGGCTGTGGCAAGGATGCTTGCCGAACAAAGGTATTCTGTAAGCGTTTATTTGTTCAATATTAATGGAAATCTGTCTGAAGACTGCAAGGCCAACCGGCAGAAAGTGTCAGGTTGTAAGGCCATTAAGGCTTTTACAGAGGTTGTTGACGAGTTTGACCCGCCGCAGTTGGACAATGGCATGTTGGTGGTTGACGGTTTGTTCGGTTCTGGTTTGAACAAGCCTCTTGCCGGAGGTTTCGCCTCTTTGGTGAAATACATCAACCAGTCGCCAGCCACGGTGGTGAGCATAGATGTGCCTTCGGGACTTATGGCCGAAGACAATACATATAATGTAAGGGCCAATATCATAAGGGCTGATGTTACGTTGACATTACAGAACGTTAAACTCTCTTTCCTTTTCCCTGAAAACCAAAAGTTTATAGGAAAACTTAAAGTCCTCGACATACGCTTGAGCAAGGAAGGCATGGATGCCATTCAGTCGCATTATAGCATGTTGGAGGAGGGCGAACTCCGTCCGCGTCTTTTACTCCGTGGCGACTTTGTGCACAAGGGCGACATGGGCAACGCGCTGATTGTCGCAGGCAGCTACGGCATGGCAGGTGCGGCTGTGCTTGCGACGAAGGCGTGTCTTAGGAGTGGGGCAGGCAAGGTTACGGTGTGCACGCCTCGCCGTAACAACGCTATCATGCAGGTGTCCGTGCCTGAAGCCGTAATGTGCATAGGCAAGGATGACTCTTACTTTTCTGAAGCTGTCGACTCTTCAGGTTTTGATGCTGTTGGCATAGGCCCCGGATTGGGACAGCAAGAGACGTCTGCCATAGCCCTTATAACGCAGATACGCCGCACGCAAGCTCCAATTGTGATTGATGCCGACGGCCTGAATATGCTTGCAAGTCATAGGGCTTGGCTGCAGCAATTGCCCAAAGGCATAGTCCTTACGCCGCATCCAAGGGAGTTCGAGCGTCTTGCAGGCAGTCATTTCAGTGACAGTTACGAGCGCCTAAGTAGCGCACGCGATATGGCCGAGCGCCTGCAAGCCTACATAATATTAAAAGGACATTACTCTGCCTTGTGCATGCCTGATGGCAAAGTCGTATTCAATACTACTGGCAATTCCGGCATGGCTACCGCCGGCAGCGGCGATGTTCTCACGGGAATCATCACCGGTTTACTGGCGCGTGGCTACAATCAGACCGATGCCTGTATGCTCGGCATGTACCTGCACGGCCTTGCCGGCGACCTTGCCGCTAAGGAGTTGGGCGTGGAGTGCCTTGTCGCCAGCGACATAATAAAGTTCCTTCCGCAGGCATTCAGCCGTCTTGTTGATTGAAAAAAAACATAATATTTATTTTGCATAACGACATGAAGAACCTTATCATCGCTTTTTTATTGCTTGTGTCATGCTGCCCGGCCGTGCTTGCACAAAGAGGCAAGGCTGTGGCCGAGGGTACGGCTTACTACCTTCCGCGTACAGAGTTGCGTTTTACAGTGAAGATTGAGAAGACGTCATATACGCCTGGAGAGTTTGCCGTTTATGCGGAGAAATACATGAAGATGGACAATGTGGGCATGCAGCCTGTCGTGTCTTACCGCATATTGGGGCTCGGCATTAATTCCGTAGGCGAGCGTGACACTTCCAAATTCTACGTGTTGCCTACCGACTCCAAGCACAACATACAGACCGTTGATATAGACGACAACAGCGTCTTGCTTGCGGTCAACGCCGACCCGAAAGTCGTGGAGCTGCCCGAGCCGTTCAAGCCTGCGCCGAAACCTGCGCGCCTTAATCCGCGCGATTACATGAACGAAGACATCCTTTCGGCTGGAAGTTCGGCGAAGATGGCCGAGCTTTGCGCCCTTGAGATTTATGACATACGCGATAGCAAGAGCCTGCTTAACAAGGGGCAGGCCGACTTCATGCCCAAGGACGGCGAGCAGCTGCGTATAATGCTGGCAAACCTTGAGACGCAGGAGAACGCCTTGATGCAGCTTTTCGGCGGTGTCACAGAGCGCGACACGATGGAGGCCGTGGTGAGGTTCGTGCCCACGAAGCCTGTCGAGAAGCAGTTGCTTTTCCGCTTTTCAAAGTGGATGGGCATAACCGATGCCGACGACCTTGGCGGCGAGCCTTATTATATAACAGTGGAGGACAAGCACGTTACGCCTTCCATTCATGAGGAACTGTTAAGCCAGAAGAAAGCGAAAGACAACGGCGGACTTTACGTCAATCTGCCCGGGAAAATACAGGTTACCCTCTATCGGGGCAACGAGCAGTGGGCGGCTTACGAGCTTTATGCCGCCCAGTTCGGCACTGTTGCGGCTCTGGATGGCGACCTTTTCGGCAAGAAACTGTTTACAAGCGTTGTCCTCAATCCCGTTACCGGCAATCTGGAGAGCATCGGGATTGACAACGCCAAGAAGTGACCTTGCGGCATTCATTTAAGGATGTTGCGCCTGCTGTGCGGCGCGGCATCCTTTTTTATGTAAATAATGATTAAAAATATAGTCAGTTACGCAAGGTTGGGTGCATTGCGTGTGTTTCATTGTTGAATGGTAAAAAATAATTGCAGAATTATGAAAACAATGAAATTCCTGGCCGGACTTGCTGTCGCAATGATGGCCGTGTTGTCTTTCGGCTCGTGCAACGACGATGACACTTACTACTGGTATTATCCTCCTATGCCAAATGCCCTGGTTACGGTGAAACCCATCGAGGGCGCTGGCTTTTACATGCAGCTTGACGATACCACCACGCTTTACCCTGTAAACATGGCCGCCTCGCCTTATGGCGACAAGGAGGTTCGTGCCTTGGTGTGCTATCGCGAGGTGAAGCCTGTCAACGAATATTACGACAAGTCGGTCGAGGTAGACTGGATTGACAGCATTCTTACCAAGAAGGCCGTGCCTTATCCTGCCGACGGCGATGTCGGGGAATACGGCGACGACCCCATCGAGATTGTGCGCGATTGGGTTAACATAGCCGAGGACGGCTACCTTACGCTGCGCTTCCGCACGCGTTGGGGCAGTACAGGCGTTGCGCATTACGTCAACCTTATCACCGGGGCAAATCCTGACGACCCGTATGAGGTTGAGTTCAAGCACAACGCTTTCGGCGATGTAAACGGCGTTGCTGGCGACGCGCTGGTGGCGTTCCGCCTGGACGGCCTGCCCGATACCGGCGGCAAGACCGTCAAGCTGACGTTGAAATACAAGTCGTACAGCGGCGATAAGACCGTGCAGTTCGACTATTGCAGCCGCAAGTCGACAACCGTTGAGGGGCAAATCGACAGGGCGGTGTACTCTTCCCGTTTGAAATGATGAGATATATTGTAAGGGATTAAGGCTTGGTTATCAGGCGGCCGCGCCGTCCGGCATACTGCGTTGTGTGGTGTGCCGTGGCGCAGCCTCTTGCTTTTGGGCTTTTAATCCCTCGTTTGATATGAAGGCTGGATACGGCGGATACAGTGACGGCGACCTCGTTTCGCTTTTGGGGCGTGGGGATGGCAGGGCCATGAAGTCGCTTTATGACAGGTATGTTGAGTACCTGTCGGCTGTCTGCGCCCGTTATATAGCCGACGACAACGACCGCAAGGACGTGTTGCAGGAGTGCTTCATAAGGATTTTCACGTCGTTGGACAAGTTCGAGTTCCGCGGTGAAGGTTCTCTGAAAGCATGGATGGCAAGGATTGTTGTCAACGAGTCTTTGCGCTTTTTGAAGAAAAATTCCAATTACGGTTTTATTGAATATGAGGACATTCTGCCTGACATGGCCGACGAACCGGAACCCGAAGGCATACCCGACGACGTGCTCAACGACATGATTCTGTCGCTTCCGCCGGGTTACCGCATGGTGTTCAACCTTTACGTGTTCGAGCGCAAGAGCCATAAGGAGATTGCCGCAATGCTCGGAATAGGCGAGAGTTCGTCGGCGTCGCAGTTCTCGCGTGCCAAGGCGTTGCTTGCCCGGAAGATGAAGGAATACCGCGAGCGGCAGGACGACGGGAGGCTTCCCGGCCGACCGTCAGGTGCTGCGCGCACTGGCGGCGGTGTCGTTCCGCGTGGAGTTCCACGGCAGGGTGGGGCGTCGCAGCCGGGTAACGGCCTTAAGCCGTTTGGCCGGGCTGTCGCCTTCGCGTATTCGTCTTTATTCGGTTTGTCCGTCTGAAAAAATCTGTGTATCATGGAACAACAATGGATAGAATATCTTAGGAAACGCTTTGCCGACCGTAAGGCCGCGCCGCCCGACGGGCTTTGGGAGGCCGTGCAGGCAGCCATGAATTGCGTGCCAGCCGGTAACGGCAGTGCTGAAAAGCGCCGCCGCCGTGCCGCAGTCGTGCCAATGTGGCGCCGCCGCGCCGTGGCTGTGGCAGCGTGTGTGGTGGCTTTGGCGGCTACGGTGTGGTATTTTTCCGTCCGCAGGGGCGTACCTTATTCCGCAGTTGGCGTAGCTCCTGCTGTTGAAGTGTCCGCAGGCGGGCTTGCCAAGGCTACCGTTCCTGCCGCTGATGGCGGTGTGCTGCAGTCTGCTGCTGCCGCCGTAAGGCGTGTTGTGCCGGTTGCCGCCGCTCTTGACGGCGGCGGGCAAAGCGTCGTTCAGCCGTCGGCCGACAGCGTTGCTGTGGCTGTAGCCGATGAAACCGGCTGTGGCGACGCTGCTGAAGACAGGCGCGGGCATGGCGGAGAGAGCGTTGTCGTAAGGCGCGAACCTTCCCGTGACGGTTCGCGTGGCGGCGAAGGCCGCAACCTTCTGGCTTCAGCCGACGGCGTGCATACACGTGGCGGAGGTGTCTCGGTGTTGCTTTACGGTGGCGGTTTTACCTCTATCGGAGGTTCTACAGGCAATACGGGCGCGTCGTTCCGTCCATATACTATGCTGCAAGATGGCAGCCAGGACAATGGCATCATGCTGCTGTCTGCCGTCACTGGCAGCAGGGAGGCCGCTGAGGTGCGTGTAAAGCACCGCCACCCGGTAAAGGTCGGTGCGTCGGTGCGTTTCGACTTGCCTGGGCGTTTCGGCGTCGAGACCGGCATGAACTATTCTTACCATTCGTCAGACATTGCTTCGGGCGACGATTCCGGCGGTTATTTCACGGAGCAGAAGCTGCATTATGTAGGCATACCGGTGGCCGTCAGTTACGATATCTGGCATACCGACTTCCTTGAGGTTTACGCTTCGGCAGGCGGCGCGGTTGAGTTTTGCGTGTCGGGCAAGTCGCATACGGAGACCAAGTCGGGCAATGCCGTGGTGGCCAAGACCGACGCCGATGTGCGCGACGGGCGGCCGCAGTGGTCGGTCGGGGCTTCCGCCGGTGTGCAGTATAATGTCAGCGATGTGGTCGGCGTTTATGTAGAGCCGGGCGTGAGCTATTATTTTGACAATGGCAGCGGTGTCAGTACAATCTACAAGGATAAGCCGTTCAACTTCAATCTCAACGTCGGCCTGCGTTTCACTGTCAGGTAATCATTGTCTCACGCTATGTTTACAGTTCTGTTAATCATGCTTTGCGGCATAGCGGCAGGCCGCCTTTTGCGTGGCCGCGGCCGCTCGTTCGTGTCGCGTGCCATAACCGTTCTCATCTGGCTGCTGCTATTCCTGCTCGGCATAGAGGTCGGCGCCAATCCCCGTGTGGTCGGTTCGCTCGGCAGCCTCGGCGTTGAGGCCGCCGTGCTTGCCGTCTTTGCCGTGCTCGGGTGCGCCGTGCTTTGCCGCCTGCTGTTCAGGGAAAGGAGGGTGAAGGAGGAGCAGTGAAAAGTGAAAAATCCATTTGCTTCCCGGTATTCCCTGTTCTCCCTATTTCTTAACTCTTAATTCTTAACTCTTAATTCTTAACTCTTCACTCTTGAAGTCCAGTCTTGTCATAGTCTCGTTTTTCGTCGTCGGCACGCTTGTAGGCGTCTCCGGCATCGCTCCTGGGTGGCTTGCGTCAGGCTCTGATGTCAGTTTCTACGCCCTATGCGCCCTCATGTTCTTTGTCGGAGTGAGCGTAGGCGGCGACTCGTCAGTGCTCCGCAGCATCCGTACGGTCAGTCCGCGCTTGCTCCTTCTGCCCCTTGTCACGGTGGCCGGCACGCTTGGCGGCGTGGCCGTTGCCGGCCTGCTCTTTCCCCACCGCAGCCTTACCGACTGCCTTGCCGTAGGCTCGGGCTTCGGTTATTATTCGCTTTCGAGCATCTTCATCACCGAATACCGCGGCGCGGAACTTGGCACTGTGGCCCTGCTCGCCAACATCTCGCGCGAACTGCTGACGCTGCTCTGCGCACCGCTGCTCGCCCGTTGGTTCGGCCACCTTGCGCCAATCTCCGCCGGAGGGGCTACAACGATGGATACCACGCTGCCCATCATCACGCGCACGTCGGGCAATGCTTACGTTGTTTTGTCTGTCTTCCACGGCTTCGTGGTCGACTTCAGCGTGCCGTTTCTCGTCACTTTCTTTTGCAGTCTGTAACCTCTTGATTTCCAATATTATACGTTTGCATTCCAAAATGTTGTTCTAAGTTGTCATCAGCCTTTTTGTCTGAAATGCGATGCCAATGTATTACATATTTTAATAATTCGTACCGGGTGGGTGATTTATGTTAATAAGTTTTTTATAAATGATAAAACACTGGTGCTTTGACTGTTTTTTATGCTTGTTTGTTGACAACGGATTGCAAATTGAGTAGTTTTTGCTCGTGTGCCATGCGGCTTTTGTTTTTCTGACTGTAAGCGTTTGGCATTGCAAAAGGCCACCTTTCAGCGTGCGAAAGACGGCCTTTTACAACGCAATTTGCCGTGTTTTAGACCGTAAGCAAACGCGTCTGTTCCGCTTACAGATGTTGTTCTTCGGAGTTGTTTGCATTGTCAATTGTAAGCGTTGGCGCGCTGTTTGCTTAGTGTTTTTTGCCGTGCTCTCGGCCCGGCGTTTGCCTGTTGCGCCTTGGCCGCGCCTTTATACCTTATTATATAAATATAAAAGGCGGCTGCAAGCGTCTCCTGGCAAATGGCGGCAGGCATGTCCGCGCTTCTTTTTCAATGGTTCGTCCTGTGATGTGCGGCCATTGGGGAAGGGTGGCTTCATTGTCTCACAAACGGCAGGTTTTGGCGTTCTAAGGTAAAATATGGTTGATTTAAGTCAAAAATATAATAATTTTGCAATGTTTTTGAAAAATTCTTGGCGAAATATTTGCAAGATTGGGACAAACCCCTTACCTTTGCATTCGCTTTCACTTCAAAACGAAGTTGTAAGCGCGTTCTTTGACAGAATGGGACAGGCGAGGAAGCAGCGCGGCGCTCGTGGGA
>OGGJ01000152.1_pt1 | contig 71857 bp, 74 predicted proteins | sample 1571071 | NCBI WGS metagenome assembly OGGJ01 (sample SAMEA2581954, study PRJEB24529) | metagenome | biome: Human gut stool | place: China | collected 2011
TTCCTTTGATTGAATATTTAGGGAAAGACATAGAACGAGCCTTAGATGCAAGCGAAGAAATTCACTTATGTTTAGGTTTTGTTCTTGTTAAATCCACTCAATCAATAACCTCCTTTCCTTGGCGGGACGGGGGTTAATAAATCGTTTTATCTCGCAGCTTCCGCACGCAGGCCGCTAAAAGGCCAGCACGGCACGGACTTTATAGGTATCGGTTTTGGGCTTTACGCCATAGTGGGGGGTGGTGACATCTACATGCCAGCCCCTCTCTTCATTCCATTCGTAGCCGCTCCAATACTTCCCGATAAGCTTATCACCGACCGCCTTATCAATCTGGGGATTGATTTTATTGAGCATCTGAAGATTCTTGTAATAGTAGGTGGAGCCCGATTCAGTAAAACTAGTGGGCGCACCGAAACACAGTGTGGCAAGCTCATGACTGCCCGGTAAGAACCACCCGCTGCTACCTGTGGGCGCGGGGTGCGTGGCAGCATAATCGGCTATCGCATCGTAGACAGGAAAGGTGGTGTCGCTGTGCCGAGAGCCGTAAAGTGCCATTATACGGGATCTGCAATAACCGAAAGATATATCGGATGCCCGTATTTCTTCCCAATCGGCCTGCTCTCCGGATGTGAATTCGTTGAATGATTTTTTGGCCCATTGATAAATATGCTCAGTCGCCCCCTTTCCGGTGGCCCACTTCATCTCCTGAGAGGAGGTATCATCCATCGCAACGACCATACCGTGCACACACTCCGGATGGTCGCGCATCAGCAGGCGGTCGCCTTCTTTGGAGCCGGTCCGCGTCCAGTGCATCCCATCGATTTCGCCCACCCAGAAGACTACGCCGAGACAACTCTCCTGTAGTTCATCACGGAACGGCTTGACATCTTCATCCCCGGGCAGGATGCTGCCGTCCTGCATATAGTAGTCACCCGCCTTTAACGACCGGGACTCTTCTGTCACCTTACTGTCGTCAAGCGTGTGAACGGTGTATTTTCCGGGCTGAAGATTTAATTGGGAATACTTAAGATTGAAAGTCTCCTTAGTTCCGTTGTAGTAATACTCATACGGTTCCGGATTCAAGTGTGTGGGGTCTGTAGTGTTCAGCAGCAGGCGGGCCGTACAGGGGTTCTCCTGCCAATATGAATTTTCACTGATCACCGCCGTGTAGCGGTAATAACTCTTAGAAATCTCTCGGCCGTCTATCTTTTCGGTATAGGTATATTTCGTAGCAGGCACCTGAAGGATGAGCAGAGACATGCGGTGCTCCATCGCGAAGCTGAGCGTATGGTTGTTATACACGCCACGGGCCGTCATCAGGTCGGAGGCGGTGTATTGGGCGTAGGTACTCTGGTCGCGGTTAACAAACCAAAGCTTGACTACAGACTTAAAGAAGTCTTCGTCGCCGGGCAATACCTTGCCGTTCAAATCTCCATCCTTCCGGTAGGGATAATAGGCATGATAACTCTTATCGGGTGAGTATAAGAGCTGAGAAGCGCCGGCAGGCAGCGTCCACTTGCCTCCCTGTAGGGTAAGGCAGAGGTTTTTCACCTCCAGGGTTCCGTCCTTCACCACGTAGAGGCCGATGCAGTCGCCTTCGGTGAAGACGGTGCTGTAACCGCGTTCCTGGGCGCGGGTTTGCCCGGTGGCGTACATGCCGCCGTCGCTCACGGTGATGGTGAGGGGGTGGGCATCGGGGTCGGTGCCGGCAGGGGGCAGTTCGTCCAGTGCGTCGGACGTGCATGCCGCCAGCATCAGGATGAGGGCGCAGGCCAGGGATGCTGCCGGGGGAAATATGGAATGATGTTGTTTCATACGGTTTCTTTTTTATTGATGAATTTAGTTGCTACTGTTCTACTCGACCGGCTGCCACGTACCTCCTCCTTCTTCCATGTCGATATTTTTGATACCTTCCGAGGTCACGGTGAGGCGGTACTCGTACATCTTGCCACTGAAGAAGTTCGCTTCGCCTGCGGCGGGGGTGTAGTAGAAGGTCTTTCCTCCGATGACTATTTTCACGAACTTCCGTCCCGACATATTTTGGGGAGGAAGCAGGGCGCGCACGGTGCGTACGTATTCGTCGGCGGCAGGGGTCACTTCGTTGGGGGTGATGCGGTCGATGCCGGGGAGCACTTGCTCTGCGGTTCCATTGTTGCGATTGATATTCCCTCCCGTGCACGTGAGGTTTTCAAAGGTTACAGTGGCGCGCTGCAGTTCATCGTCGGTCACGCCGTTGCCCGCTTTGAGGTGTACCACCACCTTGGCTGTGACGTGGCGGAAGACGAGGGTCTTATCGGGGGACGTTACGGTGATGCAGATGTGGGGAGCAGCCATGCGGTCGCTATCCTGATATCCTTTATCTCTCTGGTCGGCCTGTACAGAGAATAAAGGAGCAGCCTGCAAATTATAATATTCCCCATAAATAATCTTTTCCTCATTCGGGCTTGTCCAGGTGCATTGGGCACCATTTGTAATCAGCTTTCCATCGGAATCGACGGAGAGGTGTATCTCATTCGTACTGCCGGAGATTTTACTGCCAATCAGCAGCTTCACCACTTCTCCCCCTTCCCACCTATTTTCAGTGGTAGCCCGTGTCTGGGCGTTGGCGGAGGAATATCCCTCTACGGCGGCGTAGAGTTCCAGCGGCACGCCGCCTTCGGGCCATGCCGCGTCGTCATCGCCTGTGCAGGCAGCCAAAACCAAGGCTGCCCACAGGTACATTATATATATTGGTATGTTCGTCTTCTTCATTTTTTTCTTTATATTTATTGTTTATGGGTTACTCCTGAAATGCAGAGCCTTCTACGGGTGCGCCTATGGTTTCCCAGTCCTCGATTTCGGTTTCCAGCCTCAGTTCCTTATAGTCCACGGTTATCTTATAGATGTACCGCTTGCCGCTTTCCAGCTTCAAGGCATCTCCGGCGGGGATTTTGTAGACGAAATTCGTGTTGTCTGCCAGCTTCACGCGGATGAAGACGGTGCCTGCGGTTAGTTCCTGGGGCACCACGATGGCTTCGGCGTACTGGAGATTGGTGGCGTTAAAGTCTGTCGTCACCACCGTGGGGATGGTAATCGGAGCGGCGGGATTGGGGTCGGCAGCAAGGGCTATCATCGCCCGGCGTGCGGGCTGGCTACTCATATCGACGCCTTTCTTGGGGGTGAAGGTGGCCTTCAGGGCGGTGTTCTCCAGGGTCACGGTGGCACCGGTGAGGTCGGGGGCGCCGTTGCCGCGCTTCAGCACTACTTCTACTTTAGATAGCAAATGGTAGAAAGTGAGGTCTACGTTAGAGGCAGTGGGGGCCACGTTCCGCTTGGTGGAATAGAGCAGGTCGGAGGCGGCGTAGGCGGTTTGCGTGGTCTGGTCGGCCTTCACTTCGTGGGACACCGATGCGGGGAAGTCGTCTCCCGCCGGGGCAGGATTGGCATGGATGGCATAGATGTTCACGGGGTCGGGCGAGATGTAGTACATATCGGTGGCGTAAGTGAAGCCTCCGGTGCCGTCGGCGGTGAGCACGTTGTTCCGGTAGATGGGGAGGTTGTTCTTGTCGTCCACCCAGGCAGATATTTGCAGTCCTGCGCCAAGCTGTGTGTCGAGGCCGTAGGAACGGGTGTGGGAGGTGATGCCGCTGGTGAGGCGGATTTCGCCGTTCCAGTTGTCGGTGATAACTTCGTTGTCGTTGTTGCAGGCGACCAGTGCAAGGGCTGCTGCGGCAATGATTGATAAGTTTCTAATTTTCATAATCTTACTTTTTTACATATTTTTGATTCAATTGTTCGTCTCCATTCCGGCCGAGCCGTTTTCGCCGTCTTCGCCATTGCCCGGCGTCCAGTCGGTAATGGTGGCGGAGAAGTCAGCTTCCGTAGGTGTTTCCACTATTTTCCCGCCCAAGGCGAGTGGCTTATACTTGTCGGCGTTGAAGGTGGCAAGCTCCGTGGTGAGGTCACTGTCGAGAGTGACCGGCTTTGGACTGTCTCCTGCAAAGTAGAGTTTGGCATCCAGCTTCTGCTGCACACCCGCCACGCCGAGCAGACGCACCGTGGCCGCCCATTTTCCGGTATTGGCTCCTTCCGTTACTTTCGAAAACGCCAGTGCCACGTTCAGCGGCGTACCATGCGTGCCGTTATCCATATCCAGCGTCGAGGCAACCCCCGAAAGGTAGCTTTCGATTCGCTCTATCCTGTCCGTGGTACTGCCCGTCGGCTCGATGAAGAGCGTCAGTTGGCGTACTTGCTGCTGCATCGCAACGGTAAGGGTGTGGTCGGTGTCCGCTTCTATCGTAGTTTCCGTCACGCCCGTAAACAACCAGCCCGGCATTTCCTGTATGAATAGCCCCGCTCCGTCCACGTTACCCGAGGCCCCGGCGACGGTTGCCACACTGCCGCTCACGGTGATGCGCTCCGGCGTGTTGTAAACACGCAAGTGGCAAACACCCGGCTCAAAAAGGCGGTCGAGCGTGTTGGTGGCATCGCTCACGGTAGCCATGTATTCACCGGATGCCACCGTGTAGTTTGCCGGTATATCCACGCCCGTTGTGCGCCGCGTCCAGTCTGTTGTCAAGGTGATTTGCCCTTTGTCGGGATGCGGAGTGTTGTAAATCGGATCTTTCACATCGCAACCTGCAAGGAGGAGGACTGTCGCCCAGACACAAAGTAATGTAATCGAATTTTTCATATATCGTATTTTTATAGTTCTACTTATTTGCTGCCAATCTTCCACACGAGGCTGATGCCGGCCTGTGTCGGTCCCCATAGGCTCTTTGTTCTGTTCCGTTCCTTATATACACGTATGCCATCGGTCATGCCGAAACTGTCATATTCGGAACGGGTGTAGCCCAGACCGAGGTTGAAGTCGATGGAGAAGTCGCGAGACAGATAAAGCCGGTAGCCCACGGTCAATCCCGCATTCCACAGCTTGCCCTGATAGCCGGTGTCTTTCGAGAGGATGCTGCCAAGCGGGTACTTATATATATTGTACTCGCCGTAGGTTCCCGATGCTCCTACATAGAAGCGTTTCTCGCGCAGCAGATACCACCGCACTTCGGGGTTGACGAGCCACATCTTCTGCACCTTGCCGTGATTGCCACCCCACCATGCGAGGCTGCCGTCCAGCTTGATGCCGACATTCTCATTCATACGCCACTCTACACCCAATGTGGGCAGCAGGAAGGCATCATACAGCACATTCGTGCGGACGGCAAACCGATAATCCGGTGTCTTTTGTTTATCCGATGCCTCTTGCGCGTAAGCTCCTGTTCCGGTCAATAAAGCCATCAGAAGCAAGGCCAGTAGTTTTTCTTGTAATTGTTTCATAAAGTTCATTTGTTATATGTATATTAAATGAAATAGGTTATCTCTATCCGCGATATCTGTCTCTTACAGTCAGTCGTACAGCCATCGTTTTTTTCTCCTGTCATAAAAGATTTAACAGCTTCCGCCAGTTCTGCTTTAATCACCTTTTCCATCATTTCTTTTTCTATGCGTGTTCGTTCCAATTGCTTAGCTAAACAATCCTGCTCACGGATGCCTTTCGCCATATAATAATTGCACTTCTCAACTATCTTCCGGCAATGCAAAAAGACCAAAGCCACAATTGCAAGCGAGCAGAAAACAAGTCCCAGTGCGATAAGGAAAATGTAATTGTCCATAGATATTTCTTTTTCTTGGTACAAAGGATGTGAAATACGGGCTGAAAACTATTGCATTTTGTCCCAAGTTTGTGGCGTTTTGTCCTTTTCTGCCGTTTTTCAGGCTTTCGGACATAAAAAAAGCACGGATTCACCGTGCTTTTGAATTTTGGAGCAGTATTTTTTATTTTTCTTGGGACGTTGCCATTTTCCGGTATTCTGTCGGGCTAATGCCATATTGTTTGCGGAACAGACGATAAAAAGTGCTCGGTATATTAAAGCCACAACTGAAAGCTATCGCCTCAATCGTAAGTTCGGGATGGCTGTCGAGCTTCCGGCGTGCCTCTTCCACTTTCAGAGTACGCATATACTCCATGGGAGATTTTCCAGTAACGGCTTTGACGACATCTGTCAATGTGTTCTTATTGGTGCCAAGTGCGGAGATTATATCATCGCGGTTAATGTCAGTATTGGACAGGTTATCATCGGAGAGCAGATACTCCTGCAATCGAATAACCAGATTCTGCTGTTCGCCGGAAGGTGCAAACAGTTCCGTGGCTCCGGCTGTTTTGCCGGAATCCTCCGGGGAGGATTCCGATTGGCGAATGTTCTCCAATCGGGATAGTTCATCCGCTAACCGGTCTTGTTCTTTAATTCGTTCATACAACTTACGATTCTTGAGGGCAATAGTCCGGTTGTAATAGAAAGCACCTGCCAAGAGCAAAGCGAGAACCAGACAAATGGCAAGAGCAAAAAGGAGGTAATGGAAATTACGCTCTTTCCCGGCAATATGTTTTTCCACTTCATATTGGGTACGTAATTCATCGAACCGGGCATTGACCTCCACGTTTTTTATAGTATCATTGGTAGCTATGAACTGATCCAATAGCGCTAACGCTTCGTCAACACGTCCCATCCGGGCAAGTATCTCCATCTTTATTTTTCTGGTATCATTGAGGCTGAAGTCCGATTCATCAATCCCGGCCGTTGCACTGTCTATTACGGCAAGTGCTTTGCGGTAGTCTCCCTGTGACTGAAAAATCAGAGCCTTTGCGCGCGCCAACTCATATTTGGAAATATTGTTATTGACAATACTTTCCAATTTGGAGAGATATTCCCCGGCTTTGTCGTAGTCTTTCGTATCTATGTATGTATTCATCAATGCTACATAGAGATTTCCCCGCGCTTCAGGCTGTGTTCTTCCGGATGATTTCTCGAATCGTGCAATCGCTTTTTCATAGTCAGGCACAAGTTGCAATAGTTTGTCATACTGTGCCTGTGCCCGAAGAGCAGTGCATAAGAACGCATAGGATTGCGTCAGGATATTGTCGTATCCCGAAACTTCCCATAATAAGCCGGCGCACTCTCTGAAACATTCTTCTTCCTCTTTCCATCTATTCTGAACATTATAAGTGATTCCGGTAGCATAGAGCGCCAATGCCATCCCTGCCTTGTCCTCCCGCTTCCTGGCGCGGTCGAACATGAGTTCCGCCGCTTCGGCTGCCTGTTTATAATCCCCTTTCAGATTATAGGCAGTAATCAGCTGCATATTGATCTGATAATAGAACTTCCACAATTCGTGCCGGATATAAAAGTCAAGATAGCCGGGCGCTTTTTGAATGATTTCGTCATACTCCTTCCGGTTTATGTGGGATATGATGGTATTTCCATACACCATTCCCTGCATTTCTACATTTCCCTGCTTTATGGCTTCGGCTTCAACCTGAGTGAACAGCATCAGCAATGTATCCATTTTTTGGTCGTCGGCAACTTCCGACATATATAAATAGTACAATTTGTTGTACGACTTCAGTTTGTCAATACCTTCGGCGTGTTCAATCGCTTGCCGCAAAGAGTCTTTTTGATATTGCAGGCTATTTTGTGCTACAACAGATAAAGTGAAACATAAAAGGCTTCCCCATAAAATAGTTATCAGACTGGTTTTATATTTCATATCGGTTGTGCGTTTACGTAAGTTCTTGGTTTATAATTCTTCAAAAATACAAAAAAAAACATTATTAGTAAAGTTATATAGGATTAACAATGAACTTGCACCTTCATTATACCCCTCTTAATGCTTTAAACTCTAAAAGAAAAGCCTCTACACTGTGATTGACAGTTGTAGCGGCTGTTTTTCTTATTTGAATTTATTTACTCTCTTCATTCTCTTGAATAATCTTATAAATCTGATACCAGTAATGGAAAGCCTCCGGATTGGACTTTTTCAGTTTATTCAATCTGTTCAATTCATTTAAAGGATGTTCCGGATTGAACTGCTTTATTTCTAAATCCTTTAAGTTTACTTTAGGGGCAAATCTGATTATTTCTTCTTATATCCGGCAAAATCGGATAAATCCTCTTTTATATCCTTGATACGGACAACCTTGTACCTCATATCCTTCAAAGCTCTGTAAACAGAATCACAATGAAAATGATTGGTTTTACCCAGTCATCTTATCCGATATTTTTACGCCCCTCCGATGAGGACTACAAAACTCTTTTGGTTTTCTAATTCGCGTGCAAAAGAGGGACTTATTTTTCAAGTATCCCAATATTCATGATTTCTTTCACTGAAAAACTGTAAGACATGAACATTATCCACTACCATATCACACTCTTTTGAAGGTACATACACAGCCAATGAAAGACTGTTTATCAGGCTTTCATTACTCAAACATAGGATTTTAATCTACTGATTAAATGACAGTTAGATATGCGCACTATTGTGGTACGTCTTCTCCACAAGTATGGAGAAGCCGTACCACAATAGTGAAGAAACTGCATCACAACCGTGCACAATAGTCATTAATAAGCTTTTAGTAGGAGAAAGAGCTGTTCTTTGCGGAAAGAAGACCAGCCATTTGCACAAGAAAAAACAGCATGCAAGCAAAGTTTGCCTACATACTTGCATGGCATCTGCTTACATACCGTAAAACGCGATATAACAAACAATTAGAAAGCACCATGCAAGCATGTAAGCAAAATGTGTGGTAAACCTATTGTATATCTTTTCATTTTGCGACGACTCCATAGTAAACCATGTTATCAATACGCTTCTGATAAATCTGGTTATTCTGCAGCAGATACCCCAAGGCCAAACACAAATCCACATCCCTGAACTTCGTCAGTTTCTGTAATTCAAAGATTGTACACTTCTTAAGATTGCACAGAATGGAATATACCATTTTCATATTATTGGTCGCCTTCTCAATATTCTTCATATTATTATCTTATTATTAGTTCCTTTCTTAAAATGATATCCTATATTATCTACTCAAATATAAGATAAAGACAGAGCAATGACAAACATTGCCCATTCTTTTCATTTCAGATAACATTCTTTGAACTACATATACCTAAAATCTGCAAAAAATATAGAACTTTATAAATATCAGCACTTTATAGAAAGGTATATTCACATTATACTATATCCGGAAACGATTATGCTGGTATAATCAAGGTACTATTATATGCTTGCCTTCGGGAGTGACTACTACCGAGCCCATTTTGATGTAATGTTTCCCTTCCGGCGAAACTATTACCTTTGTTTCGCTACTCTTGTCGGAAGATTCTTTTTTCTCGTCCATGAAACTTTTGTCCCGCGAAGTGGTAACCGGATAAGTATCCTCCAGATAGCTCTTCATTTCGTCCACTTTTCCGTCTTTGAACCACACCTTGACAGCCGACCACCCCGCAGGAGTATAAGCACGGAATGTCCAAGCCTCTCCCTCCTTATTCAAATCTCTAAATGCAGGTTCTCCTAAAATGGTACACACCTCTTTAAAGCTCATACCACGTTCAATGCTGCTCAACTGCTTATAATCAAACCCGTAGCTCTCATAAATGCCACAGCCCATCACCAAGACAGCGAGTAACAAGCCTAAAACAACTGACATCTTTTTCATAATAGAAAGTTTTAGTATTTATCCATACAGCAAATGTAGTATGATAAAAACCTCCTTTTCCGTGATTCTCTCTATTTATACATAGGGATTTCCCTATCTTCGAAGTTTATTCCTATCTTTACAACCTATGTACAAAGAATATCATCCCAGCCCCCTGCTCTCCCCCTATATTGACAAATATTGGGAGTTCAAAGGACAACCCGAATACGGCATGCACATCAATATCCTGCCGGACGGATGCACCGACTTTATCTTCACGTTGGGTGAAGCCCCTAAGGCTGTACACGACAACCTCGTCATGCAGCCCTACCATGCCTACTTCATTGGAGCCATGACCAAATATTCCGAATTGGTGACCCGTACGGTAACAGTCCATATGCTGGGAATCCGTTTTCTGCCTTGCGGAATACTCCGCTTCATGAATCTCCCTTTGCAGGAGCTCACCAACTTGCGGTTAAACGCCGATGAGCTTACAAGCCTATTTACCCACTCTTTTGCAGAAAGGCTGGGGGAACTGGGAACCATTCAAGAGCACCTGGCCTTCATTGAAGGCTTCCTGCTTCAAGCCTTATACCGATGCACCCCAAAAGCAGAACGGAGCATGCTGTTCGCCATACAGCAAATCAACCGATGCAAGGGTGACTTGTCACTCCTCCGGCTAGCGGAGGAGACTTGCCTATGCCAACGCCATTTCGAACGGAAATTCAAGCAGCACACCGGACTTACGCCCAAAGAGTACAGTCGGATTATGAAGTTCAAACATGCTGTAGACTTGCTGCGAAGTACCTCTTTCGACAATCTGCTGTCCGTTGCCATCAAAGCAGGATATTATGATGTTTCCCATCTCTCAAAAGAAATCAAAAAGATGTCCGGCAACGCGCCATGCCAGTTTCTCACTTCCGCTCCATTGGAAGAAGGGACTTTGAGTTATGTGAAAACATGAAAGTCGATTTTTTACAATAGCTCCTCCGATTACCATACCTATATTTGCAGCAATCAAATCAATAAAAATATCCAATATGGCAACATTAATCGAGAAAGCAGCAGAAATCTTGGCAAGATGCGAAACCGTAGTCATCACTTCCATCAACCAAGAGGGATATCCCCGGCCCGTTCCAATGAGCAACATCAAGTCGGAAGGGGCCACAACCGTATGGTTGGCGACCGGCAAAGACAGTCTTAAAACAAAAGAGTTTGCAGCCAATCCGAAAGCCGGTTTGTGCTTCCAGGAAAAAGGAAACAGCGTAGTGCTCACCGGTGAGGTAGAGATTATAGAAGACGAAGCCACCAAGCTGGAGATGTGGCAAGAGTGGTTCATCGCACACTTCAGCAAAGGCCCGGCAGATCCCAATTATGTACTACTGAAATTCAAAGGGCACCATGCCACCATTTGGATTGACGGACATTTTGTACGCAGAAATCTTTAAGAAGAGCATTCAGTTCCTCATCTGATGTCTTGCATGGGGGGGATGAAAACTATAGCCCCTTCGTTATCACCGGCAATCCGAAACCTCCTTTCTGCAAAGTCAGGACTTTCGGTTTGCCTTTTCGTGCTTTGTTGTATGTGGCTGTGGAAACATGCAAGGTCTCTATCGCTCCATCCTCGAAAGCCACCTTTAAGTAATACTCCTTACGTACTCCGTCCGACACATAACGGTGCTTGCCCACTTTACGTCTCTTTTCATGTTCTTTTATCAGCTTCTCAAGTACGGTGACCGTCACCTCTTTTGTCGAAGCAGGAGCCGCCATCTGATAATTCCCCACAAGAAAAAGCGAACAACTGATGACACCCACGCACAGCACATGGCACAATGTATTCACTGCCTTTTGCTCCATCGTTGTCAGCCATATCCATTTTTTATATAGAGGAAGTGTAACGACTGCCACCACAAGTCCTACCCCTACGGGTATCCACACAGCAGCCAACGTATCTTCATAGATGTTATATCCGATGCAGCCCAAAGCTACGACCAGTACAAACATCAGAAAACGGAGTATTTTTATAAACAGTTCTTTCATTGCCGCGTTCATATTTTTTGCAAATATAAAAAGAAATATCGTTCGGCCGACCATCAAGTCTGTTCAATCTACATGAACTAACTTGCTTGATAGAATGTTATAACTACAATAACTAAAACAGAAAATATCATGGAAAAGAGCTTAATTCATAGTAATGAACTGCATTTTATCAGTAAGAAACGCATTCATCAAGCAGTAGAGAAAATGGTTGAGTCATTGGATTTGGCTGCGGGTTCCACAACCGGCTTCAACATCTATGCAGTAGTGGAGAGCTATTTCACGGATTTGGAAAAACGAAAAGAAATCAATCAGCTGCTCAACCTGGAACAAGATGTCTGCGAAGAAGTAGAGGCAGAGCTCGGAGTATACGGAGAATAAATAATTGGACAGTAGCCTCTTCACAGAGACTACTGCCCCACAGTATGAATTTAATTAACAATATCTGAATATTTCATCAAATAAGTATCGTAAACCGATAGAAATGGATTTTCCGTTCCTTTTATATCTTTACTTGGTTTAAAAAGATAAGATATACTTTGAGGCCATTTTCCTGCAGAAAGAGGATAAATAACCAAACTTCCTTCTAAGTTTCCTATATCATCTGTATATATAGGATAGGCTGTTTCACGCAACTTTCCACAAAGTCCAGATACCACAGAATTTATAGATAATACTATACCTTTATCCGTTTGTTCAAAGTTCATGTTACAGTTTGGAGCTATCACCGCAAAACCATTCCCAATACTATCCGAACAAAGTAAAACGTCAATGCCCATTCTATTTCCTTCAAAGTATAAGTCCCCGGCTGTTATATCATGGACACCATAATCATTGGCAGATTGTTTACCCGGATAAGATGCATAAGGGCCAAAACCCAACCACTGAAGATGTTTTATTTTGGTATCCAAAAGAAATGCCAACCCTCCTTCCAACAATAACTTTCCTTTAGTTTGCGGAGCCAATGAATAATTAAACTTAATGCCACCACTTGGCAAACTGCCACAACTAACCCGACCTATAGCAGAAATTGCCGGATTCATGTAATCCACTTCCTGAATATATCTTTTATCCACAACACTTTTTTTACATTCAATAGGTTCCATCAAATATTTCTCTATTGCCTTACCTTTCGCACGTAACTCTTCAGACATGCTGAACTTACGTCCCACTCTCATTAATGGGTATGTTTGAAAACAACCTGATAATTGCTGTAATATCTCTACAGTATCCATCTCTATCAATTCACCATCCGCTATTTTGAACAATTGAGTCATGAAAAGCCCTTCTTCTGAAACAATTGGAATAGAATAGTTACCCACTGAATATCCTTCAACCGTATATATAGCTATTTCCAAAACATAAAATCTATCTGCAGGAGATTCATCCAATACCAGTTCAATCGGTATATAGCCCATACAACCAGCCAGACATTGGATACTCTTTTTCCCTTCAGAAACCACATGCTTTCCATCCAGCAAACGCCATTCAAAAGAGACCTTTTCTGATAAATCCACGAAATCAAATCTATTGGCTACTTGGACTTTCAAATGGTTCACCCCTTTCTTGCCAACTAACCGTTCAGTACATACCGGAACTTGAGCATAGTTTTTACGCAACTCATAATAATTACTCAAAGGTATACGATTAGCATAAAGCATACCATCTGCCCCGGAATTGCCTTCTAAAGTAATACAAGTAGAATCCTTCAACCACATTTTGTTTGTCCAAGCATACTTACCCGGAAAAGTAGCTTTTCTATCTACCATACCTTGATCGACCCACTCCCAAACACAGCCACCGGCCAAATTGTCATTCTTCTCTATCAATTCCCACAAATCTTTATGCTGTTCGAAAGACTGGCCTAGCGAATGACAATATTCTGTCAGAATAACCGGGCGTTTGGCAGCCTCCGCATAATATCTCAATGTAGCAACCGGAGGATAATGAGGAGCAAATATATCGACAAAGTCAGGTATATTGAAGTCCAAACTCAGAAAATAATTGTGAATCATCGGATAACAAATGGGGCGTGTAGGATCCATTCGTTTTACATACCTTCCCGTTTCTTCAGCAATGGTGGTCAGGGGATTTTCATTCCCTATACTCCAGAATAATACAGAAGGATGATTCTTGTCTCTACGAACGGTGGCATCTGCTCTAGTCAACAAAATATCCTGGTAGGATTTATCATATAAATGAGAATCGCCATACCCAAAAGGAACCTCATCCATTACATACATACCGATTGAGTCACAAAGTTCATAGAACCGGGGATCACGTGGGTAATGGGAACAACGGATAAAATTCACATTCGCATCTTTCATCATCCTCAAATCTTTTAGATTTAATTCTTCACTTACCACTTTTCCATTAAAAGGATCTGTCTCATGTAAATCCACTCCACGTAACTTTATCTTCTTACCATTTAGTTTTATCACATTTTTCTCCACCAATACTTCACGCACACCGAAATTGACAGTAAAATGTTGCACACGTTTCGGAGCATAAAGAGAATATTCCAACCGATAAAGATGAGGTGTTTCTGCATTCCACAAGAAAGGGTTATCCAGAATTATTTCTTTGGAAATCTGTTGTTCTGCCTTCTGAAGCTCTTCTCTGAATCGAGCAACAATCTTTCCACCCGGTTCCTTTATCAAACCCTCAATATAGGTATTAGCCGATACTGAACTTGTAAAGGAAGCAATATCAAACATCATATTTATGCGTGCACTTTCATTTGACACGCTATCCGTGCGTAAAGTGAAATCTTTTAGATGCGTATCGGGTATGGCAAACATAGAAACATTTCTGTTAATACCAACTTGTCCCCAATCATCATTTCCATCAAAATCAAACCCTTTATAATGAGTATATACCCTTACAGCCAATAGGTTTTCACCTTTCTTTAAAAAATCCGTAACATCAAAATGGCAAGTATTATAGGAAGATTCCCACTTTCCCACATAATTTCCATTTACCCATATTTCATATCCCCGCAAAACTCCATCAAAACTTAAAAAAACATGTTTATCCTTCCACCCCTTAGGGACTGTAAAGTTCTTGCGGTATAACCCGTTTATTTCTTCCGGATTAGCATATTTAGGTTCTACATAACCAAGCGCATCCCAACAACCCGGCACAAGGATTCTATCCCATGAGCTTATATCATAGTCAGGTTGATAAAAACAAGCCTGCTCTTTCCAGTCAGCCCCATTAATAAAATAAAAGTCCCACTGACCATTTAATGTTCTGATGAGTGAAGGGTCTGTTGGTCTGATTATATCCTTCAAACTATTTAAAATTTGTGCAGTGTTGTTTGCCGGCATCAAACATAAAGCCAACAGCATAAACAAGTATTTCTTCATATACAAAGTATTTTATAAAAATAAGAGAAGGAATACCAGAAAGTAGAAAAATTCAATCCGGTATTCTCTCGATTTATCAATAACCCGGATTATTTTCAATAATGGCTTTATTCTGGTCCATCTCATATTGAGGAATAGGGAACAGAATATGGTCTGTTGGATATTTCGTCAATCCTGGTACTGTTTTAAATTTATCACTGCTTGTCTCTGGCAAATAGTCTGAATAAAAATGAAGCTTAATTTGTTTTCCATCACCAAATACATCTTTCACAGCATCCCAACGGAGTAAATCAAAAATACGTTCACCTTCCATTGCAAGTTCCACCCTTCTTTCATGACGTACAATATCAACTAAATCTCCATCGGCAGTTGATTTTGGAGGCATATTGACAGAAGGTCTCGAGCGTACCTTATTAACCCATACAAGTGCTTCATCCTTGCCTTGTTCTGCCAAAGCTTCAGCTAAAAAAAGATATAAATCAGCCATACGCATAGCAGGCCAATCCAATCCTGCATAACGAACATTGGTCAATCCCGTTAAATCCTCCGTCAGTTTCTTCACATTCAATCCGGTAGGAGACCATTTATAATCATAAATCACTTTATCACCGGTATTATAAGTGATGGGGATTGCCGTTTGGTTCCCATCGCTGTCATAACTATGATAATCAAGAGTTAAGGGAGTGGATGGAGTATATGTGCCGAATACAGAACCTTGATAATACAAAGTATATTCACGACGAGGATCATTCGTTTCATACGCATCATAAAGGCTGCGAGTAGGCAGACAATATCCCCAACCATCACCCCCTTGAATATATTTCAACTCAGTCGGCAAATCCCTTACATTCCTTTCAACACAAAAATCCTGTTCCCAAAGTCCACTATTACGTTCAAAAGCGAAATAAAACAACAGTTCCGGATTTTGTTCGTTGTCAATACTGAAAATGGATTCATAATCATCAATCAGATAGTATCCGTCAGACTCAGCAATTTGTATTGCCTCACGAGCTGCTTGTTCTGCATTCACAAAGTCCTTATTATATAAATAAGCTTTTGCCAGATAGGCAGCACCAGTAGCACGGGTAGGCATGCCAGTATATCCATTACCATCTCTCGTCAAATTTTCTTTAGCAAAAGAAAAATCTTCTATAATTTTCTGATAAATCTCTGATACCGGGGTACGGGGTTGAGAGAATTCATCAAAAGATGAAAGCGGAGCCGTGATTAATGGTACATCTCCATAAAATGTCGTCAAGAACATATAATTAAAAGCACGCATGAAACGTGCAACTGCAATATAAGGATTTATTTCAGAATCAGTAAATCCTTTATTCTTTAGTTTCGGAATCTCCTGAATAGCATAATTGGCAGCGTTGACACTTTGATAAGAATACTTCCACCAGTCTGTTGGATAATTAAGACTTGGTGTAATATTCCAATCCAATACCTGAATTAAATCATTACCATTCAGTCGAAGCCCGCCATCATCTGTCAGTGCGTCACATATCGTGGCAAATCGCTTTCCATACATCTGTGTTTGAGCCACCCAAGGATTAAATGATGCAACAACAAGTTCTTGTGCGGAAGATAAATTATTCAGAAAATTATCTGAACCAGGTTTATCCTGAGGCTGAATATCCAAAAAGCTATCCGAACAAGCGGACATAACTAATGATAGACAAATAGCCGTCAATGTGCTTCTATTAAATATATTTTTTCTCATAATCAATGATACTTTAAAATGATAATATTATTAGAATGCAAATTGTAATCCGAACGTACAAGTACGTGGCATAGGTACGGTCACAGTACTGCTAATTTCAGAATACTCATTGCCAAACGTATATAAATTCTGGACTCCAATATAAGCATTCAAGTTTTCCATACCCAATTTATTGCATATATTTTTGGGAAAACTATAACTAAGATTCAGATTGCGAATACTCAGATAAGAGGCATCAATCAACCAAAAGTCAGAGAACTGCTGATTCTGTCCCGGATCTCCCACTGCCACACGAGGATACTTCCCGTTAGGATTTCTTTCAGCATCATATCTATCAAGAATATAGCTTGCCTCCATATTCGGTTCTCCACCAAACATATCTGTTGCATAGCCACCGCTCAACATATTCTTTTGAATACCTTGAACACCTTGAAGCTGAATCTGAAGCGTAAGATTTTTGTAACTGACTGAGCCTGCCAAACCATAGTTCAAATCGGGAAATACTTTTCCAAACAAAGCTCTATCAGCTGTGTCTACCTTTCCATCCGGCTTACCCGTAAGGTTTCCGTTTTCATCGTAGCCATTAATATCTTTAAACCAAATATCTCCTATCTGTTTTCCGGCATAATGCGGATGATTATTCAAATCATCCTGTGTACGGATAATGCCATTGGACACATAACCATAAAAACTTCCGATTGGATAGCCCTCCTTGATACCTGAAGTAGTCAAATCCCGTCCTTCCAAATCTATCACTTCGTTGTGTACATGAGAAGCATTAAAGTTAACATCAAATTTCCAGTCACCAATCGTACGTCTATATCCTATTTCAAAGTCAATACCAGTATTGCGTATATGTCCGGCATTGATATAAGGACTGCCTGAAAGTCCAACAGAAGTAGCTATAGGTTGGTTGAACAACAAATCTTTAGTATCCTCAATATAAAAGTCCATAACCACATAAAAAGAATTTCCAAACATGGAAAGATCCAAACCTATATTCTTTTTTTCAGTACTTTCCCATTTCAAATCTGTATTGACAGCATTGGCAAATGTATATCCGGCAACAACCTTTTCATTGAATACCGCGTTCTGTTGTGAAAGATATACCGATGTACCATAAGGATTAATACTCAACACATTACCAACCTTGCCCCAACTCAAGCGGAACTTCAGTTCATCCAACCAGTTAAAAGCATCCATAAATTTCTCTTCTCCTATACGCCATGCTGCCGATACAGATGGAAAGATACCATATTTATCCTTTACCAAACGTGACGAACCGTCACGGCGTAACGTACCACTGAAATAATATTTATCTTTGAAAGAATAAGCTAAACGTCCAAATTGAGAAAGGAAACTCCATTCACTCCACGAATTGCTATTAAGTGCAGTACTGGGATCACCTGCATTCAGAAATTTAATATCATTGCTCGGTGTATTTCCACGACTCCCCATTAAATCCTCAAAAGTCTGTTTTTCTACAGAATAACCCAACAATGCAGAAACCGAGTGAATTTGGTTAAAGGTTTTCTGGTAATCCAAGGTATAGTCGGTTATCCAATGGAATGTTTCTGCATTCGTTTTAGTTACCTTATTCACATTACTGCCCTCCATACCGTATTTTGTATCCATGGCACCAATGAAATCATTTGAATAACCATTTTTCCACTCCCCACTCACACGGGCCGTAAACTTCAATCCTTCAAGAATATCAACGGCTAAATAAAGATTACCATCAATTCCTTTATTGCGTACAGTTCTATCTGAATTTTTAAGCATCCACAATGGGCTAGGAGTTTTACTTTGTAGATAAGTATTGGATATTGTAGCAAAATCACCATCCTTATCATACATGGCATTCAAAGGAGAATAACGGAAAGAGGCAGCATATGTATCCCTCCAATCAAAATCACGTTGAGATGTCTGTTCTGAAGCATAGAGATTAACAGAATGTCCGAATTTAATCCTATCACCAATCTTATGGTCACTGTTCAAACGAAGATTCAAACGATTATAACTCTGTTCTTTGATGATACCTTCATTATACAAATAATTCAGTGACACAAAATAATTGGAATTCTTACTTCCCCCCGTTATTGAAAGATTATTATTGGTCAGATATCCCGTTCTTTTCATCAAATCCGGCCAACAATTGTCATTGCCTTTTATCTTTTCCAAATCACTGTCACCCCAAGGCACATCCTTACCTCCATTTTTATATGCCTCCGTAGCTATTTCAAGCCATTGGGCTGCATTCAAATAATCAATTTTCAGATTGCCTTCTTGTTGGAAGCTCTGTTCCGTCTTGAACGAAATTGTCGGTTTCTCATCCACTTTACCACGTTTTGTATTAATTACCACCACTCCATTAGCGGCACGTGAACCGTAGATAGCCACAGCAGAAGCATCTTTCAATACAGTAAAGGTTTCAATATCCTGCGGATTCAGATTATTGATATTCTCAGAAATTGTCCCGTCAATCACATAAATGGGAGCATTCGTTCCATTAATGGATTGTGTACCATGAATAAGAACATCAGTACTTGCACCCGGTTGTCCGGAACTCGGAGTAACATGAAATCCGGAAATCCTTCCTTGCACAGATTGCAGGATATTCGTCACCGGCCCTTTCTGTATTTGATCTGCATTAATTTGCGATACAGCTCCCGTCAAATCGCGTTTACGAACACTCCCGTAACCAATTACCACCAATTCCTCCAGAAGAGTTGAATTTTCCGTCAGTATAACCGTTAATGGGGCCTCATCTTTGAGCTTGATTTCCCGATTGTCATATCCGATATAGGAAATTTCCAGAATGGAACCGGCCGGCACCTCATTCAGCAGAAATTTACCGTCAATATCAGATATCACTCCAATGGTAGAACCTTTCACAAGAATATTAGCACCAATAATCGGTTCTCCATTCACATCCTTTACCACCCCTGTTATCTTCCAGGATTTGGCAGATTCAACATCAACCAGTTCTTTAAGAATAAAATATATCTTCTTATTCTTTATCTCGAAGGTTACATTACCATCACTTAATAACTCCTTCAACACATTGACCAAATCTTCTCCTTCTACTTTTATCGATACTCTTCGGTGTACATCCAATATCTGATCACTAAACACCAATACATAACCGGTTTGCTTTTTAATGGATAGCAATACATCCTGCAACTCTACATTGGTATAGTTCAAGGAAACTTTTTGTGCCCATGTTGCAACAGACAAACCAAACAACAAGATTCCCAAAAGAAGTAATTTCTTTGTTTTGAATCGTGATTTCATAAAGCATTAAATTTTTTAATTCATAATTCAATAATCTCTTTAAAGGCCTTTCATATAAAGCTAACACATCAACTTCCGGAAGGTATGAGTCGAAAACATTTTTTTTTCAACAATACAAAAAAATAGGTGCAGGATTCTGTTTAAATCCATACACCTATATCATAATTCCCTTAACTGGGTATCAGTCTTTTCTCCTTATTTCGAAGACATTCTCATCCTTTTCAATAAATTCTATGCAAGAAACCTTTTCCAGATCATGAAGCACATCAATGACATTCACTTTACTAGTAGACAGTGTATACCTACTATCCAACAAAATAGAATCATTTATAATAAACTGCGTATCATACTGCCGTTCCATCACTTTGATTATATCCTTCAAAGGTGCCATATAAAAATTCAGACTATTAGTACGCCATGCTTTCATTCCATCCAAATCTATAGGACGAGTAATGTCACACTTGCCAGAACGGCAATCATAGGCTGCACTTTCCCCCGGTTTTAACGGGTATACCTTATCCCCCATTCCCTTTAGCAACACACTTCCTTCATCCAAAGTAACAAAAATATGAAAATCAGCTGGATAGGCTTTCATATTAAATTGAGTACCAGTCACTCTCACTTCCAAATCTTTTGTCTGTACTGTAAACGGGCGTCCCCTTTCTTTTGCCACCTTAAAATATCCTTCACCATAAAGTTCTACTTTCCTACTGAATAGTCCAAACTTCTTAGGATAGCGCAAAGTTGTTGCTGAATTAAGCTCAACATTCGTTCCATCTTGTAAAACGACTTGCATACGTTCACCACACGGCACTACAATCTCTGCATATTGTATATCAGAAAAGACACCTGCCTTATCTGCCAGAAAAACAATGGTACTGCCAAACAACAGAAAAGGTATAAAGACAGCTGCGACTTGCCACCACCTCCACAATCTACTATGCTGCTTTATTTGTCCCAAGAAACGCTTCCTCATTCGCTCTGTGGGAATATTTCCACCAGTCCATTCTTCTATTTCTCTTTCCCCCATAAGCACAGATTCTGCCGTTATTCTTTGTGAAAGATATTCTTGTCCTTCCTCAGTTGCAAACCAATCCATAGTAGCCTTACTCTCTACTGAAGAAGCCGAATTATCAAGTACCCGGTCTATCATTTCTTTATCCATCTTCATTACCTTGATATTATATTATATAAAACACTTCAGCAAACCAAAAGTATGAGTATCAATTTATCGATCATACCACGAAGTTGTTTAATTGCTTGTGTATAATGTGATTTTACTGTTGGTATAGTAATATGCAATTTATCTGCTATCTCTTGGTTGGACAAGCCTTGTTCAATCTTCATCAAACATATTTTCTGTTTTTGAGGTGGTAACTTACCAATAACAGAACGCAAGTGTCTACGAAAATCAGCATCCTCCAATGCTTTCATCACATCTTCCTCTTCACTATTCTGTTGAAGCAATTCTTCGTGTTTCTCAAGCACAATACGCTGATGACGTAACTCATTCAAGATATAATTCTTCAAAATAGTAAATAAAAGACTGCGCAACCCTTCAGAAAAATCAAAAGTTTCCCGTTGTTCCCACAATCTCATAAAGGTATGTTGAACTGCATCTTCTGCTTCAGGACCGGATTTTAAATACCGGTAAGCCAAAGCATACAACAAACGGTGATAACGATCAAAGACAGAAGCAAAAGCTTCTGCTTTACCAATGCTCAAACCATTATATAGCTGACCATCAAAATCAACCGCATAGCCCATTTTGCTTTCTTTTTTTAGTATTAGATACATTGAATATCGGCAAAAGTAAACAAAAGTAGGAAAAGAACAAACTGCAACCACTTCTATCACATACAAAAAGCAGATTAATCAGATTTAAATTGAATAAATCTACATAATCTGCTTTATCAGTATTAGTAAGACACCGTCGAAACAGTGACTATTTTTTGCCCATAAATGATAACTCAGTCTTTCGCCTGATGCACCGTCAACTGCGGGAACGGGAAACCGATGCCCTCTTCGTTGAATACGGAGTAAATCTTCTTGTTCATATCAAAATAAACGCCCCAGTAATCTCCACTCTTTACCCAAACACGGATAACTACATTCACGCTGCTGGCATCCAAGGCATGGAGAGCTACAAACGGTTCGGGAGTATTCAGAATACGGCTGTCTTCGGAGATGATACGACGCACGGTGCTTTCTACCTTGTCATAATTCTCACCATATTCCACACCAATCACCCAATCCACGCGACGGGTGTCCTCGCGGCTGTAATTGGTCACAGTGCCACTGCTCAACGCACCGTTAGGGATATAGATTACCTTATTGTCGGCTGTGGTCAGAATCGTATGGAAGATTTGGATTTCGCGTACTGTGCCGGACACTCCCTGGCTTTCAATCCAGTCACCTACCTTGAAAGGACGGAACAGCAAGACAATCAGTCCACCCGCAAAATTCTGCAAGTTTCCGGAAAGTGCCATACCGATAGCCACACCGGCAGATGCCAACAAAGCTGCAAAAGAAGTGGTTTCCACTCCCAATTTGCCGATAACGGCAATAATCAGCAGAATGGTCAGCAAGATATTGACTAAACTTTTCACGAAGCTCTGGATACTGGCATCCACATGTCTTTTTGCCAATAACCTCGCCAGCATTTTCCGAAGAAGGGAAATCAGGAACCGTCCTACCACAAAGATGATAATGGCTCCGATAATACGTCCACCGGCATTTACGCCCCAATCTATCAATTGCTGAAGGAATATCTGCAGTTTGCTGAAACCGTCGTCAGCAACTTGGGCAGCAAAGGCTGCCATGAATAAAGATGATAACATAACTATACTCTTTTTTTAAAATTAATGCTGCAAATGTAATATAAAAAAGCGAGATTGAGAAAAGCGAAGTAATAGAATTGATTAACAGACTGTTTAGGTAGTGAAGCGAAGATTGAATGAAGCCAACGGAAACCGCTGAAAAGCCAACTTAAACCGGATCTACGTTACCAATCTGTAACCTATGCTTGGTTACGTTGAGAATAACAAGGTACGATTCAGATTGGCTGATTATAAGCTCTTTCCGAGTGAAAGAGACAAAGTAATACGCTTTTTATTCATACTTCTATGCAAAGCGGCTGAAAAAAGTTTGATTTCGTTTTTTTATTCTGCGATGCTCTGTGATTTGCATATCAACGGATAACTCTACGCAACGTAATTTTGAAACCAAAAAAAGTAGAGTTATGAAGAGTACATTTTCGACAATCTTTTACCTCAAGCGACAGACGGTAAAAGCGGACGGCACATCGCCGATTATGGGACGTATCACCATTGACGGGACGCAGACGCAATTTAGTTGCAAACTTACCGTTGACGCAAAAATATGGGATGCCAAAACAGGACGTGCCACAGGGCGCAGTACGATGGCATTGGAGACCAACCGTATGCTGGATAAGATACGGGTGAAAATCAACGGGCATTATCAGGAGATAATGGACAGGGACAACTATGTCACCGCCGAGAAGGTGAAGAATGCATTTCTTGGGTTGGAACACCGACAACACACACTTCTGAAAGTATTCGAGCGTTTTAACGAGGATTACGAGAAACTATATGCCGCCGGAATGAAATCAAAATCAAGTCTGAGCAAATATCAGACAGTTTACAAGCATCTCAAAGAGTTCATTTATCAACGTTATCGAATGAGCGACATAGCGTTGAAAGAACTCACCCCGGCATTCATCACCGACTTCGATATGTTCCTGCGTGTTGATAAAGGTTGCTGCAACAATACGGTGTGGATTTATACCTGCCCGCTCCGGACAATGGTATCCATCGCCATCAATAATGATTGGCTTACCCGCGATCCGTTCCGTGACTATGAGATACAGAAAGAAGATACCGAGCGAGGTTTTCTGACACGTGAAGAAATCAGTCTGTTGATGAACGGTAATCTTAAAAATGCCAAACAGGAATTAGTACGTGATTTATTTGTATTTTGCTGCTTCACCGGACTCAGTTATACAGATATGCGTAATCTTAAGGAAGAGAATCTCCGCACCTATTTTGACGACCATCTTTGGATATATATGCACCGTCAGAAAACAGGCGTGCAGTCCAACATTCGTCTTCTGGATATTCCATTGAAAATAATAGAGAAGTATAAGGGTCTCGGAAAAGATGGTAAGGTATTACCTGTCCCGGCATATATGAATTGTCTGTACGGCATTAATGCCGTTGCCAAAAGATGTGGAATCAACAAGCGGCTCACATGGCATCAAAGTAGGCATACGATGGCAACGGAGATATGTCTGACCAACAATGTGCCCATTGAAACGGTAAGTTCAATCTTAGGTCATAAGAGCATCAAGACCACTCAAATCTATGCTAAAATAACCAAAGAAAAACTCAACAGCGATATGGCGAAGTTGTCAGTACAGTTGGATAACATAGAGGAATATACACAACTTGCGGTTAATCTATAACGGTTGAGATTATGGAAAGAGGAAATATAACAATCAGCAGAAACGGCGTTAGCATAACGGGGAATGTGCTGATGGCAGATTATGAGATTGCCGAACTGTTCGGCGTAACATTGTCGGCAGTGAACGGCAATATCAGGCTAATCTACAAAACCGGAGCCATACAGAGGAATGACACCTATCAATATATCCGGTTGGAAAATGGCAATCGTGCCGACACCTATAATATGGAAGTGATAACCGCCTTGGCGTTCCTACTCAAGAGTCTTCCCGCAAAAATCTTTCGGGAATGGATTATAAGAAAGGCGGTCAAACCGGTACAGCCTTACACCCATATCATACTGGGATTTAAAGATTGTACGCAAAATTAAACAGCGAAGTGGCAGCCGATCGGCTGCCACTTCGCTGTTTCAGCGTATAGCCTTTTTATAGCCCTCCTCCAGCATCTTCTCGATGTCCGTCTCACGGTACAGGACTTTTCCACCGAACAGGATGAACGGTAATTTCTGGTCATTGCGGTACTCCTGTAAAGTCCGGCGGTGGACTTTGAGCCGTTCGGATACCTCCTTGTCGGTCATATACCGTTCTCCATTGAGTGGAGGACGATAACTTTGGGATAACTCCCGAACTTCTTTAGCTCCTATTTTAAGAGCGTTCAAAGCTGATGCGATACGCTCATCATCGGCTGTGATAACATTGTCATTCATCTTCTTTATGGATTTTAGTGGTTGGTTCATTCATTATGATGCGCCGTCTTCTTCTGTGTGGAACAGACCGATTGTAGGCAACAGTCTTTCGACTTCCTGTGGCTTGTAATAGAACTTACGGTTGATTTGCGAGAATCCTATCAGACGATTATCCCGTAGCTTCTGCAAAGTGCGGGGACTTATCCTTAATTGTCTGCACGCCTCTTCCCCGTCCAACCAATTACTCATTGTCTTGTCATTGCATCTGTGGTGCAGTGCGTTTACTTTCTCTGTCAGTGCACCTACAGCCGACAACAACGCCTCATAGGTATCCTTTTCAATAATTACGATTTCCATGCTTGAATCTGTTTTTTAGTTTTCCGCAAAAGTAGCCTAACCGGTTCGTACAACAATCGCATTTCACTCATTGGCGGTTAGTGGCTGTCCGTTGGCTTTATTTGGCGGTTTGCTTTATAAGATTCTCATAAAAATCTTCCATAGGTGGCATACCAACCTGTGAGACCGCCTCATTTTATCGTGCGAACTTTGCCGCAGAATTTAAAGAACAACAGTATGGAAATCATCACAATGGAGAGTGCCGCTTATAAAGAGTTGCTTGCTAAGATTGACAGAATAGAACATCATATAATGAACGGCAAAGCGGAATCGGACAATAATGGAAGAAATGTTTGGATGAGCAGCAGGGAGGTCATGGCTCTGCTCGGTATAAGTTCCCGTTCCCTGCAACGGTTGCGGGAGAAGGGACTGATTAAACATGCCATGTTCGGCAGGGCTTGCCGCTATCACATCTCGGATGTGGAGCGGTTCATAAAGGAAGGTATTGTCAATGCCGAAGCCGATTCATTAGAGGAATTTAAACGTAACTATCTGTTAAAGACGGGAGGAAAACAATGAGCGTAGATACGGAACTGTTCCTGCACTGGATGCATAGGATTATGGAGCGTTTTGACCGTAACGAGCAGCTGATATGTGCGCTCACAGGCAAGGAACTTAAAGAGGTGCACTATCTTGACGGTGAGCGGCTGTTGGACAATCAGGACTTGTACCAGATGCTTCACAGTAGTGAGAGGTCGTTGCAGCGTTATCGGACTGACGGCTTATTGAAGTTTTGCAAGCTCAAGGGCAAAGTCTATTATAAGGAGTCCGATGTGGCGGATTTTGTGAAGTACCATTTCGCTGAATCCGAGTTGAAAAAGCGGCAGGAGAAAGACAAGTAAACAGCCAATAACCGCCATACGACCGCCAAGTACAGCCACAGGGAACTTCATCTATTGTGTCATAAATCAAAGCCGTTACATTCGCAGGCTACTAACAGGTTCTCACTAAAAATAAAAATGAAATGGAACAGAAAAAGCAAGAGAAAGACGTCCTGATTGTCAAGGACGAGAAAACAGGAGAGATTGGTGTCGTTGCCGGATTGGGCAAGGACGGCAACCCAAAATTGAGTCCGCCAAAAGCGGAGAACAAAAGTGATTTCATGCTCTTCAACAAGCACGATGATATGTTGGAGAGCTTCTTCAAGAACTTCTATCGTCAGACCAAGGAGCCACACCGCTTCGGCTTTTATCGGGTAGCCGCAGAGAATGTGGAGCATGTGATAGACGTGTTCAAGGAAATGCTGAAAAATCCCGAAGCTAACAAGGAGATGCTTTCACCGCACCGTATTGACACGGAGCAATACCGGAAAGATGCTCAGACCGAACAGGTGAAGGCAGAACCGGAAGTTAAGCAGGAAGAAACGAAAGAGACTCCGCAGCAAGAGAGAAAGAGTGAGGAAAAACAGACCTACAAGCCGATTGACGAGACACGCATTGATTGGGATAAGATGAAAGAGAATTACGGCATTGACCGTGATGTGTTGGAATCTTCGGGTGATTTGAAGAAGATGCTCAACTATGGAAAGTCATCATTGATAACCGCAACTCCGAATTTCGGAGGTGAACGTTTCGAGATTGAGGCTCGCTTGTCACTCAAGGAGATGCCCGACGGCAGTATCGGCATAGTACCTCACCCGATGCGTAAAGAGCCGAAACTCGGTGAGGAGTTCAAAGGACACACATTCACCGAGGAAGATAAGGAGGCTTTAAAGAAAACAGGCAATATGGGACGTGTGGTTGATTTGGTGGATAAGCGCACAGGTGAACTTGTTCCATCTTATGTAAGTATCGACCGCATGACCAATAATCTTGAATCAGTTGCGGTAAAGGATGTGTTCATCCCTAACAAGATTGGCAATACCACTATATCCAAGCAGGAATCGGAGGAACTTCGTGCAGGACGAGGAGTGAAGAAGCAGATCGAACTTGCCAACGGCAAGAAATTCACCACCACGTTGCAAGTGAACGCCGACTATCGGGGAGTTGAGTTCGTACCACGCACCTCCCAGCCACGACAAACGAATCAGCAGAAAGAGAAGCAAACCAACAAGAACAACCCATCCGAAGGAGAACACAAGCCAAAGGTATATAACCACAGATGGACAGATGAGAACGGCAATATCCGTGCGCCCAAGACATTGGGAGGTGTTGAACTCTCGCCCGACCAGCAGAAAGAGTTTACCGCAGGCAAAGCCATCTTGGTAAAGGATATGATGCGTGACGGTAAGGGTGAACCATACACCGCATACGTCAAGTATAATCACGAGGCGGGCAAGCCGAAGTATTACCGCAACAATCCTGACATCTCGCAAAAGCAGGAGGTGGCACCAACGGCAGAACACCGCACGCAGGTGGCTGTAAACAGCCAGGGCAAGACCAATGATGCTACCAAACACGTCAAGGAGCCATTGAAGCAGGGACAATCACAACCTAATGACCAGCAACGTAGGCAACAGAGGTCAAAAGGCATCGGAATATAACTTATGACAACAATATATATAATCATAGCAGTATTGATACTGCTTAATGTATTGATAATAAGAATATATCTCCGTTTGGGCAAGCATTGCCCAAATCACAAGGATGATGAGTCACAGTTTTACGATGATAATGGCAACCATATCTATTACGACCGTAAACTCATCGCACAATTAGAGAAAGAGAAACAATCGGGACGATAGTCCCAACCACTAAAATCCACAGTAAATTAAATTAAGAATGAAAACAATCATTGCAGAGAAACCGAGCGTAGCGAGAGAAATCGCACGTATCGTCGGTGCGAACAAGCGAGAGGAAGGTTACCTGTCAGGTAACGGTTATAATGTAACGTGGGCTTTCGGGCATTTAGTGATGCCTGCCCTGCCCGATGGGTATGGAATCAAGGGGTTCCACCGTGACAATCTGCCTATCATTCCTCCTGTGTTCACCCTTGTACCCCGTCAGGAAAAAACCGACAAGGGATATAAGTCCGATAGTGGCGTTGTGGCACAGATAAAGATTATCGGCAAATTATTCAAGGAAAGTGAGCGTATCATCGTCGCCACCGATGCAGGACGTGAAGGTGAATTAATCTTCCGCTATCTGTATGAGTATATCGGATGTGCCACGCCATTTGACCGCCTTTGGATCTCAAGCCTTACCGATAAGGCTATCCGTGAGGGATTGGAAAGATTGGAGAAGGGCAATAAATACGACAACCTCTACTATGCAGCCAAAGCAAGAAGCGAGGCGGATTGGCTTGTAGGTATCAATGCCACGCAAGCAATCACCGTTGCGGCAGGACGAGGTACTTACTCCTTGGGACGAGTGCAGACACCTACGTTGGCGATGGTCTGTGAGCGTTTCTTGGAGAATCAACGGTTTGTACCTGAACCTGTATTCCAGCTCCATCTGGCAACAGACGGAATTAATCAGGGTGAGGTAATAAAACTTGCATCCACCGAGAAGTGGAAAGAGAAACAGACTGCCGAAGCCATTTACCGGAAGGTAAAGGAGTGTGAGTCGTTCACAATAGGGAGCATCGACTATAAAGAGAATGTGCAGGATGCTCCATTGCTCTATGATTTGACTACCCTCCAAAAAGAAGCCAATACCAAACACGGTTTTTCGGCTGACAAGACACTTTCTATCGCTCAAAAACTGTACGAGGCAAAACTTATCACTTACCCACGTACCGGAAGCCGACATATATCAGAGGATGTGTTCGCCGAGGTTCCGGCTTTGCTGCTCACGCTGAAAAGTAGTCCTAAGTGGAGCCGTTATGTTGCCTCTATGGGTGAACTTACACGTCGCAGTGTAGATGATACGAAGATTACCGATCATCACGCCTTGCTGATTACAGGAATGAAGCCCAAGAGTCTCGAAGCCGAAGATTGTGTTATCTATGATATGATTACGGGGCGTATGCTCGAAGCGTTCAGCGAGAAGTGCATAAAGGATATAACCACCGTCAAAGCTAATTGCTGCGATGTGGAGTTCTCAATCAAAGGAACCGTCATCAAACAGATGGGCTGGCGAGGCGTGCATCTTGATGCCGAGGAGAATGAGGAGGTAATGTTGCCCAAGTGGAACGAGGGAGAAATATTGCCCCTCAAAGGCTGTTCACTTTCCGAGGGTAAAACCAAGCCGAAACCTCTGCATACGGAGGCTACCTTGCTTTCGGCAATGCAGAGTTGCGGTAAGGAGATTGAGGACGAGCAGTTGAGCCGGTCACTAAAAGAGTGCGGCATCGGCACACCTGCCACACGTGCCGCCATTATCGAGACACTTTTCAAGCGAGAGTATATGACTCGCCAAAACAAGAAACTCGTCCCGACCGAAAAAGGGCTTGCCATCTATTCGGTTGTCAAATCAATGCGTATTGCCGATGTTACGATGACAGGCGAATGGGAAACAGCTCTTGCCAAGATTGAATGCGGTGAGATGAATGCCGAGACGTTCCGAAAAGGTATTGAGGTATATACCTCCCAGATTTCGACGGAACTCCTGACGTGTGATAAGCTTTTTGCCCACAGGCAAAGCGAATATCAATGTCCCAAGTGCGGCAAAGGTGATATGCAGTTCTACGGAAAGGTGGTCAAATGTTCCAATCCAGACTGTGCGTTGCCTGTTTTCAAGCAGAAAGCAGGCAAGACACTATCGGATTCAGATATCGTGTCATTGCTGACCAAAGGACAGACCGATGTAATCAAGGGATTCAACAGCAAGCATGGCAAGTCATTCAGTGCCGCCGTTGCTTTCGATGCCGAGTTCAACACCGTGTTTGTGTTCCCTGAAATGAAAAATAACGGTAAGCCCAAGCGAAAAAAGAAATAATGCGTATCTTTACCACTGAAATCGCGGTCATAAATGGTTGAGCTTTGCTCTTCATTTTCTATGCTCGGCAGAACTCAAAACTTAGTTTTGGTTCTGCTCTCGCTAAACGAAAATGTTCATTCTGTTTTTACTGTGGATTTTAGTGGTGGCACTCGGCGGGGACGCTGGGTGCCTTTTGCATCTATACTATCCAATTAACAATCTACTAAAATCCAAAGTAATATGAACAATAAGAATATACCTACAGAACTGTCCTACTATGGACTGTACCTATTAAAATACCTTCAAGAGAACCACCCCGATAAATCAAACGACTCTGCCTTCATCCAAGAGCGTGCCGACCAAGCGGCTGCGGTGTTCGAGCAGGCACGATTGGAGGATTATTCGCCCGATGGCGCACAGGAGTTGGCTATGGCGACACTTCTTGATGGTTTACACTTCTCTCCTTACAATATGCTCATTGAAATACTATGGAATGAGTTTGAGAATGAAATAGAGCCAAGCAGTGCTCCGGCTCTTGCCTTAAACATCTTATCCACCTTTGCGGATATTCTCTCCGGCTATACCATTTCTGACGACTTCGCCCAATCGCCGGAATATGATATGCTCTACACAGAACTTACGGGAGCTATCGTAACTTATTTCGAGCAGAATGGCATTTAACCGTAAAGAGAAGCTGAGGGATAACATCGAGGCGATACGGACACTTTTTGATTTGGAGAAGAATGGAGCGACTGCTACACCTTATCAAAAGGAACTCCTCAGCCGTTACTGCGGTTTTGGGGGATTGAAGTGTATCCTTAATCCCGCATCCGATTTAATGGACTCCGTACATTGGGCAAAATCAGACCTCGAACTGTTTCCTATGACTGCCGAACTACACAGATTGATACGTGAGAACTCGGCGGATGATAAGGAGTATAAACGCTATTTCGACTCCCTGAAAAGTTCGGTATTGACCGCTTTCTACACTCCAAAGGAGGTGGTGTCGGCTCTTGCCGACGTCATCGACCAAAGCGGCATCACCCCTAAATATCTTCTTGACCCCTCTGCGGGTCAAGGTGTGTTTATATCAGCATTTGAGAAGAACGCTCCAAAGATCGATGTGATGGCATTCGACAAGGATTTGCTTACAGGAAAACTGCTTTCCAAACTCTATCCATACCACAAAGTGAGAGCCGAGGGTTTTGAGAAGATTGAGAAGCCGTTTATGAATCATTTTGATGTGGCAACATCTAACATTCCCTTTGGCGATGTGGCGGTATTTGACCCGGAGTTTTCCTACAGCAAGGAATATGGCAGGCGCTCCGCCACCAAAGCCATACACAACTACTTTTTCCTGAAAGGCTTGGATGCGGTGCGAGACGGTGGTATCGTGGCGTTCATCACCTCGCAAGGTGTATTGGATTCCCGTGAGAATTTTGCTATGCGTGCCCAGATATTCAAACAGGCGGATTTGGTATCGGCACTGCGACTGCCGAACAATCTCTTTGTGGATAGTGCCAATACGGAAGTAGGCAGCGACTTGATTATCCTGCAAAAGAATATCAACAAGCAGGGACTTACGCCGGAAGAGAGTCTGCTTGCATCCACACAGGTATTGCAGGATAGCGGTATCGTTATCAATGGTTATTTCAGGGAACGTCCCCAAAATATAATCCAAACCAAGGAGAAATTAGATACCGACCCTTATGGCAAACCTGCGATGGTATATCTGCACAAGGGAGGCGTTTCGGGCATTGCAGATGATATGCGTAAAGCATTATCGGCAGACTTTGCAACCCGCTTGAATTTGGATTTGTACAATGGAGTAAAACGAAATCATAATCAGGAGCAGCAACTACAAAAGGAGACTGTATTACCGGAAACACCTAAACAGGTGATTAATGAGGAGAAGATAGCAGAACCGAAAGAAGTAGATGCGCCAAAGGAGAATAACACTAAAACAGAAGATAAACCAGAAGCTGAACCGCCTGTAATATCGCTCTATGACCTTTTCAATTTCACACAGGAGGAAAAGAAAGTTGCCCAGTCAGGAAAAGCCAAGAAACAGACAGCTAAGAAAGCTAAACCAGAAATTGCGGTTGCCCAATCTTTATTTGACCAACCAAAGATAAAGGAACAGGCACCTAAACCGATTGTACAACAAGAGAAGCAGACACAGCAACAGATACAACCGACCGCATCGGACGATCCCGATGCGGTCTATGCTGCTTTGGACTGGGATGAAAATCCACCAATCAACGGATTCTATGAGACAATGATGAGTCTCGGTCCCGAACGTCGGGCACAACTACGTCAAGGGGAAAATACATTTGAGAACCAAGCCCAAAGTTCGGCTGTCCAACAAACACTTGCTCATCCTGCACCTGCAAATGATGAACTGTTGCAGCCAAGACCATTCACTTCTCCATTAGCTCCTCATCACAAAGAAGGCTCATTGATATTGGACAACAATCAAGTGGGTTATCTAAAAGGTGTAACCCTGTATGGAGCGACCTTTCATCCGTTGGATTTGGATAAAGCCCAACACGAGAAAGCGGAGCTATACATTACGATGCGTGACAGCTATCAAAGGCTTTACGCTTTCGAGGCTGAGACACGGGAGGAGAACAAGGAGGAACGAGCAAACCTGAATACCTCATACGACAGTTTTGTGGAGCGTTTCGGTTATCTGAATGCCAAGGCGAATATAAAACTGTTGCTTATGGATGCTTCGGGGCGTGATATGCTCTCATTGGAGCGTGTCGAGAACGGGCAGTTCGTCAAGGCGGACATATTCGACCACCCTGTGGCATTCTCACTCAATGAGGTTACCCACGTGGATACTCCGCAGGAGGCTCTTTCCGCTTCACTCAACTGTCACGGAGCGATAGACCTTGAATATATGGAGTCGCTTTGTGGCAATACAAAGGCGGAACTTGTCGAGGAGCTGAAAGGACGGATATATTTCAATCCGCTGGTGGATAACTATGAGATTAAAGACCGCTTCATTGCGGGTAATGTGGTGGAGAAGATGGAGGATATTTTCCGTTGGGCAGGTAATAACGAAGGTAATGAACGGATGTCGGAGGTGGAAGTTTCACTTGCCGCACTGCGTGATGCCACACCTCGACCTATCACCTTTGATGAACTTGACTTCAATTTCGGGGAGCGTTGGATTCCAACGGGAATGTATACCGCATACATAAAACATCTGTTCGATACGGATATTAAGATTTCCTATTCTGAAAGCATAGATGAGTATTCGGTACATTGCGATTCGAAGAATGCGAAGATTCTGAACCAGTATGCCGTGCAGGGATATTACAGGAAATATGATGGTATCAACCTGTTGAAGAACGCCCTTGTCAATACCGTACCCGATATAACGAAGAGTATCGGTAAGGATGAGAATGGAAATGATATAAAGGTAAGGGACAGCGAGGCGATACAGCTTGCCAACTCAAAGATTGACGAGATACGAAACGGTTTCTCCGATTGGCTGCGTGAGCAGTCTCCTGAGTTCCAAAACCGATTGGCTGATATGTACAACCGTAAGTTCAACTGCTTTGTGCGTCCGACCTACGACGGCTCACATCAGACGTTCCCCGGATTGGACTTGAAGAATCTTGAAAACAAATACGGCATAAAAGAGGTCTATCAAAGTCAGAAGGACTGCGTTTGGATGCTAAAACAGAACGGCGGTGGCATCGGGGATCATGAAGTGGGCACGGGTAAAACATTGATTATGAGCCTTGCAGCGCAGGAAATGAAGCGTTTGGGACTGGCGCATAAACCGATGATTATCGGGCTGAAAGCCAATGTTGCGGAGATTGCCGAGTGTTACCGCACGGCATATCCCAATGCGAGAGTACTCTATGCCACTGAAAAGGATTTCTCACCGCAGAACCGTGTGAGGTTCTTCAACAATATCAAGAACAACGATTGGGACTGTGTGATTATGTCGCACGACCAGTTCGGAAAGATACCCCAGCCTACCGATGTGCAGCAGGAAATTCTGCAAAAGGAGTTGGACTCGGTGGAGGAAAACTTGAATGTACTCAAAGCACAGGGTAAGGAGGTGTCAAGAGCGATGCTTAAAGGATTGGAGAAGCGGAAAATCAACCTTACGGCAAAACTTGAGAAGATTGAGCACGCCATAAAGACACGCACCGATGATGTGGTGGACTTCAAACAGATGGGTATCGACCACCTGTTTATTGACGAGAGCCATCAATTCAAGAACCTGACCTTCAACACCCGTCACGACCGTGTGGCTGGGCTGGGTAACAGCGAGGGAAGTCAGAAGGCACTCAATATGCTTTTTGCCCTGCGTACCATTCAGGAACGCACGGGCAAGGACTTGGGTGCTACATTCTTGTCGGGTACGACCATATCCAACTCCCTGACGGAACTTTATCTGTTGTTCAAATACCTTCGTCCGAAAGAGCTGGAGCGACAAAACATCAACTGTTTTGATGCGTGGGCGGCAATATTTGCCAAGAAGACGACCGACTTTGAATTTTCTGTAACGAACAACATCGTGCAGAAAGAGCGATTCCGTTACTTTATCAAAGTGCCGGAGCTGGCGGCATTCTACAATGAGATTACCGATTACCGCACTGCCACTGATGTGGGTGTGGACAGACCGGAGAAGAATGAGATTCTTCATAATATTCCACCCACTCCACAACAGGCGAAGTTTATCGAGAAGCTGATGCAGTTCGCACAGTCGGGAGATGCCAAACTGTTGGGACGACCTCCTTTGTCGGAGACCGAAGAGAAGGCGAAGATGCTTATCGCCACTGACTATGCCAGAAAGATGGCACTTGATATGCGAATGATTGACCGTAATAAATATGAGGATCATCCCGACAACAAGGCTTCACATTGTGCGGCTCAGATTGCAGGGTACTACAACAAGTATGACGCACAGAAAGGAACCCAGTTCGTTTTCTCGGATTTGGGAACGTACCAGCCGGGGCAATGGAGTGTGTACAGCGAGATAAAGCGAAAACTTATCGAGGATTACGGTATACCGGCTTCGGAGGTGCGGTTTATTCAGGAGTGCAAGACCGATAAGGCACGAAAGGCAGTTATAGATGCTATGAATGAGGGGAAAGTGCGTGTGCTTTTCGGTTCTACAAGTATGCTCGGAACGGGTGTCAATGCCCAGCGGAGAGCTGTCGCCATTCATCATCTTGATACCCCTTGGCGACCGTCCGACCTCTCACAACGTGACGGTCGTGCGGTCAGAAAGGGCAATGAGATAGCCAAACTCTATGCAGACAACAAGGTGGATGTGGTTATCTATGCAGTCGAGAAGTCATTGGACAGCTACAAGTTCAACCTTCTGCACTGCAAGCAGACTTTTATATCTCAATTGAAGTCGGGTGCTATGGGTGCACGTACCATTGATGAGGGCAGTATGGATGAAAAATCAGGAATGAACTTCTCGGAGTATATGGCTATTCTTTCGGGAAACACCGATTTGTTGGATAAGGCAAAGTTGGATAAGCGTGTGGCGGCATTGGAGAGCGAGCGTAAGAGTTTCTACAAGGACAAAAGCGGCTCAACCTACAAATTGGAGTCATACACCAAAACCATTGAGGGCAACAACGAGCGTATTGGCAATATGACGGCTGATTACAAGGCTTTTACCTCACGTGTGCAGACCGATGCCGACGGCTATTACCGCAACCCCGTTAAATTGGATGGATTGGCGGCTACGGATGTGAAGAGTGTCGGAACGAAGTTGCAGGAGATAGCCAAGAATGCCACTACAAACGGTGAGTACACTCCGATTGGAGAGCTGTATGGTTTTCCTATCCTTGTAAAGACCGAAAAGTCAATCCGTGAGGGTGTGGAGGTGAAACAAAATAGGTTCTTCATAGAAGGAGCATATAAGTACACCTACAACAATGGTCAGTTGGCAATGGCAGACCATAAGGCGGCAGCAACCAATTTTCTCAATGCACTCGACCGCATTCCCAAACTCATGGAGCAATACAAGACGGAAAATGAGAAGTTGGAAAAGGACTTACCTACGCTACGTGAAATAGTGAGTGGTAATTGGAAAAAGGAGGAAGAGCTCAAAACCTTGAAATCTGAGGTTGCTACATTGGAGCGGAAAATTCAATTGACACTCGCCCCACCTGCACAACCACAGGAGGGCGAACATGAGCAATCAAAGGAGAATGAATCCCATTCTATTTCTAAAACATCCGATTCCGTTGCGTCTGTCAGAGAGAATATTATTATTAAGGATAATAATAAGGTATCATCCAAGAGATTTGGACTATAGATATAAGGTCGGCTAAATTCAAACCTATAGCCGACCTTTTTATTGCTTTACTCGGCTATTCCATAATATCATTTTTTTAGCCAAACTATATTTCTCAATCTGAAAAGTCACGCTACACCTCTTGCTTTTTCCGCCACTCCGAGGGCGTAACTTTCTCACAGCGCTTGAATACCGTGCTGAAATAGGATTTGCCTGAGAACCCGACCCGTTGCGCCACCTCATCTATTGTTATAGAGGGTTCGTCAATCATCATACGCTTGGCATCGGCAATGCGCAGACCGGTAATCCAATCGCGGAAAGAGATGTGGAGGGTGCGGTTGAAGTATTCGGAGAGCGTGTTGCGGCTCAACCCGAAATATTCGGTCAGCTGCTCCATGGTGATGCCGTAGTTCCGGTAATATCCATTGCTTGTCCACTCCTCCAATTTCTTGCTCATTTCATCGTCTGATAGGACTCCCGACTTGTCGGGCAACACTTCGGGCAACGGTTCCGTTACCGCCACGCTCACCTTTTCGCAGTTGAGCGAGTAGTTGAGCAGCGAGATGAAGATATAGACAAACATACAGATTCCCGCGCTCATATAAATGCCCACCGCCCATTTCGGGGCGAAAGCCATGACGGCACCTGCCAGCCCGAAGAAGACGATGCCGAAGGTGCTTCGGTATATCCAGCGGATAAAGGCGTCGGTATTTTCGGAATAGTAATTGTCTATCTCACGGACAGCCTTATTATAAGTTATAAAGAAAGTACGGGATATACGCACGGCTTCCACCAGAAAAAGTGCGGAGGCGGCAATCAGCACCGCATACATTGATGTTCCCTGAAGCAGGAGCACAGCACTCCATACCGCTGCACACACTATTCCCCATCTCGAGAAGTCGCGCCGCATCTGCCGCCGTGATATGTAGGTTGCATCGAGCAGTGATATGTATGCCATGCCAAAGAGAATAGCAGCCATATAGTAACAGGTTATATTGAGTGCCGAAGCTATATGCGGTGACTCTGTCCTGAAGTTGAACAACCATTGCAACAGTATCTGCACTCCCCAAAAGAGCAAGGCGACGGCAAGTATCTTCCGGGTCTTGTTATAGGAGCGGTAAGTATCCGTCTGCGGCACCTTGCCGAAGAAGAGTACTGAGGCAAAAATAAAGAGAACCGCCCATGCTATGACGAGCGAATTGTTATATATTATGTCGGACATTTCTGTTTTTAGTTTAGAAGCACAAAGGTAAATACAATATTCCTTTTAGACGAATTTGTCGGCATAAACTTAAAAAAACACCGATTTTACCAATAAAAGATGCCGGAGTTTTGATTTTGCACGGTGATTTGGGCATTTTCGAAACAGCTATTCCATATTAACCCCGTACCTTTGCGCCCAAATTGAAAAACTATGATGTATAACAACTGCAACCTTCTTCCCATTCAATCGGATATGACAACATATCCGACGAAACTGACGAGCCTGACGAGGCGGTTGCCGGTCAGCATCCATACTATTATTTCATCATTTCAGTGTAAAAAGTGTGCTTATAATTTGGAGTTTAACGCGCGCGTTATACTTAAAAATAAGCAAGTTAGCAAATGGATTAATCTTCCTTTTGCTGACTTTTCGTGTCTATATGCAAACAAAACCTCATCCCCAAAATGATAAAACAGATATTATATGAAGACAGAAATGAAAACAATAATGAGAAGTAGAGCTATGAATAAGACAATATCAACAATTTGTGTGGCACTTGTGTTGCTACTATCCTTTTATGCCTGTGACGAAGATGCACATAAAGATGAAGAGGGACTAATCGTAAACCTTGCCATGCCCGGCGAAGACACTGCAAGCGATGTCCGCTTGTGGATTTACCAATCGGACGGACTGTTAGTGGACGAGTACCACAACAAGAGTCTACAAGAGCTTTCTTCCGCTCTGCTTCCGCTTGCGAAAGGAGAGTATGTGCTGATAGCTGCCACAAACCTCGTGGCACCGTTCTCTGCCGACCAAGGCACAGCCAACGGCGCAAAGCCTTACGAAGCACTTGTTTTCAGCCTCGATGATGCTTCGGCATCGCCTGCCCACGCCCACTATGGCATGCAGACGGTGACGGTGAACGCCGGCAGTGTCACGACTGCCGAGGTAAAGATGGATCGTATCCTTTCTGAACTGCAATTCACCATCAAGGGTGTGCCTGCCGAAGTGGTCAAGGCGGAAGCGAAGATTACCAATGTGGCGAAGAGCTTCCTGCCGTATAGCGGACAACTGAATCCATACACCGATGTAGCCGATTTGGGCAGCGTCACGCCTGTGGACGGAGTAATATCTTTCCCCATGAAGCGACTGATGCCCGTGGTGAAAGCACATAGCCGTGCTGGGACAGATGCTGTGCCGACATTGCTGCAATTCACCTTCCAGTATGACGATGGCAAGGCTATCACGTTCAATGCCGAAACTTCTGCCATCGAGAACGGAGGCACTTACACGCCCGAAGTGGTGTTTGATGTATTCCGTCCTGACATGACCGTGACCATCACCGATATCAACGGATGGGCGGAAGGCGAAATGAACGAAGAGGAGATATTGAATCCGAACAACTAACAGAAAACGTATAAACAATAATAAAAATTTAATTATTATGAGAATTTCCAATTCAATCCTTGCTGTTATGGCGGCAACATTGATTTTTGCAAGTTGCAACAACGACGAGAATGGTAGCGCTGAGCCTGCAAAGTACATCACAGTGAACACGAGCATCGGCTCGCTTTCACGAACCATAACCGCTGCCGACGGCACACAGTCCTTTGCAGATGGAGATAAGATAAGCGTCTATGCGTGGACTGGCAGTTCCGATGTGGTAAATACCGATGGGATGGTGGTAAACAATTCCATCAACACCTACGACGGAACAAACTGGACGGCATCTCCGCAGATGCTGTGGAAAGACATGATTACGCCACATTATTTCTTGGGCGTTTATCCAACACGCGCAATCACCGACTTCGTAGAGGATACCTACGCGCTGGATGTGACCAAACAAGAGCAAAGCGACCTATTGGTGGCTGTGAACAGAGGCACGGACAATGCCGGATTCATCGCATCAAACACTGCTGTGCCTTTGCAGTTCGACCACGTGATGGCCAAGCTTATCGTGAACCTTAGCTTCCGCAACCAATGGGCAACTACTCCCACAGTAACGAATGTCACTACCAGCAATCTCAAAGACAAAGCCACTGTGAATTATTTGACCAAGACAGCCACTGTTACCGCCGAAGAAGCCACAAACATTGAGCTTCAGGTTGCTACCACCAACACCACCTATCAGTCCATTATGGTTCCGCAAGCTGGCGACAATGTCACCATTACTATAAAGATAGGAGAGAAGAATTACATCTACAACGGCACTGTGAAGCTGGAAGGCGGCAAATACACCACCGTGAACCTCATCGTGGGTCGTGACGAAATCACCCTTGGCAGCGTGAGCATCAACGACTGGGGAGCAGGAACCACCATCAATGGCGGCGAGGCACAGGAATAAACTAAATGAACAATAAATAAAATAACAATAAAAATGAGAACAAAGAATCTTTTAATGATGGCAGCCGTGGCCGGGGCAATGACCTTGGGCAGCTGCTCGAACAATGACGAGTTTAATGAGAATTCGAACTTCCCTGCCGATGGCGTGATACGTGTTACCACCAACATCGATGCTCCAATGACCCGTGCGGGGATGACAACGGGGAATATAGACCGTTTCAATATTAAAATAGACAATGTTGCCAATAGTAATTATAGCTACTATGGCTTTTACTATAAGCTGAATAACGTGTGGAGCAGTTATACGGATGGAAACATAGGCACCCCGCTTACGATGCTGTGGCAAAACAGTACACAGCCGGTTACCGTGACGGCACTAAGTCAGCAGGGTACCCATACCACTGAAGCGCAGTTTATTACCGATTTAACATACGATGTATCATTCACCCAAAGTTCTGAGTCATCGCTCCTATTCAGCGACATCCTCTACATGCAGCCTACGCTAGTAAACCCTGCCACGGACTTGGTGGATGGCAAGCTGCCAATCACTTTCAAGCACATCATGTCGAAAGTGAACCTATCCGTCACCCTCGGCACCGAGCTGAACGTGGCTCCCGGCACCATAACAAATCCCATTGAAACGCTGATGGTAAACGGAACGATTAGCCAATTCAAGTGGAACGCTTCGATCAACAATGCCTTTGATCTTACGGGATTCCTAGTGAAATCCATCCCCCCCTTTGCCGCTTCTTACACCCCCGGCAGCGGTACCACAACCAACGCAGTGGCAAACTACGAGGTGATACTTGTGCCCCAGACCGTAGCGGCAGGCGGATTCTCGGTTACATTCAAAATAGGCGAAAAGACGTATAGCTGGACCTCCACCGATGCCGTCACTCTGGAGGGCGGCAAGCAACACACCCTCAACCTCACCGCAGGCAAGGACGTGGTGCAGACGGGCAGCTTCACCGCCACAGCATGGACCGAAGGCACAGGAGGCAATATTGAAACCGAGTAATAACCATCAGATAATAAATTGAAACAATGAAATTAATAAACTATATAAGCACTGCAGCCTTAATGCTCTCCATCTCGGCTTGCAGCAATGAGAACGATTTAACATCAACATTCTATGGCGATGCAGATGCAGTGCGCATCACCGCCGCCATAGGCGCCACCGCCACTGATGGAAACCTCTCCGGTGGATTCACCCGTAGCAACCCCGTGGGCGATGCCGCCGCGCAAGCCAAGTTCAACTCCGACGACTGCATAGGCATCACCACCACCGATAACAACAGCCCCGGCATCGTCTATACCCTCGGCGCCGACGGCACCGCATGGACACCCGCCGACCCCGCCAACTACCTGCGCTGGACTACCGACCCGATGTCATTCTATGCCTATTATCCCGCCACCGAAGGCGTGTCCTACTATGACTTCACGCTGCCCGCCGACCAGAGCACCATCGAGAAGATAGCCACCGCCGACTATATGAAAGCTATTAACGAGAACGTCAGCAAAACCTCCGGAGCCATCGACCTCACATTCGACCGCCATACGGCACTCGTAGTGATAGATACCATCACCTTCAACGACCAGTACGCCGGGGGAGGCTACGAAGTGAGCGGCATCACCGTGCATGGCAACCATACAAAGTACTTCTACGACCAAGCATCATCTATACTCCAACCCGGCGAAATCACCGTGCAGCCCCTCCATAGCGCCGACAAGTGGTACGCCCTGCTTCTCCCCAACAATGGAGGCGATGATACCAAAACCTTCCTCACTCTTATCGTGAAGAAGACTTCTGATGAATCGACCGAGCAACTCACCGTGAAAGGCATCCCCCGAATGGACAGATCCAAGAAATATACCTACTCCCTCACCGTGGGCAAGAAAATTGTCACCGTAGACAACGTCACCGTAGAGCCGTGGGCGAACGGTGCGTTTATAACCGGAGGAGAAGCCGAAACTACAGTTGAAGCATCCCCCGCCACACATACGCTCACCCTCTATAAAGCCGGCGCACTGACAGTCGAACACATCACCACCGCCCTCAGTGGTGGAACAACGCTCACCGTCAATGGTACACTCAATGCCGCCGACATGGCAGTGCTCAACGCCGCCACTTCGCTCACTGCCATCGACCTGCGCGGGGTAAACTATTCCGGCACCTCCGGCACATTGGGCACTGTTCCCACTGCCGACTGGTCGGGATGCACCAACCTGACCAAAATCCTTATCAATACCGCCGATGTCACCGCTTACACCGCCGCATGGAGCGCAGCTACCGACAAACTTTTCTATCCGGGCAAAGAGCTGACTTACAAAGTAGAAGCCATGACTGGAGCTTATGCCGGCGGAATCCCCTGCGTGGTGATCGGCATAACAGACTTTGATAACTATAGATTGATAAGCCGCAATCCGTATTGTGGGGATACGGACGATGGTATTTATTTGCTAAAAGGCGGCAAAGCTGGCGGTTTAAAGTATAATGCAATGACTGCTATCATCACTCCGTGGGGAAGTAAAGTTGCTACATTGGCCGATATGCAAGCTTTAGTGCCCTTACGCCCCAACTCCTTGACGATTATAACGGAGGCGGAGAATGGCGACCAAGACATTGATCTTTTATTTATGTTAGAAGGCGGTTTTATAGTCAATTCAGATGGTGCCCAATATGTGACAAAGTACACCTATGACAAAGCAACGAAGGTATTTACATTGGGCTATCAATACGATACCCCTGATAGGTTTACTAATACCGTATGCGCCTTCATCACATTTGACGTAACAAACAACTGAAAGCCGTAGGCGAGAAGAAGATTTGACAATACTTCCTGCGGAGAAGCCACATCAAATTAAAAACGACTATCATTACAACAGGGCAGGCAGGGTTGAACGGCCGATAGATACGGCACACCTACAACGTGTTCCCTCCCTGCTCACAACAATAGAGATAACAATAAAAATAATACTAAAATGAAGATACTGATAGACAACGGTCATGGCAATAACACTCCCGGCAAATGCTCGCCCGACGGGCGCCTGCTGGAATGGGCATATACCCGTGAGATAGCCGACAGAGTGGCTGCCCGCCTGCAAAGTACAGGCATCGACTTCATGCGCATCGTGACGGAAGATACCGACATCTCCTTGGAAGAACGCATCCGCCGCGCCAACATCAGTATTATATAAGTGCTAAATTAACAGGTGCAAGCCTTGCACTATTTTCCCTTGCTGCCCCGAAGCCCTAAAAAGTCAAGGGGCAGCTTTTTTGATATTTATGTGGCAATTAACAACCAATGCCAGAATTTAGGTATAAATAAAAACATTGTCAATAGGTATAAAACATATTAAAAATGAACTCCAACTGCATGCAAAAACAGAAATTTAACCTTTGTGATGAAACACCATCCGACTGCCTTTTTGAGCAGAAGAACTTTCAGCTCGGAGAGACAGTTCATAATGATGATACAAATATCAACTACCTCATCTACTGCCAAAGCGGGCACGCACGAATTACCAGTACCCTTTTCCACGATGAGATACTTTGTGCCGGTGAGATTATGTTTGTACCACGTCAAAGTGAGTGCAGCGGAACGGCACTTAGTGATGTGAAGTTGCTGGTACATAAGTTCAACAATACCGTATGCCGCTCCGAAAAATGCATCCTCTCTTATCTTTATACCCACAAGCACACGGATCCCAAAATCTATTGTTGCAAACTGACTGCTCCGGATTCATTGCAAACTTTAATGAGCAGTGTAACTTCCTATATTGAAGATGAGAAACACGACCCGAACATCTGGCACTTGAAACACAAGGAACTGATTTGGGTATTCACCCGTTACTTTGACCCTGACGAGCTGCGCTCATTCTTTCACCCGATGACCGATGAGCAGGTACCGTTCAAAACACTCGTGCTGACACACTACCGCAAAGCCGAGTTTACGGATAAGTTAGCCGAAATGTGCGGCTACGGGCTGCACAATTTCCGCAAGATATTCAAGAAGGAATTTGGGACATCACCTTACAAATGGCTGATGCAGAAACGGGCGGAGCACATCAAATACCGCTTGTCGCTTGATTATATTCCTTTCGTGGATATTATGGACGAGTTCAAATTTTCCTCCTCCGCACACTTCACCGCTTTCTGCAAGCAGCATCTCGGCGATATACCGAGCAATATAAGGAAAACATTGTTGGATGGTAATGAGAATATTGATTTGTCTCACAATCTATAAAAATCATCTCAAAAGATATAAAAGCCAATGGATTAATCGTCTGTAACTTTGCACCGAATTATAAACAACAGAATTTGAATGCAGAGTAAATATGATGATATAATACAGGAGGTGGATGCGAAGATGTCACCCATCGACCTGAACGGAAAGCTTATAATAGAGGATTGTAAGACGATGATTGGCTTTCTCAAAGAGAGGTTAACCGAAACTAAATCATTCCTTTTAGCCAATCCATTCGAGAGTGAAGCTGAGGAAATCCATTTCTTCAAGTATCAAAAGCCGACACTGCTTGGTAGGCTAATCTATTTCTATGAGATATTGCACATTGAGAGCCAACGTCCCATTGATACCGGAACATTAGACTGCTATTACGAAAAAAGGCAGGAGGAACTGAAGATATTCTTCGACCGCCACGTGGCGTTCTTTCAATACTACCGGAGTGGTAGCACCCACATGGACGGTTTCTATTTCTTGCGTGACAAGCAACAGATGGTCATTGATTTGGATATGTGCTCATTCAATGATGACATTGAGTTTTCTACCGGATACGACAATCTCGTGGCGAAGGTTATCGCCATGGAAATGCTATATGCCTTCCTATCGTTCAGACGAACCTGTTTACAGTATGGACGGGAAGGCACGGAAATCAACCTGCTTAAAGTAAAAGGGTCATACGAATGGACGGGCAGCGTAGTGGAATTGTCGGAGTTGGTCTATGCGCTTGGCAGCAGCAAGTGTATCAACAACGGAAACGCGCCCATCACCGAACTGGCTACCCTCTTCGGAGCTATCTTCGGTGTGGACTTGCGTGATTGCTACGGTATGTACACCGATATGAAGAAACGAAAGAACAGCAGCCGTACCTATTTCCTTGATAAGATGAGCAAGGAACTCAATAAGAAAATGGAACGTGATGAGAACAAAGAACGAATGAGGAAATAGCGGTTGCTTTATAGGCTTGATGTGAGTGTATGAAGAAAGCAGGATGATTTATCATGCTTTTTTCATACCTTTGCAGTAAATTACTTATGGACAATGGATAAAGACAATAATATAACTCTACACAGTGCAAATTTCATTCGTGAAATCAAGCAGATAGTAACCGAAGCTCGTAATAAAGCCTATACAGCTATCAATTCTGCCATGGTGGAAGCCTATTGGCAAATGGGCAAACGCATCGTGGAAGAGGAACAGCAGGGAAAAGAACGAGCCGACTACGGGACACAACTGTTCAAGGAATTATCAGCGGAACTTACACAGGAGTTCGGTAAGGGTTTTTCAGTCCCCAGTCTTTATAATTACCGATTGTTCTATCAAACCTTTCCCGAAATATTCTCTACACCGTGGAGAATATTGAGTTGGTCGCATTACAAACGCTTGCTAACAGTTTCCAACGCCGAAGCCCGTGCATGGTATTTGAAAGAGGCTTCCGACCAGATGTGGAGTTATCGCACACTCGACCGTAATATCGGGTCGCAATATTACGAGCGTTTGTTGCTTTCACAACACAAGGAGAAAGTAGAAACGGAAATGAAATCACTTACCCGTCCGTTTGAACAAGATAAGTTGGAGTTTATCAAGAATCCAACGGTAGCCGAGTTTATCGGTTTATCTCCAAATAGAGATTTTACAGAGTCTGATTTGGAGTCAGCCATCATAGGAAACCTGCAACGCTTCTTGCTTGAAATGGGGAAAGGATGGTCGTTTGTCGCCAGACAGAAACTCATCCGTACGGAAAAGAAAGATTATTTTATTGACCTTGTATTTTACAACTATCTGCTCAAAAATTTCGTACTTATAGATTTGAAGACTACCCCTATAACTCATCAGGATGTAGGTCAGATGGATATGTATGTGCGTATGTATGACGAACGAGTACGGAGCGAGGGGGACAACCCCACCATTGGCATAGTGTTATGTTCCGAGACTGATAATGACATCGCCCGCTATTCGGTCCTGCACGATAATAACCAGTTGTTCGCCTCCAAATATATGTTGTATATGCCCACACAAGAGGAACTGCGTAACGAAATAGAACGTCAGAAAGAATTCTTCCGTCTGCAACACACACAGAAGGATATACAATAATATATAGCAACGGCAGTAACTTTTTATTTTGGTTACTGCCATTGCTGTGTTTTAGAGATATTTCTTTACTATCTCCAATTCGGCAACCGCCCGTTGCCAAATTACATATATCTTACCATCTATTACTTCTGCTGAATAAGATGTGCCAACTCAGGGTCATCGGCTATTCGTTTCAGTTCCTCCGCCACAATCTGCTTTACCTCCGTCTTGATGCGGTTGTAATTTTCCTGTATCTTTTCCTTCATACGGTCGTTGCCGTCGGCATCGGTGAAATCGGTGATGATTGGTATCTTCTTGTAGGCTGACTCCTCCCGCTTCACCTTGTCGGCATCCACCACAATCTCGGCATGAAAGATTTTCTGCTCAATACGCTCGGTGAAGTTATCCGAAACGGAGCCGACAAACATACCCTGTGTCAAACCGCTGATTTTACTCGGTGGAATAAGGCTGTCCATTTGGGTATTGATAGAGGTGGACTTGTCCTGTCGGTTGATGGTGATGGATTGCCGTTTCTGCAATACCTTACCGAAACGTTCGGAAAGGTTCTTGGCGGTCTCGCCAACCACCTGCCCGGAGAAAATATTTCCGACGGTGTTAATCACTACTTTGGCTTCCTTGTCTCCATAATCACGCACCAACTGCGAGAAATCCTGAAAGCCCAAACATACGGCAACCTTGTTACTTCGTGCCGTTGCTATAAGGTTATCCAATCCTTTGAAGTATATGGTCGGCAACTCGTCAATGATAACCGAACTTTTAAGTTGTCCTTTCTTGTTGATGAGCTTCACGATACGGGAATTGTACAATCCCAATGCCGCACCATAGATATTCTGACGGTCGGGATTGTTACCCACACAAAGGATTTTCGGTTCCGCAGGATTATTAATATCCAATGTAAACTCACTGTCCGACATCACCCAATAAAGTTGCGGTGAAATCATACGTGAGAGCGGTATCTTGGCACTTGCTATCTGCCCCTGCAACTGTTCAGCTGCTCCTCCGAGCCAAGCGTCCATAAAGGGCGAGAGATAATTTTCAAGGTCCGGATAGCTTGTCAGAATGGGAAAAATATCCTCATACCTGCGGTTCAGAAACTCAATGGCATGAGGGAACGTACAATACCTACCACCTTGATAGATTTTCAGATACCAGATGATACTTGCGAACAGGATAATCGGAGACTCCACAAAGAAATCACCCTGCTTCTGCACCCACGTCTTGTTGAGGTTGAGCATTATGGTATAAGCCGATTCGTAGGCATCGGTAATATCCTCCATAAAGTCGGGATGGATGGGATTACAACGGTGGCTGCGGCGTGGGTCATCGAAATTGATTACATAGAACTTCGGTTTTACCTTATAGCCGTCAAGATTGTTAATCAGATGATTATAGGCAATCATGGATAAATCCGGAAACTTGAAGTCGTACACATATTGCGAATACCCTTTCTCTATCTGCTGTTTGATAAACGAGTTTACGACTGCATATGATTTTCCCGAACCCGGAGTACCCAATACGATGCTGGCACGAAACGGATTCACTACGTTAATCCAGCCCCTGTTCCATTTCTTCTTATAGTAGAATCGGGTCGGCAGGTTGATGGAGAACTCGTTCTCAAGCAATCTTGTCTCCTGCATGAATGACTCATTCTCCTGATTGAAGACATCCTCCATAAGGTTGTTCTTCAAGAGTCGGCTCATATAGAGTCCCGACATCAGAAGGCAGATATAACCCACCGCCATCGTAAACACATAGAGCGCGGTGTTCGCCTCCATCCCCAACGGCAGCGAGAGTATCCACCAGTTGAGGAAAAAGAAGATGAAGCCCACACCCATGAAAGTCCAGATCTTCGTCCATGTTATCTTCTCCTCTTTCACTCCCGATGTACCCAGACACGAGAGAGCCAGCAGAAGCACGGCGAACAGTTTCGTGTAGATGATTGAGCCGAACAATCCGGCTGTATTGTTGAAATTCATCAGAATCCTGTCCACCACACCTATATTCACTCCCCATAGTTTAATTGCCTCGTAGCAGTACCAATAGATATTGATGACTACGAACAGGATACTGACGGCACGCAAAAAATCCATGATTTTTGCCAATGCCCTTAAATCGTCTTCTTGTTGTGACATATTAGTTTCATTTTACAGTTCTACAATTAAATACCTCTTCCTTTTTTCTTCTTTTTCTTGCGTTGCATCAGATGGCGGAACGCCTCCTCCTCAGGATCCGTGCCATCAGGAAGCATTGACAAATCGAGCATACCTCCGATAAGAGTATCCCCTTCGGACTGCTGCTCATGCGGTGCTTGCTGCTGTGGCACATAACCTTGTGGCTCTGTCTGCACATTATCAGCCGCCTGTACTTTTCTCATACTGATCCACTGCTCCAATGCGTTCGCCGAAAGATCCTTGCCCATACGTGAGCCGTTCAGCACGCAACCCGTATTGTGGTCAATGAAAGTCGCTCCGTAGATTCTGCCGGTATCGGTCTCACGCAATACAACATCAATACCTTTGGTCTTGAGGATGGAGACAAGCTCTTTTCTGCTCCTTGCCAGGTGCATGGCGGCAAGCACTTTCCCTTTGGTATATTTACCCAAATCCTTGTCCTGAATATCGGTCTTGGATGTGGCACACCGTTTGTCAAAAGCCTCACATCCGGCATACTTCCCGAAGCGGGACGCTTTAAGGGGATTGCCGGTTTTCTCTCCGTTATCGTTCGTTGCCGAATAGACAAAACCACGGTACTCCCTGCCGTCTTTCTCTCCCCGTACTTCCTCCACCGTGATATTATAGAGAGAAAGCAGGGCACGGTATTCACCGATAGTCTGAAAGCGGTAGTTCCCTGACAGGTATTTCAGCACGTTGCCCACCTGCCGTTTTACATTGCCCTGAGATGTATCCACCTTATGTAATACACCCTGTTCCAACCTTTGACGACGACTTCCTGACGGATGCAGGTTGTACTGCTTTTCCAGTGCATCGGTAGCCCTTTTGCTGCGGCGGTGTATGTAACGGTCGCTCAGTTTCCTTCCATTCTCGTCCACATTCAGCGTGACGATATGCAGGTGCTCACGGCTGATATCCGAATGCTTGAAGACCACGTAAGGCTGATTGCCGTAACCTGTTCTCTCCAGATACTCCTGTGCGATGTTCATCAGCTCCGCATCATTCAGCCTGTCATCGGGATGCGGGTTGAGCGAGATGTGGGCTACCGGTTTCTCACACCGTACCTGCTCCGGAATATAGCGTTTGAAGTCCTCCATACAACGGGCAATATCCAACTTCGCATCGCCTTGGTCGAACACTTTGTGAGTGGCAAGCAGCTTTCCTTCCCCCTCGTTCACCTTCTCTCCGTTGTAGGACAACGCTCCATAGAGCGAGCTTCCTACGTTAATCTTGGCAACCATCGTTGTTGAAATTCGTTTGTAAGACCTAATATCTCACGGCTCAACGTGGCAAGCTCGATGGTCTGTTTCTCCAACCTAAAGAGTAAAGCCATCGCCTTTTTCTCCGAGAAATGGCTCTTCAACTCCCTAACAGTCTGGTTGTAATTTACCCCGATGGCTCTGTATTGAGCGTGCAATGCGGAGAGTTTTGTGTAATAATCAAGCAGTGTCTTGTCTGTTTTCACTACCCGGAATTCCTGTGAGAATACACGTGCCTTGATAAAAACCGCTTTGGCGTACACGCCCGACTGCTCGTAGAGTGTGAGGAAACGGGCGAACTCCTCGCTGTTGAAGCGTACCATGACGCAATGCGCAGCCTTGTCCGGCTTTGGAGGCTTGCCTCCTGTTCTGTTCTTTTCTTTTTTCATTACTGTGGATTTTAGTGGTATCACGACATAAGCCACGTTCTTACGCTTACCGCAGGTATGACACAGGGCTTCCGACTTCGGAGGGAAAGCCCCGCCCTCTGCAAGAGCAAGGCTTTTGGGAGTAACCCAAAAGGTATCGGGTAACCCGATACACACCTTGCTATGTTCCTGTGAACATAAAAATCCGTTCGTGGAACGGATTGGAGAGAGCCTGTCTCATGCGTGCGGCATACGTTTACCGTGAGCCTTGTCGCTTGGGTGCAAAGTTATGGGGTTTATATGACTGATTTTCATGTGGCAAACCGCCAATAACCGCCATCGAACCGCCAACTACAGCCACGAGTGCTGAAGATGATACAAGTGATTGTTTTTCATCGTTAATTTGCCGGAGCAAACGGATGAACATCGGGTTTATTATTGGAATAAACAGCTATTCAATCATTCCAATAAACAAACCTGCAACACATGTAACAGACCAACAAGAAAACGGCAGTTCCGATAGAAAAATATTTGTTGAGCGGTTACTTCCGATTGAGAACCCAACACACAAACATTGGTTGGTTGTTATGTTGGTCAGCAGTAATCTTGGAGCAAACGGTTGTATGGACGTTACCGTGTACATCCGATTATTTGCATAAACGAAAAAATAAACGATTGTATAACTAATAAAACAAGAAAAGAAATGAACGAACCAATTTATGTCGCTTTTTCCACCCAAAAAGGAGGAGCAGGGAAAACGACTTTAACAGTGCTTGCCGCCAGTTACCTCCACTATGTCAAAGGATATAATGTAGCGGTGGTAGACTGCGATTTTCCTCAGTATAGTATCAAGGATATGCGGGAACGGGATATGGCATCAATAAAAAGCGATGACCATTACAAGGCAATGGCGTATGAGCAATTTAAACGATTACAGAAAAAGGCATACCCCGTACTTGAAAGTCGACCGGAAGATGCGCCGGATACTGCCATCAAACTCGTCAAGTCGGGTAAGCCTCTTGACTTTGTCTTTTTCGACCTGCCCGGTACGATTAACAATGCGAGCGTTGTCAATACGATTGCCACGATGGATTATATCTTTTGTCCCATCATTGCTGACCGAGTTGTTATGGAAAGTTCCATCCGATTCGCGACAATAATTCACGAACATCTTATGAGTACGGGAAAAACCAATATAAAAGGATTCCATCTGCTATGGAATATGGTCGATGGTCGTGAAAAAAGCGAACTCTACCAAATGTATGATAAGGTCTGCGCTCAAATGGCATTGCCCATCATGAACACCTTCATGCCTGACAGCAAGCGTTTCCGTAAAGAGGCGGCGACAGAACGCAAGCAACTATTCCGCTCAACCATATTTCCCGCTGACAAGATGCTGATACGAGGCAGTAATCTGGATGAGCTTGTCGAAGAGATTCTAACCATCATAAAAAAATAAACTATGGGAAAAAAGTTGAAGATAGATGATATTGATGAGAACTTCATCATCAATTCATTCAGACAAGAAGAGTTTACAGCTCCTGTAGAGGAACAGAAAACGGATACCGGAGACGAGAATATGCCGGAGAACAAAGTAATATCATCAACAAAAAGAGTATCAGCCGAAGACTCACACCGAAGAAAGCTGAAAGGTAGGGAAGCTGATTTTAAAGAACTGTTCTTGAAAGAGGCGGCTATTTCTGCGAGGTTCGGGAAAACGACATACGTGCGAAAGGAGTATCACGAGCGAATACAGCGGATAGTCAGAGTAATCGGCAAAGACGAGGTGTCACTGTTCAGCTATATAGACAATGTGCTGGCACATCATTTCGCCTCCTTTCAAGATGAGATAACAGAATTGTACAATATGAACAACAATTCAATTTTTTAACTGTAAAACAAAGTAATATGAAATCAAAAATTAAAGAGAACAGAAACGGTAGCTATCAGAAGAATTTCTTAAAAGAGCCAAAAGTAAAAGCAAAAGAAGGCAAATTGGTTTATGTGAGCTTAAAACATCACGAGTATATCAAACGTATCGCTCAGATTGTCGGTAAGAATGAAGTTTCAATCTATGGAGTGATATATAATATAATTGACGAGCATCTGAAGCAGCATCATGTCGAGATTCAAGAGTTGCATGATGAGCAGATAAGCATCGTCTTTAACCATTAACAAAACAATTATGAGAAAGAAAAAATCAATAAGCGGCTATCTTGAACCGAAAGAGATCCATATTCGCCAATGTGTGTATATCAGTCAGGATATACACAAAAAAATAACCAAGGTGATAGCACTCCATCCCGACGGGAGGACAACTCTTGGCGGATATATAGACAATGTGTTGGCAGAACACATAAAAGAGCATAAGGATGAGATAAACGCCATTTATCGGAAACAGTCAACGAATGAAATAGTGTAAGTCTATGGAAAAACTACTGATATGCATATTGCTACTGTATAATGCGTGGCTTGTAGCTTACATCATATTCGGGCGGAGTAAGAAAACAGATTCCTCATCTGATTACAAACCACCAGCCAAACCATTGGGGAGAGAGGACGGAATTGTAGGGAAAAGTCACTTCAAGATGGAGGGCAAACCGCCAACGACCGCCAATGAGCCGCCAAGTACAGCCACTGCCGCTGAAGGTGAGGTTATTACGGATATAGCCGTTACATTTGCCGATGAAAAGCAATCAGCACGGTTGCCGGATGACAAATTGGATGAGGCGTTTGAGGACATCCGTATATCGGAAGTTACTCAGGAATATGAAGAGAGCGAGGATGAGCGGCAGACAGCCAGGCATTATGCCAGCGGAGCGAGCTTTGAGGAGATTGGCGGAGCGTTAACTGTTGCCGATAATCCATCTGCTACACAGCAAGAGCGTAAGCGTGCAGGACAGGTCTTTTCGGATATGGAAGGGAACGAGCTGTTCAACAAAATGATTGGAAGTAATCCTGAACGGGCAAGAAAAATATCGGGGTTAATGGACGAAATCTTAAATAAGCCTGTCTCCGGGGAGGGGGAAAGGGTTAAGGTTTCAGTCCAACCCCAAAATAAAACCGAAGTGAGAGTACCCGATGACATAAGCGAGTTCGACATCCGGAATTTTGTATAACGATTAAAAACAAAGTAATGAGAAAATTTGATTATGGCTGAGAGAGTGAGTAGCCACCACTAAAATCCAAAAAATAAAACAGTATTAACCGCCGTGGGCATTATAAAATCTCACGGCACTAACAAAAATTTATTTATGACTAAAAAACAGTTCTTATTCTCGGCAGCACTTCTTATGGCTGCATCATCAGCATTCGCACAAGGCAACGGTATGGCGGGTATCACGGAAGCCACCAATATGGTAACTTCATACTTTGACCCAGCCACCAAACTAATCTATGCCATCGGAGCGGTAGTCGGTCTTATCGGCGGTGTCAAGGTATATGGCAAGTTCTCATCGGGAGACCCCGACACGTCAAAGACCGCAGCAAGCTGGTTCGGAGCCTGTATCTTCCTGATTGTAGCCGCTACCATTCTCCGTTCATTCTTCCTGTAACAGTCATGCCGGAGTTTTCAATCAACAGGGGGATTGGAAAGTCGGTTGAGTTCAAAGGGCTGAAAGCACAGTACCTGTTTATATTCATAGGCGGTCTGCTCGCAGTCTTTGTACTCTTCATAATAATGTATCTGGTCGGTATCAACCAATGGGTGTGTATCGGGTTCGGAGGTATTGCCGCAACAGTTCTGGTGTGGCAGACCTTCGCCCTGAACGCCAAGTACGGTGAGCACGGGCTGATGAAAGTCCAAGCCCGGAGCTCACACCCCAAATACATTATCAACCGCCGCATAATCCCCAAACTATTCAAACGAAAAAAGAAATGAGAAATACATTAAAAGCTACCACATTGGAGAGCAAGTTTCCGCTGCTCTCGGTGGAACATGACTGCATAGTGAGCAAGGATGCGGATATAACCGTCTGCTTCCGTGTGGAACTGCCGGAACTCTATACGGTAACATCGGCGGAGTATGAGGCGATGCACTCTGTTTGGGTTAAGGCGATAAAGGTGCTGCCGGATTACTCCATCGTGCATAAGCAGGATATTTTTATCCGTGAGAACTACAAGCCCGATACCGATAAGGAGGATATAAGTTTTTTGAGCCGTTCCTTTGAGCGCCACTTCAACGAGCGACCTTATCTTAATCACTACTGCTACCTTTTCCTGACAAAGACCACCAAGGAGCGAATGAGGATGCAAAGTAACTTCTCCTCACTATGCCGTGGCAATATCATTCCAAAGGATATCAAGGATAAGGAAGCAGTAGCGAAATTCATAGAGTCCGTGGGACAGTTCGCCTCCATTATGAACGAGAGTGGATTTATTAAATTACATCGTCTGAGAACCGATGATATTATCGGCACGGAGACACAAGCCGGTATCGTCGAGAAATACTTCTCGCTATCGCAGACCGACACCACCTGCTTGCAGGATGTGGCACTGAAAGCCGACGAGATGCGTATCGGTGATAATATCCTCTGCCTGCACACCCTTTCGGATGTGGAGGATCTGCCGGGCAATGTGATGACAGACATGAGGTACGAGAAGCTGTCCACCGACAGAAGCGACTGCCGTTTGTCGTTCGCCTCACCGCTGGGACTGCTGCTTTCCTGTAACCACATCTATAATCAGTATGTGTTCATTGACGACAGTGCCGCCAACTTGCAGAAGTTTGAGAAGATGGCGAAGAATATGCACTCTCTTTCACGTTACAGCCGCTCCAATCAAATCAACAAGGAGTGGGTTGACGAGTATCTGAATGAGGCTCACAGTTTCGGACTGACTTCGGTACGTTGCCACTGCAACGTGATGGCGTGGAGTGACGACCGTGAGGAATTGAAGCAGATAAAGAATGAGGTGGGCAGCCAGTTGGCTCTTATGGAGTGCAAGCCACGCCATAATACGGTTGATACCCCGACCTTGTTCTGGGCAGGCATTCCCGGCAATGCGGCAGATTTTCCTGCGGAGGAGAGTTTCTATACGTTCATCGAGCAGGCGGTATGTTTCTTCAATGAGGAGACCAACTATCAGAACTCACCCTCACCGTTCGGCATCAAGATGGTGGACAGGCTGACGGGGAAACCGCTGCACGTGGACATCTCCGACCTGCCGATGAAACGTGGCATCACCACCAATCGAAACAAGTTCGTACTCGGTCCTTCGGGTAGCGGAAAGTCATTCTTTATGAACCACCTCGTCCGCCAGTATTACGAGCAGGGCACGCACGTGGTGCTGGTAGATACGGGCAACTCCTATCAGGGGCTTTGCGAGATGATAAACAAAAAGACCAAAGGTGAGGATGGAGTTTACTTTACGTATACGGAAGATAAGCCAATCTCTTTCAATCCGTTCTATACGGACGATATGGTCTTTGACGTGGAGAAGAAGGACAGTATCAAGACCCTGCTTCTGACACTCTGGAAGAGTGAGGAGGATAAAATCTCGAAAACGGAGTCGGGAGAATTGGGAAGTGCGGTAACGGCATATATCGACCGTATCAGGACTGACAGCAGTATCGTTCCGAACTTTAACACCTTCTATGAGTTCATGCGTGATGACTACCGCACAGAGATGGCAAAGCGTGAGATTGAGGTAAGCAAGGCGGATTTCAATATCGACAACTTCCTGACAACGCTCCGACAGTATTACAAAGGCGGTCGATTTGACTTTCTGCTCAACTCGGACAAGAACATCGACCTGCTGAGTAAACGATTCATAGTCTTCGAGATTGATGCGATAAAGGAGAACAAGGAACTTTTTCCTGTGGTTACCATCATCATCATGGAGGCATTCATCAACAAGATGAGACGGTTGAAAGGTATCCGAAAACAACTGATTGTGGAGGAGGCTTGGAAGGCTCTTTCCTCTCCATCAATGGCAGATTACCTGAAATATATGTACAAAACCGTCCGTAAATACTTCGGTGAAGCGATTGTGGTGACACAGGAGGTGGACGACATTATAAGCTCACCGATTGTGAAGGAAGCCATCATCAACAACTCCGACTGCAAGATACTTCTTGACCAGAGAAAGTATATGAACAAGTTCGACAGTATTCAAAACCTGCTTGGACTTACCGATAAAGAGCGAGGACAGATACTCTCCATCAATATGGCGAACAATCCATCCCGACTTTACAAGGAGGTCTGGATCGGACTTGGCGGAACGCAATCTGCGGTCTATGCCACAGAGGTCTCGACGGAAGAGTATTTGACCTTCTCGACAGAAGAGACCGAGAAGATGGAGGTGATGGCTCTTGCCGAGCAGACAGGAAATATTGAGCTTGCCATCAAGCAACTTGCCGACAGACGGCGCAGTAAGAACAATTAAAATCCGAAAAATGACAGTGATTTCAAGAAGCCGACTCATAGAGTTGGCGGGCTATGCCCTTGCCCTTTCCTCACTATTGCTTACCGCCTGCAGTGAGGTAAAGGATAACGATTTATCAAAGCTCTGCGGTAATTGGGTGAGTGTGGCGAACAAGCCGGATGTTTTGGTATTCAAAGAAGGTGAACATTATAAGGTAACGGTATTCAGACGTGTAGGCATGACAAAAAGGGTAAAGCCAAAAACGTATCTGCTTGTGGAGGAGAACGGCAACCTGTTCATCAATACCGGTTACAGAATAGATGTCGCCTACAATGAGGCTGCCGACGTGCTGACCTTCTCACCCAACGGTGATTATACACGAGCCGGGGGAAAGTAATATCAACCACTAAAATCCAAAAGTAATATGAGAACAAAAGTAATTATGACTTTCACCCTGTGCCTGCTATTTGCAGGCAGGGCAAGTGCGCAGTGGGTCGTCACAGACCCAACGAACCTCGCACAAGGCATTATCAATGCCACAAAGAACATCGTGCAGACCTCTTCTACGGCTTCCAATATGATTAATAATTTTAAGGAGACGGTCAAAATTTACGAGCAGGGAAAGCAGTATTATGATGCGTTAAAGGCTGTAAATAATCTTGTTAAAGACGCACGCAAGGTGCAGCAGACTATCCTGATGATAGGCGAAATCTCCGACATCTACGTCAGCAGTTTCCAGAAGATGATGCGTGACGAGAACTATTCGGTGGAGGAACTCGGAGCGATTGCTTTCGGTTATACGAAGTTGCTGGAGGAGAGCAACGGGGTACTGAAAGAGCTGAAGGATGTGGTGAACATCACCACATTGTCGCTGTCTGACAAGGAGCGTATGGACGTGGTGGACAGATGCTACAACTCGGTAAAACGATACCGTAATCTTACCAACTACTACACTAACAAGAACATAGCCGTAAGCTACCTGCGTGCGAGGAAATCGGGCGATACCGACCGTGTGATGTCGCTTTACGGGAACTCCAACGAAAGGTACTGGTAATATGGTGGAGTTCGATAACCTGCATCAGATTCTCCGCAACCTCTATGTGGAGATGATGCCGCTCTGTGCCGACATGGCGGGAGTGGCGAAAGGGATAGCCGGACTTGGCGCACTCGTATATGTGGCAATCCGTGTCTGGCAGTCCCTTGCGAGAGCCGAGCCGATAGATGTCTATCCGATGCTCCGACCTTTTGCAATCGGCATCTGCATCATGTTCTTCCCGACACTGGTACTCGGAACGATGAACACCATACTCAGCCCAATAGTGCGTGGTACCCATAGTATGCTTGAAACGCAGACGATGGACATGAACGAATACCGGGCGCAGAAGGACAAGCTGGAGTATGAGGCGATGGTGCGTAATCCCGAAACGGCATACTTGGTCAGTAACGAGGAGTTCGACAAGCAGCTGGAAGAACTTGGATGGAGTCCCGGTGACATGATGACCATGACGGGTATGTACATAGAGCGAGGTATGTACAGCATGAAGAAGTCGATACGTGATTTCTTCCGTGAGATTCTGGAACTGCTGTTTGCGGCAGCCGCCCTGCTCATAGACACGCTACGCACGTTCTTCCTGATTGTGCTTGCCATCCTCGGTCCGATAGCTTTCGGCATATCGGTATGGGACGGTTTCCAAAGCACGCTCTCACAATGGATGTGCCGCTATATACAGATATATATGTGGCTTCCCGTCTCGGACCTGTTCAGCTCGGTGCTGGCGAAGATACAGGTTCTGATGCTTCAGAACGACATATCCGAGTTGCAGAACAACCCGAACTTCTCGATTGAGGCGAGCAACGGAGTTTACATCGTGTTCCTTATCATCGGCATTTTAGGGTATTTCACCATACCGACCGTGGCAAGCTGGGTGATTCAGGCAGGAGGTGTAGGCAGTGCAGCACGTCCGGTCAATCAGGTTGCGGGCAGAACGGGTGCTGTGGCAGGAGGTGCGGCTGGTGCCGTCGCCGGTAATCTTGCAGGACGTGCGGGACAGGCTGCCGGAAAACTTTTCAAGAAATAACTACCAATTAAAAAAATGAGACAATGGAATTTAAATCATTAAAGAATATCGAGACGAGCTTCAAGCAGATACGCCTGTTCGGGATTGTCTTTGTCTGCTTGTGTGCGGCGATTGTAGGTTACTCAGTCTGGAGTTCCTACTCCTTTGCCGAGGCACAAAGAGAGAAGATATATGTACTGGACGGTGGCAAGTCGCTGATGCTCGCACTCTCACAGGATTTGTCGCAAAATCGACCTGTGGAGGCAAGGGAACACATCAAGCGTTTCCACGAACTCTTTTTCACGCTCTCACCCGACAAGTCGGCTATTGAGGGCAACACAAAACGGGCGATGCAACTGGCTGACAAGAGTGCCTTCAACTACTACAACGACTTTGCCGAGAAGGGTTACTACAACCGTATAATCTCGGGCAATATCAATCAGGTGGTGCAGATAGACAGCGTGTCGTGCAACTTTGACAGCTATCCTTATAAGGCAACGACCTACGCCCGACAGATGATTATTCGTGAGAGCAACGTAACGGAGCGCAGCCTCGTGACACGCTGCAACCTGTTGAACTCCGTACGTTCGGACAATAATCCTCACGGCTTTATCATCGAGGCGTTCGAGATTGTGGAGAACCGGGATATTAAAGTAACGAAGCGATGAGAAAGTATATCATAAAGGTTCAGGATTGGGTGGATGACAGGCTCCGCTCAATGTGCGGTCGGATAACACCGGAGAAACGGTTGTTGGTGATACTTACGATGTTTGTCGTATTCGGTTTTATGTCGGTCTACATATTCGTCTCGGCAATCTATAATATAGGCAGGAACGATGGCAGGCAGATGGAGATAGAGCATATCAAAACTATTGAGTTGCAAAAGAGAGACAGTATTAACCAATTAAATTATTATGACAATGGAAGAGAACAAGATTGATGTGAAGGTTCGCAGTGAGCCTGACAAACCAAAAAAGGAGCTGACGGAGGAACAGCGACAGAGACAGAAGAAATTTATCGTCTATCCTCTGATGTTCATCGTATTCGCAGTTGTGATGTGGCTGATTTTCTCCCCATCGGAAACGGAAGAGGCTCAGGAACAGACAGGATTCAATACCGAAGTGCCACATGCTGCGGACAACAAGCTGATGGACGACAAGCAGACCGCCTATGAGCAAGACCTGATGAGCCGCAAACAGAAGGAACGCAGGAACCAGATGCAGGACTTGGCATCCATGTTCGGCAGTGGTGAGGAAGAGAGTGCCGATATGCCGACATTTGATGAGCCGCAAGCAGAGCCTAAACGCAACTATGGAGGTGGTGGCGGAAGTGTCCGACCGAAAGAGACGATTCACGCATCCGCCAGTGCCTATCGGGACATTAACCGTACTTTGGGTAATTTCTATGAGACACCCAAGGAAGACCCCGAAAAGGAAGACCTGAAACAGAAGTTGGAGCAGATACAGGAGCAGATGGCACAGATGCAATCTACACCACAAAGCACGATGGACGAGCAGATTGCCTTGATGGAGAAGTCCTACGAGTTGGCTGCCAAGTACAATCAGGGGCAGCAACAGGGTATGCAACCGAATTTGCAGCCGGGTGTCTCCACTCCGGTGCAGAAAGATTCCGAACTGATTAAGAACGGTAAGGCTCAAATCAACAATGTGAGTGAGGTGCGTGAGCGTGTGGTCTCAGGGTTGGAGCAACCGATGGACGACTCTACATTTATTGCCGAATACTCCAAGCCACGCAATATGGGATTTCATACCGCTGTGGGTAATACAGGGCAAACAGAAAAGAACACTATTAAAGCGTGTGTACACGACAATCAGACCATCACCGATGGTCAGGCGGTGCGACTTCGACTGCTCGAAGCGATGAGGGCAGGCACGACTGTCATTCCGCAGAATACACTCGTTACGGGTATCGGCAAGATTGGAGGGGAAAGGCTCTCTATCACCATTACGGCATTGGAGTATAAAGGACTGATTATCCCCGTTGAGCTGACGGTGGTTGATACGGACGGGCAGCAAGGGATATTTATTCCAAACTCTATGGAGATGAGTGCCATCAAGGAGGTTGCCGCCAACTTGGGTGGTAATCTCGGAACTACCATCAACCTCAATCAGCAGAGTGCAGGAGACCAACTGTTGACCGACCTTGGCAAAGGAGCCATTCAGGGAGCCTCTCAGTATATATCCAAGAAGATGCGTACGGTAAAGGTGCATCTGAAAGCAGGATACAAATTAATGCTTTACCAAAATAAACAGTAATACAAACCACTAAAATCCAAAGTAAAAATGAAAAGAATGAGAAGTTTATTAAAAGGGTCTGTGACCCTAATGTTTGCCCTCGTTATGGGCGTGATTAGTGCTAACGCACAAGAAACAACAGGTGATTATTTCGAGGGCTTGACCCGTAAAATCACCTACGACCGAATGATTCAGCCATACGGTATGGAGGTTACCTATGAAAAGACGGTACACGTGATTTTCCCTTCGGCTGTGAAGTATGTCGATTTGGGTTCTCCGAACCTGATTGCCGGAAAGGCTGACGGTGCGGAGAATGTAATCCGTGTGAAGGCTACGGTCAAGAATTTTAGAACAGAGACAAACTTCTCGGTGATTACCGAAAGTGGCTCGTTCTACACCTTCAACGTCAAGTATGCCGATGAACCGCTGCTTCTGAACATCGAGATGAAAGACTTTATCCACGATGGCAGTACTGTAAACAGACCCAACAATGCACTTGATATTTATCTGGCGGATTTGGGCAATGAGTCTCCGAAGTTGGTACACCTGATTATGAATTCCATCCACAAGAACAACAAGCGTGAGGTGAAACATATCGGTGCGAAGTCTTTCGGCATTCAATACCTCTTGCGTGGTTTGTACACCCACAATGGTCTGCTGTATTTCCATACACAGATTAAGAACAGCTCCAACGTACCTTTTGATGTCGATTTTATCAACTTCAAAATAGTGGATAAAAAGGTGGCAAAACGCACTGCCATTCAGGAGCAGGTTATCTTCCCCTTGAGAGCCTATAACTATGCGGTTCGTGTGGCTGGCAACAAGGAGGAACGCACGGTATTCACGATGGAGAAGTTCACCATTCCCGAAGACAAGTGTGTTGTGGTGGAGCTTCACGAGAAGTCAGGTGGCAGACACCAATCGTTCGTGATTGAGAACGAGGATATTGTACGGGCCAAGGTCATTAACGAGCTGAAAGTGAAGTAATGAGAAAGGCACTTTTATTAATTGTTGCAATGCTTGCCCTCTGTATGGGGCAAGTATCAGCACAACGCTGCCTGCCGGGTATGCGTGGTATGGAACTCAGAGGCGGTCTTGTCGATGGCATACAAAAACCACTCAACTATTATGCCGGAGTGGGACTTTCGACCTACACAAAGAACGGAAACCGCTGGGTATTCGGGGCGGAATATCTGAACAAGCAATATGAATACAAGAGTATTCAGATACCAAAAGCTCAAATAACCGCCGAAGGTGGTTATTACCTGAACTTCCTGTCCGACCATTCCAAGACGTTTCACCTCTCTGTGGGTGGTTCTGCACTTACAGGATATGAGACAAGCCGATGGGGTGATAAGCTGCTTCCCGATGGTGCGACACTCAGGAATGAGGATGCTTTTATCTATGGCGGAGCAATCACCTTTGAGATTGAGACCTATCTTTCGGATAGAGTTGTGCTGCTGTTCAATGCCCGTGAACGTGTGCTTTGGGGCAGTTCAATAGGAAAATTTGCGACACAATTCGGTTGCGGATTAAAATTCATCATTAATTAGTTATCACAATGAAAACAGTCATATTATCAATTCTTACGCTATTCGTTGCAGGGGTGTTGTTCACCTCCTGTGATGACAAAATAGAGGTTCTTCAAGCCTACGATTTCAACCTCACGACAATGCCTGTGCAGAAACAAATCAAGCAAGGTGAAACGGCTGAAATTAGATGTCAGCTCAACAAGTCAGGCAATTACAAGGATGTGAAGTTCTATATCCGTTATTTCCAAAGTGACGGTAAAGGTACTCTGAAAATGGATAACGGTACTATGTTTCTCCCCAACGACGGATATGAGTTGGATCGGGAAACATTCCGACTATACTACACTTCAGAATGCACCGACCAACAGACCATAGATATTGTCGTCTATGACAGCTTCGGGCAAAGCTATGAGTTGAGTTTCAGTTGGCAGAATGATTCAGATAATTGAGAGAGTCATGGCAGGATGGTTGATTGGATACGGAGTAATTCTGCTTATCTGTTTTATATGGGGCGGTTATGAGATAAGGAATGCCCCGACAGACAAGGAGCTGTGGGGAGAGGATATTGAATGATGCTCATTCTCTGAAGTCCAAATTAAAGAGTCAATTCTACTTTGGTAGGGTTGGCTTTTTTTCTTGCCTGCAATGACAATACGGGATAAAATGGTAAAATAGGGCATTAAAGTTTGAAATTGGAAACAATTCGCTAACTTTGCTCTCGTTATCATTAAAAAAACGCCTATGGGCAAAACAGATTAAATTATAACATACATATCATAATGGCTTATTAGCTGTTTATTCGTCTTCTCAAAACGACCAAATTTTAGCGACAGAGTAAACAGGTGATGCTTGTGCTATATGGCACGGGCTTAACTTGTTTGTCGCACGGTGCTTGGTCGTACCTGAGAAGGAACTTGTTGAGTACCGTGCTTCTTTTTTATCAGAATATTGGTACTCCGCAATATCAAGTTTCAAAATTAAAATCAATTATAAAATGGGAATCAATAAAGAAAAGACCGTTGCATTTGTCGGTTTAGACACATCTGAGATATTATCCGGTAGGAACGATGCCAATTTGCTCAATGTACTGCTGACAGAAACTTACCTGTTGACAGCCTCACTCTACCAACAGGGTTTCAGAACATTCATTTCCGGCATGTCTGATGGCTTTGAAAAGATAGCCGCCGAAGCCGTGCAGAGTTTTCAGAGGGAGAAAGAGGACGTTGAGCTGATAGCCGTTCAGCCTGGCTCTGAACTACGGAGTATAGACTGCCTGTTGGCAAACTGCTCTCAACTGGTTTGTTGCTTTGGCAATAATGATAATGACACAATCCGGATTTTCGAGCGTGCCAAAACAGAGAATGTTCCTTTAATCAATCTTTATACGTTACTGACGGACTATCTTGCGGATAACAGTCCCGCAAAACAAGCACTCCAACCATATAACAATATAGACGGCTTCCGATACTGCAAGGAGGGAATTTTGCTGTGTTACCTATATGGGGAAAAGCCTATTATAACTCCTTTTGAAAATATTGCGAGCGTGGAAAAACAGGAAGATAAAATCTATGTCACGCTTATAAATGGCTTGGAGGTGGATGCGTATATCCTTACGGAATAATCCTCTGTCTCAAACTGCATATATCCCCCTTCACCGTGATACGGTGGAGGTTTTTTATTTGTCAGCTATTGTATTCCCATTCGCTTCGTCACGAAGTTTCCTACGCTCATCTTTGGTTTTTTTTGCTCCTTTTTCTTCTTCTCCTGCTCCGCTATGATTTCCTTCAATGGCTTGACTGTTTCGGGTGTTTCCCGTTTGAATCGTTTGATATAGACTTCTTCAATGAATTGTGGTAACGGAGCCTTCCATGGCTCTTGCTTATGGTTGTCAATCTTACCCAACTTGTCGGGATTCATACCAAGCTCACGAGCCATCTGTACGTGTCTGTCCGATAGGCGGTGCTTCCTCTGCGCCACCATCCACTTCTCCAATATGGCTTTCTTTATACTCATGTACTTCTGTTGAATATAACCGTGATATAAATGATTGTTCCGCAAAGATAGGGATTTGCCGTTTCAACGACTAAAAATAACGGCACAAAAATAACCCTCTGAATGCTCGGAGGGTTTCGTCTCGGTTTCTTTGTTACTTTCTTACCCGCTATGGCTCACTGAAAGAAAGTAACGGGCGGAAAACCGCCCGTATTAAGTTATAGCCTTGTATATAATCCTGTGGTGGAGGTGAATATCTCCTCAAGCATATCGCAATATATATCTTCATGGAGTGCAATCTCCTTTGTTGATACCTCAAATGTCTTCTTACTGAATGTATGACGATAGAATCTTATCGTATATGTATCGGTACACTCATCGAGGATTATCTCAAGTCGGTTTGCCGATGTCTTGTTCCGTGAGATATTCATCCTTATTCCGTTTCCCATATCAATCAAGTTGCTGCATCCGGTCATGGCGATAAACCGTTTACCGCCAATCTGCTGTAAAATAGTCCTTGCTACCATTATTTGCCCTCCTTGTTCTTTAACCATTCATCCCTCCGTTGTCTGCATATCTCCAATGTTGGGGCAACTGTACTGAACAACTCTCCATCCACCTCGCTACGATAATCATATTGACAGTATCTGCTCTTTCTGCGTAAGCGTGGCATAAGGTTGAAATATACATAGTTTTCTTGTCCTGCCTTGCAGGTGGACACTCCGTTTTCATTCAATGATTTCATAAGCTATAATTTTTATTATTCTGTTATTATGATGATTAGATATATCTCTCCAAATACTGTTCTTGTACGTTCAGTGCTTCCGCATAGACTTCCAATTGTACGGCATAGCGACCGATATAGAAGTTTCTCTCCATGCTGTTCTTTGAGGATGCTATACTCCGCTTTATATCGTTCAGATGTCTCTTCACTATATTCTTATAGTAGTAACACTTCCGTTCTCTTGCTTGGCTTTGTGGTATGCCGTTCTTATTGATGTTGTTCATTTCTATACTGATTAAAATTTATACCAACTGTCGTGATAGTTTTCGCCCAAAAGAGTGAAAACTCCTAAGTAACTGCTCTCTGTAGCAAACTGTTTGGCTCTTAGGATAGTCGGGAACTCGCCCAACTTCCTAAAGCCTATAAATAACCTATACATATTTCTGTTCTGTTATCGGTGTGTTCTTCCGTAACCATCCGATAACATTTGGCATATTGTACTCGGACGTGATGACTGCCGTATCATCGCCAATTTGGGTAAATCTTGAACTCTCGTAACCGTCTATCCAATCTTTTAGGGTAGATGCTCCCCACGTTTGTGGGGCATCGAAGATTTCATTCAGTTCCTTTATCGGTTTCCCGAAAGTGATTATCACTGTGCGGTAAGTTGTTTCCATATTATTATGTTGTTATGCAGCCATACGACTGCGTATCTGTTTAATGTTCTTGTTTACAAGTTTGATGATTCGGTCGTGGTATTCGGTAGTCTTGTTGCATACACCACGGCTTTGGACTACTTTCATAGTTTCCAATGAGATTTCAACGGTTTCTATACGTTTGCCGTCAATGGTAGCCGAAAGGATTAAGGAGTTCTCATTCAGATAGTATGCGTTTGAAAATACACAATGGTGCATCGCTGTTCCCTCTTCGGCAAAATCCATAACGCTATCCAATACACGGATGCTTATAACTCCATCGGAAAACTCAATACCGAAGAACTTGGATTTAAGTTCCTTGAACTGGGCTTCATCCTCACGTGCTTTCTTGCGTTTCTTCTCCAACTGCTGACGTTCTATATCTGCTCTCTTTCTTCTAACGTATTGGTCGTGTTGTCCTATCAGGCTTTCGGGGCAAACATATTTCGGACTGTTGGTGTCCTTGCCGAAATAGTTCAACAAGTCGATATAGTCGCACCACATTGAACCGTCTGTTATAGTGTAGCCGTTGCGGATGGCTATGCGGATTGAGTTCCAATATGTATCTGTCTGCTTTGATGAATAGCGTATGAAGTATCTCAACAGATTGGTCTGACCAGCCTTCAACAGTGTTTCCGCCTTGCTGTCTGTAAGAATATTGCAAAATAGGTCAAACGGTGCTATTCCGTGAAAATCTCCTCTGAAGCCGTTGCGTTTGAGTTGTTCGGTAGTCCGTACTCTTGGATAGGTGCATATAGGGGTTATATCATATACCCTGTGGTTCCTGCGTATCTCCATTGGTGAACATTCTTGCCAAAGGTCATAGTAGATAAAACTCATACCTCTCAATCGGGCAACGGTCGTGAACTTGCCGTTTGGTGCTATCCATCGTTGTGCCACCTCCGTTATCGAATACTTGGCGGATTGTCCGACTTTATAATATGCCCTTGCAAAGAAGAAACGTATCACCTGGTATTCTTTGGCGGTAGTGATTATGGAGAAGTATTCATTCTCCTTGAACACTCGGTTTCGGGTAGTTCTCACTTTCAGTTCCATTCCGCAATGTGGGCAAGTGCAACCACAAACAGTATCAACCAACTCTCCATCGCCTTTCCAACCGTGTCCGCACTCGGTACAAGTGATGATGCCTTTGGCGGTTCTCCGTCCTATGTGGTCAAAACAATGACGGAAAGCATATCTTTTCTGTGTGTCGCTTATCTTGGGTAGTCGCTTTGAAAGTGCGACTACCTCTTTTTGAAGTTTTGTTCTTGGTCTCATGATTCTAAAAGTCAAATAATGATGCTTGGGGTACTGTTTCCGTTCTCTTGGCTGTCGGCTTGGCACTCTGTTTCATCTTGCTGTATGCCTCGTTCTGCAACTGCTTTATTGCGTCTTGCCGTGCTTGTTGCTTCTCCTCTTCGGTCAGTTCCACTTGATGGTTTATCACGACCTTGCACTCAATAGGCTTGCCTACCTCAATTTCGGGTTCATCGTAAAAATGTACGGCTTGACCGAAAATCTCATCATCTGAGAAACCATTGCAACCGCTTTTCTGAACATAATTCAAAATATAGGTTATGCAGTCCTCTATGTTCTTCAATGGGTTGCGGTATGAACGTGCGAACAACTCGTCATACTCGGCACGTTGCTCCAGATAGTTCTGTATCTCTGTTTGGAAATGGATGGATGCTTTCATCTTTATAGTGTGTTTGATGGGTTATTGAATGGTTGCTATTATAATCTCTTGGTGATACACTCTCGGCACCTCATCAAAGATGTACTCCACAAACTGCCGTTTCGCATCCTTGCACAACTCTTTATACAGTTCCTTGAATGGCTTAAAATTGCCGTTGATATATACGCTTATCATATACTCATAGATGTTCTCCACCTCATAGAACTTGCACTGCTGTGCAACCGTCTTGTTTCTTCTCGCTCTCATAACTCTATCTATTTATTGATTTCCACTATCTGATTAATTCTACCGTAAAGCACGGCTCTAAGACTTGTCTTGTCGGGTGCATAATACTCGCTCCAACTGCCGTATTGATTGACAAGGTATTTGTTTAGCACGTCCGAAAAATCAAATCTGTAACCGCTTAATGGTACTGCCGTTCTGAAATAGCTGTTGCTCCTTACATTCTCGGCTAACCAATTTTTCTCGACTCTGTCCATTTTCTCTCCATTGTTCAGTTTCACCCGAAGTAGATAGACTTTGCTGTTCTCCAATGTTTCAAGAGGGGAAATATCCCAACTCACAAACTTCACTGCAATAGGTAATGTGTTCATATCTATATGTTTTATCCGATTAATATCCAAAGTATCCCACCGATGATTAAGGCATATACAAGGCAGTAAATGACTATTGCCAACGCTATGGTGAAGAGTAGGCGGATTACGAACTTTCCTACCGTCATACCGACTAACCACCACCAAATACTACCACCCCAAAGGAGTGAACCCACTATGGCAACGAGTGCCAAAACCGCTATCTTGTACCTTGTTTTCATCGCTGTTGTTTTTTAATATTTATGTGGATTCTTGAGGTGAGAGAGTTGAAGTTTCAATTATTTTCTGCCTCTTGTGAATCCGACATTTTTTTTATGCGTCTTTCCGTCGGGTCGGTCGTTTTCGTTTCAGGGGCTATAAAAGGTGTAGGGTTCAGGACAAACAAGGTTTATGGAAAAAATACTCTCTGGACGGAGTACAGCAGGAAGATTTTTTTCATAACCGCTTGCGGCTTGACCTTGTTTGTCCGTGAAGAACCTGAAAATACCTTTGCCACTGAGAACGGAACACCGACTTGACGGTTTAGAAACAGCATATTGTGGAGGGGACACAGTTAAGAGGCGGATTTAGAAATTAACCACTATTATTCCTTAGTGGGTATCCTACTATGGTATCAAACAAATAATGGAACAATCATAAAAGCCTCCGCTTCGCATAGCCGGGAAAAGAAATATCCCCTGTCTGCAAAGTGTGATTCACTCACTGCTGACAGGGGATTGTTCTGCGGCTATGCCATAGGATGAATATGGTTGCCTATTTATAGGTAATAGTATTCAGCCGGGAATAAGGGCTTTTATACCGCTGAAAAGAATAGAATTTTCTCTTTCAGATTTTAGGTGGAATATCTTTTGGTATATCTATTTTTTGAGCTAACTTTGCACAAAGAGTTATTTGAAATAGGCAAAGCACAGAAATCCTAAACATTCTGTATATAACTAATTCGTAACCTATTACGATGTAGAGTCAGAATCCAAATCTGACAATCAATAACTTATCTCTTTTTTGTATATTCACAGGGCAAAATTAACAAATAACTCTGACTTTCGTTCACTTAACTTGCCACTTTCGACGAAAACTCCTACCTTTGCTCCCGATTTCAACTAAGGGGTGCCCTAATACGACGGGCTGAGATCATACCCATTAACCTGATCCGGGTAATGCCGGCGGAGGGAAAAGAAGAAAAGTTCCCCTTTTCTGTATTCATCTAAACGAAACAATTGCAAATGAAGAGACATGCAATGGCGACCTGCCTCCTTATGGCAGCACTGGGTGTCTGTGCGCAGACACAAGAGCTAGACAGTCTGCGGGTGATAAACCTGCAGGAAGTGGAAGTCATCTCCACACGTGCCACAAGCAGCACACCGGTGGCATTCACCAATATAGGCAAAGAACAACTGAAAAAACAGAATTTCGGACAAGACCTGCCATATCTATTGAGTATGACACCCTCCGCCATTACTACCAGCGATGCCGGTGCCGGGGTGGGTTACACCACGCTGAGAGTCCGTGGAACAGACGGCACACGCATCAACGTCACCGCCAACGGTATTCCCATCAACGACGCGGAGAGTCACACGGTATTCTGGGTCAACCTGCCGGACTTCGCCTCCTCCGTCAAGGACATGCAGGTACAGCGCGGAGCAGGTACCTCAACGAACGGTGCAGGAGCTTTCGGTGCCAGCATCAACATGCAGACGGGTGATTTCTCCATGAAACCCTATGCAGAATTCAACGGTTCCTACGGCTCCTTCCATACGCACAAGGAGACGGTGAAAGTGGGAACGGGACTCATCAACAATCATTGGTCGTTCGATGCGCGGCTCTCCAACATCAGTACGGACGGGTATATAGACCGGGCGTCTGTGGGACTGAACTCCTATTATCTGCAAGGAGGATACTACAATGACAATACCTCCGTCAAACTGATAACCTTTGCCGGCAAAGAGCGCACTTACCACGCATGGAACTATGCCAGCAAGGAGGAGATGGAACGTTACGGACGGCGTTACAATTCCTGCGGATTCATGTACGCCACCGACCGGGACGGCCATGTATACAGCAAAGAATATTATAAAGACGACAACGGCGAGAAGCATTACCTCACGGACGAAGGAGGTGCACTGCATTTCTATGACGACCAGACCGACAACTATACGCAGAAGAATTACCAGTTGCTGTTCAACCACAATTTCACCTCGCAATGGAATCTGAATATCGGCCTGCACTACACCAAAGGCGACGGGTACTACCAGGAATATAAAGGCGAACGCTCGTTGGCAGAGTACGGCATGTCGCCTTTCGAATACAACGGCGGCAAGATAGAAGTAAGCGACCTTATCCGCAAGAAGGCAATGGACAACTGGTTTGGCGGCGGAATCTTCTCCGTAAGCTACAAAGCCGACCGTCTGCATGCCTCGCTAGGCGGTGCACTGAACCGCTATGACGGCGACCACTTCGGAAAAGTGCTTTGGGTAAAGAACTATATCGGCGAACTGAATCCCGACCACGACTACTACCGCAACAACGCCACAAAGAATGACGGAAATATTTATCTGAAAACCAATTATGAACTGGTAAGCGGCCTCAGCGCCTACCTCGACCTGCAATACCGCCACATCAACTACAAGATAAACGGACTGAACGACAAGTACAACTGGACTGCCACCACTTCGGGAATGCAAAAATTGGACATTGACGAAGACTTCGACTTCTTCAACCCGAAAGCCGGACTGTCCTGGCAAATCGACCGCAACCACCGCCTATACGGTTCGTTCAGCGTAGCCCATAAAGAGCCTACGCGCAACAACTACACCGACGGCTACTTCACCGAACATCCCAAGGCTGAGCGCTTGTTCGACTACGAACTGGGATATACCTTCGCCAACTCATGGCTCCATGCGGGTGCCAACTTCTACTATATGGACTATAAAGACCAGCTGGTACTGACGGGGGAGCTGAACGAGATAGGCGAAGCCATGGCCAGCAACGTGCCCGACAGCTACCGTACGGGTATTGAACTGATGGCTGGCATCAAACTGGACTGCGGTTTCCAATGGGACATCAATGCCACACTCAGCAAGAACCGTGTGCAGAACTTTACCGAAACACTTTTTGAAAACGAGGAGGCCGGGTCGGAGGCATGGGTCATCAAACACGGGGATACCCCCATCGCATTCTCTCCCGACTTCATACTGAACAACCGCCTGGGCTATACGTTCAAGGGATTCGAGGCCTCGTTGCAGTCACAATATATCAGCAAGCAATACATGAGTAACGCCAAGCAAGAGGAGTGCACGCTGGATGCTTATTTCGTAAGCAACCTGAATCTGTCCTATACCTTCAAGTTGCCTAAAGTAAAGTCGGTAACCGTAGGGTGCACCATCTACAATCTGTTCAATGAAGAATACGAAAACAACGGATACGCAGGCAGCGGATACTATCTCGACGATAACGGAGGAAAAGTCCGTTACAACTATGCCGGCTACGCTGCCCAAGCGGGAACGAATGTACTGGGACATATAGCTATTAATTTTTAAAACCCCTCGTTCCCTTGAAGGGGAGGGAGGATAGTCTTTCTGTTTTTATGGAACACGCTCTTGAAATTATCGGTACACTTGTCGGATTGCTCTACCTCTGGTTGGAGTACCGGGCAAGCATTTATCTTTGGATAGCGGGCATCATTATGCCTGCCGT
>OGGJ01000160.1_pt1 | contig 70148 bp, 50 predicted proteins | sample 1571071 | NCBI WGS metagenome assembly OGGJ01 (sample SAMEA2581954, study PRJEB24529) | metagenome | biome: Human gut stool | place: China | collected 2011
AGACTCTAACTTGAATCCCGTATTTTCCATTTACACAAAATATTTTATAGTGCCTCTTTTTTTGTGTACGTGTTTCAGTTTTTCACGCCATTGTCGCTTTTTACGCGTCGCAGGTATTCTGAAGGAGTTTCCCCAAATTCTTCCTTGAAGCATTTGCGGAAGTAGGCAGTGGTATTCATTCCTACACGGTAGCCAACCTCCTTTATCGTGAATTTGCCTTCGAGAAGGAGGTTCTCGGCGTATGTCATCCTTAGTTTCCTGATGTACTCGTTGGGCGAAAGTCCAGTCAGAGCCTTGATTTTCCGGTAGAGCGTGCTTGTGCTTATGTTCATGCCCTCGGCAAGGTTGTCCACGTCTATTTGGTCGTTCTGTATGTGTTCCTTGATGTGTTCGTCGATGCGGTCGAGAAATTCGCGGTCTATTTTGCTCAACGCGTCGCGCAGGATGGAGCGTTTTTCCTGTATGGCGTGACGGTTGTCCGTACCTGTTATGTTGTAAGCCTGTGCGAGCATTTTGCGTTGTCTTAACAAGTTTGACACGCGGCTTGCAATCAGCGAGCGCACGAAGGGCTTGGTGATGAACGAGTCCGCACCCGACTCGTAGCCCTCTTCCTTCGACTCCATTGATTCTTTCGCCGTGAGCAGAATTATTGGTATGTGGCTTGTCCGTATGTCTGCTTTCAGGCGTTTGCACATTTTCGTGCCGCTCATGTAAGGCATCATGATGTCGGATATTATGATGTCGGGCATGTGCTTGTAGGCGGCATCAAGTCCTTCGCGTCCGTTTTCGGCGGTGATGATTTCAAACTCGTCGCTGAACGAGTCGGCAATGTAGCGGCAGATGTCGCGGTTGTCTTCCACAATCAGCATTGTTTTCTTGTGCTCGCTGTAGTCTTCGGTCAGTTTCGGCTGCTCCTTCAGCGCGTAGCCTATGGGCGTATCGTATGACTTGCGGTGTTCAGCCTTGTCGTAAGTCTTGTCAGCATCGAGCCTAACCTTGAAAGCGCTGCCAGCTCCGGGCTTGCTTTCCACGTCGATAGTACCCTCGTGCAGTTCTACCATGCTTTTCACCAAAGACAGTCCGATGCCTGTGCCCGAAGCCTGGTGTGGCCCGTGTTCCTGGTAATAACGGTCGAATATGTGGGGCAGGGCGTCGGCCGATATGCCATGTCCGGTGTCGGTTACGGCTATCTCGACATATTTTCCGGGCTTCTTGTCGCCGTCCACGAGCGACACGCTGATAACGATGCATCCGCTCTCGGTGTATTTCACGGCGTTCGATACGAGGTTGTCTACGATTACGTTGATTACCTCGCGGTCGAAGTAGACGTTGATGATTTCCTGCGACGACTTGAAGATTATTTCAACGTTGCCCTTCTTGTCAAGCTCGCAGTATTTCGAGCACATCTCCCTTATTACGGCAACGATGTTGCCGCGGCCTACCAGCAGGTGGCGGTTGCCGGTCTCCATCTTGCGGAATTCCAGCAGTTTGCTCACCAGGTCGTTGAGGCGCATGGCGCTGGCGTGCACCACTTTTATGCTGTTTCGCATGCTGTCAGGCAGCGCCTTGTTCTCCAGCAAATCCCTCAGCGGACCTATGATAAGTGTCAGCGGAGTGCGGAGTTCGTGCGTTATGTTGGTGTAAAATTTTATGCGCTCATTGTTCAGGCGGGTCTCGTTGTCGTGGTTTTTCTTGTCGGCCTCGTACAGGTAGCGCAGGTGTATTGTGTGGTTGTAGAAGCGCAGCACCACGTACAGCAGGCATGCGGCCATGGCTATGTATGCCAGTTTCGCCCACCAGCTCAGCCACCAGGGTGATTCCACCACGACGGTGATTTCGGCCACATTCTTGCTCCACGGCTGGTTGTGCAGCCTGCAGCGCACTTTCAGGCGGTATTTGCCTGGTGCGAGGTTGTGGAATGTCACGTCGTGCTGTGTGGTCGTCGTCCATTCCGGCTCCATCCCTTCCATTTTGTAAGAAAATTCCACCTCGCGGCGTATGGCGAAGTTGTGCGGGCTGAAGCCTATTGAAAATGTGTTCTGCATGTAGCTTAGCCTTACTTCCTCGCGCCCTATGATTGAAACGATGCTGTCGCGTTCGTTTTCGGGGTTGTACACCATGAGCCTTGTTATTACCGGAGGCGGCGACACCTTGGTCGCGAGCACGCTGTCGGGCGAGAAGTAGCATAGTCCGCTGTTCGAGCCGAAGTATATTTTCCCGTCGTTGCCTGTCGCCACGCTCTGCGCAAGGAAGTTGCCCTCGGGAATGTTGTCGTCGTAGCTCCAGTTTACAAACTTCTCGCTGCCCTTCCGTTTGCAGCTTACGCCTTTGTTGGTGCTCACCCAGATGTTGCCGTGGCGGTCTTCGGCTACCGAGCGTATGTGCAGGTTTGCCAGGTTGTTGCCCGAGCCGTAGGCCGTGTATTTGCCTCCGGTGCCGGCGGCGAAGCTCACCAGCCCCTCTGCCGTGCACACCCACATGCGTCCGTCGCTGCCGCGCATTATCTGGTTGACAGTGTTCGAGGTGAATCCCTTGCCGGTGTTGTAGCTCTCCAGCAGCTTCATTCCGGGTGAATATATGAGGAGTCCGTTGCCGAACGTTGCCACCCAGATGCGCCCGTTGCCGTCGCGAACGATTGAGCGCACCAGGTTGCCTGGCACGTCGTAGTGGCGCTTTACGCTTTGGCCGTCGCCGTCGGTTACGTATATGCCGCTGCTTGTGGCTATCCACATTGAGCTGTCCTTGTCTTCGTAGAAGGCGCGCACGTCAGTGTGCTCCTTTATTGCGGGCGCGCGTTCCAGCCTGCCGCCGGTGTATATGTATGCGCCGTCGTTGAAGCAGCCGAACCAGAGCCTGCCCTTTGAATCGCGCAGGGCGGCCTGCACCGAGCCGTATTTGCCCACTGGTATGACGCCAGTGCGCCGTCCCGTCTTGTCGAGAATGTTCACTCCGCCGCCGTCTGTGCCTACGTAGATGTTCCCCTTTTTGTCCAGGCACAGGCTCAGCACCGACTTTGTAGTCAGTCCGGCCGCCGTGTCGTAAGGCTTGTAGCCCGTCTGGTTGAACTGCGGCTGGCTGAACGTCAGCAGGTCTACGCCTTCGCCGTATAGCCCAAGCCATACGTTGCCGTAGCTGTCTGCCACCATGCAGCGCACCGAACTGCCGCTTATGTAGCTGTCGCCGTAGCCCTTGGTGATGTATTCCACGGGGGCGGTAAGCAGTCCGCCGTCGGTGAATCCGAGCATGTAATAGTTGATTATCGCCACTCCGCCGAACTCGGTCGCCACCCACAGGCGGCCGTCGTGCATCTCGCGTATGTCGAATATGCTGTGCCTTTTTCGGCCGTTGTCAGTGAAGTGGGTGAAGCTGCCGTCGCCGGGGTTGAATAGGTCTAGCCCGTTATTCGTGCCCACCCAGATGCGTCCGGCGCGGTCGCGGTATATGCATCTCACTTCGTCGCCTGCAATCGAGTGCGGGTCGGCGGCGTCGTGGCGGTGGCTGACGGCGGTGCGCGTGTTAAGGTCTATGACGGACAGGCCGTGGCGGGCGTGCCCTACGTAGAGCCGTCCGTTGCCGTCGTCGGCCACGCACCATACGCAGTTGTCGGGCATGCCTTTCACGTTGCCCGTGTCGTAGTGGGTGAATTTGCCGCTCTTCTTGTCGAGCAGGTTTACGCCTTTCCAGTAAGTGGACACCCAGATGTTGCCGTCGCCGGCGTGGAATAGCCCCGTAACGTCGTCTGTGCTTATGCTTGAGGGGTCGCCGGGGTCGTGCCTGTAATAGGTGAACTCGCCCGTTGCATAGTTGTAGGCGTTGAGGCCGAAGCGTTGCGTGCCAATCCACATCACGGGGTCAGTGTCGTCGTCGAGCAGGCAGTTAAGCTCGTTGCCCGTAAGGCCGTTGCCCTCCGCGCCCTTGTAGAAGGTGACGTAGCCAAGGCCGTCGAAGCGGTTAAGCCCCTCCTCGGTGGCAATCCAGATGAATCCGCGCTTGTCAAGCGCCATCGACGATACGTAGTTGCACGACAGGCCGCTTCTCGCACCAAGGTTTTGTACGCGGAATTTACCCCCCCCAGTGGCCTTTTGGGCGGTTGTAGCCATCAGTACGGCCATGGTGAAGGCCAGTCTTATAAAAGTGTTTCTTGACATAATAATGCGTTGTGTGACGGTCTGCGGCGTGTTGCCGCCAGCCTCTCCGCCTGGTTTTTAATAGTACTTGTCTGCAAAGATATATAATTTATTTAAAATAATGTATGATTATGGAAATTAAGAATTACAGTGGTTCACAGTATGGCAGGAGACAGGTAGGCGTGTAGACGTTTGCCGGCGGCTTTGTAAAAGGTGGCCTTTCAGCGTGCGAAAGGCCGCCTTCCGCGCTGTAAAAGACGGCCTTTTGCACGCTGAAAGACGGTCTTTTGCAATGCCGTCCGTAACACATTGCAAGCCAGCATGTTGCGTATTTGTTAAAAACAATCATTCTTTCATACATTTTGCAAAGTTTTTCTTTCGCCTCGCCGTTCGGGTATGGAAATGGATATGATAATCGTTCATTTAGGGGTGACATATCGTTTTTGATTGATTTGCCTACCCTGTTTGACTGATTTTTATCCCCGAACATTCGCACGTGTGCGTATATTTGCAGCACAATTTTTGAAAACTACGCCTAAAAATACCGAAAAAATACCAAAAACATAGAATTTTTATTTAATAACCTAAACGTTAATTTAAAAGATGAAGCATTTTATTTCAACGATGCCAAAACGCGCTCCGCTATGGTTGTTGGCGGCGATGTTTGGTTTCACGCTGCAATCATGCAGTGACGACGACGATTTCTCGGCCGTTGACAATGAGCAACCGCAAATCACGCTTACCGACCACCTGCAAGTGGAAATCGGAAGCAAGTTCACAATCTCGGGCAACATCAAGGATGCCGACGGTATCAGGAACATCAACATCAAGTGCGAGGAGATGTATCTTGACAAGACCATCGACCTCGTCGAAATCTACGGCGACTCGCTAATCTACGACTACGAACTGAATTACAGCTACGACGCTCCCGACGAATGGACGGAGGACATGCAGATGAACGTGGACATAACAGTCAAGGACGTTGTGGGCAACGTAAGCTCGACAACCCTTCTCGTCACCCCCGACGGCGACTACACCGCTCCTGCGTTCACGGCCAGCTTCCCGTCGGAAATCACAGTCCAGCTGACCGACCCTGTGCTCAAGCTCAGCTACACCGTGACCGACAACAAGGGCTTGAAGTACGTCAAGGTGGAAATTCCCGAAATGTCAATCGAGGACAGCATCCCTACGGGCGACGTTAAAGAGTACGCATTGAGCAGGGAGTACCAGCTGCCGGGCGAGGCCCATTCTTATGCCATGACCGTGACGCTCGGCGACCAGTTCGACAACACCAGCGTGTTCAACAGCACCGTCACCGTTTCGGCCGACTTCCCGAAGATGTATCTCTCCGACGTTACCGACGAGTCGCAGCTCAATACCGACCTCTTCGGCGTGCCCATGCTGATTGACCATCCCGAGGAGTTTGTCTTCGTTGCACATTATTATAACTATGAGCCAGGCCGGGAAATATGGTTCATACCGCAGAAGACAGGCTTCGACCCTGTACGCTTCGGCCTCGACCCGTCAACTGGCAAAATAACCAACGACCCGGACAAGGCACAGGCTATCGTGCTTGACGAGGTGGCTTACTACGAAATCAACTTCAACACGCAGACAGGCGAGTACAGCTGCGCTACTTACCAGCCTGAAGACGATTACTTCCCGCAAGGACAGGTATGCCCCGACGGTGTCGGCAGCGTTGCAGGCATGACTTATGAGCTTGGATTGGCTGGCGCAGGTCTTCCCGGAGCGGGCAACTGGACCACTACAGAACCGTATATGCTCACATTGGATACGGAAAATCCGTACCACTTCTATGGTGAGATGGAGCTTACTGAAGGCACAGTAGTAGAGTTCACCATCACCCCGAAAGACGCTAACGGCTGGTGGATAGAGCCGTACTGGCGCTTCGAGAACGGAGAGAAGGATTCGGGCGAGAACGAGTACAACACCAAGAACGGCGGCAACAACATGACTAAAGTGACCGTTCCCACCACGGGTAAGTACCGCTTCGATTTTGATACGCACTTGCTGCGCTCGAAATTCCAACTTGTCAAATAATAATTAACCAGAATAATCGAGTAAAATGAAAAAGTTAGTTTTAACAATAATGGCATCGATGCTCGCCATCTTTGCCGTCGCGCAGAACGTAAAGGTTACGGGATGCGTCGTTTCAAGCTCTGACAACGAGCCTCTGATAGGCGTCACCGTGAAAGTTCCCGGCTCGTCGAGCGGCTCTATCACCGACTTCGACGGTAACTATACCATCAACGTTGACAAGAACGCCACCCTCGAGTTTACCATGATTGGCTTCAAGAGCCAGCAGGTGAAGGTGGAGGGACGCTCCGTCATCAATGTTGCACTGCAGGACATGGCCGCCGACCTTGACGAGGTGGTTGTCATCGGTTACGGTTCGGTCAAGAAGAGCGACCTTACCAGCAGCATCTCGGCCGTAAAGGGCGAGCAGCTCGAAAAGCTCTCGACTGGTAACGTGATGAACGCTTTGCAGGGACAGATTACCGGTGTGCAGATACAGAATGCAGGTTCGCCGGGTTCTACTCCGCGCGTAATCATCCGCGGTGTGTCCACCATCAACGGTTCAGACCCCCTCTATGTTGTCGACGGCATGCCCGTAGGAACCAACATCAACTTCCTCAACCAGAACGATATAGAGTCGATGCAGGTGCTCAAGGACGCTTCGGCTGCCGCCATCTACGGTACCCGTGGTTCTAACGGCGTCATCCTTATTACGACCAAGAAGGGCAAGGCCGGCGCGGTGAAGTTCAACGCCAGCGTAAATGTCGGCTTGCAGACGCTTAACAAGCCCAACATGGCCAAGGCTTCAGAATATGAAAAACTGTTCAAGCAGCGTTACATCAACGACGGCAACGAGCCTACCTACAAGGGCATCGAGAACATTACCGACGCACAGGGCACCGACTGGTGGGACGAGTGTATGAACACCATCGCACTGCAGCAGAGCTACGACTTCGGCTTCTCGGGCGGCAACGACAAGCTCGTCTACAGTGCTAACATAGGCTACTACAAGCAGGATTCGCAGTACAAGGTAGGCCAGTGGCAGAAGCTGTCGGCACGTTTCAGCATGGAGTACAACTTCAACAAGTACGTGAAGGCCGGCGTCGACCTTACACCGCGTTACGAGAACTGGGACAACACACCGTCGCTCATGAGTGCCATAATGAGCATGGACCCGACGACTCCCGTCTACAGGCCGAAGGAAGAGTGGACCAGCAACCCCTACAGCAACTACGCACGTTCCAACAACAACCAGGAGTGGAACCCCGTAGCCAACATGTACCGTCTCGATTCCGGCGCCGACGAGTATGCAATCCTTGCCACACCGTTCGTAAGCATCACCCCGATAAAGGGTCTTACCATACGCTCGCAGTTCGGTCTGAACGCACGTTTCCGTCTCACCGACACCTTCAATCCTGATTTCTACATCGACAACCTCGAGCAGAACACTAACAACAATGCCGAGCGCAGGATGGAGAACTGGGTTGACTGGAACTGGACCAACACCATTACCTACATGACGACAATCGCCAAAGACCACAACATCAACGTCATGGGCGGTTACACGATGGAGCGTTTCCAGAACTACTGGGCAAGCGCATACGCAGAGGACATACCTTCAAATACGGAGGGTTTGAGATTCCCGAGCGCCGGTACAAACAACATGAAGGCTTACGGTACTAACTCTTACTCTTCGCTCATATCTTACCTTGCGCGTGTGATGTACAACTACAAGGAGCGTTACTATCTTACGGCTTCCGTCCGTGTCGACGGTTCGTCCAAGTTCTCAAAGGACAACCAGTACGCTACGTTCCCAGCTGTGTCAGGTGCATGGCGTGTTACAGCCGAGCCGTTCATGAAGAACCAGAAAATCTTTGACGACTTGAAAATCCGCGCAGGCTGGGGTAGGGTAGGTAACCAGAACATCGACAACTCAGCTTATATCAGTACTATCGGTAATGCCGATTATGTGTTCGGCCCCGATGCAGACCGTGTAACGGGTACCATGCTTAGTGCTCTCGGCAACACAGCCCTTAAGTGGGAGACGGTTGAAGACTGGAACATTGGTGTCGACATGACCCTTCTCAACAGCCGTTTGAAAATCACCGCCGACTATTTTGAGAAGAAATCGCATGACATGCTTATGAATGCGGACAACCTTCTTATCCTCGGTTATGAGAACTGGAACTCGCAGATGTGGCAGAACATAGGTAGTATCAGTTCTCGCGGATGGGAAGTTAGCTTGAACTGGAATGACCACGTAGGCGATTTCCAGTACGGCGTAGGTGTCAATCTGTCGCAAATCAGGAATAAGGCCGAGAAATTCCTCGGTGAGCCGATTTACACTGGTGATTACAACGGCGACTACATCGCACGCAACGAGGAAGGACATGAACTTAGCCTCTTCTACGGCTACAAGACCGCCGGCATCTTCCAGAACAAGACAGAAGTAACTTCTTACACCAACCAGTACGGCGAACTGTTGCAGCCCAACGCCCAGCCGGGTGACATCCGCTTCGTCGACCTCAACCACGATGGTGTAATCGACGACAAGGATAAGACCTATATCGGCAACCCGTGGCCAGACATCATGATGGGTCTCAACCTCAATGCTTCTTGGAAAGGCTTTGACCTCGTAGCCCAGTTCTACGGAACGTTCGGCAACGACATATTCAACACCAACTGGGGACGCTACTCTGGCAACAGCGGACAGAACGTTTACGCTGGGGCATACGATGCCGCTTGGAACGGAGAAGGCACAAGCAACAAGATACCTCGCCTGTCGGTCAACGACTCCAACATGAACTACACGCGTATTTCCGACTTCTATGTGGAGGACGGTTCTTACTTCCGCTGCAAGCTGTTGCAAATCGGTTACACCTTGCCTAAGAAGTGGTTTGCCGACAAACTCACGGCACGCCTGTCGTTCTCTGTGCAGAACCTCTTTACAATCACTGGCTATTCAGGCGAAGACCCCGAGTCTGCCTCTATGGGTAACGGTATTACCGAGACAGGTATCGACTGGACTGGTTATCCTAATCCGCGTACTTTCCTCTTCGGTCTGAACCTCAATTTCTAACCTATACAATCAAAACGTAATAAAAAACAAGGATTATCATGAAAAGATATGGATATATACCGGGCTTGATGATGGCCGCCGCGCTGACCATGGGCACCGTATCGTGCTCCGACTTCCTTGACGAGCCGATTCTCGGCCAGCAAGACCTTGACAACTATTTTACCACAGAAGACGAGTGCAAGGACATCATAACAGGATGCTATCAGACACTGGCTTATGACGATTGGTGGCAGATTTACAAGTTCTACAATGCGTCAGACATGTGTACGGATGATGAATGGATGGGCAATACGACGCAGGACCCGGGTGAATACCGCGACCTCGCCCACTATTCAGGCAACACAATCAACGCCGGAAACTCATGTCAGAACTTCTGGCAGTACCGCTACAAGGGCATCTGTCGTTGCAATGTGGCCATTGAGCATATACCGCAAGTAAAGTTCAATGATGAGAAATTGCGTACACGCTACATAGCAGAGGCAAGGTTCTTGCGTGGCTTCCAATACTTCGACCTTGTCAAGAACTTTGGAGGGCTGCCGCTTGTGACACAAATCATGATGCCTACCGAGATTCAGGGCATTACCCGTTCTTCTTTGGAGGACACTTACAAGTTCATTGAGGACGATTTCAAGTTTGCAATTGAAAACCTGCCTACCAAGGCAGAATACGCCCAAGAAGACCTCGGACGCGCTACGAGCGGTGCCGCCAAAGGTTTCCTTGCGAAGGTTTATCTCTATCAGGGGAAGTATGAGGAAGCTGAACCTTTGCTGGAAGACCTCTGCCGCCGCGGTGAATACTACGGAATTACGCCTGAGTACGGCCTTATGGAGAATTTTGCTGATGTTTGGAGTATGGACCACAATAACAACAAAGAGAGTCTTTTTGAAATCCAGACAAACAGCAACACAACTTACGGATTAGGCGAGCGCCTTTCGGTCGTTGTCGGTTCCCGTGACGATGGCGGTTGGTCATGGGGTATGCCTACAAGCCATCTCGAGAACGCTTACATCGCTGCTGGCGACGAAATCCGTCTGCGTTACACGATTTTGCATGATGGAGAGACCGACGTTCCCGGCGACCCGACATGGAACGAGGAGAATCCTTATCCTATTTCATCCAAAAATCACAAGTCGGGCCGTGCCAACTTCAAGCTTTACATTCCGGTCGACAAGCGTCCCGACCCATACGATGCAGCTCATATTCCATTGAATTACCGTTTGCTTCGCTACGCTGACGTATTGTTGATGTACGCCGAGGTTGAGAATGCCCTTGGCGACGATACCGAGGCTCGCTGGGCGTTGAACGAAGTCCGCGGACGTGTCGAACTGCCGGAAGTTACGGCTTCGGGCACAGAGCTTCGTGACGCCATCCGTCTTGAGCGTCGTCTTGAGCTGGCGTTTGAGGGCAACCGCCTGTACGACCTTCGCCGTTGGAAAGATGACAATGGCAAGTTTGCCATCCAGAACATAATGGGACCGAACGGAACATTCGTCCACTACAACCTTTATGAGTCGACCGACCCGTATGAGACAACCAACCAGCAGGAAGACAGCAACAAGGGTTACTACTTTAAGGAGGGACGCGACGAACTCTTCCCCATTCCTAATTCTGAAATAACAATGTCAGGTGGCAGTATAGAACAAAATCCTGGATATTGATGAGAAACTTTCATTATCATTTTGTGCTTTTAGCGGCTTGTGCCGCACTTTCAGTCGGATGTAGCGACAATGAGTCGTCTACATCCGACGACCATCAGCTGCCTACTATAGACACGGATATGGACATGGCCGTGAGCATCGACTGCTCGCAAGTGTTCCAGACAATCGACGGATTCTCGTCGTCAGACGCGTGGAACATGGATTATGTAGGCAAGTATTGGTCGGAAAAAGACAAGGAAGGCATCGCCCGTCTGCTCTTCTCGCAAGGGCGCGACTATTATGACCAGCCCGAAGGCATCGGTCTCTCTATGTGGCGTGTCAACGTGGGCGGCGGTTCGGCCGAGCAGGGCGACGCCAGCGGCATCAACGACCAGCCCGAACGTCGTGCCGAGTGTTTTCTCAACGCCGACGGTTCGTATGACTGGAACAAGGCCGCAGGCCAGCAGTACTTCATGCGCAAGGCGCTGGAGTACGGCGTTGACAACTTCGTTCTGTTCAGCAACACCCCTCCCGTGTATTACACGAAAAACGGACTTGGATTCTCGAACAGCGGAGCCTACACCAACCTGAAAGACGACTGCTACGGCAAGTTCGCCGATTTCCTGGCGACAGTGGCCGGCCATTTCAGTTCCGAAGGGTATCCTATAAAGTATGTAAGCCCTGTTAACGAGCCGCAATACGACTGGAACGGAGGGCAGGAAGGCAGCGGATGGCAGAACTCCGAGGTGGCAAAACTTGTAAGGGAGCTTGACGGCAGCCTTACCGCCAATGGACTTTCAGACACCAAAATCATGGTGGGCGAGGCCGGAGCATGGAACTATCTTTACGAGAGCGGCGGCGATGAAGGCCGTGGCAACGTAATCAGCAATTTCTTCGACCCTGCGTCAGCCAACTACATTGGCGACCTGGCGCATGTGCCAAGCATGATTTGCGCCCACAGCTACTGGCTCGACACGTCATGGAACGAGCTGCAGACCACGCGTGCAAAGGTGGCCGATGCCGCCAAGGCGCGCGGCCTTAGCCTGTACCAGACGGAGTGGTGCATGATGAGCGAAAAGTATGAAGGCATAAGCAACTATGACAACGCGTCTTACATGGATTTGGCTTTGGCGATGGCTCAAGTTATCCATACAGACCTCACCGTAGCCAACGTGACTTCTTGGTCGTATTGGACTACATGTGAGCGCGAGCGTTGGAGCCAGAAGAGCCGTTTCTACCTGATACGCCTCACGCCGACAGGCGGCGACTACGCCGACTTGGATGAAGGCGGCACATACACGGCTTCAAAGAACCTTTGGGTGCTTGGCAATTACAGCCTCTTCATCCGTCCGGGCTATAAGCGCGTGGCAGCCACGACGGCAGAGAAGGGCAGCGACTTCCTCGTTTCCGCCTACGTGTCGCCCGGCAACGACAAGCTCGTTGTGGTTTACGTCAACCTCAAGAAAGAGTCAGTAAAGGTGGATAACACCATTTCGGGAGGTGTGACGGCATCTGACGCCGTAGAGTACATCACGTCTGAAGGCCGCGACCTGCGCGAGGTGGGCAGCGAGATGCTTACAGTGGTGCCGGCACGTTCGGTGGCGACCATTGTCTATAACCTGAAGTGACTTTTGCGTGACGTGTGACTGTGTGGCGGCCGGGCGGCATTGTCTTGCAGGATGAATGTCTTTCAGTCGTATTCAATGCAGCGTTGGTTGGCATATTGCATTGCCGCCTGCGCCATGCAGTCACACTACCACTTGACCGTTGCGGGCGCGGTATGGGCATGTAAGCCCACAGCCCGTTGACTTTGTAACCGTAAGACCTTAACACTTGAAAACCCCATAACAAGATGACATTGATAAATACATTGTTCCTCGCGGCGACGTTGGCGGCCGGCAATGGCGGTGCAGCCACCACTTTCAAGGTGGATACCGGCTGTCCGGAACAGACCGTCGAGCATTTCGGCGCGTCAGACGCCTGGAGCATGAAATACATCGGCCTTTGGCCGGAGAGCGAGCAGCGCAAGGTGGCCGACTGGCTGTTCTCAACCGAGGACGACGCTACAGGCAAGCCCAAGGGCATCGGCCTGTCGATATGGCGCTTCAACCTTGGTGCAGGCAGCGAGGAACAGGGCGACAAGGCGCAGATACAGCCATCTACGCGTACCGAATGTTTCCTCAACGCCGACGGCACTTACGACTGGTCGAAGCAGGAAGGACAGCGCCGCTTCCTCGTGTTGGCCAAGGAGCGCGGTGTGCCCTATCTTCTGGCGTTCCTCAATTCGCCTCCAGTATTCTTCACGCAGAACGGCCTTGCCACCAACACTGGCCGCGGCGGTACGCTCAACCTGCGTGAAGACTGCTATGACGATTTTGCAAAATACATCGCCACAGCGGTTGAAGGACTGGAGAAACACCACGGCCTGCACATCGACTACATAAGCCCCCTCAACGAGCCTGACGGCCACTGGAACTGGCTCGGCCCGAAACAGGAGGGTACTCCGGCCACGAGCCGCGAGGTGGCGCGTGTGGCCCGAGAGCTTGACAGGCAAATCAGCAAGCGCAAGCTGACGACGAAAATCATAGTCAACGAGAGCAGCGACTACCGCTGCCTGCTTGGAACGCACATGACCGACTGGCAACGCGCCTTCGAGCTTGGCGCACTATTCTCGCCCGACAGCACCGACACTTACGTGGGCAAGTGCAAGAACGTGCTGCCGCTCATTGCCGCCCACAGCTACTGGACCAACACTCCGCTCGACTACATGCGCGAAATACGCCAGGCGCTGCGCGATTCCGTGAACAAGTATGGCGTCGACTTCTGGCAGACAGAGATTTGCATCATGGGCAACGACGAGGAAATAGGCGGTGGCGGCGGTTACGACTTCGGCATGAAGACAGCTCTTTACGTAGCCCGCGTAATACACAGCGACTTGGTAGACGCCAACGCGCGCAGCTGGTCGTGGTGGCGCGCCGTGGGCGGCGACTACAAGGACGGGCTTATCCGCGCCTACACCGTGGACGACATGAAGACTGGCTACGCCGTCGATTCCAAACTCATGTGGGCGCTCGGCAATTACAGCCGTTTCGTCCGTCCCGGAGCAGTGCGTTACGACATGGAGGCGTATTCGGCCGACGGTAGCGTGGTGGCCGACGGCTGCAACGACGTGCACGGCATCATGTGTTCGGCCTACCGCAACAAGGACGGCCGCTGGGTAGTCGTGGCTATCAACTATTCCGAGGCCGTCAAGCCGTTCAACATCACCATGGGCGACGGCAGCGCGCATACATGGAAGATGTACCGCACGTCTGACGTGTCAGGCGAGAGCCTCATGCCTGTGGGTTCTACAGCCGGGCAGACTACGCTTGCGCCGCGGTCAATCACAACTTTTGTCACCGAATAAGAATGCTCCCAAGGCAATGATTTGCGCCTTTCAGCGTTTTTGTAGTATGGCAGTGACGCCGATGACACCGTGAAAACCGTAACAAACAAGCCTGCGAGGATTGCAATTTATAAGTTGTTTCCGCATAGTTAAAGTAAGGTCTTAATCTTGTGCAGGGTTCTGCTTACGGTATGAAAGGTGCTCTTTTGGCGTGCGAAAGATGCCCTTTCGGCATGTAAAAGGCCGTCTTTCGCACGTCAAGATACGGTCAGTCGTAAAGCCGTTACACGCTTCAGAAGCATAAAACGAAATATAAACATAAGACAAGAATATGAAGAAATCATCACTTTTCAGTGCGCTTGCCCTTTCGCTCGCACTGCTTGCAGGCTCGCCGCGAGCTTCGGCCGCCCCTAAGGGAGGCACGTTCACCGCAGGCGACAAGACTTTCCTGCTCGATGGAAAGCCGTTTGTCGTCAAGGCCGCCGAGTTGCATTATCCCCGCATTCCGCGCCCATATTGGGAGCACCGCATCAAGATGTGCAAGGCGTTGGGCATGAACACCGTGTGCCTGTATGTCTTTTGGAACATCCACGAGCAGCGCGAGGGCGAATATGACTTTACCGGGCAGAATGACATTGCCGAGTTCTGCCGCCTTGCGCAGAAGAACGGCATGTACGTCATAGTGCGCCCCGGGCCTTATGTCTGCGCAGAGTGGGAGATGGGCGGACTGCCCTGGTGGCTGTTGAAGAAGAAGGACATACGCCTGCGCGAGCAAGACCCTTACTTCATGGAGCGTGTCGGAAAGTTTATGGCGAAGGTTGGCGAGCAGCTGGCTCCGCTCACCATACAGCGCGGCGGCCCCATCATCATGGTGCAGGTAGAGAACGAGTATGGCTCATACGGCGAGGACAAGCCTTATGTCTCGGCCATACGCGACATCGTTCGCCGCTCGGGTTTTGACGAAGTGGCTCTCTTCCAGTGTGACTGGGCGAGCAATTTCACCAAAAACGGGCTTGACGACTTGGTATGGACGATGAACTTCGGTACGGGGTCTAACATCGACGACCAGTTCCGCAGCCTGCGCGAGTTGCGCCCCGAGTCGCCGCTGATGTGTTCGGAGTTCTGGAGCGGATGGTTCGACAAATGGGGGGCGCGCCACGAGACACGCCCGGCCGACGCTATGGTGGCCGGCATCGACGAGATGCTGTCAAAGGGAATATCATTCTCCCTGTACATGACCCACGGCGGAACGTCGTTCGGCCATTGGGCGGGAGCCAATTCCCCCGGCTTCGCTCCCGACGTGACGTCATACGACTATGACGCGCCAATCAACGAATACGGCATGCCTACGGAGAAGTATTACAAGCTGCGCGAGGTGATGCAGAAGTATGCGGACGGCAAACTGCCGGCCGTGCCGAAACCGGCCGCACGGCTAATCAGCGTGCCCGGGTTTGTTTTGACTGAATACGCGCCGCTCGCCTGCGGCATCGACAGTACTGCAACAAGCCGCCAGCCGCTTACTTTCGAGGAGCTTGACATGGGCTGGGGCACTGTAATCTACACTACAACGCTGCCTGAAGTAGGCGTGAACAGCGTGCTCTACCTTGACGGTGCGCATGATTACGCACAGGTGTTTGTCGACGGGAAATACATAGGCAAGACCGACCGCGTGCGCAACGAGACGGCTGTAGCCATGCCGCCGCTCAAGAAGGGCAGCCTGATGACCGTCGTAGTAGAGGGTATGGGGCGTATAAACTTCGGCCGTGCAATAAAGGATTTCAAGGGCTTGACTGGCGACGTGACCCTCCGCGCCAAGGTTGACGGCGACGATGTGACATGGAACTTGAAGGACTGGACTATGTACACCGTGCCCGACGGCTATGCCGATGCGCTGCGCGCGCTGGCGGCAAAGCCACTCCCTACCTCCCATATTGGAGGAGGCCGTGAGGGGGCTGGCTATTACCGAGGCTATTTCAACCTGAACAAGGTAGGCGATACATTCCTCAACATGGAGACATGGGGCAAGGGACAGTTGTACGTCAACGGCCACGCCGTAGGCCGCTTCTGGAGCATAGGGCCGCAGCAGACTCTCTATGTGCCTGGTTGCTGGCTCAAGAAAGGCCGGAACGAGGTGGTTGTCCTCGATGTGGTAGGACCGAAAGAGACGAAGCTCTGGGGACAAAGCAAGCCCGAACTGGACAAGCTACAGCTTGAAAAGAGCAACCTGCACAACAATCCAGGCGACCGTCCCGACCTCAACTCGGCAACACCTGTAGCCACGGGAGAGTTTTCATCGGTTCGAGAGTGGCAGACGGTAACCTTCCAATCCCAAGGCACCGGCCGCTACATAGCTGTTGAATGCCTGGGCTCGCAAGATGGAGGCGACGTGGTATCGATGGCCGAACTGTACGTCAAGGATGCCGCAGGCAAGCGTATCGACCGCAACCAATGGGCTGTGAAATATGCCGACAGCGAGGATGCGGCCGGCGGAAACCATACCGGCGACAAGGCTTTCGACTTGCAGGAGTCTACTTACTGGAGCACCGTAAGCGGCTCGAAAGCTCCACATCTGCTTGTAATAGACATGGGTAAGGTGCAGACGGTAAGCGGACTGGAATACCTGCCATGCACTACGGAGACATCTGTCAGCGGAATTAAAGGTTACAAAATATACGTTTATTAAATGAAAAACTGCATATTGACACTGTGTGCGCTGTTCGTCACGGCAACTATGCCGGCGGCAGCCGCACAGGTTGAAGAGAAGGACATGGCTGCCTACCTGTTCGTATATTTTACGGGTAATAACATAGACGAGGAGGCCATACGCTTCGCTGTGGGCACCGACGGCTACAACTATTACGCCCTCAATGGCAACAAGCCGGTGTTAAGTTCAAAGGAAATCAGCTCCACGGGCGGAGTTCGTGACCCACATATACTGCGCTCCGAGGACGGAATGACGTTCTATATGGTGGCAACCGACATGGTGTCGGCCAACGGCTGGGATTCTAACCGCGCCTTCGTCATGCTCAAGTCGACCGACCTTGTACACTGGAGCAACAGCATAGTGAACATACAGAAGCGTTATCCGGGACAGGAGCAGCTGAAGCGCGTGTGGGCGCCGCAGACCGTCTATGACCATGAGGCCGGGCGCTACATGGTGTATTGGTCGATGAAATACGGCGACGGGCCTGACGTTATATATTACGCTTACGCCAACGACGATTTCACGGACATTACTGGCGAGCCTCGCCCTTTGTTCGTTCCGAAGGACAAGAAGTCGTGTATTGACGGCGACATTGTGTACAAGGACGGCACGTATCACCTGTTTTACAAGACCGAGGGGCACGGCAACGGCATAAAGACGGCAACAACGCGCTCGCTTACATCAGGCCAATGGACTGAATACCCTGACTACAAGCAGCAGACGGAGCAGGCCGTAGAGGGTGCGGGCACGTTCAAACTGATATGCCAAGACAAGTACATACTGATGTACGACGTGTACATGGACGGTCGCTATCAGTTCACCGAGACTACCGACTTGCAGCACTTCAAGGTCATAGACAGCGACGTTACGATGGACTTCCATCCACGCCACGGCACAATAATGCCCATCACGGCAGCGGAACTGCGCCGTATTACAGGCCGCTGGGGCAAGCCTTCGGCCATAGGTGAAGTACCAGTCAACCCCGTGTTGCCGGGCTTCCATGCCGACCCTGAAATACTATATTCGAACCTTACGCACCGTTATTACATCTATTCCACAACCGACGGCACGCCGGGATGGGGCGGATGGTACTTTACGGCATACTCTTCGGCCGACTTGAAAGACTGGACTTACGAGGGTATAGTGCTTGACTTGCGTTCTCCACAAGTGCCTTGGGCCAACGGCAACGCATGGGCGCCAGCGGTGGAAGAGAAACTCGTGGACGGTAAGTACAAGTATTTCTTTTATTACAGCGGCAATCCCAATGACGGCTCTGGCAAGCAAATCGGTGTTGCCGTGGGCGATTCTCCCATAGGACCGTTCAAGGACATGGGCAAGCCTGTCATAACAGAGTCTCCTACGGGTGACGGACAGCAGATTGACGTGGATGTTTTTACAGACCCGATGACAGGCAAACCTTATATATATTGGGGCAACGGCTATATGGCTGGAGCCGAGCTGAACAGCGACATGGTGTCGCTCAAGCAGGAGACTGTCACCGTTATGACACCGAAGGGCGGCACGCTGAAAGATTATGCCTACCGCGAAGCACCGTATGTGTTCTACCGTCATGGCAAGTATTATTTCCTGTGGTCTGTCGACGACACAGGTTCGGCCAACTATCATGTGGCTTATGGTACGTCGGATTCGCCGTTGGGTAAAATAAAGGTTGCTAAAGACCCGATTGTGACAATACAAGAACCTGACAGGCAAATTTACGGTCCGGCGCACTGTTCGGTAATACGCAAGCCGGGAACAGATGACTGGTACATAGTGTATCACCGTATAAACAAGAATTATATTGCCATGGACAAACAGCCTGGAGTTCACCGCGAGGTGTGCATCGACAGGCTGGAGTTTAATCCAGACGGCACAATCAAGCGCGTATCTTTGACCAATTGATGTTTTTCGTTGTGATGCGTCATATAAAAAGTACATAATAAAAAGGTCTTGAAAGAAGCTCTTTCAAGACCTTTTTTATGAGGTACCTAGCAGAGTCGAACTGCTCTACACGGTTTTGCAGACCGTTACCTAACCGCTCGGCCAAGGTACCTTGTCGGTTTTTGCGGTGCAAAGATAATGCTTTTTCGCAAACCTCCCAAACTTTTCAGAGGAAAAATCATCCGCTGTTGTAATAATTGTGATTTAATTGGAGGACTTTTCTGTTTTCACAAGATATGATAACCAGCTTTAGCGTCTTTCTTTTATGAAGCCGTGCCGATAGGCATAGAGCAGCTTTTCCAAATCGGCGATTTGTTTTTTCAATTCCTTTCCTATGTCAGTATCGGCTACAAGCATACGATGGGCGGACATCTCGACAATCTGTGTAGTACTCTTTATGTCAGACCCACGGAGGATGGCATCCTCTGTACTTGTAAACGGTTCATGCTGTACGAGCTGGAAGCCGCGGCTGTGATATACCAGTGTGTATCCGGCAATGCCGGTCTCGGCATGGTAGGCTTGCGAGAAACCGCCGTCGATTACCATCAGTTTGCCTCCTGCTTTTATCGGATTTTCGCCGCTGGCTGCATGTACAGGTACATGCCCGTTGATAATATGGCGGTTGCCGCCAGTGACATCAAAGGCATCCAAGATGCGGTCGCATACGTTTTCATCGTCGCGGAGTTTGAAATAATTGCCTTTTTCCTCCTTGTATGTGTCCTTGTCGGATAGGAAGTAACGTTCGAATGTTGCCATCTTCGATTTGTCGAAGAGTACGGAGTCGCGTCCGCACCATAAATAAAGGAAATAGTCTATTGCAAAACATTTGTCTTGCGGCTCCGTGTCATTCTGGAATGCACTGCGTATGATGCGGTCAATGCGGTTCATCAGTTCGCGTCCGCTGAATTTCATCCCATTGTAAAGTTCGACTTCTTTCAGGCTTCCGTCAGCATTGAGTGGCACAGAAGCATGGAACAACAGGTTGTCATTAATAATGTTGTAGAGCGACCCATGCCCAAGCATCAGGCGTATGTGCTTGTGCAGCTTTTCGTTTACCGTAAACGAATGGCGTAGCCGGTCAATCAGCGTTTGTTCTTCGGGAGTAAGGGCATAAGGTGCTTTGGGGTTTACAGTGGGGAAGTGGCAACTCTTCATTTTATACTCTTTGTTGCCGATAATGCATACGCCCTTATTGTGGTCGATTTGTCCGAGCAGCAGCCTGTCTTGCATGTTCCATTCGGGATGGCGTTTGATTACAGCCGCTTCCATTTTGAATTGCAACACTGTAATGGCCTTGTGCATTTGCGCTGTAAGCCTGCGTGTCTTGTCGTCAATGTCAGCGCTTCCGCCATTGGTCTTCGGCATAAATTCCTCACACGGGTCATCGCCATAATGTTCCATTGCGAAAGTGGCGAGTGGAACGAGGTTGATGCCGTATCCTTCTTCGATTGTTGCAAGGTTTGCATAACGCAATGACAGACGGATGACATTGCATATGCAGGCTTCATTGCCGGCACATGCACCCATCCATAGAATGTCATGGTTGCCCCATTGCATGTCCCAATCATGATAATTGTTAAGAATGTCCATGATGACATGTGCCCCGGGACCGCGGTCGTATACGTCGCCTAAGATGTGGAGCATGTCTATGGCCAGTCTCTGTATGACATGGGATATTGCGATTATAAAGTCGTCGGCACGTCCTGTCGTGATTATTGTATCGATGATTACGTTTACGTATGCAGCCTTGTCTACGTCGTCTGTGCGTTCATGCAATAGTTCTTGAATTATATATGAAAAGTCTTCCGGTAAGGATTTCCGAACCTTAGAGCGTGTGTATTTGCTTGAAACGTCACGGCATACCCTTACAAGCTGATGGATGGTTACGTGGTACCAGTCGTCGAGTTCTGGTTCGGCGGCTTTTATCAATTCCAGCTTTTCTTCAGGATAATATATCAGTGTGCATAATTCTTTCTTTTCAGATTCACGCAGTTCGTTGCCGAATATCTCCCCGACTTTTCTTTTGATGTTGCCGGAAGCGTTTTTCAGCACATGTTGGAACGATTTGTATTCTCCATGAAGGTCGGCAAGGAAATGCTCAGTACCCTTCGGCAAGTTCAATATGGCTTGAAGGTTGATTATTTCAGTACTTGCACCTGCTATTGTTGGAAATGACTGGGATAGCAGACGCAGGTATCTCATGTCGTTTTCGATGTTGCGAAAAACAGTTTTCATTGTATTTTCGATTTATAAAGTTTTCTCCTCAATATTTCTGTTTTCTTGTCGTCCAAAGGGTCGGTGAACATAAATCCGTCGCTTAGGTTGTACCTTTCTTTAATTATTTGGAATATTCGTGCGACGTCATTCGATAGCCCTAACTTGTGCATTTGGGCGTTTACAAGTTCTTCGTCGTATTCATTCGACTTCAGCATCTTGCATATTCTGGCAAAGTCTGACCTATGGACGGTTCCATACTTGATTTTGTGCAAAACGGTTGTGATAAGTATGCAAAGCTCTTGTTCGAAAAGCGGCAGTGTTTTGTCAGACTTCAGCTTTCTGGCTACTTGTTTTATTTTGATGTCATGGTTCTTTGTTTTGGGTGGAAATCTGTTGATTCTTTCAATGTCAATGACTGGCATCGCGGCATTTATTGCTTTTGCTCCAGCCTTGACATAATCAATGATGCCTTCGTCTGATGAGTGTAGGAGTATCCGCCGCCATGATGTCTCATTTATGGATTCAACCAATGATATGTCTTCGGTTGAGACAAGGAAATTACCATTGTTATAGCCTATTGCAAGGAGCAAGTCTTCTATGTGTTGTTCTTTTTCATCCATGCGGCTGAAGGGAGTGCTGTCGATGACTTTTTTGTAAAGCGACAATAGATTGTCTGACATGTCTCGGGCTGACATCTCCCTGCTGATATTGAAAGCTTCGACAACTTCGCTTTTTTCGTTCAGGCATTGGCTGGATTTAACCCAAGGTAGTTCGTTGAAAGTCTTGAAATATGATTGTTCCTGTCTTGTTACAAAATGTAGTGCACTGGAATGTGACAACATCCGCTTTTGATATATAGGCAGTTGCAGGAACTTTTTATTCCAATAGTGATGCCTCATGTGCCATTTGTCAAGTTGGTGGTCTGCCGTGATAACGGTGGGGATGTCAAGCTTTTGACATTCGCAGAATAGTTTGTATGCAGGTATGTTCCATACAGCATGTATGTGCACGATGTCAGGTTTATGTGCAGATAACGTTTTTGCGAATGACCGTTGTATGCGACAAGAATTCACATAGGAAGAAGGATGACTTTCAACGATTACGTTTCCGTAAGAAATATCTGTTGCGTCCAAAGTCAAGACATGGGTTTCCGCACGTTTTGCCATTGCTTCAAATAAAGCTGTTTTGTATCTCAAGAATGCGGATTTTCTGACCGCATTGAGGCTTGGCACGAAGTGTAGGATAACCATGTTGTTCATGACTTGTGGCTAATAAACGTATATTTGTCTGAAAACTTGTGGATAATTGAATATTTAAGGTTTGTCCAAACCAAGTAAAATTCAAGTGGCAGTACCTTCCATTTTGGAATGGCCATATTGAAAAGGCGTAAAGCCTTAGTCGCGTGATATGTTCTGCTGAAACAAGGTAATAGCAAAGCTAAAACCGACAGAATCAGAACATCCCAACATTGTGTGCTAATCGAGTATATGATGGACGTTAAGCTTGCTAACAAGCATAGATGAAATGCAAGCATGTCAAGATAAAACCGGCTTTTATGGATGAAACTTCTTGACAAATGACGGCTGGTTTCGTGGTAAAATACGTTCATATTGCGCCATTCTTTTTTCGATGGTGCTTTGTCTATAATAAAGCTTGATGGATTTGTTTCTATCCTGATTATGCCATTTGTGGCATACTTGTTTACAAGGAAGTCATATTCTCCACGGATGTATTTCAGGTTGCCTTGGAAGCCGTAGCCACTCATGAACATGCTTTTCCTAAACATGAGGTTCTTCCCTGATGTTGAATAAGCATGTCCATGTGAAGCTTCAAGTAATTGTGCATATTCTTGATGGAAACGATAGAACGTTTTGGAAACTCCTGTTTCACTGTCATAATTTCCATAACCGATGACCATATTGGTGTCTTTACTGCAATTTCTTGCCATACGGTTTATCCATTCGGATGAGGCAGGACGGCACGTGGCGTCAGTCAATAAAATCCATTCATTGCTTGCTGCTTTTACTCCCAGCGTAATGGCAAGTTTACGCCTGCTCATGTACCGGGATGAATCAGGGACAAAAGTCGCATATAGATTAGGATAATTCGCAAACTCTTTCAATACGTCTTCTGTTCCGTCTTCGTCTTTTTCGACGGCAACTATTACCTCATAGTTCGTATGGTAATTTTGTGAAAGGAAAACCGGGAGGTTTTTCTTTAGTTCGTCAGCATTGTTATCTGCAACAATAACTACTGAAACAGTAGGATATTGCTCTTTGTCTGAAATATTGCAGTCATTTTTGTCCGTCCGAATCTTTTTGAAAAAAGTATCGGCTAATATGGATGCTGATACCAACACGACCAGTACCGTACAAACAGTAATTGTTATAGTGTCGAAAATCATATTCTTGTTATTTTTTCATTTCCACAGTGTGTTTGCAGGCTTATCTCATTTCTTCTGTTACGTAGCCATTGGGTAATGGGCGGCAGTTATAGCCTGACGCCATGATTTCGCCGTAAGCACCTGCCGAGCGTATGGCAATTATGTCTCCGCGATGACATTCATTCAGGTCTATCGCTTTTGCAAAGATGTCGCTCGATTCACATATCGGGCCTACGACATCGTATGTCTTTGTTGCGCCATCGCATGATAGGTTTTCTATTTTGTGGTATGCTTGGTAAAGAGCCGGGCGTATCAGGTCTGTCATGCCTGCGTCAATGATGGCAAACTGCTTCATCGTACCCTGCTTTACATACAGTACTCTTGAAATAAGCGAACCGCATTGCCCTACAACTGAACGGCCAAGTTCAAAATGCAGGACTTGTCCTTTGCGTAATTTCAAGTGTCGTGCGAATGTGTCGAAATATGACTTGAAATCAGGGACTGGTACTTTGTTAGGATGGGTGTAGTCAATCCCCAAACCGCCTCCAACATTGATGTTCTCAACGGATATGTGATGGGATTCTAATTGACGTTGCAAGTCGTTTATTCGGTTGCACAGGGCAATGTAGTCACCCATGTCCAATATTTGCGACCCAATGTGGAAATGCAATCCTATGAATTTTACATGTTTCATTGAAAGAGCTTTTTCAATGATGTATTCCATATCTTCCATTGCAATTCCAAACTTGTTCTCGGCAAGTCCTGTGGTTATGTTCGCATGGGTATGTGCGCCTACATTCGGATTTATACGGAATGCAACGTTGGCGATTTTATTTTGTTTTTTCGCCAATTCGTTGATTACGTCAAGTTCAGGGACACTTTCTACATTAAAGCAGAAAATGTCTTTGCATAAACCAAGGCTTATTTCCTTGTCGTTCTTTCCTACACCGGCGAAGACAATCTTGTTGCTGGGGAAGCCGGCATTGATTGCGGCTATGATTTCCCCTCCGCTCACACAGTCAGCCCCAAGCCCGGATTGGCATATGATGTTCAATAATTTTGGATTGGCATTGGCCTTGATTGCATAATGCACACAGAAATTCTCATGTTTGCCAGCCTCTTTGTTTATTTCACGCAGTGTTGCACGCAGCAAGTCTGTGTCATAATAATAGAATGGCGTATCGATTTCTTTGAACTTGTTAATCGGGAATATACCTTTCACTTTGTTTCACTCCTTCATTTATTGTTGAACAGTGTGTCGCTAAGGCATTGCAAAGCGCGTTTCTTGTCGCATTCCCTTATGAGGAATGAGATGTTGTAGTTGCTTCCTCCGTAAGATATCATTCTTACAGGTATGCTTTTCATCGCGTCTGTAGCCAAAGTCTCAAACCCGACGTTACTCCAGTCCAAGTCTCCAACTACGCATATTATGCACATATCGCGGTCAACTGTAACAGTTCCGTATTTTTTCAGCTCGGCCACAATCTCATTCAGGTGTGCATCGTTGTCGATACTCATTGAAACGCCGACTTCGCTTGTGGCAATCATGTCAATAGGAGTCTGGTAGCTTTCAAATATCTCAAATACCTTACGCAAGAAACCTGTAGCCAGGAGCATACGGCTGCTTTTAATTTTTATTGCAGTTATGTTGTCTTTTGCCGCAACCGCTTTTATCTTACCAGAAACTATCTCATTGTTAATGATTGTACCTGGCGCGGTCGGATCCATCGTGTTAAGCAGACGTACAGGAATTCCAGAGAATTTTGCAGGTTGCACACAAGTAGGATGAAGTATTTTTGCACCGAAATACGCAAGCTCCGCCGCTTCCTCGAAATGCAACTGCCGCACGGCTTCAGTTTTGTCTACGACTCGTGGGTCATTGTTATGCATGCCGTCGATGTCCGTCCATATTTGTATTTCCTCGGCATTGACAGCTGCTCCTATGAGCGATGCGGTATAATCGCTTCCTCCGCGCTGCAGGTTGTCTATTTCACCATAAGCGTTGCGGCATATGAACCCTTGGGTTATATACACCTGTTTGCCAGGCGTTTGCGCCAGAAGTTTTGATAGTTTGTCTTTGATGTATGCGGCGTCTGGTTCTGCGTTTTTGTCTGTCCTCATATAGTCCAATGCCGACAGCAGGGATGTTTTGATGCCACATTCTTGAAGATAGTTGGTCATCATGTTCGTGCTCATGATTTCGCCTTGTGCCACGATGCTTTTTTCTTCAAAGCTAGTGAAAAGGTCTTTGGTGAATGAACGCAAATAGTTGAATTCTTCACGGAGGAAGTCACGGGTCTTGTTTTTCCATTCGTCACTTGAATATAATTCTTCGACATGCTTCATGTATGTCTTTTCCAAGCGGTTTATGATATCATTAGCTCCTTCAGGGTTTTTCTTGTATAAATAATCAGATATCTCGACTAATGAATTTGTTGTACCTGACATTGCAGAAAGCACGACAAGCACAGGCTCACCGCTACTTGTTATCAAAGACGCTACACTTTTAATCCGCTCAGGAGAACCGACAGAAGTCCCTCCAAATTTCATTACCTTCATAACTTTCGTATTTTTTGTTTTTTATGTTCTAATTTATTCTTCATCTTGCAAGCTTATCTTGTTGTAAGAGCTTGTAACATCGTTAATTGTTCCGTTATTACATTTATATACAATGCCAGGATATTTGTCAAGCATTGGCAGGTTGTGCGTTGACATTATTACCGCTGTTCCTGTAAGGCTTATCTGCTTAAGTAGGCTTACGATGTTGTCTGCGGTTTCCGGGTCAAGATTTCCTGTCGGCTCATCTGCGATTATTATTTTGGGCTTGTTCAATATGGCACGGGCAATTGCTATGCGCTGTTGTTCACCGCCAGACAGTTCGTATGGCATCTTTAGTTTCTTTTCTGTCATGCCCACAGCTTCAAGCACTTCGTCAATGCGCTCATTTATCGCTTTTTTGTCTTTCCAGCCGGTAGCCTTCAATACAAATTGCAGGTTTTTGTGGACATTTCGGTCGTGTAGGAGTTGGAAGTCCTGGAATATAATGCCTAACTCTTTGCGTAAAGATGGAATTTCTTTGCGTTTGATTTTCAGCAAATTGCGTTCCAGAACAATGGCTTCTTCGCCGTTATATATGTCAAGTTCACAGTAAAGCGTTTTCAACAGGCTGCTCTTTCCTGAACCGACATGACCTATTATGTATATGAATTCGCCTTCGTCAACATGGAAATTCACGTTGTCAAGTACGCATACGTCGTCTTGATATATGCTTACGTTTTTGTACTCTATGAACATCGTATTTGGATTTTATCGAATCTAATGTTTGTGCCAACCTGGTTCATGGCGACTACGCAATTCATCAGCTATGCGTTCGATGCGTATGCCTTTTTCCGTCAGTAAGACGATAAGGTGATAAAACATGTCTGATGCCTCGTATATCAAACGCTCGTCATCGCCATTCACAGCTTCAATCACCGCTTCAAGTGCTTCCTCGCCAACTTTCTGCGCCATTCTGTTTAGTCCGTCCTTGAACAGGCTTGTGGTATAAGAACCGTCAGGCATTTCCTCATGTCGTTTCTCTATGAAATCCTGTAGCGTTGAAAGGAATACCAATGGGTTGCTCATATTGGTCTCGCCCCAACAGGTATCTGTTCCTTTATGGCATACAGGGCCGTCTGGTATCACTTTTATAAGTAAGGTGTCATTGTCGCAATCGCATTTGATATTTACTACGTTGAGGTAATTCCCAGATGTTTCGCCTTTGGTCCAAAGACATTTTCTGCTTCTGCTGTAAAATGTCACTTTCTTTGTTTCCAAAGTCTTTTGGTATGCCTCTTCGTTCATAAAGCCAAGCATCAGTACCTTTGATGTCCTTTCGTCTTGTATTATCGCCGGTACCAATCCGTTCATTTTTTCGAAATCTATCTTCATTTTCATTTATTTGTCATTCACAATCTTACGTTTACGCCTTCATCATGCAAATACTTTTTCAAGTCGGCTATGCCGATTTCTCCAAAATGGAATACGCTTGCGGCCAAAGCAGCATCGGCTTTGCCTAAAGTAAAAGCGTCTTTGAAGTGTTCCTTTTTTCCTGCTCCTCCGCTTGCGATGACAGGAATGCCGAGTTCGTCTGACAATTTTGCGAGGGCTTCGTTCGCATATCCGTTTTTAACTCCGTCGTGATTCATGCTGGTAAACAATATTTCTCCAGCTCCGCGTTGTTCGGCTTCTTTTGCCCAACTGAATAGCTCCTTGTCTGTAGGAATGCGTCCTCCGTTTAAGAAGCATGTCCATTTCCCGTCTTCGCATTTTGCATCGATTGCACATACGCATACTTGTGAGCCGAATCTCTTGGCGATTTCGTCAATCAAGCCGGGGCAGCGCAAAGCCGCGCTGTTTACGCTTATTTTATCCGCTCCGGCGCAAAGCAAACGTTCAACGTCCTTTATGTCGTTAATTCCTCCACCGACTGTAAAAGGAATGTTTATTTCTTTTGCTATACGGGTCACAACGTCTGCAAATGTTTTGCGCCCTTCGTTGCTTGCTGTTATGTCGAGGAATACCAGTTCGTCCGCCCCGGCATCGCTATAGGCTTTGCCTAATTCTATGGGATTTCCAGCATTCCGCAAGTTAACGAAATTCGTGCCTTTTACCGTCATCCCGTCTTTTACATCAAGGCAGGGTATTATTCTTTTTGCCAGTCCGTTTGCCATAGGCTCTTAAATGTTAACCTGATATATGTTTTTATTCAAGACCGTCTTTTGGTACTTCCGGCAAAGTGGTTTACCAAGTTGCCGATATCTATTTTGCCTTCATATAAAGCTTTGCCGAAAACGACTGATGGTACGCCGGTTCTGTCAAGATTGTGAATATCATCGATGCTTGACACTCCGCCGCTGGCAATAAGGTTGATGCCGGGAAAAGCCTTTAATATTCTTTCATATAATGAGAATGAAGGGCCAGACATCATTCCGTCTTTTGATATGTCAGTACAAAGTACATTCCGTATTCCTCGTGAGACATAGTATTCAAGAAAACCTATGATGTCTTCCGATGTGTCGTTGCGCCACCCGTTGATGCTTATTTTGCCATCGCGTACATCTGCTCCCAAGATTATTCGTTCTGGCCCGAACTTGTTGAGCCATCTTTCAAACATATCTTTTTGTGTTACGGCAACAGAACCGATTGTCGCCATGGTAGCTCCGTTGGCGAATGCTTTTTCGATGTCGTCGTCGCTTTTGATACCGCCGCCAAAGTCAACGATGAGGTCGGTACTGCTGGTTACACTCTTGAGCGTTTCCATATTGACGACATGTCTTGATTTCGCTCCGTCCAGGTCGACCATGTGCAGGCGTTTTATTCCTGCCGCTTCGAACGTCTTTGCCATTTCAACTGGAGAGCTGGAATAAACGGTTTTTGCATCATAGTCGCCTTGGGTCAAGCGGACACATCTGCCATTCATTATATCTATAGCCGGTATTAACTCAATCATTTTGTTTCAACGACTTTATATTTCAAGGAAATTGCGCATGATTTTCTCTCCAACGCTTCCGCTTTTTTCAGGATGGAATTGCGTGGCATAAAAATTGTCTTTTTGCATCGCAGCACTGTAAGGGTGTATGTAGTCGGATTTCGCCGCAGTGAAACTGCAAACAGGAACGTAATAGCTGTGGACAAAATAAACATAATCACCTTCGTGTAACTCCTTGAACAGTGGTGATTTGAAATCATATAATGAGTTCCAACCCATGACTGGGACTTTATACTCATGGCGTGACGGCCTGAATTTGACAACGTTCACATCGAATATTCCGAGACAGTCCGTATCACCTTCTTCCGAATGTTTGCATAGTAGTTGTTGGCCTATGCATATACCGAGTACTGGCTGACGGAGACTTTTTATCACCTTGTCAAGTTTATGTCCGCGCAAGTATTCCATTGCGCTTGCAGCTTCGCCTTGACCTGGGAATATGACTTTGTCTGCAGACTTTATCCGTGCTTCCTCGTCGGTAACGACAGGTTCTACACCAAGCCTGCGCAAAGCGTTGACAACGCTGTACACGTTGCCTGCGTTGTATTTTATTACAGCTACTTCCATTCGTTTTGTATATGCGGCTCTTGTTTTGTAGGCCAAAGGCCGTAGCTCTTATCCGGCACCTATTGTCAACTGAATATTATGGTCTTGTTGTTGTAAGTCAGAATCTTGCGCTCTATATGCTTAGTGACCGCACGGCTCAACACTATTTTTTCCAGGTCGCGCCCTTTCAAGACAAGGCTTTCGGGCGTGTCCTTGTGTGTGATGCGTACGACATCCTGCTCGATTATCGGGCCGGCATCAAGTTCCATCGTTACGTAATGGCTTGTTGCGCCTATGATTTTGACACCTCTTTCCCAAGCCTGGTGATAGGGTTTTGCCCCGATGAAGGCAGGAAGGAACGAGTGGTGGATATTTATGATATGATGGGGGTATTCGTTTATCAGTTTCTCGCTGATAATCTGCATATACCGCGCCAGTACCATGAATGTTATTTTTTCTTTTTTAAGCAATTCCATTTCAGCCTGTTCCACTTCGGCCTTGTTTGAATGGTCTTTGTTTATCGACCAAACATAATATGGAATGCCAAACTGTTCGGCCACATATCTCAAATCTTCATGGTTGCTTATTATGCACGGTATCTCTACATTCCATTCGCTTGCGTTGTAACGGGCTAACAGGTCGTAGAGGCAGTGGCTCATTTTGCTTACGAATATGGCCATGCGTGGCTTGACGTCGCTGAAATACAGGCTGAACGTCATGTCGTACCGTTGGGCGTATAATGTCTGTATGTAGTCTTTCAGCTTGTCCCTTGGAATAATGAAGCCGTCAAGTTCCCACTCCAGCCTCATGAAGAACATCCCATCCTGGCGGTCTACGTACTGGTCGAGGTATACTATGTTCCCGTTGTTGTCTGTTATGAACTTTGTTATCTCTGTTATAATGCCTTGTTTGTCAGGACAGTGGAGCAGCAATATTGCGGTCGGTCTCATTTAATCCAATGATAGTTACTTTCTTAATATTTTCCATTTGCAAAAATACTAAATAAGTTCGGATTAGCAACAATCTTTTATTGATATTTTTGATTGTGGTTACAAAATGAAACAAAAGCGGTGTTGTTTCTTGTCTATATAACATGAAATGAAGCGCAATCCAAGACAAAAGGTTGGGCATGCGGTTTTGTGCCAATATGTTTGTAAAATAAAAAAGCCGCGGACAAATATTTTGCCTGCGGCTTTTTGTAGTGGATAGGGGAATCGAACCCCTATGCCAAGATTGAGAATCTTGTATCCTAACCGTTAGATGAATCCACCGTATAGTCGTTATGTTAAATCCACAAACTTATGCGGAAGCTGGGGGATTCGAACCCCCGGTACGATAAACTCGCACGGCAGTTTAGCAAACTGCTGGTTTCAGCCACTCACCCAAACTTCCTTTCCGGTTTATTGTACCGAAGCATTCTCGCTCAAATGCGGTGCAAAGGTACGCATTTTTTTTGTTCCTGCAAATTTTTCGGCGATATTTTTATTAAATTTTGTCCTTTTGTTTCCTTTTTGTTTTTATGGGATGTTTCTTTGAGCGTTAATTGCTTCATTGTCCTTTCGTTTGTACGTTGTTTTTCAAATGCGTTTCCAAGCGAATGCCGGGGTGGCTTTTTTGTTCCATGAAACATGAAACGGTTTAAAAGAAAAAGAGGTTGTCTCACGACAACCAATCTTTTTATTAACCTTAATAATCTAATACCATGAAAAACACAGTGCAAAGGTATTGATTATTTTCTATATTGCAAAATTTTATACTGTAAATGTTTTATTATTAATACTTTTTAAAGTTGTAGCCCGTCCATTTATAAGATTTTTGCTTTATTATGGCTCTTAACTCTTCTTTTTCGGCTTTGGAGGCGAATGGAATGCTTGGCTCGTAGGTTATGATGTTGTCCTTAGGGCTGATGTCCGCGTATATTATCACGGGCTCAAGATATTCGCATAATTCTTCAAATTTGTTTGCCTGCATAGTGTCGGGCCGTTGTGTGAATTCTGTGATTACGATATCGGCATCGTTGAATTCCGGCAATCCGAAGTTCTGTGCTAACGGCTTCCAATCGGTCGAGTAGAATTTTATGGCGCTTTCTTTTATGGGTGTTGCCATTGTCTTTATCAGGCATATTACCTGTGTGGTGTCGTTCAATGGCAGCAGCTTCAGTTGTAGTGTTGCGCTTTTGTTCAGTTTGATTTGTGCGAAATCGTTTCCCACCACATTTATTTCAGTGATTCCGTTCAGCTTGTTCTTTATTTTGACGGTGTCGGCATCGCTGGTGAATTTGCTGATTTCTTCGCGTTGCTCGTCATTTATGTACGGTATGACCGTTTCCGGGATGCCGCACAATATGTCTTTGATGCCTTTCTGCGCCGAAACGGTCAGCGTGCAGAACGTCAATGCCACTGTAATTATATGTATTTTCTTCATGTCCTTACCTGTGTGAATACTGTTGTTACCTGCCTTTACGCAAATCCTTGACCCTGACGGCTTTACCGTCGGAAACCGGTATCGAGCCTTTCTTTACCAATTTTACTTTCGGCGTGAGCAGTATTTCGTCTTTGAGTGCGCGCTGGATGGCTTTCGTCATTTCGTGCAGTTCCGGGTACACGTCCGACGGCATTTTGTCCAGTTCTACCTCCACGGTCATCACGTCATTGTCGCCTACGGTGTCGAGCGTTATTAGGTAGTTGCTGCCGATGCCTTCGAATTGCGCCAAAATCTTTTCCACTTGCATCGGGAACACGTTGACGCCCTTTATTATGAACATGTCGTCGGTGCGTCCCTTTATCCTGTCTATCCTCCTGTGCGTCCTTCCGCACGGGCATTCTCCGGGGATTATGCGTGTCAGGTCTCTCGTGCGGTACCTTAGTATGGGCATCATCGTGCGGTCGAGTGTCGTCAGCACCATTTCGCCTGTCTCTCCGTCAGGTACAGGTTCGAGGGTGTCAGGGTCTACGATTTCTACGATGTAGTTGTCTTCCCACAGGTGCATGCCGTTCTGGTATTTGCATTCGAAGGCTACGCCCGGGCCGTTCATTTCCGTCATTCCGAAGCTGTTGTACGCTTTCACGCCGAGCAGTTGCTCTATGCGCCGCCGCTGCTCTTCGGTGTGTGGCTCCGCCCCGATGAACAGGGTGTGCAGCTTTGTGCTGCGTGGGTCTATCCCCTCGTCCTTGAACACGTCGGCCAGCCTTATCGCATAGCTGGGTATGGCATGTAGGCATGTTGTCCCGAAGTCGCGGATGAACATGATTTGACGCTTGCTGTTGCCTGCCGCCGCCGGTATGGTTGTAGCCCCGAGTTTCTCCGCTCCGTATTGGAAACCCAGTCCTCCGGTGAACATTCCGTAGCCCGAACTGTTTTGGAATACGTCCGTATCGCGGCAGCCTACCATGTACATGTTGCGTGCCACCATGTTGGCCCACGAGTCGATGTCGTGTCTTGAGTAGACTACCACTGTGGGGTGTCCGGTCGTTCCGCTTGACGAGTGTATGCGTATGGCGTCTTTCATGTCGCCGCCTACAAGGCCGAACGGGTAGTTTTCCCTCAAGTCTTGCTTTGTGGTAAACGGTATTTTCCGAATGTCGTCTACTGTTTTTATCGTGTCGGGCGTTATGCCGAGCCGTCCCAGCCTGCTGCCGTAAAACGGCGAGCGCAACGCCGTCTCGACCGTGCGTCTCAGCTTTTCGGCCTGTAGCTTGCGCAGTTCCTCCCGTGGCATCGTCTCTATTTCAGGCTGCCAGTATTCTCCGTTCATGCCGTTTTTGCTTTTTGTTTGTTGCTTTTTCAGCTTGCAATATTACACTTTTATTTCGACATTGCCAAATTAATGACCGAATAACGTTGGTTAGACGGCTCTTCATGCCGGTGTGGATTGCCGTTGGCTTGTCCTTTTGTATCCGCGTCTTTGCAATTCACGGTCTTTTACAATGTAAAAGGCGGCCTTTCACACGATGAAAGGCCGCCTTTTGCATTGCAATATGTGGCTTTTTGCAAGATGGGCTGAAATGTTTACATGTTCAGGCGGAAGTCTACGCCTACTTGTATGGGGTTGCCGCGTTGCGCGAACCATCTGTCGTTGCCGCTGGCGGCGCTGCTGAATGCGAATGTCGCATAATGTGTGTTGGTGGCGTTGCGGCACCATAGGCGTACTGTCGAGCTTGTGTATTGCAGGCCGAGGTGTAAGTTCAGTATGGCGTATAGCGGTTGTTTGGCGGTGTTGGCGGCATCCCAGTATGTAGAGCCTTGTGCCGTCATGTCAGCCCCGAGCAGCAAGGCATATCTGTGGGCGGTGCCTAATGGCAGGCGCAAGTCGCACCGTGCCGATAGCGTGTGGTGCGGAACGAATGGAATGGATTTCCCCTTGTAGTCTATGCGTGAGCCGTCTTCGGCGGTCTCGGTGTATTCGGTGAATTCGGCGTCGGTCAGCGCATAGGTTATACCCCATTGCAGGCGGTTGTCCGCAAGGCTGCCGCGCAACGCCGACTCAAAGCCTATGCTGCGGCTGCGCCCTGCGTTTACCATCATCCGTCCGAAACCGTAAGTCCCGGCCATAACCGACAGCTGCTGGTTGCGCACCTGCATGTAGTATGCGGCAAGGTCGGCCTGCATCGCTCCGTCAAAAAGGTTCAGGTGTGCTCCCAGTTCGTAGTTCCAGCTCTCTTCCGGCTTGTATGATATTGTTTTGTTTATTTTTTCTATGTCTTCCGGCGTGTGGGGTATGTCGTAGTCGCCGCTCATTGCGTGCGACGAGTTTGCCGTAAGTTCTGATTGTAGGACGTCTGAAAACATCTGGATGTTGAAACCTCCGGCGCGGTAGCCTTTGCTTGCTGTGGCGTATATGTTGCTGCCGTTGTCTGAAACCGTGGCGGTCAGGCCGACCTTGGGCAGCAGTTGGCTGTATGAGTTGTGGCATTTGTTGTCGAGATGTGACGACAATGTGTTTTCTGCCGATGCCCCCATGACGTTTGCCGATACGGTCATTGAGGCGTGTGTGTCATATCTTACGGCTACGCGGCTGTAATCATAGCGCAGTCCGATGGTGGCGGTAAGACGTGGCAGTATGCGTATGTTCGATTCGTGGAATACGCCGATGTTCAGCTGTGGGGTATGGAACAGGCCGGGCACTTCCATGCTGACCCCGGCCGATACGCCGCCGGCTTTCTCAATTGCAGCGGCGGCCATTTGCTCGGCGGCTTGTTGCGGCATTCCTGCTGCAACCATTTGCTCTGTCATTGCCGTATGTATGGATGTGTACATCGCAGACTGTATGCCCGATGCGATGTTGTCAGTGAAGCCGGTGTCGAAGAATACCGGCGCTTCAGTGCGCAGCCATTGGTAAGACGCGTAAAGGCCGCTTGTGTGTTGCCAGGCCGCGTCTGTGCTGCTTTTCAGCGACAGTTCCTGTGTCAGTGCGTTGAGCGTCTGGCGCTGTGACAGGTGCATCAGGTCGAGCGGCAGGTAGTCCTGGTCCATGTTCATGTTGTCGCGCAGGAACTGGTAGCTTGTCTGTGAGTTCAGTTGCAGGCCGTCCATGCGGTATGTCAGTCCGATGCCGGTGTTGAGCATGTTGCGCCGGTATTTGTTAGGGCGGTTGCCTTGCGGGCTTGATATGTGCCTTGTCTTTGTGTCGAGAATGCCGTATGCGAAGGCGTTTTGCGATGTATATTGGTAATCGGCGACAATGTTCGCCGTGAATTTCTCCGTCGGTTGGAAAACGAGGCGTGTCTTTGCACCGGCTTCGTCATAGTTGTCAGCTCTGTTGCCGGTAGTGGCGTTCTTGAAAAAACCGTTCTGTCCGTTGTAGAATGCGGCGACAGAGAATGCCAGCTTGTCGCTCGGACGGTGGTAGTGCGCCAGTTCCACGTTCCTGTAGAAGCGGCTGCCTATGGAGACGGCGAAGTCGGTGCCGTGGTATTTCATCGGGTCTTTAGAGTACAGGCGCACGATTCCGCCTTCCGAGTTCATGCCGTACAGCGTGCCTTGTGGGCCGCGAAGCACGTCTACACGGTCTATCTGATATGTGTGGAAGTTGTACGAGCATTTGTTGACCAATGGTATTCCGTCGCTGTAAATGCCGATGGCCGGGTTGTCAACTCTTGACCCTATGCCGCGGACGTAGGCCGACGAGGTAAGCCGTGAGCCGTAGGCTGGCATCGAGAACGACGGCACATACGAGCTTAGCGACGACAGGCTGCTAATGCCGAGACGGTTCAAGTCACGGCCTGTCAATACGGTGGAACTTAGCGGTTGTTGTCTTAAGCGTGCCACTTCTTTGGGTTGTGACACTACGATTACCTCGTCGAGGTCGTAAACGCGTGACGTGTCGGTGGCCGCCATGTCGTTGTTGGAGGGTCGGACACTTGCTTTGCCGTATTCATGTGGAGTATGTGCGATGGCCGCGCACACGGTCAAGGCCATAATGATGCTTGTTGTCATTATCCTGAAATGCACTGTTCTTGTTTTTGCCTGCAAAGGTAGCGACAATCTGCGAGCGGTGCAATCATCATTTATGTGTATTTTTATACAGCCTGCCGAACCGCTTGACGTATATCCAAACGGCATATACGGCGTAAGCGGCAAACAGCGGATAACCTATATAATATAAGGTGGCAACGGTAAATACGATATAGTTTACTGCACAAACCGCAGCCAGTCCGCATAGGTAGAGCAGTGCGTCGGCTGGAGGCAGTATGCTGCGTACCACGTCGACGGCGGCAAGGGCGATGATAACCATTGCCCATACACATACAAGGAACACACCCAATGCCGGTGGCACGATTAGCGGATTGAGCGTGGGGTGGTAGTAGAAATGTTCCCAAATGTCGTCGGCGAACAGCCGCAGGCTGGCGTAAACCACAGCTCCGGCGGCTACGGTCAGGGCAAGCAGGGTGGGGTAGAAGGTCGGGATGTCGTTCAGATGCACGATATGGGCTTTCCTTCGCGTTGCGGTGCGCAGCAGGTAAGCGGCTGCGATGATGCAGATGACGGTCAGGAATATAATCAGATGCACGTCGGAGAACGTCTTTATGAACTGCGATATGGGGTCGTCGGGGACAACGGATGGCAGCATCGTCCTTTCGTGAAGCCAACCGATGGTCTGTTGGTCGCGTGCTATCTGCACCCAAACGCTGTCGATACTGTCGTTGGGAAGTATGCGGATTTCCGCTACTGCTACGTGGTCGCCGCCGTACACGGCAAGTGTGTCGGTGTGCATCCGTGTCAGTACTTCTTCTGGCTGCTGCCTTACCAGCACCAAAGAGTCGGCCTTTACAACAAAGTTGAAGTTTGTACCATAGTGCCGGTAGTTGTTGGCGGTGTCTTTAACGGCGGTGTCGGCGGCCATGTATTGTGCCCATGCGCTGTTGCGTTGGTATCCATGGCAGCTTGACAACACCGTAACGGCTATGACGGCTATTATGGCTGCGGCGGTAAGGTATTTGTGTGTCTTATGCTTTTCTGTCATCTCTGTCGGCGTAAATGTTCATTTGGCATTGCTTGCAGTCAAACTCAACGGTGAACGTCCGGCCGTCGTCCATGCGCAGCCTTAGTGGTTCGCGCCACCGTGGAGGTGTGCCGCCGTGGCGCGTGCAGTGTCCCAAGGCGCGGCGCAGACAGTGCCGGCATTGCATGATTTGCGGCTTTTCAGGCTGTTTCAGTTCGAATGCAGGCGTGTCGACGGGTGTCCCTTCGGCTTTATAGAACTGCCTGGCAACGCTGTTTGCCACGTTGTAGTTATACTGTGTGCTGGCCGGATAACTGTTGCGTGCCGTCTTTTCCAATCCGGCGATGTCGTTTTCAGGTATGTATCTGCGGTTCTTCCGGCTCAATGCCTGTTGCAGTTTGTCAACGGCCTGGCGGCGGATGTCGGCAAGTACGCTTGACGGAATGAAGCTGCGCGGCTCTTCGGGTACGGTTGAGAACGCTGTACATTTGAACGGAGTGTTGCCCAACCGCTCCATCTGTCGCCGCATATTGTCCTTTTGCGGCTTTTCGGCAGGTTGCATTTCCATAGCCGTCCCGACTTCCACTTGTGTTCCGTCTTCAGCTGTGAAAACAGTCTTGATGCCATTGGCACACTCCTCCATGCGTATGCTTACCATGATTTTGCGCTCGGCCGACGGCTTGGCAAGCAGCGAGTCGAATGCTTTGTCATGACTTCTGTACAACACCTGCCCCTTGCGCAGTCCGCGCGGCATGGCCAACGGGTAGATTTTGTTGCCATCGGCGCGGTTTACTCGGAAGCCGCACAGCTCTTTGTCGTTGAAATAGCACAGGCCGTCGCCATTGGCGAACGATGCCGTCCCGGCTACGGTTATGTGCCCTGCGCATACATCTTTGACGCAGCCTACCTGCTGTCCGATGGCTTTGGGCGTGTCGGGCGACCATATTTTGCCGCCCGAGTCGTGCATGAAGTAGTCCGTGTAGCCGCGGTTGAACGTGCGGTTGATGTCGGGTGTGAACGTGTAGCGGCATCGTCCGAGCGACGCGCGGCGGTATTTGTCGGGATGACGGGCCACGAGCCTGTTTAGCTCTTCGCTGTATGCCGCCGTTATGTTCTTGACGTAAGTTGCGTCCTTGAGCCTGCCTTCGATTTTGAACGACGACACACCTGCGTCAGCCAGCTGTTCAAGCCATCCGATGCGGCTCATGTCGCGGAGCGAAAGCAGGTGCCTGCCTTTCTCTATTATGTTGCCGCTGGCGTCAACGAGGTCGAACTTCAGGCGGCAGAACTGTGCGCACTCGCCACGGTTGGCACTGCGTTTGAAACAATATTGGGAGGCGTAGCACAGGCCGGAATACGATACGCACAGCGCACCGTGTACGAAGCATTCAAGCTGTACGGACGGCACTGCCTGGTGTATGCGCCGTATTTCGTCGAGTGTAAGTTCGCGTGCAAGTACGATGCGGCTGAAGCCGTGGGCGGCGAGCCATGCCGCCTTTTCCGGCGTGCGGTTGTCGGTCTGAGTGCTGGCGTGCAGTTCCATGCCGTCGTGCGGCATGTCGAGCAACGCCATGTCCTGCACGAGTATGGCGTCGGCGCCGGCCTCGGAGAGTTTGCCCGGCAGCCTTTCAGTCTCTGCCAGTTCGTTGTCGTAGACTATGGTGTTGACCGTTACGTAGACGCGTGCGCCGAATAGGTGGGCGTAGCGGCAAAGTTCGGCGATGTCGGCCACGCTGTTTCCTGCGGCGGCGCGCGCTCCTCCGTGTTCCGCTCCTATGTAGACGGCGTCGGCTCCGTGGTCGATGGCCGCAATGCCGCATTCAAGGTTCTTGGCCGGGGATAGCAACTCCAATGGGACTGTCTGCATGGTTCTTTATAAGTGAAGAGTTAAAAGTGAAGAGTGAAAAATCCAAATGCTTTGCAGGTGATGGATTTTTCACTTTTAACTTTTCGTTTTTCGTTTCTTATTTTATTTCCTCAATGTCATACGGTGTTGACTGGTACACATAGTAATTCAGCCAGTTGGTGAAGAACAGGTTGGCGTGCGCGCGCCAGCGTACCAGCGGACCGAGTTCAGGGTTGTCGTCGCGGTAGTAGTTTACGGGGGTGTCCACGTCGTCGCGTTTGCCCATGTCGCGTCGGTATTCCTTGTCCAAGGTGTCGCGCGTGTATTCAAGATGGCCCGTGATGAAGAACTCGCGGCCTTCGCGTGCCATGCAGATGCCCACGCCGCTGACGGGCGACTGCGCTATGATGCGCAGCTCCTTGTGCCGGGCTATGTCGCCTGCGGTCACTTCGGAGTGGCGGCTCTGCGGCATGTAGAAGTAGTCGTCGAAGCCGCGGAAGATGGGCAGCAGCGGCTCTTCGATGTACTGGCGGAACACGCCGAACATCTTTCTGTCGAGCATGTGCTTGTCTATGCCGTAGTGGAAGTACAGCCCGGCCTGCGCCGCCCAGCAGATGTAAAGCGTGCTGTACACATGGGTGCGCGCCCATGAGAATATCTCCGTCAGCTCAGGCCAGTAGGTTACGTCTTCGAAGCGCAGGTGCTCTACGGGTGCGCCGGTTACAATCATGCCGTCGAACTTCATATTGCGCAGCTCGTCGAAGCTCTTGTAGAACGCCATCATGTGCTCTATCGGGGTGTTCTTTGGCGTGTGGCTCTTCAGCTTCATGAATGTCACGTCGATTTGCAGCGGCGTGTTCGACAGCACGCGGACGAGGTCGGTCTCTGTCGTAATCTTCAGTGGCATGAGGTTGAGAATGGCTATGCGCAGCGGACGGATGTCTTGTGCGTGCGCCCTTGACGAGTCCATCACGAATATGTTTTCCCTCTTCAGGGCCTCTATGGCCGGCAGTTTGTCTGGTATCCTTAACGGCATAAGTAATTCCTCCGTTGTAAGTTGTTTCGTGCAAAAGTACTAAATTTTCCGCAAGGGCGTTGCCTTGTGTGCGTAAAAAAGCGGCTTGGAGGATGCGGTCAGCAGTATTTTCACTAATTTTGCACATGCAAACGGGTTCTTCGTTTTTCACTTTTAATTTTTCATTTAGCTTATGTCAAGCGGTTTTACATTCAAGCGTTTCACGGTGAACCATGCCAAGTGCGCCATGAAAGTGGGCACTGACGGCGTGCTCTTAGGGGCGTGGGCTCGTGGTGGACGGCGCATATTGGACGTAGGTACGGGCTCGGGACTTGTTGCGCTGATGATGGCGCAGAGGTTCGAGGCGGCCGAGGTGACGGCCATCGACATAGAGTCGGGGGCTTGCCTTCAGGCTCGCGAGAACGTGGCGGCGTCGCCTTTTGCTGGCAGGATAAGCGTTGTTGAGATGGCGTTGCAGGATTTCCGGAAAGGGGAGTATGACGCAATAGTGTGCAATCCGCCGTTTTACGCCGGGACGCTCGCGAGCAAAACGGCGGCGAGGACTATGGCGCGGAGCGCGGAGACGCTGCCTTTTGCCGACCTGTTCCGCCATGCGGCGCGGCTGTTGGCCGACGATGGCGTGTTCTCTGTCGTTATTCCGGCTGCTTTCAGACGTGAGTTTGACGCCGAGGCGGCCTTCGCAGGGCTGCACCCTTTGCGTGCATGCAATGTGAAGACCGTGCCACACAAGGCGGCGAGCCGATGCCTGCTGGCTTACGGCAAGCGTCCTGCCGACGCGGTGGAGGAGGCGGAAGAGTGCCTGAACAACGCCGACATGACGCGTTCCGAGTGGTATTCAAGGCTTACAGGAGAGTTTTATTTGTAATGTGAGTTCGGTAAGAATAGGCTTACTAACAGAGTAAAATATGTTTGTTTTTTATGTATTTCAAACGGTCAGCAGGTAACTGTCATTCCGCGCTCCGACGCGGAATCCATTGTAAGCGACCAGATGTTTCTATGTTTGAGTACTGGATTCCGCGTCGGAGCGCGGAATGACAGTTACCTGCTGACAGCCTGAAGTGTGATTATAAACACATTTTCCTTATATCGGATTTATATAATTGACAATGCCGTTTGTCGGCAATCATGATGTAAGCATTGACAAAATGTCAAATCGGAAATGTCCGAGTTTCTTGTCAAAATAGAGCGGCAATGCAGCTGTAGGCCGTCGTTTGTATGTCCGAATGCGGTCTTTTATGCTGCAATACATGGCTGATTGCATTGCAAAACATGGTCAATCGCAATGCCGAAAGCCGTCTTTGGCATCGGTAGAAGCCGTCAAAACCACCCGTTTTGACGGCTTTTTCATGTTGTTTAGCCCGTATTTTGTGCTTTTACCGTCCGTCTTTGTTGCACACTTTGGCGGCTTTAAGCCGCAATGTTTTGGTTTTCAGGCGTTTGCATTTGCACACGAAAGACGCGCGTATTTCCGTCCTTTGTCCGGTTGTTTCAGAGCAACGCCGTTGTAGAACGTCAACCGAAATCAATGTGTAAGCAAATGGCGGCATAATGCTTGCATGTTGCTTTGACACGCAATAGCTGGTAAATTAGTAAAAATCAGGTTAAAATAGGTCGGCGTATTGAATAATTTAGTAATTTTGTTTGTTAATTTTGAAAGTGTGAAATGTGCCAGTCCGTGCGATGTGATTGTGCTTTTCAAGGTGTATGTTACAGGTCGGACGGGCGTAAATTTGTGATATTTGAATTATGAATATGAGGATGAAATCAAAGATATTTGCCTGCTTTGGCAGCATCGTAAAAGGTGGACTGCTGACGGTGGCAGTGCTGTTTGCTCCAACATTGTGTGCTTCGGTGTCGGCCAATGACGGCACGTATTATACTGAAGGAAACCAGTTGCTGCCTTTGGTGGAGACCGATATCCGTGTGCAGCGCGAGGTCTTGACCCTTAGTTGGGGCGATGACGGCATGGCTGATGTTGACGTGTATTACGAGTTCTTCAATCCGGGCAAGGGCAAAACCGTACTGATGGGCTTTGAGGCTGACGCACCCGATTATATGTCTTCGCTCGACAGGAGCGGCGCGCACCCCGACATAATGGGGTTTACGGTAGAGATGAACGGCGAGGCTCTGCCTGTATCAACGTCGGTCGTGAACGTTGATACGCTTTATGTGAACGACGGAAAGGTGCTTGCGCTCGACCTTTCACGTTATGATGTTGACGAGGCGCATACGGGTTCGTGGCTGTACACGCGTGAAGGCGACGGCGTACACATAGCGTTTGTGTACCATTTCGACGCGGCGTTCAAGCCGGGAGTGAACATCGTGCGCCACCATTACCGCTACCGCATGGATGAGTCTGTGGTGTTCAAGTACAAGTTTGATTACAAGCTGACACCTGCCCTGCGATGGGGCAACAGGCAGATTGACGACTTTACGCTGCGCATCGAGGCGGACAGCGTGCCGCTGCACTTCATGGTGGAGGACAGTTTGTTTAGCAGAAAGGTTGACCCCGTGATTGAAGGTACGGGCAAATGGCGCAGGCGTATAATACAAAACAACGGATGGCCGGAGAAAATGCCGATGGCGGTGTATGAGGTTTTTCTGCGTAATGCGTCGATTGAATATAAGGTGAAAGATTACCGCCCGGCCTCTGAATTGAGAGTGTTTTCAGCCGTATGCACCGAGACCGGCGATATGAATGTGCCGTCCGACTATTACGCTTTCCGCTATAACCTTATGAGGCCGGACACGCTTGATGACGACTTGTACCACAAGGTGCGCAACCTGCCGTTCGCCCTGCGTGGTTATGTGTTCAAAGATGCTGCGCTGGACGGTTACTTCCGTAGCCGATGGTGGTATATGCCCGACCCGGATTATGCCGCCACCCTTGAAAGTCTTACAGGTAGGGAGCGGAGATGGCTGATAGGGTTTGACGAAAAATTTAAGGAAGTTGGAAGTTCCAAGTTGTTTCCGGCGGTTGAGTAAGTGCTGATGTTATAGCCGTAGTCTCTTCAACCGCCTTTCCGCTTCTTTTGCGTCAGGGTATAGTTCGAGAGCCTTGCGGTAGTTGGCGGCGGCTGCCTCGGGCATGTGCTCGCGTTCGCATTCTTTACCCATAAGGGTGTATTCGGCGGCGAGACGCTTTAGCAGGTCGTCGCGACGCGACATTTCTTTTTGTAGAAGTTCGTTTTCTTGCCGCAGGGTGTTGATTATGCCGAGCTTGCGGCGTATTAGCCGTTTGGCGGCAGGCTTCTCTATGTCGTAGCGGTGATGTATGGCGCGGAAGAAGGCGGAAAGGAAGCCGTCGAAGTCGCCGCGGTCGAAGGCTTGGGCGGCATCGTGATACTCCTTGTCGGCGGCAGACTCTTTCAGGGCGTTGCCTATGAGTGCGGTGTCGTTGTAAGTACGGGCGAATTGCTTTATTTCCTGGCGCACGAATATGTCGTCACGGCGTATGGGTACGGCGAGGCTGATGCCTGAAAGCGAGGTGCAGCGCGACAAGGCGACGTATGCCTGGCCACCGGCGAATGCTCCGCCGGTGAAGTCGATGTTGACGTGGCGGAACGTAAGTCCCTGGCTCTTGTGTACGGTGATGGCCCATGCAAGGCGGATGGGGAACTGTATGTAGCTGCCGATTTCCTCTTCCTCGATTTTCTTTTCCTTCTCGTTGAACTTGTATCGCATGTTGCTCCATCGTTCGCGGCGCACGTCGTGCTCGTTGCCGTCCTCGGTGACGATGTAGAGCACGTCATCTTCCTCGTCAATTCCCTCGACAACGCCGAGTGTTCCGTTTACCCAACGCTTGTCAGGGTCGTTTTTGATGAATATGATTTGTGCGCCGGGCTTTACCTCAAGTTCCATAGGGGAGGGCAGACTGCTGTCGGGAAATTCGCCTTTCACTTCACCGTAGAACGTGACGGCTTCGCCTGGCAGCTGGCTTAAGCGTTGCTCGTTGATGTAGTCTACGGTGTCGCGGCGAGTTGAAAGGGTTATGGCGAGGCTGCTGCCTGCTGTGTCAAGCGTTCCGCCTACGCGTGTGTTGAGTGTGTGCAGGTCGGCATCGGTGGCGTCGTTGGTGCGTATGTGGTCGAGTATCGATATGAACGCAGGGTCGTTTTGCCTGTAAACCTTGTGCAGCTCAATGCTGACAAGCCGCATTTCGCGCCATACGCGTGCACCGAAGAAAAACGAGGTAGGGTAGTAGGGGTGGAGCATCCGCCGCTCGTCCTCCTTCACTACGGGTTCAAGCTGGTAGATGTCGCCGACGAGCAGGAGCTGCTTGCCGCCGAATGGCTCGCGCATATTGCGTGAATACACGCGCAGCACCTTGTCTATGAAGTCGATGATGTCGGCACGCACCATGCTTATTTCGTCTATGACGATAAGCTCCACTTCGCGTATTATCTTGCGTTTTTCGGATGTATATTTCAGTGTCGAGCGCAGATTGCGTATAGAATAACGCTCGTCGTCTGGCAAAAGAGGGTGGAACGGCAGTTTGAAAAAGCTGTGCAGGGTGGAGCCGCCTGCATTGATGGCTGCTATTCCCGTGGGCGCCAGTATGACGTGTTTTTTCTTTGTGTTTGCACAAATGTGGCGCAGGAAGGTCGATTTGCCCGTACCTGCTTTTCCCGTAAGGAAAAGCGAGCGACGCGTGTATTGTATTATTTGCAGGGCTTGTTGCAGCTCCGGATTGTCGAGGTCGAGCACTTCTATAATTAAGAGTTAAGAATTAAGAGTTGTGAGATGTGAATTAAGAATTAAGAGTTAAGAAAATATGTTTTATCAAACAAATATGTCGAAGCATATTTTCTTCATTCTTAACTCTTAATTCTTAATTGTTTTATAGGTCTTCAAGCCTGGTTGCTTCTCCGTGCGGCTTGTCTGGTGTCTTAGGAACTCCGCCTTCCGACGGTTTTGCAGGTGACGGCCTGTCTATGTTTACAGAGTTTCCGATTACCATTTTTTCGAGGGCGTTCATTGGATGGCCGGCTTTTTCGGCGGCGATAGAGTCTGCTATGGCGGCACTGTCAATGGCAGCCGTGTCTTTCTTGACTGGATAGTAGCTGTCACACATGTACATGTCGCGCGTAATGTCATCGTCGATTGGCTTATGGAAGCGTCCGTGATACTTGCTGAAGTCAGGGTCGGCCATGAGCGATTGCAGGAAGTAGCCGCAGATGGGCAACGCGGTGCGGCTGCCTTGGCCTAATGCGCCGGTGCGGAAGTGTATGCTGCGGTATTCACCGCCAACCCATGCCCCGACAACGATGTTGGGACTTACACCCATGAACCATGCGTCGGAATGGTTGTTTGACGTTCCTGTCTTTCCTCCGAAGTCAGTGTCGCCTGCGGCGTTGTTGATATATCCCCACAGGCTCTGCGACGTGCCGCCGGGTTCGCGCATACCACCCATTAGCAATTGCTGCATGAAGAATGCGCTTTTATACGGTATTACCTGTTTCTCTTCTGGTTTGCTTGTATATACTTCGTTTCCGTCTTTGTCAACAATCCTTGTCACAAGCACAGGCTCTATGTGCTTGCCGTCGTTGGCGATGGTGCAATATGCGTTGACCATTTCAAGCAGGTTTACGTCAGAAGAGCCGAGAGCCAATGACGGCTGCTCGTCGAGCGGACTTTTTATTCCCATGTCGTGGGCGGTCTTCGCAATGTTTTTTATTCCCATTTCTTGTCCCAATCTGACCGCAACCGAGTTAATGCTACGTGCGAAAGCTCCTTTCAACGGGATTGAATCGCCAGAGAAGTGCCCGTTGGCGTTGGTTGGAGTCCATGTAGTCATTCCATGTTTCTGCTTGTCGTACACCTCCATGCGGATATATTCGTCACGACGCTTGTCGCATGGCGTGAGTCCTTGGTTCATGGCTTCCGTGTAGACGAAGAGTTTGAAGGTAGAGCCAGGCTGGCGCATTGCCGTTACTTTGTCGTATTTCCATGAGTTGAAGTCGATGTCGCCTACCCATGCTTTTACGTGTCCCGTTTGAGGCTCCATAGCTACAAATGAGCAGTGCATGAATTTCACCATGTAACGTATGGAGTCCATGGTGCTCATTTCTTTTTCGATAGTACCGTTCTCGTAGTCGAATAATTTTACCTTGTGTGGTTTGTTGAGGTAATAATCTATAGAGTCAGGCTGGTTGGGATATTTTTGTGAAAGAACCTTGTACACGGGCAACTTCTTTGCGATGTCTTCGATAAAGCCTGGTATCACTTGGTGGTTTTCATCGCGCCATGGGTCTTGGCCAGACCAGTGGCGGTCGAAGTTGCGTTGTACTTGGCGCATCTGTTTCCGCGCCGCGTCTTCCGCATATTTCTGCATACGTGTGTCGATAGTGGTATATATCTTCAGTCCGCTGCTGTAGAGGTCGTAGCCGTTTTCTTTGCACCAGTCCTTCAATTCGTCGGCAACAGCTTCGCGGAAGTATTTTGCTTGTCCGTCATAATTGCTTTCAACGCTATAGCTAAGTTTAATCGGTATCGCGCTGAGCGAGTCATAGGCGGCACGCGTTATGTCGCCATGTGTCATCATGTTGTGCAGCACGACATTGCGCCGTGCAAGGCTATTGTCGGGATGGCTTATAGGGTTGTAATATGTTGTGGCTTTAAGCATGCCGACAAGCACAGCGGCTTGTTCGGCTGTGATTTCAGCAGGCGTGGTGTTGAAATATGTCTTACATGCAGTCTTGATGCCGAAGGCGTTGGAACCGAAATCTACAGTGTTGGCGTACATTGTAAGGATTTCCTGCTTGTCGTACATCATTTCAAGCTTGGTCGCTATAATCCATTCCTTGCTTTTCATGATGAGCATGCGTACTCCGGGGATATGTCCGAGCAAACCTGTCGAATACTGCGTCCTTACGCGGAACATGTTTTTCGCCAGCTGTTGGGTGATTGTCGACGCGCCACGGGCTTCATGGCTAAGAATAACATCTTTCAGCACAGCGAACATTCCGATAGGGTCAACTCCGCGATGCTTGTAGAAACGTTCGTCTTCAGTGTCTATCAAGGCTTTCCAGAAAACAGGGTTGACGTCTTCGTATTTTACAGGTGTCCTGTTTTCGCTGAAATATTTACCAATAAGCACACCGTCGGCACTGTATATTTCGGATGCTTCGCTTGTTGTAGGTTTCTTGATTTGCGCGAAACCGGGCGATTTCCCGAAAAGCCATAGGAAGTTTATATCCACCATACCTAAATATATAATGAAGGCGGCGATGAGTGAGGCGATGATTACAAATGTTTTCTTGTACCATCTGCTTCCTTTGTAAAGGCTTTTGTACCAATGCCAAAAAGCTTTTATCTTACGATAACAAAAGCGTAAGAATTTGCCTATGAACGAGTCCTGCAATTTTGGGAGCATACTATGTCTTAATTCTGTTGTTTGCGGTGCAAATGTAATGAAAAAGCTACATTCTAACGGAATGTAGTTACATAATTTATGATTTCTTCAACATTGTCGGGTGAGAACCATTGTATGTCCTTGTCCCTTTTGAACCATGTGAGCTGTTTCCTGCAATATTTGTGTGTGTCGTATTTAATCCTGAAAACCGCTTCGTCTAATGTGCATTTCCCGTCAAAGTGGTCGAATAGTTCTTTGTAACCGACGGTGTTTAGTGCGTTTAGCCCTTTGTACGGATACATTTGGTGAGCCTCTTCAACCAAGCCAGCCTCCAACATCTTGTCTACTCGTAAATCAATGCGTTTGTACAGCTCGTCCCGTTCACGTATAAGCCCAATCTTTACAATTTTGAACGGGCGTTCCTTTTTTGTGTTTGTCCTGAATGATGTGTAAGTCTTTCCTGTAGACAAGCAGATTTCTACCGCATGAATGATTCGTTTGGGATTGTTCTTGTCGACAATGGCATAGTATTCGGGGTCAAGTTTTTCAAGTTGACGCTGCATTGACACTAAACCGTTGCGGTCATAGTCTTCTTTTACATGCAACCGTACACTTTCACTTACGGTCGGAATATCGTCAATCCCATTACATACGGCATCGATATACATCATACTGCCGCCAGCCATGACGACCGTATCGTTATCAATGAAGAGCTTGTCTAACAGTTCAAGCACATCATTCTCGAACATGGCGGCATTATAGTAATCTCCGATGCTGAGATTGCCAACGAAGAAATGCCTTATTGTTTTCAGCTCGTATTCAGTTGGCGCAGCTGTCCCTATTGGGATTTCCCTGTACATTTGGCGCGAGTCCGCGTTGATTATTACAGTTCCCAATTGTTTGGCTATATTGAGGCACAAGGCTGTTTTGCCAACGCCTGTCGGTCCCACGATGACAATCAATGTCTTCATGAGTTTACCTTATGATGCCCCTCTTCGAATTCTCAACGAAGTCTATGATGTAATTGATTTCTTTACTTTCGGGAATGCACCTGCGGATTTCGTCTATTCCTTCTTTCAGTACGCCTTTGGAATAGAGCAAGCGGTATGCTTCGTGTATGTTGTCGATAAGTTCGTTGTTGAATCCACGCCTGCGTAGCCCAACAAGGTTGATTCCGCAATACTTTGTAGGCTCTTTGCCCGCAATGATAAACGGCGGAATGTCTTGGCTGAAGCGGCATCCTCCTTGTATCATTACATATCCTCCGATATGGCAGAACTGGTGGCAAAGTACTTCAGCGCTTATTATTGCATTGTCGTCAACGGTTACTTCACCTCCGAATTTGGTCGAGTTGCCTATGATGCAACCGCTACCAACCACGCAGTCGTGGGCGATGTGTACATTTTCCATCAAAAGGTTGTTTGAGCCGACTTGTGTCGTACCCTTGGAGGCTGTACCCCTTGATATTGTCACGCATTCGCGTATGCTGTTGTTGTCGCCTACCTCGCACGTTGTGTCTTCCCCTTTGAATTTCAGGTCTTGCGGTTTGGTACTGATGCTCGCGCCAGGCATGATTTCGTTGCCATTGCCGATTCGTGCGCCGTAATTTATTGTCACGCTATTTTGCAATACATTATTGTCGCCGATTACAGTGTTCCTGTCGATATAGCAGAATGGGCCAATAATGTTGTTGTCACCAAGTTTTGCTTCAGGATGAACGTATGCTAGTGGACTTATTTGGTTCATATCTTGTCGTATTAGTAGTTAAGGGGCAGATTTACCAGTCTGCCCCTTATATTAATATAAGGTGTATATTACTTGTTTTTTACTATCTGTGCGGTGAATGTGGCTTCCGATACAACCTTGTCACCTACGAATACATATCCTTTCATTGACGAAACACCGTGTCGTACGGGTGCGAGCAGGTCAACCTTGAACAACAGTGTGTCGCCGGGAACAACCTTTTGACGGAACTTCACGTCGTCAATCTTCATGAAATATGTAGACCAGCGTTCTGGTTCGTCAACGGTGTTGAGTACGAGCAAACCGCCACACTGCGCCATAGCTTCTACTTGGAGTACACCTGGCATAACGGGTTCTTGTGGAAAATGCCCTGTGAAGAATGGTTCGTTGCTTGTCACGTTTTTCACTCCGACGATGCTGCTCGGGCCAAGGGCTATGACTTTGTCAACCAACTGCATCGGATAACGGTGGGGCAACAGTTCACGGATACGGTTGACATCCATTACCGGAGGCTCGTTGCAATTGTATATGGGGGCCTGTATCTCGTGTTTGCGTATTTCCCGGCGCATCAGGCGGGCAAACTTGTTGTTGATGGTGTGACCTGGCTTGGTGGCAATGATGCGTCCCTTAATCGGTTTGCCAATCAAGGCCATGTCGCCTATAATGTCAAGCAGTTTATGACGTGTGCATTCGTTTTCCCATACCAATGGTTTATGCTGTATGTAGCCGAGTTTCGTTGCGTCAAGATGCGGGACATTCAGAAAATCTGCAAGGGCGTCAAGCCTTTCCTGCGTGGTCTGCCTTTCATATATTACAATAGCGTTGTCCATGTCGCCGCCCTTAATCAGGTTGGCGCGCAGCAACGGCTCGATGTCCCTTACGAATACGAATGTGCGCGCAGGGGCGATTTCCGTTGCAAAGTCTTCTATATGGTCGAGTGTCGCGAATTGGCTGTTTATGAACTTCGAGTCGAACGAGCACATCGCTGTGAGGCTGAACTCGTCGTCAGGCAATATTGTAATGCACGAACCTGACTCGGGGTCTTTCACTTCAATCTTGTGGCGGATTATATAGTAATCCTTCGGTGCGTTCTGTTCTTCAATTCCGATTTCCTGTATCTTGTTTATGTATTGTGCGGCAGAACCGTCAAGGATTGGAAACTCCGGTCCGTTTACCTGTATCAGGCAGTTGTCAATCCCGAGGGCGTACAAAGCTGCAAGCGCATGCTCGACAGTGGAAATCCTCACGTCGCCTTTGCCTACAACTGTCCCACGCTGTGTGTCAACCACATTTTCGGCGATTGCGTCGATTATGGGTTGTCCGTCAATATCGATTCGTTGTATCTTATATCCTGTGTTGACGGCTGCCGGATTGAATGTTATGGTGAGGTTCAATCCCGTATGCAAGCCTTTACCACATAAGGCAAAACTGCCTTTCAGTGTATTCTGTTTAGACATTTCCATTATTTTAGGTCTTTTTTTAATTCTTCCACTTGTTTCTGTAATTCGCCTAACTGCTTGTAAATTTCAGGCAGTTTGCGCGTCAGCGCGATAGACTTGAAATATGCTTTCGGCTCCATAGGCGGTGTGCCGATAAGAGTAGTGTCGCCCTTGATGTTGCCGGGTACGCCCGACTGCGCCCCGAGGAAGGTCTTGTCGCCGATGCTGATGTGCCCGGAGATGCCTACCTGGCCGCCGAACATGCACCATTTGCCTATTTTCGTGCTTCCTGCAACTCCTACTTGTGCCGACATCACAGTGTTCTCGTCTACTTCAACGTTGTGTGCTATCTGTACAAGGTTGTCCAGCTTCACGCCTTTACGTATTACGGTGGCCCCCATTGTCGAGCGGTCAACACACGTGTTCGCGCCAATCTCTACGTTGTCCTCAATGACTACTATGCCTATTTGGGGTATTTTGTCGTAGCCTTCGGTGTTCGGTGCGAACCCGAAACCGTCCGCTCCAATCACAGAGCCGGCATGTATCGTTACATTGTTGCCAAGCTTGCATTCCTTGTAGATTGTAACGTTTGGGTAAATAAGACAACCATCGCCGATTTTCGCTCCGTCTTCAATCACGGCGTGCGGATAAATCTGCGAATTGTCGCCTATTTCAACGTTTTCGCCGATGTAGGCGAAAGCGCCTATGTAACAGTCCTTTCCTATTTTTGCGCTTTCAGATATGAAAGCCATCGGGCTTATGCCAGTTTTCTTGGGCAGGTACGACTGGTAAAGTTGTAGCAGCTTGGCTACGCAGTCGTATGCGTTTTTCACCCTGATAAGCGTTGCGCTTACAGGTTGTGTAAGCTCCAAGTCGTCGTTGACAAGTACTACGCTTGATTTGGTTTCGTAAATATAGTGTGTGTATTTGGGGTTCGACAGGAATGATATTGCCCCGGGTTTCCCTTCTTCTATTTTGGCGAAAGTGTTGATTTTGGCGTTCTCGTCGCCCTCAATCCTTCCGTTTATGAAACTTGCTATTTGTTTTGCCGTAAATTCCATTACAATGTAATTACATTAATATTTGCGCAATTTTTGCAAAGGTAAATATTTTTATTCAAAAACGTTGATAACACAAGTAATATTTGCGAATTTTTTTGGAAAGCAGGGCTATGTTCATAACTTCCGACGCTTCGGAAATGTCTTTCAGCGTGTTGTCTTTGAATAATATTGTTATATGGTCGTCGTCCACGTCGTACATGTCTTTCTGTATCGTGCCGACGCTCGTCAGGTAGTGTGCGTCGTCTTTGCTGATGCCGAATTTTCCTGCAAGCGCGGCCTTTATGTCTTCGATTTTGTCTTCGTCTGCCGGGATTCCGGATATTTCCACTTTGAATAGGTTTCGGTTGAGCAGGTCGGCAGCGAGCAGCGACAGTACCTTGTCGTCGTTGTCCGTCCATACCTTCAGTGCGCTCCAGATGTCGTTGTCGTCAAGCAGCGCGTAGTTGTGCTGCGCCTCTTCGTCCGTCTTGAACTTGTCTGCGTCGATGTCGTTGTACAGAAAATATTTCAGGCATGGTGTGGCGAATATGTCCTTGCCCTGACGGGCCAGATGTTTGGCGCGCAACAGTGTGTTGACGAGCACTTTCTCGCTTGATACTGTCGTCTTGTGCAGGTACACCTGCCAGTACATCAGGCGTCGTGCCATCAGGTAGTTCTCTATGGAATAAAGCCCTTTCGAGTTTACCACGAGGTTGTCGTCGGCCACGTCGAGCATCTTCAGTATGCGCGCGCTCCCGATGTTGCCTTCGGCCACCCCGGTGAAAAAGCTGTCGCGCCGCAGGTAGTCGAGTCTGTCCATGTCGAGCTGGCTGCTGATTAACTGGTGGAGGAACTTCTTTGGGTATTCGTTCTTGAATATTTTTAGTGCGAGGTTCAGTTCTCCTTTCATCTCCCTGTTGATTTGCTCCATCATCAGCAGCGATATTTCCTCATGGCTGATGCCGTTGATGAGGGTGTGTTCAAGCACGTGCGAGAATGGGCCGTGCCCTATGTCGTGCATCAGGATTGCGGCCTCTACGGCCTCGGCCTCGCTGTCGAATATGAATATCCCTTTCTGTGTGAGCGACGTGATGGCCTCGCTCATCAGGTGGAACGCCCCTATGGAGTGCTGGAAGCGTGTGTGCTGTGCCGATGGGTACACCATCGATGTTAGTCCGAGCTGCTTAATGCGTGTAAGCCGCTGCATTAGCGGATGCTCCACGATGTCCAGCAGCAGTCCGTGGGGTATCTTTATGAAGCCGGATATGGGGTCGTTTATGATTTTGCTGTCGTTCATCTTGTCGTGCTTCTGTCGTGCCTGCAAAGGTAGCAAAATCTGTGCAATACGCAAAACGTAGCTCAGGATTTAGGGCTGGCACGGTTGGCTGCGCTCCAATTCAAGCAGTAGTTTCTTTGCCTCGATGCCTCCTCCGTAGCCTGTCAGCGTGTTGTCGCTTCCTATAACTCGGTGGCATGGCACGAATATGGATATGGCGTTCGCGCCGTTGGCGTTGGCTACGGCGCGTACAGCCTTGCCCATGCCGAGGCGTGCGGCCAGTTCTCCGTAAGTGATTGTTTCGCCGTAGGGTATCGCCAGCAGCTGCCGCCATACGCTCTTTTGGAAGTCTGTACCGGCTAACAGCAGCGGAATGTCGAACGTCTTGCGCTCTCCGCTGAAATATTGGTCAAGCTGCCGGGCGGCTTCCTGCGTCATATCGGTAGGCCCTTCTTGGTATTCGGCGTGTAGGCAGGCCTTCAGCCGCCTGTCAATCCGCCCGGGATGCTTCTCCACCGTCCAGTTGCACAGGCATAGCTTGTCGCCCAGTGAACCGAGCAGCAGTTCTCCGCAAGGCGACGCGTAGCGTTGTATGTAAATCTTGTTTTTCGTGCAAATCATGGCGTTCAAGCTTGTTTCCGCCTGCCCGGCCTTACGTCGGGCAGCCATATCGCGATTATTCCCAATAGCGGCAGCCATGTGCTTACCTTGAAGATGAACTCTATGCTCGTCAAGTCGGCCAGCCATCCGAAGAAGGCCGAGCCTATGCCGCCGAGGCCGAACATCAAGCCGAAGAACACTCCGGCTATCATTCCCACCTTGTCGGGCTTAAGGTCGGTGGCGTAAACCACTATGGCCGAGAACGCCGAGGCTATGATAAGTCCGGTTAGTACAGACATTATTACGGTGCCGGCCAGGTCGAGGTAGGGCAGCAGCAGGGTGAACGGAGCCGCGCCGAGGATGGAGAACAGTATGACATACTTGCGCCCGTAGCGGTCGCCGAGAAAGCCGCCGAGCAGCGTACCCACGGCGAACGCGGCGAGGTAGGCGAACAGGCAGTACTGCGACTCTTGTACCGACACGCCGAACTTGTCGATGAGGAAGAACGTGAAGTAGCTCGTCATGCAGGCGTTGAAGAAGTATTTGGAGAATATCATCAGCACAAGTATGCCCAGTGCCATGCGCACTGTCTTGGCCGGGAGCGTACACATTGCTGCCGCGCGCTTGCTTTGTGCGGCCTTAAGCCGTTTCAGCATAAGGCTGTACCAGCAGCCTACGCGTGTCAACAAGAAGGCGGCCAGCATGGCTGCCAGTGCGAACCATCCTACGGCGTGTTGGCCGTAAGGCATCACTATGAGCGCGGCCAGCAGCGGCCCGACGGCGCTGCCGCCGTTGCCTCCCACCTGGAAAATCGACTGCGCAAGGCTCTTCCTGCCTCCCGACGCCATCTGCGCCACGCGCGACGCCTCGGGATGGAACACCGACGAGCCGCAGCCTATCAAAGCCACCGACAGCAGGATGGCGGCGAACCCCGGCGCGAAGGCCAACGCCAGCAGCCCCGCGAGCGTGAAGCACATGCCCAGGGCCAGCGAGTAAGGCTGCGGATGGCGGTCGGCGTAGTTGCCCACGAAGGGCTGGAACACCGACGATGTGAGTTGGAACACCAGCGTTATGATGCCGATTTGGGCGAAGGTAAAGCCGAACTTGTCTTTCAGCAATGGGTACAGAGCCGGTATTACCGACTGTATCATGTCGTTCAGCAGGTGGCACGTGCCCATGGTTAAGAGTATCGCGTAGGCCGTACCTTCCGTCATGTGCGGATGTCCTTTCAGCTTGTCGAGTAAGTTGCCTGTCATTGTCGTAGTGCGGTTTCGGCCTTGGTCGGGCCGCGTTCAAGTGTGCAAAGTTAACATCTTTTCCGCAAAGCGGAGCGCGTCGGCCTGCAAATTCGCGCTTTTTGTTGGCGATGAAGGCGGATACGACAAATGGCGGTGCTTGCATCATGCGGATACAAGCATCGCCTTTTGTTATGTGTAATGTTTAAGGCTGCGCACATAGCTGTAAATGTGCGCAGCTTGACATGTCTTTTGGATTACTTGGATTTATGGTATTTCGTTCCAGTAGTCCATGTTGTCTATCCTTTCTACGGTCACTTTACGGTCGCCCCTACGTGCGTTGTCGCCAGACGAAGGCGCAACGATTGACGTCTTCTTGCCTGTGCCTCTCCACTTCATCATGTCTGTCGGGCAGCCGCGTTTTACGAGCTCGTCCACAACGGCCTTGGCGCGCGCTTCGGACAGCCTGCTGTTGTATGCGTAAGAACCACGTGAGTCTGTCTGTCCGGTTATCAGATAGCGGCTTGTGGTGTCTTCCTTAAATACTTCGGCAATCTTGTCCAATGCAGGGGCTGATGCAGCCGTAATTTCGTAGCTGTCGAAGTCGAAGTATATCTGGTCGAAAAGGTCTTTGATTGTCCGCGTGACGACTTTCTCTACCGGCACTTTGACAACTTTCTCCACAACCCTTTCCACGACCTTGTCTACATATTGTATGGTCGGGGCTGGCTTCTTTGACTTTCCGCCGATGCGCCATATCAGCCGCGCCGAACCTTGCAGCGAGTTGGCTACGTTCTTATGCGGCATCAGCAGATAGTCGGCCTGCAAGCCTATGCCGAAACGGTCGTTCAACCAGAAATTGACACCTCCGCCCAATGAGATTGGCATCAGGTGCTTGCGGTCGCGGCCTTTCTTGTTGCAGTAATTGCTCAATACCCATTGCATCTCATCGGGTGCCAGTCCTTCGCTTCCGTCGTATATGATTTGGAAGTCCTTGTACATGTAGTTGATGCCTGCGCGGAGGTAAGGGTCTACATAGCTTGACTTAAAGTATTCTCCCAAGCGCCATTGCAGGCCGAGACCTGCCATTACGAGGAATTTGTGCTTGCCGTTGATTGACTTGTTTGTCATCCCGACGTTGCCTTGGAAGTCAAGGTAGAAGTGTTTGTTCAACTCGCGTGCCGCATATATGCCGCCGCCCCATACCGTGTGGTTCAGGGTCAGGTCGAAAGCGTAACCGTCATCCATTCGGTTGAAGTCGCTGAAACCTACACGGCTGAACTGGAACACAGTTGCTCCGATGCCCACTTCCCAGGCTTTCTTCTCTTTTTTCTCCTCTACGGTCGGCTCTTGCGCATTGGCTGACAGCACGCCGAAGAGAAGAAACAGGCTGACATATGATTTTAGTTTCATGTTCATGAATTTATTTGTTTTTCTTCAATTTTATTTTACCTGAATCTCTATTCCGTCTTTACCAACCCCTTCTGGAGCTGATACATAAGCGCCGTAGACGCGCAGGTAGAGCGTGCCGGAACCTCCGGAGACTTGTCCAAGCGGCAGGTTGTAGAAGTTTGCCATCTGGTTGTTGGTCAAATCCACAGTGGAATAGATATTCACGGCACTGGCCGTAAACGCTCCGCCTATATTTACTTTCGACTGTATTATATTAGTGGAAGTAGTAGAGCTTGAGAAGTTTATCTTGAATATTTCACCGGCTGCGTTAATATCTCCCTGGACAGGCTCGTAAACGTCCAATCCTCCTACTTGCGACGCCTTCTTGTATTCGTTCGCAAGGAAAAGCGTCTTATTAACTTTGCTTACATCCAATTTTCCTTCAAGTTTTACCAAGTCCTGTTCATCGCCATCGCCGTAGAAGTTGCCACGGGTCATCTCGCTGATTGTCGGAGTAAACTGGGCAGGCAGAATCTTGATATATGACTGAAGCATGATATCTTCGCCGTAACATCCCTTAATGCCGATGCGCGCGTAGCGTGACTCATCAGCATTGTACGCTCCCCAATAGTCTTTGTCGGCCTCGACTTTTTTCTTGTCAAGATATTTGTAATCCGTGTATATGAATTTGCGCTTAATCTGCACCCTGCAGTTGTTGTAGTTGTGGCCTGTCCCATCGTCGGCCACTTCAATCTGGGTGCGCGTAGCCACGCTCTCAGGCGCTTTGTCTATCCCGTTTCGATACTCATAGATGTCCACAGTCTTTTGCGTATTGCCCAGTTCCGCAGGGATTCCTTCCCACTCGCCTTTTCCGGTGGTGTCCAGCTTCTTGCGCTGCACCTTGAACCACACATTCACGCAAGGCTTTGCCTGGTCTTCGCCTTCGCCGAATAAGCCTACGGTCGGTTTCTTACTTTCATTGATGACCAAGCGCACTTGCATTTTGGCCGGCACAATGGTGTTGTTTGCGGATTGCTCAAAATCAGACGCTCCGTTGGTTTTGACCTGAACCTCTATGTTCATATAAGCCTTGTCAGCAGGCAGGTCCTTTGCTGGTACCGTGATAAATCCGTCTGCATCCGTTGTGTATTCGCTGTCAGACTCGGGAATTCCTTTCACTTTTGTTCCTGCAGAAACAACCTTTCCGGTCTTGTCATACACTTTGTAAGTAACCGAACCGTCAGCCCAGTTGACATATTCTCCCAAGTCCGGGTCGCCGTAATACTGGATGATGACGTTGGGAGCGCCTGAGATAATCGTCGCGCCGTCCTGTCCGTCTTGACCGTCCTGACCGTCTTTGCCGTCTTCACCGCGCAGGAACTCCCAGAAGTCAGCCACCGTAGTCCTGGTTGTAGGCCACAGCTCGCCATTCTTGTACACACGTCCGGCTTTTACCTCTTGTACCCAAAGCTCGTATGCGCTCTGTCCGTTAGCGCCTGGCTGGCCGTCGTTTCCGTCATTACCGTCTTGACCGTCTTTGCCCTGTGCCGGTACGCCGGTGTCTTCGCCGTTAATATACCAGTTGCCGTTCAAGCCGATGGTTATGTTGGGCATTTCTCCGTCCTGTCCGTCTTGTCCGTCCTTGCCTTGTGCCGGTATGCCTGTGTCAACGTTGCCAATCCACCAGTTGCCGTTCTCGCCGATGTTAGGCGTAACGCCGTCCTCGCCGTCAGCACCGTCCTGACCCTTGGCCGGTACGCCCGTGTCAACGTTGCCAATCCACCAGTTGCCGTTTTCGCCGATGTGAGGAGTCGTGCCGTCCTCGCCGTCTTCACCGTCCTGACCCTTGGCCGGTACGCCCGTGTCAACGCCGCCAATCCACCAGTTGCCGTTCGAACCGATTTCAGGCGTAGCGCCGTTCTGGCCGTCAGCCCCCGTGGCAGGCACGCCCGTGTCAACGCCGCCAATCCACCAGTTGCCATTCTCACCGATAACAGGCGTAGCGCCGTCTTGGCCGTCCTGTCCGTCCTTGCCCTTGGCGGGTATGCCGGTATCTTCGCCGCCAATCCACCAGTTGCCGTTCTCGCCGATATTAGGCGTAACGCCGTTCTCGCCGTCAGCGCCTGACAGATAGTACCAAAAGTCGCTCATGTCAGTCTGGTCTTTCGGCCATTCGTGTCCCGGATTGTGGGGATTTTCCAATCCTCTCTCCACTTCCGCCAGCCACAACTCGTATGCGCTCTGCCCGTCGGCTCCGTTCTTTCCGTCCTCACCCTTCAGGTAAAGGAAGAAGTTGTTGACGTCTGTCCTGTCTTCGGGCCAGTCGATGTTTCCGGCCAGCACTTCTTTTACCCATACTTCATAGGCCGACATTCCGGCAGGCCCTTCTGGGAATAACATGTGCAACTCATTGTCGCACGACAAAAAAGTTACCGAGCAAATTATGGAAAACAGTATTTGCTTCCACATATTGCCTCCTTTTGATTTTGAAATAAACATACTTTTCATTGTTTTGTAAAATTGTCAGTTATAGTTATAAATCAATAAGACGCTTTAGGACACGACAAATCTTTCACGCCATCGTTTGACTGATGGCGTGAATACGGTTATGCCCGGCATTGCGGTTGGCAACGCCGGTTAGCGAATATGAATGATGTTGCTGGTTAAATAATTCGGTACGCTTGCGCGAGAACCTGTGTATTAAAGGGCTACAAAATTCCCCCCCCCTTGATATTCAGACAGTTGCAGGAGAGGATTGCCACATGCAATGAAGCATTGTGGAGGATGTTCTTGGGGTGCATATACGAGAAACCAGCCGACATGTTGTATATGCCGTCGCCCGTTTCAAGAATAGTTGTGCTGGTTACGTCGTTAAAGATAAGACTTCGCATTATTTCCCAAGTAACGCTATTATATTTTAATCCGGTTGCAAAGTTAGTCCTTTATTCGTTAACAATATATATATTGTGGGTTAAAATTTGCTAAAACGCAATACGTTCGCTCAAAACTGGTTGATGTGTTTTCTATTGTTAACGTGAGTTCGATATAAGACACATCGGCAATCATCCAACTTCAAGCTGTCGGTTGGTAACTGTCATTCCGCGCTCCGACGCGGAATGACAGTTACCAACCGACCACTTGGGGCGAAAGAAAAGGCAGGTTCTTCTCTATTAGTAAAATTGTTCCTTATGCCGAACTCACGTATTGTTACTTCGTCATCGTGATGACAGATTGCAAGTGTAAACGGCGGTTCCCATGACGTTTGTCTATTTCGTTTTTGTCTTGAAAAAGTGGCGGAATAGGTTTGTGAAAGTGTTGTTGAGGCCATTCGGTAACGCGTTTTGCCGTAGATTGCAGGATGAAAAGCCGTGTCTTGTTGTGTAAAATGCCGCCTTTTACAGCAGTAAGAGCCGTCATTTCGCGGCTTGAAAGCCGTCCAAATACATTGAAATGGCAGCTTTTTCGGGGAGTAATGATTGCTTTTATGCCGTTTTCTCGCCGTTTTTGTTGCACAGATTGATTGATTTTCGCGTAACGCTTTGGCTTGCAGTTGGTTATGACTGCACGCCGCAGGATGCCATATTTGCGCCTGGGTGTGTGTTTGCCGGTGAATATCGCCGCTACGGAGCGTCAACGTAAATCAGTTTGCAAGCAAACGCGCCGTATGCCTTTCACAATGAAAAACCGCAGGCATTGCTTAACGAAGTCTTGCCTGCGGTTGTAGTCGGGTGGGAGTTTCTTTTATCCTTGTGCTTGCATGTTGTCAAGCTCTGCGGCCATTTCGGCTTGCAGTTCCTTGGCCTTTGCTGCGGCCACTTCGGCGAAGTCTTCGCCGGCGGAAGCGTAGATTATGCCGCGGCTGCTGTTCACCAGGAGTCCGCAGTCGCGCGTCATGCCGTAGCGGCACACTTCCTGGAGGCTGCCGCCCTGTGCGCCCACGCCGGGAACGAGCAGGAAGTGCCCGGGCGCCACCATGCGTATGTCCTTGAACATCTCGCCCTGCGTAGCTCCGACGACGTACATCATGTTGTCGGCTGTGCCCCATGCCTGCGACTTGCGGATGACTTTCTCGAAGAGGTGCTCGCCGTCCTGGTCGGTGGTGAGCTGGAAGTCGTGCGAGCCGGCGTTGCTCGTCAGTGCCAGCACGATGACCCATTTGCCGTCGTATTTGAGGAAGGGCGTAACGCTGTCTTCGCCCATATAGGGGGCTACGGTGAGCGAGTCGACGTCGTACTCTTCGAAGAACGTGCGGGCGTACATGGCCGAGGTGTTGCCGATGTCGCCGCGCTTGGCGTCGGCGATGATGAAGTGGTGGGGGTAGTGCTCCTTCAAGTACTTCACGGTGCGCTCGAACGAGGCCATGCCCCGTGTGCCCATGCACTCGTAGAAGGCGAGGTTTGGCTTGTAAGCCACGCAGTATTCGGCGGTTGCGTCGATTATAGCTTTGTTGAAGTCGAAGATGGGGTCGTCGCTTGTGAGCAGGTGCTGTGGTATTTTCTTGATGTCGGTGTCAAGCCCTACGCAGAGAAAGCTCTTCTTCTTGAAAATCTGTTCGATGAGTTGTTGTCTGGTCATTGCTTTTATTTTTAGGAGTTTTAGGAGTAAAGGAGTAATGTAGTAAAGGAGTTAGGACTGATGTTTTGCTTTCATGTTCTGTTGAAATGAAATTGCAAATGGGTATTGTCTTAACTCCTTTACTACATTACTCCTTTACTCCTGTAAATTTATAATTCCGCTTCTTTCATCCTTTCGGCGTTCTCGGCAACGGTCAGGGCGTCGAGCATGTCCTTGATGCCGCCGCCGAGGAAGCCTTGCAGGTCGTGCGTGGTGTAGCCTATGCGGTGGTCGGTGACGCGGCCTTGCTGGAAGTTGTATGTGCGGATTTTCGCGCTGCGGTCGCCCGTCGACACGAGAGTCTTGCGGCGGCTGGCTATGTCGTCGATGTACTTCTGGTGTTCGCGGTCGTAGATGAAGGTGCGCAGGCGCGACAGTGCGCGCTCCTTGTTCTTGGGCTGGTCGCGCGTCTCGGTACACTCTATGAGTATTTCCTCCACTTCGCCGGTGTTGGGGTTCTTCCACGGGTAGCGCAGGCGCACGCCCGACTCTACCTTGTTGACGTTCTGTCCGCCTGCACCCGAGCTGCGGAACGTGTCCCACTTGATGTCGCCCTCGTTGATGTTCACCTCGAACTTGTCTGCCTCCGGCAGCACGGCCACGGTGGCTGCGCTGGTGTGCATGCGTCCTTGCGTCTCGGTGGCGGGCACGCGCTGCACGCGGTGTACGCCCGACTCGTATTTCAGCGTGCCGTAGACGTTGTCGCCGCTTACGGCGAAGTCTATTTCCTTGTAGCCGCCGACGGCCCCCTCGCTCACGCTTGTGACGGAGAGCGTCCAGCCCATGGAGTCGCAGAACTTCTTGTACATCTGGAACAGGTCGCCGGCGAAGAGCGCGGCCTCGTCGCCTCCGGTGCCTGCGCGTATTTCCATCTGTACGTTCTTTGCGTCCTCCGGGTCTTTGGGCACGAGGGCTATTTTTATTTCCTCTTCGAGCTTGGGTTGCAGTTCCTCGTTGGCCTGCAGCTCCTCGCGAGCCATTTCCTTTAGGTCGGGGTCGCTCTCGTTGGCAAGTATGTCCTTGGCCTCCTTGATTGAGTTAAGGCACGCGATGTATTTTTTCCGCGCCTTCATTATGTCGTTGAGGTCTTTGTATTCACGCGTCAGGCGGACAAACCTTTCCTGGTCTGCGATGACGGAAGGGTCGGTGATTAGTGTCGATATTTCCTCGTATCGGCTTTCAAGTCCCTCGAGTTTTTCCAGTATGCTGTTGTTGTCTGCCATTGCTTAATAATTAAATTCTCCAAATTCAGACTTAATGGTCAGGCTCTTTGCTCCTTCTTCGATGTGCCCGACGACTTGCGCTTCGATGTTGAAGCTCTTGCTTATGGCGATGACGCGCTCTGCGGTTTCAGGGCTTACGTATATTTCCATGCGGTGTCCCATGTTGAAGACTTTGTACATTTCCTGCCAGTCTGTGCCGCTTTGCTCTTTTATCAGTTTGAACAATGGCGGCACGGGGAACATGTTGTCTTTCACGACACAGCAGTTGTCGCCCACGAAGTGCAGCACCTTCGTCTGCGCTCCGCCCGTACAATGCACCATTCCGTGTATTTCGGGGCGCAGCTCGTCGAGCATCTTCTTGATGACGGGGGCGTATGTACGTGTTGGCGAGAGTACGAGCTGGCCTATGTTTACGGGCACTCCGTCGATGGTGTCGGTAAGTTTGTAGCCGCCGCTGTAGACAAGTTCTTCGGGTACGGCATGGTCGTAGCTCTCCGGATATTTTTCTGCAATGTATTTTGAGAATACGTCGTGGCGTGCGCTCGTCAGTCCGTTACTGCCCATTCCGCCGTTGTAGCGGTCTTCATAAGTGGCCTGTCCGAACGAGGCGAGGCCCACAATGACGTCGCCGGGGCGTATGTTGGCGTTGTTGATAACGTCGCTCCGCTTCATTCGGCACGTCACGGTGGAGTCTACGATGATAGTCCTTACGAGGTCGCCCACGTCGGCTGTCTCGCCTCCTGTGGCGTAGATGCCTATTCCCATGTCGCGCATTGCGGCCAGCAGTTCGTCGGTTCCGTTGATTATGGCAGAAATGACTTCGCCCGGTACGAGCATCTTGTTGCGCCCGATGGTGCTCGATACGAGTATGTTGTCAACCGCACCCACGCACAGCAGGTCATCAGTGTTCATTATCAATGCGTCCTGCGCTATGCCTTTCCATACGCTCAGGTCGCCTGTCTCTTTCCAATATGCGTAAGCCAATGACGACTTCGTACCGGCTCCGTCGGCGTGCATGATGTTGCAATATTCCGGGTCTCCGCCGAGAATGTCGGGTATAATCTTGCAGAAGGCTTGTGGGAATATCCCCTTGTCGATGTTCTTTATGGCGTTGTGAACATCCTCCTTGGCGGCCGAAACGCCGCGCATCATGTAACGATTGCTTGAATCCATTGTATTGATATTTAGTGACGTGTAGCATGCTGGCTGGCCGACAAGGACTTCTGCCTTGACGCATTGCCGCTTGCGTGCTTGTCTTCTTGTATCTTGTTACTTGTTTGTAGAATTGTCGTGCCAGAACTCCCAGCTTGCGAATGCCTGCAGAAGGAGCATCTCAAGGCCGTTTTTCACGGTTGCTCCGCGCTCGGCCCCTTTCTTCATGAATAGTGTCTGGTCGGGGTTGTATAGCAGGTCGTAAAGCAGGTTCTTGTTGTCCATGGCCTCGTAAGGCAGTTCCGGGCATTCGTCTATGTGCGGATACATTCCGCATGGGGTGCAGTTTACGATAACGTTGTACTCGTGTATTATGTCGGGAGTGATATTCCCGTATTGTATTGTCCCAGGACGTTCATACCGGCTTACGAACACTGTCTCAAGCCCAAGCGACTTCAAGCCGTAGTCGATGGCTTTTGACGCTCCGCCTGTTCCCAGTACGAGGGCTTTCTTGTGAAAACGCTCAAGCAGCGGCTCTATGCTTCTTGTAAAGCCGATGACGTCGCTGTTATATCCCTTCAGCTTTGTTTCGTTGCCCTTGTGCTCCACGCGTATTACGTTGACAGCGCCAATGGCACGTGCTTCCGGACTTACGGAATCGAGAAACGGGATGACTTTCTCCTTATAAGGTATGGTGACATTCAGCCCTCGCAGCTCGGGGTTGGATGCCAACACTTCGGGCAAGGCGTCGATGGTGGGTATCTCGAAGTTGATATACTGTGCGTCGATGTTCTCGTTCTCAAACTTCTCGTTGAAATAGCTGATAGAGAAAGAATGACCGAGCGGATAACCTATAAGTCCGTATTTGTCCATGATAATTGTTTATTTTATAGCGAAATAGCATGTGCATACGCCGAAAGTCAGACGCTTGAACCTGGCCTCTGAAAATCCGGCTTTCCTGAAAATCCCGACCATTTCCTCGCCCTGTGGAAAAGACTCGATGGTGGATATGAGGTATTTGTATGCTTCGTCGTCTTTTGAAACAAGTTTGCCGTAAAGGGGAAGAAGCGTGTGCGAATATATCCAGAACAATTGTCGCATCGGGAAGTGTACAGGCCGGCTAAGTTCGAGGATGCTTAGCTTGCCTCCCTTTTTTAAGACGCGGCACATTTCTTTGAGGCATGCGTCAAGGTTCTGGAAGTTCCTTATGCCGAACGCCGTCGTTATGGCGTCGAACGTTCCATCGTCGAACGACATCCGTTCGCAGTCTTCTTTCCTGAAAGATATGACGCTGTCGAGCTTTGCCGCCTTGGCTTTTTCCGCTCCGATGCGCATCATGCCTTCGGATATGTCGATGCCTACGACACGCTTAGGGTGCAGCTTGCGCGCGGACATTATGGCGAAGTCGCCGGTGCCGGTCGCAATGTCAAGCATTGTTTCCGGCCTGTATGGCTTCAGCTGATTTATGGCTTTCTTGCGCCAAAGGTTGTCTATGCCGAAGGAAAGGCGGTGGTTGAGCAAGTCGTATGAGTGCGCAATGTTGTCAAACATGGCTTCAACCTGCTTGCTCTTTTCCTGTCCGTTGCCGTATGGCGTTATCTTTTCCTGCCGATAGGTCATGTCTGCAATTGGAAGTTGGGAATGGGAATTGAAAATTATTATTGGCTTATTTCGCAATGCAATAATAAATCTCAATTCTCCATTCCCTATTTTATCTAAATCAGAGTGTCTTCAGATAGTCAGTGACGTTTTTCTCTATACGCGCAGCAATGTCACCTTCTTCCGCCGCCTTGTCAAACTTGTCGCCGGTGATGTGCTCGAACAGTTCGATGTAGCGTTCGCTTACGCTTTCCGCGTATTCGTCGGTTATTTCCGGCATTACCTGCCCGGGCTCGTTCATGAAGTTGTGCTCGATGAGCCATTGGCGGACAAATTCCTTTGAGAGCTGGCGTTGCGGCTCGCCCTTCTCGAACTTCTCCTCGTAGCCGTCGGCATAGAAGTAGCGGCTGCTGTCAGGCGTATGGATTTCGTCGATGAGGTAAACCTTGCCGTCGCGCTTTCCGAATTCGTATTTTGTATCAACGAGGATAAGTCCGTGTTTAGCGGCGATTTCCTGTCCGCGGGCGAAGATTTTGCGCGTGTAGTCTTCCATTACTTCATAGTCTTCCTTGCTGACTATGCCTTGGGCGATGATTTCCTCCTTGGATATGTTCATGTCGTGGCCCTCGTCGGCCTTGGTCGTCGGCGTGATGATAGGTTCGGGGAAGCGCTGGTTTTCGCGCATTCCGTCGGGCAGTTTTACGCCGCAGATTTCGCGGCAGCCCTTTTGGTATTCGCGCCAGGCTGAACCGGTCAGGATTGAACGGATAATCATTTCCACGCGGAAGCCTTCGCATTTCAGTCCGACCGTTACCATTGGGTCTGGTGTGGCGAGTTTCCAGTTGGGGCAGATGTCGGTTGTCTGGTCGAGGAACTTGGCCGCGATTTGGTTAAGCACCTGTCCCTTGAACGGTATGCCTTTTGGCAGGACTACGTCGAAAGCCGAAATCCTGTCGGTCGCAATCATGACGAGGATGTCGTCATTGATGTTGTAAACGTCGCGCACCTTTCCATGGTAAACGCTTTTTTGTCCTTCAAAATGGAAGTCAGTTCTTGTTAATGCCTTCATTGCTGTATTTTATTGTGTTTTTAGTCAGTCTTGCATCGTCGGCTTCCCGGTAGGCTTTTACAATGCGCGTTACGAGCTTGTGCCTTACGATGTCTTTCTCTTCCATGCGTATTACGGATATGCCTTTGATGCCATCGAGTACGTCGACAGCCTCGCGCAGTCCGCTTGCTACGCCGTGGGGCAGGTCTACCTGCGTCAAGTCGCCTGTCACTATCATTTTGGTGTTCCATCCCATTCTCGTCAGGAACATCCTTATTTGCGCCGTTGTGGTGTTTTGCGCCTCGTCAAGTATCACCACGGCGTCGCTCAATGTACGTCCGCGCATGAAAGCCAAAGGGGCGATTTGTATGATGCGCTTCTCTATCATGTCTTGCAGCTTCACCGCCGGGAGCATGTCTTCCAACGCGTCGTACAGTGGTTGCAGGTACGGGTCTATCTTGTCTTTCATGTCGCCCGGGAGGAAGCCCAGCTTTTCCCCGGCCTCGACGGCGGGGCGGCTTAGTATTATTTTCTTGGCCGCCTTTTCCTTCAGTGCTTTCACGGCCAAGGCTATGCCGAGGTATGTTTTTCCTGTACCGGCCGGGCCAATGGCGAATACCAGGTCGTTTTTTTCATAAGCGTCGATAAGCCGTTGCTGGTTCTCGCTCCTGCTTTTTATTGGGCGGCCTGCAATGTTGTATACCACAACGTCCTTTGCGGAGTCTTCTTTTGTCTTTTCCCCCTTTATTATGCTTATGATGTTTTCTTCATTGATAGAATTGTATTTAAGCACATGCAACCTTAGCTTTTCTATGTTTTCCTCGAATTCGGCAGTCTGCTCTTCGTCGCCGAGCACTTTGATTACATCTCCTCTTGCCACGATGCGCAATTTGGGATATAACGCCTTGATTATTTGCAGGTAAGCGTTGCCCGCCCCGTATAGCATTACGGGGTCGATGTCTTCAAGTACGATATGCTTCTCTATCAATTTGCTTGGACTTTTTTATTTTTGTGCAAAATTACGGATTTTTTTCAATATCGCATCGCTTTTGCATATCTTTTTTCTTGTTGTGGCAGGCTTGTTCGGGTTGTGGTGCGGCGGTCTGAATTTCGGGCGTGTTGCGATACATGGCCTTTTGCGTTGTGAAAGGCCATGTATCGCACGGTAAAAGGCCGTCGATTACATTGTGAAATGCGGCATATTGCAGGCAGGGCTTTATCCGGCGGCGTAATAGCTGCCGGATAAAGCCCTGCCTGGCGTTGTTTGGAGGGGGCTTGCATGTCGTCAGTTCTCCTTGAACGCCACAACCTTTGACAGGTCAGGCGATAAGTAGAACGTGTGGCGCAGAGTGTCGTCGCCTACTATGACATGGGCCTTCGTGAATGTGTATGACGGCTGCGGAGGTTCTGCACCGTATCTTATGGGCGACTTGAACGCCTTGTTTGCGGCTGCGGCTTTCCTCATCACGTTGACCATGCTGTCGGATACAAGCGTCGTAGAGTCTATTTTTGTGAAGTCGGCGCTGTATCCTTCAGCTCTCAGGTTTGCGGCGAGAAATGTCTCCACGGTCTCTTCCGCCTTGTGCTGTTTTCCGCAAGCGCAGAAAATCAAGGTCATTGCCATGCAGGCGTAGAATGTCTTTGACATGTACGGTTGAATGTTTTTATTTCTTAACCGGAATGTTTTTCATTATTTCGAGCAGGTGCTCCCATACCATCTGCACCGTGGGGATGAGCAGGCGTTCGTCGGGAGAATGCACTCCGCGCAGCGTCGGACCCATCGACACCATGTCGAGATAAGGGTACTTCTCGGAGAACAGGCCGCATTCAAGTCCTGCATGTATTCCGATGATTTTTGGCTCTCGGCCAAACAGCTTGCGGTAAGTGTCTGCCACGATTTGCGTCAGTTCGCTGTTAGGGTTCATCTTCCATGCCGGGTATCTGTCGCCTTGCACCACTTCTGCTCCTGCCAGTTGGAATGCAGCTTTTACCGTGTTGCCCATGTTTTCGAGGTTGCTGGTGACGTTTGAGCGTTGCGATGCGACAATCTCAACCGCGCTGTCGCAGGTCTTTACACTTGCCACGTTGCTCGATGTCTCTACCATCCATGCCAAAGCTTCGTCCTGGCACATCGAGTATGTGCCGTTGTCAACGGCTTGGAGCGCCATTATGAGGTTCTTTCCCGTGGCTTTCGGCATTACCTGTTCAGTCTCGCAGCTTTCAAGGTTCAGCTGTATGCTGTCTTCAGTTACATGGAACTCTTCCTCCACGTCGTGTGCGAATACGTTGAGCGCGATGCGTACATCCTCCTTAACGTCTGACGGAACGGCGAATACTACTACGCCGTCGCGCGGAATGGCGTTGTGCATGCGCCCCGAGTTGAAGCTGGCGATGCGCACGTCGTGCTTCTCGCTGATGATGTACATGAAGCGCGACAGCAGTTTAATGCCGTTTGCATACTTCTTGTCTATGTCGTCGCCGCTGTGCCCGCCGTGCAGTCCTTTGAGCGAGAGTTTCATGAAGAAGTAGCCTTCGGGCGCGTTTTCTTTGGTGAATTTGAAGGTCGCCTTGGTCGTCATTCCGCCTGCACAGCTGATGAAGAACTGCCCCTCGTCCTCGCTGTCAAGGTTGATGAGCAGGTCGCCAGTCATGAATCCGGCCTTCATGCCGTGCGCACCGGTCAGCCCGGTCTCCTCGTCTCTTGTGAAAACACACTCTATCGGGCCGTGCTCCAAACTGTCGTCTGCCAGTACGGCCATCTGCATTGCGCAGCCGATGCCGTCGTCAGCTCCGAGCGTCGTGCCCTTGGCCTTTAGCCATTCGCCGTCGACGTATGTCTCGATGGGGTCGGTGTTGAAGTCGATGTCGACATCTACCAGCTTGTCGCACACCATGTCCATGTGGCTCTGCAATATCAAGGTCTTCCTGTCTTCATAGCCTTTTGATGCAGGTTTGCGTATGATTACGTTGCCGGTTTCGTCCACTTCGGTCTCAAGGTTCAGCCCTTTGCCAAAGTCCTTGAGAAACTCTATCATCTTTTCTTCATGCTTTGACGGTCGCGGAATATTGTTGATTTTTGCGAACTGCTCAAAGACACATTGTGGTTTCAATGCAATTTTATCCATTATGAGAAATCGTTTGTTTTTAGTTGTTTGGGAAAATTCGTTTTTGCTTTATCTTTATTTATTTAGTATTTCACTCGCTTTTATTTTGCATTTCACTCGATTTGCACTATCTTTACATAATATAGGCTGCATCTCGGAAATGAAAATAAAAGCTCATTTCACTCGCTTTTTATTTTGCATTTCACTCGATTTGCACTATCTTTGCCGCAAAAATACAGAAAAATGATAGAAACTTTTGTCATCTGCGTGTTAATAATTGCTATATCGATGGCATTGCTTGGCATAAAGTTGCTCTTGAAGAAAGACGGAAAGTTCTCGTCGCAGCATGTGGATGACAACCCTGGACTAAGGAAGCGCAACATCCGCTGCGTAATGGAACAAGACAGGGAAGCACGCCGGAAGGGCGTATGTAAATAATGTAACGGAAAGTAAATTCGTAAAATATAAAAAGGAATTCAGTATGAGAAAGATTATTTGTTCGGCTTTGGTCGTGGCAGCTGTGTCTCTGATGGCAACTTCATGTAACAAGCAAGCGCCGAAAGTTGACGAGAAGCCTGCGGCTGCATCGGCTGCAAACGGCGAGATGAAGATTGCCTTTATCGAGGTAGACTCAATCATGTCGCAGTACAAGTTCTGCAAGGAATATTCGGCAATACTTGAAAAGAAGGGGCAGAACATACAGAACACCATCGAGTCTAAGGGCCGCTCTCTCCAGAATGCGGTGGCCAAGTTCCAGCAGGACATCCAGAACAACAAGTACACCCAGCAGCAGGCGGAGGCCGTGAACGCAAGTTTACAGAAGCAGAATGCCGACCTTCAGGCACTTCAGCAGAGGCTCGGTACGGAGTTCCAGGCCGAGACTGACAAGTTCAACAAGGCTCTGCGCGACAGCATCCAGCACTATCTTGCTGTGTATAACAAGGACAAAAAGTATTCGTTGATTTTGAGCAAGGCCGGCGACAACATCCTCTATGCCGACAAGGCATACGACATTACCGATGAGGTGATTTCCGGACTTAACAAGGCTTACAAGCCTGCCAAGACCGAAAAGAAGAAATAAAGGCGACCTTATTTGTTATGATGATGGTGAATGTGTCAAGCGATACATTCACCATTGTTTTTTGATATAAATCCTATGACTTTGCAATATATGGCCTTTCGCACGGCAAAAGGCCACCTTTTAGCTTGCAAAAGACCGCCTTTTGCAAGCCGATTTGCCGTCTTTTGCTATGTTGTACTTTTTGTGCTTACTGGCTTTTGGCTTTGTTTTCGCGATACAGATGCGTTGTTCGTATGTAGGTTAACGTGAGTTCGATATAAGAATTATTATTTATACATATCCGAAACCACCCTTTGTAGGGACATAATTCATTATGTCCGCACGCCGCGAAGAGGCGTA
>OGGJ01000174.1_pt1 | contig 67704 bp, 69 predicted proteins | sample 1571071 | NCBI WGS metagenome assembly OGGJ01 (sample SAMEA2581954, study PRJEB24529) | metagenome | biome: Human gut stool | place: China | collected 2011
AAGGCTTAAAGAGGCTTAGTAAGGCTTAAAGAGACATAGTAAGGCTTAAAGAGGCTTAGTAAGGCTTAAAGAGACATAGTAAGGCTTAAAGAGGCTTAGTAAGGCTTAAAGAGACATAGTAAGGCTTAAAGAGGCATAGTAAGGCTTAAAGAGGCATCGAAAAAAAAGGAAACAAACAGGATAACATATGAAAACACAAGCCCCCAACAGCACCCCGTCTCACCGAACGCAGAAGGCTGCATCGGTGAACGACATGACCGTAGGATCGCCGCTGCGCCAAATCACTAAGTTCGCATTGCCCTTGATACTCGGCTACATCCTACAGCAGATGTACCTCGTCATCGATGCCGTCATCGTAGGCAGATGGATTGGTGTAGAAGCATTGGCAGCCGTGGGCGCATCCACCTCCATTACCTTCCTCGTTATGGGCTTCTGCAACGGAGCCTGCGCAGGCTTCGCCATACCCGTAGCGCAAGCGTTCGGGGCGAAGGACTACCGCAAGATGCGCATCTACGTAGCCAACGCTGTTAGAGTGTCGGCTGTCATAGCCACGGTGATAATGGTGCTTTCGCTGATGTCCTGCCACCGCATCCTGCAGATGGTGAACACCCCGACCGACATCTTCCACGATGCCTATACGTTCCTCATGCTGCAGTTCGCAGCCATACCGCTCACGTTTGGCTTCAACCTCCTCTCCGGTCAGATACGCGCACTCGGCAACTCGCGCCAGCCGTTCTACTTCCTCATCACTTCCGCCCTCGTGAACATCCTGCTTGACGTTGTGCTCATACTCTTCTGTGGCATGGGCGTAGTAGGAGCCGGCATAGCCACATGGCTCTCGCAAGCTGTATCCGTAGCATTGTGTATATGGTATATACGCAAGCACATGCAACTGCTCATTCCGCAAGGCGACGAACGTCGCTACGACAACCGCCGCACAAGCATACTGCTCAACAACGGTGTGCCGATGGGCTTGCAGTTCTCCATCACTGGCATTGGCATCATCATGCTGCAGAGTGCCAACAACGCCCTCGGCACCACCTGCGTAGCAGCCTTCACCGCCTCGCTCCGCATAAAGTATCTCTTCACCTGCGTCTTCGAGAACATCGGCGTAGCAATGGCTACCTACTGCGGACAGAACCTCGGAGCACAGCGCATGGACCGCGTAACGCGTGGCGTGAAGGATGCCATCTGCCTCATGCTCGCCTACTTCCTCTTCACCTTCGTCGTGATATATCCCTCTGCCGACTATATGATGCAGCTCTTCGTAGACAGCGGCGAGGCTGCCGTGGTGAGCAACGCGGCGCAGTATATGCGCATCAATAACTACTTCTACCCCACGCTCGGACTGCTCACCATTCTGCGCTACTCCATCCAGGGACTCGGCTTCAGCAACCTCTCCATGCTCAGCGGCGTGATGGAGATGATAGCACGCTGCGGTGTTAGCCTTTGGCTCGTGCCAGCTATCGCCTGGACCGGCGTCTGCTTCGGCGATCCTATCGCCTGGATTATGGCAGACCTTTTCCTTATTCCAGCATTCCTGTGGGTGCAGCATAGACTGAAAGCCAAGCAATAATATTGCACTACTAATGCTATACAATTGGTGGAGAAAGACCTCATTATGACCACAGCTCCAAAGCATATAGAAATGAGCGACCCGATATTGGCGTTGTGGCAGAAAAAATGGTTGTGGCAACTATCGAAGAGAATGTGTCGCACACTGGACAAAACTCTTTGCTACCGATGAGGTTGTTTATACCGAACCCATCATTCAGAACTTCCTTTCGTTCATTAACCACATGTCGTGCAGCGCAGATACATACGTTTCACTTGGTGGCTCCAATGGATGTGCTGACCAACTTACGAATTGGGACGGAACACAGAAGTTGGGGTTAGGAGCACCATCAAAAAAGAAACCACAAGGTTTATCCAGATAACGACAATTTGAGGCGATTTGTAGCAATCAGCACTACAAATCACCTCGAATCACAGAAATGTGATGCCAGAAGTAAAGAATTTCAATTATTTATTCTTTCATCTGAATAAGATTTCCTACTTTTGTAGTCAATAATTGACAATTCTACCAAAAGAAAGTCTATTGGTTTAATCTAACCTCTGAGCAATAACATTGGAAGATAACACCAAACAGCCTCCAACGGCTGACGCTTCATTGTATAATGGGCAGCCTACCGACACACGCTTATCGTGTCCAAGTGCAAGACTTACCTCTTGTACGCCCTCCATCTCAACGAACAAAGGTGGGGTGTCGGTAGAGAATGCGCCTACAGAAAACAAGCAATGGTTTGTTCTGCGAGTATCGTATGGTCGCATTCTGAAAGCAAAAGAACTATAAATCTTCGAACAAACATTAAGTAATTGATTATTATGGCATACATCGATGATTTAAACACTATGAGAGAGGTGACCTTTGATAAAATTTTAGGTCTTGCTTCTCACTATCTTCCTGAAGTAAACAGGAATGCCCCATGGATAGGACTAAACCACGGGACAAAGGTTTTGCAAAGTGAAACTGAACTTTGTCAATATCTGTGTGCATATGGCAACTTGCATAGAAACAAAATAAATATTGCACTTGACACTATAAAAAACACAGAGTCATTATCTAAGGACTTGATCATCTTTGACTGGGGCTGTGGTCAAGGATTGGCATCTATGTGTCTTATTGATTATCTGCGAAACGAAGGTCTGCACGTTGACATTAGTAAGATTATTCTTATAGAACCCTCAAAGTGTGCTCTGAATAGAGCTGTGGCACATTTAAATAAGTATGTTGCAGCATCAAAGATAGTTGCCATAAACAAGTGTATTGACGATGTAGATGCAAAACAGATTTCCATTAATAAGGGAAACGTTGTGCACCTTTTCTCTAATATTCTAGACATTCCTACTGTCAATTTACAGACCCTGCATGATAAAATAGAATCAGAAATTAACACTTTTCAGACATTTATCTGTGTCGGTCCCAATAATATTGGTGCAACACGCATAGAAAACTTTGCGGGGTTATTCAATATATCCAATGAAGTTTTACTGGGTAGGCAAATTGGTAATCTGGTACAAGGTGGAACCATCAATCTGCTTGTGTTTGAAAAGAAAGGCGATGAAATTGAGGTTGTAAAGACCGAGTTTCAGGTACATCGCCCTACCCAAAATAACGGTTTGAGTACAGTTCGGCAGCTTTTGATGAATGTTACTCCTGCGGAAAATGACATTAAGAGGTTGGAGCAATTCTTTGAACTTGTTGTCCGCTTGGAAAGGATGAAGTCTGGTGAGGTAAAAGATGATTACCCCACAGGTATTCATGTTGATGAAAATGCAGATCAGCTCACATTCAATATAGATGTAGAAGAAAACGAGGATTTTGCGAATTTGTTTCGTAAGAATTTCGACCGTAGATATACGCAATGGCCAAAGAATCTGAATATTGGTTTGTGCATAATCATCAACAATAAATGCATAAGACTCCTTCAGTACGTATTCTCTCAGGAGGATTTAAGGGCAATAGATATCAGCAAACAGTTTATTCCAGCCCAGTTATCATCTTTCTCTGTCAGTGCAGATGCAGCAGAAAATTTGGAGTTGAGTCAAGAAGTTGTTTCTGTCATCGAAAGTGTCTTGTATGAACCAACAGTCACATTAGACCGCCTTGAACAAGTGTTACGCGATGCTATAGCACATGACCTAAAGCTATATGAACTGAGATTAGCTCTTACCGATGAAACTCCTGCACTTAGCCAGACTACAGCTGAACTTAATAACCTTATCAACATAGAGGCATCGTCATTGCTTCACAGTTTTTTAAGTGGTAACGTAAACAACAACAAACTTCATCATATTGACGAAGATGTCTTAATTTCTGTTGTTCCAATGGATAAAAGTCAGAGGCGTGCCGTGTGCTCGGCTCTAAACCAAAAAGTGTCTGTCGTTACAGGTCCTCCGGGAACAGGTAAGACGCAGATGATTGTCAATCTGATTGCAAATGCATTGTTGTTCGGTAAGAAGGTGCTTGTTGCGAGTAAAAACAACAAAGCTGTAGACAACGTTAAGGAACGTTTTGATGGTGTTGACCCTACTCAATATTTATTGAGATTTGGTTCCAAAGATGCTATAAACAATCAATTGATGCCATCGTTACAGCGCTTTATCAATTATATTCCACAAATTAATTCAGCAGACATTGATGAGCACCTCTTTGCAAAATATAAGCGTGCTTATTCGATAATTACGGAGGGACATAAGAAACTATGTGAGCTAAACAAGAACAGAGACGATAAGAAAGCTATCTCCGAGCAGATAATAACTTTGCTTAATCGTAAAGAGGAAGCGAATGTCAAGTTTAATAGGGATATTCAATCACTAGAGAACAGCCAGGTTCATCCGCAAATGTGCTTTGACACTTATGCAGACATAGCATCGGCCAAAGAGCGAATTATTGCCATATACCAAAAAATAAATCGTCACAAAAGTTGGTTGAGAAGGCTTTTATTTAATCTATTCAGTAAGACTAGTTCTGTAAATGACTTGCAAGGCAATTTGTTGCATCTACCCTCAGAGTTTAATGATGTTCTTAAAAAAGAAGTCAATATTTCGGATACTTCTATTGAAGGACTCATCTGTTCTTGTAAGAAATCAATTTTTTTACTTGACGAAGTCATTAAATACAAAAATGGGTATCAGAAGATAAAACGAGATCATTGCTCTGCCATATCATTGCTTGATACACAGATGGAAACTTGCAAAGCTAAGGAAGAAGAACTAGAGAGGAGAATATCGGCAATAGACGAAGATGCTATCTTTAAGAGCATTAAAGAAGAATTTCAATATATCGAATCTGTAGAACTTGGCAAAAGGCTTTTGAAGCAGTTGATATTAAAGAGTTTGTCGCAAAATGACGCTATTGCTAAGATTTCTTCATATATGCAGTCTATGCCATTGAATGGGCAGTTGGCATCATCTTTCCTTGATGTGTTCAATTTGAACTGTGTTACCAATCTTTCTATTAAGAGTGCGTTCCCACTAGAAAGAGACTTGATAGATTTGCTAATTATTGATGAGGCTTCTCAGTGTGATATTTCTTCTGCTCTTCCGATGATACAACGCTCTAAGCAGATTGTTGTTATCGGTGACCCTATGCAGCTGAAGCATATCACAAATATCACGTCATATGAGGAGGGTGAGATAAAAGCAGCTTTAAATCTAACAGAGAACAACCGTGCTTCTTATAGAGACGTTTCCTTATGGGATTATTGTAATACACTGCTAAATTCGACAGGTGCGACCTCTGTTGTACTTGATAATCATTTCAGATGCAACTATGGTATCATCGGTTACTCAAAGGAATTTTTCTATAGAAGAAGGCTTGGTATCAATCTCAATATCAAAACAACTCCAGGCAATGTCAACATTGATCAGGAAGGAATAATTTGGGAAGATGTTATAGGATCTCAAAAGAACGAGATGCAGAACATCAATGAGGAAGAAGCCAAACGTTGTATTGAAATTGCAGAAAAACTTGCAAAGAAGTATCCTGACATTTCTATAGGCATCATTTCTCCTTTCAAACATCAAGCCCAAGAGATAAGCTCTATGATTCATAAAGATTTGTCTGGCCAGATAGTATCGGATACGGTTCATAAATTCCAGGGTGATGAAAAGGATGTAATAATATATAGCCTCGTTGTTACTGATGATTCTTCTGAAGGAAAGATTCGCTGGATTGATTACAGTGTTCCTAACTTGGTGAATGTAGCTGTGACCAGAGCTCGCAAGGCTCTGTATGTAGTAGGGAACCTTCACTATATACAAACTCATTCTAGCATTGATTTACCATTAGGTTATCTTGCATGGTACGCCGAAAACAAGCAGAAGATAAACTTAGACAGTTCGAACCAAACATTTGTTATTGATACAAATGTGTTCATTGAAGACTCTGACATATTGGAGCGCATTAATCCGCGAGATCTTATTGTCTTGCCTGCAAAAGTACTTGACGAGTTAGACAAGTTGAAGACGAGCAAGGACTTGGAGCTTAAGGGCAAAGCAGAACTCGCACTTCGCAAAATCAAGAATGCAGGAAAGAATAGAAAAATAAGATATGAAATTGGGGCCGTTGAATTGCTGCCTGTAGACTTTAATGCAAAGAATGCCGATAACATAATCCTGTCGCTTGCAATCAAGTATAGAAATCAGAATGCTGTTTTATTGACTTCTGACAATGGATTGATAAGTAAGGCAAAAGCTGTGAGAGTTAATGTAAAATCGTTAAAAGAACTACAATAATAAAGCGATGACAATATCAGAATATATTGCCGAAGCCATAAAAAGTGGCAAAACGGTAAAAATTAAGTATGTGAAATACTCTGGTGAAATATCAGAGCGTACAATCAGTGATATCAAACCATCAGAAGAATTTGGTGAGGGATATATCTCAGCCTTTTGTCATCTGAGGAATGAGACTCGTACCTTCAAGATTAGTCGTATCAGAGAAGTAGATGGTATACAAGCCATTTCTTTAACTACACCAACAAAAAAAACTGGTTATACTCCTAAATCCTCATACACACCGAGGACTTCTCCTTCAACTGTCAGTTCGTCTAGCGCCTCAGTTGCTCCAAAACCAAGTAGCCCATCTCCATCATATAAGCCAAGTTACATTCCTTCTCATAATAACACACCATCAAGTTTGAATTCACAGAAAAGCGAAGGATGCTACATAGCAACAATGGCATACGGTGATTACGAACATCCTTCTGTTATGGTTTTACGTCAGTTTAGAGATAAGAGGCTCCTTACCAATTACGTTGGTCGTGCTTTCGTATCTTTCTATTATTGGGTCTCACCCAAAATGGTAAAGGTTCTAACAGGCCACAAAAGAACTAATGTGATAATTCGCACTGTGTTAGATAAAATAGTACTTCATCTGAATAGTAAATAACAAGCCTTAAGAAGTATAATATGGCAACATGGCAAAAAAAAGAAATTGTGCTGGAAGATGGGCGGATTGTTGACGCCCAGCATCCACAGATAATATCAGCCAGTAGAAGCACTGATATACCTGCCTTTTACTGCGATTGGTTTTTCCTCCGATTAGAGAAAGGCTACTCTGCTTGGACTAATCCATTCAATGGAGCAAAGTCGTATGTTGCTTATGACCAAACACGTTTCATCGTGTTTTGGTCTAAGAATCCACATTCTCTTCTGAAGTACTTGCCAAAATTAAAAGAACGTGGAATAGGTTGCTACGTGCAGTACTCGCTCAATGATTACGAAAAAGAAGGACTTGAGAAGTCTGTGCCTTCTTTGTCGTTCCGCATAGAGACATTCAAGGAACTTGTCCGTCAATTGGGTAAGGGAGGCGTTATCTGGCGTTTTGACCCCCTCATCTTAACAGACAAAATAAGTATGGATGACCTACTTGTTAAAATAGAGAACATCGGTGACCAACTACGTGGCTATACAGAAAAACTTGTCTTTAGTTTCGCAGATATAACCGTTTATCGCAAAGTAAAGAAGAACCTTGATGACGCGGGAGTACATTATTTAGAGTGGACGAAAGACCAGATGATAGAATTAGCTAAAAGACTTGTTGCACTTAATAAACGTAAGGGGTGGAACTATACGCTGGCAACTTGCGGTGAAGCCGCAGACTTTGAAGGTGTGGAGCATAACCATTGTATTGATGATGCTTTGATGATTAAAAGAGCACATAACGATAAGGTGCTTATGGACTTTTTGAAAGTCAAGATGTACTCAATGCCCCAGCTTGATATTTTTGGTGAATCAGATCCTTTACTAGCAGATGCCATAGTCTTAGATAATGGCAAGTATGCCACTCGTGGCGACAACAAAGACAAGGGACAACGGGAATTCTGTGGGTGCATGAAGGCTAAGGATATAGGCCAATACAACACCTGTATTCACAAGTGTGAATATTGTTATGCTAACGATAACAAAGCTATAGCTATGCGGAACTTTGAAATGCACAAACAGAATCCTACATCGGAAACTATTACAGGAAGATGAAACTAATTAACGTGAAATTATATGTTATAATTAGGATTGTTACATTGTTGGCATAGATTTGTTTATAAGCTATATTATTTATTGAATAGAAGTTATGCTCGAACTCGAATTACAACAATACCTCAGCCACGAGTACCCACAAGAGAATGCACGATGTGAATGGAAAGAGTTCAAGAATTTGAAGAACTCTTTCTGTGGAGACGAAAAGGACGATGTCATCTCGTATGTGTCTGCCATTGCCAATATGGAGGGTGGACACTTAGTGATTGGTGTCAAAGACAAGACACTCGAAATCGTCGGGACGGACATTTCAAGGCTTACATTCAATGGGCAACCTGCCAATACACAGTCGGCAACGTTCAAACTGACGGAACAATGCACTTATCTGTCATCTGAAGGACTGAGTATAGAAGAATTTGTGACTGATGATACAAACAAGCGAGTATGGATAATCCACATTCCTAAGCATCAGCCTCGTCGTCCTGTACTTGCTCACAAGAAGGCATGGCAGCGGATAGAAGATTCTTTGGTGGAGTTGACGCAAGAGAGGATGGCTGTCATTCTTGAAGAACCTATCTACACCGCCAAAGACTGGTCTGCAGAAATTGTACCTGATGCCACAATAGATGATTTAGACGAAGTTGCTGTTGCCAAGGCTCGCATGATGTTTAAGAAAGTGCACAGCCGCATACCTGCGGAAGAAGTGAACGCTTGGAACGTTCAGACATTCCTCGGCAAGTGCGGTCTGATACGGAATGGTGGTATTACTCGTGCTGCCATTATATTGCTTGGCAAATACGAATCAGCCTTCAAGTTGCGTCCTGCTGTGACACAGGTAACATGGACGCGTCGTGATGCAAATCAAGACGTTGTTGACTATGAGCACTTCACCGTTCCATTCATATTAACGGTGGACGAAATTCTCTCAAAGATAGAAAACCTGACTTTGAGAGAAATGCCTGGCGGTACGCTGTTCCCGGATACAATGAAGCAGTATGATGATTATACAATTCGTGAGGCTCTTCATAACTGCATCGCCCATCAGGATTATGAACTTCAACAACGAATCAATTTCGTGGAGAATTCTGGCTACCTGTATTATTCCAACGCTGGCACATTCATTCCAGGCACTTTGGAGAATGCTTTGAGAAACGAAGAGCCTCAGACGCATTTCCGCAATGAATGTTTGTGCAGAGCTATGGTTGACTTCAATATGATTGATACTGTAAGCCGTGGTATTAAGAAAATGTTCAATGAGCAATGGCGCAGACATTTTCCTATGCCAGACTATGAGATTGACCAGATAAAGAAGAAAGTAGTTGTCCGCATCTATGGCAATGAAATCAACAAACGATACACTGATTTGTTGAAGACAAACGACACTCTTTCTCTCTGGGATTGCATCTCGCTTGACGCTATACAAAAAGGCAGAACCATTCATCAAGACGTTGCCCAAGACTTGCTTAAGCGTGGGCTTATAGAGGGCGAGGCTCCGCATTACAACATCTCTTTGAGTATCGCAAAAGACACGCACCAACTACCTTCTTACACCAAGACAAAAGGATTGGATAAGACTAAATTGCGCCAGATGGTTCTTCAATATCTAAGTAACGCTGGTGAGGAAGGTGCTAAGAGAGACAGTATCTACGAATATCTGAAGGATGTGCTACCGCAGAATAAAACAGAAGAACAGCAAATTCGTATGCTTGGAGATTTGCTCAAAGGCATGAGTAAGGAGAGTATAATAAAAGCGGAAGGACGAACTTGGTATATTGTCCCTCAAATATAGCGAATTTTGACGGAATTATAGCGGATTCGTCATAATTATAGCGAAATAGTCGCTGTAAGTTCGTCATAACTCATACAAATCCGTCGAATTTCGACGGAATTTATAGCGAAACCGACCGATTATAAAGGATTTGGTCAAAAACCGACCAATTAAATCGAATTCAAAAAGCAAAAGATATATGTTATTAGGAAACAAGATAAAGGAATTAAGAGACAAGCATGAGGTGCTGCAACGTCAATTGGCAGCATATTTGGAAATAGACACCCCAATGTTCAGCAAGATAGAACGTGGCGACCGTAGGGCAAAAAGAAGCCAAGTGATTCTGTTGGCAAAGTACTTCCATATAGACGAAAAGGAAATGCTCATCCTGTGGCTTGCCGACAAAGTTTTGGATGCCTTGGATGGTGAGGAAAAACTGAGCATTGACGCAATTGAGGTTGCTAAAAACGAGTTAATGGATGTTAACCGCTAAAATCAAGTACAAGAAGCTTTGTTAGTCTAAATTATCAGAAGAGAATTCTCTTCCAATCAATGGGAACTTTATAGTATCAATTCAACTTGGTATTATAAAGTTCCTTTTGATTTACAGATACTTACAAAACGCTTACTGGTTCAAGCGTGGAGAGTCAACCTGTTGTCCATTCCACAGCTTGAGGCTCTCGCATTGGTTATGTGTTGCTAAATGATTTTATTTATTGATTACCAAGCTATTGTTGTCCAACACAACATGATGGGCAAAAGAAAGGGTTGTTCCGTCGAATATTGCCGATACGTCTACGCCACGACGCACAAGCTCGTCGATAAGAGCCTTGTCATGGGCTGCTCGCATGGAGTTGAAGCCACGATTTCCTACCTGACCATTAAATGTTTCGACAAGTGAAGTGAGTGTACAAGCTGCGAAACGCGCAGCAAAATCGTTGTAAAATGAATTGTTCATAATGACTTATTTTTGAAATTAAACTTATTTCCACATCGTATCTTGACCCCCGTGGCTGTCGTGCTCGGTTGGTGCAGATCAAAACTGCTCTTGATGTTTCGGGTGCAAAGGTATAAAGAAAAAATATGATTGACAAAGAAACGGGAGGGATAATGGCGCTATGTATTAATAACCATAATACAAACGATTCAATTCCCTATTATCATTCTCTAGTTTTTTAGGATAATAGTCACCAAGGAATTACATTGAGCCAGCCATTCCAATAAAGAAATAGATAACACCTACAATGATACCAACGATGAGACCATATTGAGCATATTTTTTTTGCATTATCAGCGGCTTCCTGCGCACCAGAGTAGTCTCCACTTCTATAGAGCCCATCAACTTTTGCAGCATGAATGATTGCTACAATACCAAGAGGTAAGCAGCAGAACAGAGTACTCAAAACCAGACCATATTGTTGTCTGGTTTTGAGTTTTGGTTTCCCATAAATAAAAAGTTTTAAATTAGTAAATTACTTGTGATGCGATATTTTCGCTTAACTATAGTTATATGTATTTTCTCATTAGTGTCCCGTAAAAAGTGGCACTAATGATGTTATTAAAACAATTGTGTCACTTGATGAAAATTCTTCCTGTTCCATAGCATCTGCTGCAACTATAAACATATCCGTCGTTACTTTGCACTCGTCCTCGTCCGTAGCATTGCATACAGTTTACCATTCGAGGCTGCGAGGTTGTTTGCGCATTACTTCGAGTAGTGTTATGCACGGCTCTGCTTCCTCCAATGATGACTCCACGTTGAATATTAGGATTTTTGGACATTTTAATCGTTGCCTCGTTTAGTTCTTTAACCGCCTTATTTACATTTATTTCTGTCATTTGAGTTGCGTGGTTTAAGTTTCTTTCAGCGACTTTCGAAACTTTGCCCAGAGCGACAAAGAGCATCAACAATACTCCACCAATCCATTTTAGAATATTCTTCATAATCTTCAATATTTATGTCATAAATAAAAATTTTACTACAAATACTGCTATCGCAATTATAATCAGAATATACAAGCATCCGACAAAGCTGAACTCTGGTTCTTTTTCTTGTGTGGGGTTTTGCCTTGGAGTACTGTTTCTATCATTTGGAAGACAATATGATTCACCCTTTTGAGAAACATTCGACTGATACTGTATCTTGGGGTTTTCAACAAAAACCGTTGTGTCTTCTGTATCATCTACAAGCACCGTTGTATCATCATATGACGATCCTGTCCATTTTTTTGATTTCATTATCGTCAGAATTTCATCAACGCTTTTAGGTCGTTTCTCTCTATCTGTATTCATTAGCCAAGCAACAAGGCATCTCATTTCATCGGATACACCTGGCATTGGCAATGCAATGTGCTTGTCGCGTGTTTTGTCCTCATTAAGTGCCGTCCATGTTGGTATCTCATTACAAGTAAGCAGATAATATATGGTTGCACCTAAAGCATAGAAGTCTGACCATGGCCCCAATTTATCGTAACTTCCATCAATCTGTTCTGGCGGAGCATAGCGGTCTGTTCTTGCCATACCTGTAAGAACAGTTGCTCCAACGCCTCGCATGTAATCCTTACTTGCACCAAGGTCTATCAGCTTAACATAGCCACGTGCTGTAACCATAATATTCGCAGGCTTTATGTCAAGATGCAATAGTCCAACAGAGTGTATAGCTGAAAGACCATCCTGGATTTGTCTCAGATAATTCCGTACGGTTTTCTCTGAATATGGTATTCTACGTTGTTGCAGTCTTCCCTTTAAGTCATCACCGTCTACGTACTCCATTACATAATAGGCTGTTCCATTTTCCTCGAAACAATCACAAACCGTCACCACATGAACATTGGAAATCTGTCTGAGGCGCTCATATTCTTTCTTGAACTTCGATAATTGAGACTTAAAAGCATTGGCATTCTCCTTAGTTCTGTCAACGCTTACAGACACGCCATCCGACTCACGCAGATTTGCCGTGTTCATAAAGAACTCCTTGATGGCGACCTTTGTGTCGTGAGAACCATACACGGCAAGGTACGTCTTTCCGAAGCCACCCGACGAGAGGTGGCTTACTATTCGGTATTTCCCTTTCAGGATAGTGCCAGAACGTAGTGCTTGATAGTCGCTCTTCATTTATCTTACTCTTGTATAAGTTGCTGTTATCTTTCTGCCATCATCATCTATCGACTCCGTAACATACTTGTTCTCTTGCAGCATCAGTACCCGTTCGGTTGATGCTTCCATTAAATTTAAGTCCTGTACAAATACATCGGATGCCTCTAACAAGTCTCTTCCAGTGAGTTCCATAAGAAATGAACCATCCGAAGGATCATAGTATCTCATATAAGTTACTTTTACTCCAGATGATGTAGGAGAAGAAACAATCTCTTTGTCGTTCACGGTCCATTCTCCGCTTCCCTTCATACTAATGCCCATTTTGATTTGAACATTAACGCCATCAATCTCTGTGTTAAACGTACAGATAGCGTTTGCCACACCAGAATAAGTACCATCTTTCTTATTCGTATCAGTTCCTTCTATATTGATGATTCCGCCATCAATGGTCGTGGTCGCGGTATAGTGCCATGTTCCGATTAACTGGTCTTTAGTGGATTTCTGACAAGCAGTCAATCCTATAAGGATTGCTACGATTGCAATAACGATTTGTAATTTCTGTTTCATGTTGTTTATTTGTTTTACTATGTGTGAAACTTTGGTTAGTGCAATTCTATTTTGTCTATCTCTTTTTTTAGAAAACAGGTAATATTCTTCATTCCGTCTTGAAAGAATTTTTCTGTAAAAGGATATTCTTGGACTATTTTATCTATGATTTTCCTCAAATTGTTAGCATCATCTAAATTCTTTCCTATAGTATTATTAATCGGAAATGAACCATTTGTGAGCATATCCCAATAGATTTGCACCATTTTCTCATTCTTCACTTCAGAAATAAGCAATATGGCATAGACTATATGGGGTAACAAATTGTCGTCTGCTTCACAATATAAAGAGAATGATTGTTCATATATATCACCATTGTCTATCTGCCAATTAATTGTGAAGTTATGATGGCAACCATTGCGTGAAAGATAAAATTTCAAGATGTCCTTGACGACATAAAATATAGTAATTCCATTTAATTTTATATTGTCTTGTTTTCCATCAAGGCACAATGAAAGACGTCTTTCGTTGAATTGACCATAGTCTGACCAACAACGTATCGTTCGTACCGATGCAATTAACCTATAGATACTCACATCAACAAAACGAAATTCTTCCTCATCGCCCAAATCAATTTGGCGAAGCATTCCTAGATTTTTTTCTAATGCGTATATTCTTTCTTTCATATTTCTTATATTTAATACTCCATTACACTATTGCCCCATTAAAGTGGACAAACCATTCTTTCTTTACCTGTTTGACTGTTTACTTCGAACAGGTCGTATCGTAAATCTCAGAGTAGGATCACTTTTATGAAAACCATCCACAATATTACAGCTCAACACTTTGTCTCCTTCTCTTGTATCCGTCCATGACATTTGGTATTCCCATCCCAAAAAATACTCATCTTTATAAAGAGAGGAAAAAGGGAAAAATAATGTATTCCCATTTGGTCCAGTTACAAGATAGCCTTTTATATTGTCTTTCTCTATCTTTTTAATACTACATTGATCATGTAATTCATTGAACTGTTCTAAATTAGGCATGCACCAATCATCGCCCCATTTTTCTTTTACAATATCATATTCTGTACCTGATATATTATACACATTGTCAGGCACTTTTACTGTATCATTCATACCCGTTGGATCACCCCAAATAAACAGCATTCCTTCATCGGTCTCATCTAATGCATCTAAATTTCTATCTGCCCATAAAGTTCCAGAAGGCAATCCCAAATCAACAGCTTTACCAGAAGCATTTTGGGGATATTCAAAAGTATTCTCTATAGAATCAGCACACTGTTCAGATGTCTGTTTTTTATTATCTCCACATCCTCGAAATCCAGAAAATACGAAATATAGAATCACAAGAGGTACAAGACATGCAATGAAATATTTTATTTCTTTACGTGAAGTATCTTCTTCGTCATCATCTTCGTCATAAGTTTCTTCTACTGTTTTTTTATTGGTGGGCAAACTGCTATTCTTCGTACCTTTATCTGCGACGACTGTTTCCTCACCATCTGTCGTTTGTGCCACTTTCTTTACAACTATAGTTTCTTTTTCTGCCGATTTGGTCGGGATAGACTCTGGTGTCTGTACAGAACAATCTGTCAATGCGTCCCTAAACTCCCTGACGCTCTGCGTGCGCTTCCTTACATTCGGACACATCGCCTCGGTGACAACCTCGATCAGATTGTCTGACACACCCTTTTCACGAAGTTTGTTTTCAAGCAGTTCGTCATCGCTGACGAGGTCGGATGCTGGCGGTGGTGTTTCACGGGTGAGAAGTTTGTAGAATGTAGCACCAAGAGCATACACATCTATAGTCGGGCGGAACTCTCCATTCTTCGCTTGGTTTCCTTGTTCTATAGGAGCATATCCTGCTGTACCGAGACCGATTGTGGTAGATGTCTCGGGTTGGCCATCAGTACTATAATGCTTGCTCAATCCGAAGTCTATCAAGAAAATGTGCCCATCGCTTTCTCTACGCATCACATTGCCTGGTTTCAAGTCGAGGTGGAGCATGTGCTTCTCCTCGTGCATATAGATGAGGGCATCGGCAACAGACTTGATTATGCTTACGGCTTCAGCCTCATCTATATAATGCGACTTGATATAATCGTTGAGGTTCTGACCTTCTATAAAGTCCATCACATAGTAGAACGTGCCATTCTCGCTGAACGAGTCGGTGACACTAACGATGTTGGGATGATCAAGGCGCGAGAGGTTGATAGCTTCCTTCTTGAACTTCTGGCAATAGTTTTGAGACAAGCTGCTGTCTGACATGCCAGTAATACTACCATCCTCACCACGTGAGTTGAGCTCCTTCATAAAGAACTCTTTGATTGCTACTTTCTTTCCAAGGTTAGTATGCTCGGCAAGGTAGGTTATGCCGAAGCTACCTTGTCCGAGTATCTTCTCTATCTTGTATGTTCCATGCAAGATAGTTCCTGCTTGCAACATTAATTTGTTGTTTATATCCATATATGATACTTTATACTTGCCGTTCTACATCGTGCCGACAGGAAGAAAATCCTTATCGTTTGCCTTTCCTATTTTATTCTACGCCTTTCAGTCTTATTTCCGTCTTTGTCGACTGTCACACACGTTGTTTCATTTAGAGTTATTATTCGATCTGAACTTTCACCCATCCATTCTTTTTTCCAAGGTATAACCATATCATAATACAGACGTTTCTTCTCCGAAGCAACTAATTCCTGTATAACAGTTATATCATCTGTCAGATTTTCTCCTTGAAATGAGACATCTACAATTTTGATGTCAACATCAGTGGTATTTGTATTTTGCATCTTGTCGATTATGCTCCATGTCCCTTTTTCAGCCAATGATAACATCACAACTTCCTGCACACCATCCACGTCATAAACTAACCGCACGGTGCCGTTGCTGATATAAGTTTTGTCATCATGATATTCATAATTACTTTCTACTGTAGCTTTATTTCCATCATGATCCATACTACTTTCTGAATAATACCACTTACCAACCATCAGCCGCTCTGATGGATTGAGCGAGTCACAACTTATCATTGCAAGAATGGCAAACATCATTAATATTACAGAAAAAATATTTTTCATTTTGACTAATTTTATTAAAATAAAAATACCTAATAATAGGCTATTCAGCAATATCATAGTACCCTTAATATACCGCTGTTGTATCTACAGCTGTTGTATCAGCGGTAGCGTCATACTGATAGTCATACGTATCATCTATAACTCCAGAATTACCTCTATTTGCTATAAATATAAAAAACAAAGATATTCCAAATATTCCACCGACAATCTTGCCTAAAAGTTTCAAACTCTTTTTGGAAATTCCATCTCTACGCTCTCCATATTCATTGCCATCACGATCTCTTGCACCAAATAGCATTACAAAACCATAGAATGGAATCATTTGGAACCATCCTGAATGTCCTAAGTCATGACAACGTTTTGCTCCAACAGCCAACACTACATAGAAATACAATACCAACAACACCAGCATCATCGTGCTTAATACACTATTTTCAACTTGCACATCCATGATTCGCATTGTTTCCTCTAATACAAAAAAGAAAAATACCATAACAAATATTCCTAAGAACACCACCAACCAATAGGTTACACGTCCTACTCGTCCTTTGAAATTGAAGATGGAATGATTTAAAGAAATGTCATCTTCATTTTTAGCTTTGTTCTCCGTATTTTCTGCTGTATCTTCAGTAAACACAGGACTTTTTGACACATTTCCTGCCTTCTTAAAATCTTCTGCTGACGTGACTATTGTTTCCTCTTTACCTGTGCCTGCAATAGTATCATCCGATGTAACGTTAATTGTCACTTGCGTCTCGCTCTTTATGCAATCAAGGTTGCCTTTGAATTCCTTTATGCTCTGTGTTCGTCTTCTTACATTCGGACACATCGCCTGGGTGACAACCTCAATTAGATTGTCAGACACTCCCTTTTCACGAAGTTTGTTCTCCAGAAGTTCATCGTCACTTACAAGGTCGGAAGCTGGCGGTGGCGTTTCACGGGTGAGAAGCTTGTAGAATGTAGCACCAAGAGCGTACACATCTATAGTCGGGCGGAACTCTCCGTTCTTCGCTTTGTTTCCTTGTTCTATAGGAGCATAGCCTGCAGTACCGAGACCGATTGTGGTAGATGTCTCGGGTTGGCCGTCTGTACTATAATGCTTGCTCAATCCGAAGTCTATCAAGAAAATGTGCCCATCGCTTTCTCTACGCATCACATTGCCTGGTTTCAAGTCGAGGTGGAGCATGTGCTTCTCCTCGTGCATATAGATGAGGGCATCGGCAACAGACTTGATTATGCTTACGGCTTCAGCCTCATCTATATAATGCGACTTGATATAATCGTTGAGGTTCTGACCTTCTATAAAGTCCATCACATAGTAGAACGTGCCATTCTCGCTGAACGAGTCGGTGACACTAACGATGTTGGGATGATCAAGGCGCGAGAGGTTGATAGCTTCCTTCTTGAACTTCTGGCAATAGTTTTGAGACAAGCTGCTGTCTGACATGCCAGTAATACTACCATCCTCACCACGTGAGTTGAGCTCCTTCATAAAGAACTCTTTGATTGCTACTTTCTTTCCAAGGTTAGTATGCTCGGCAAGGTAGGTTATGCCGAAGCTACCTTGTCCGAGGATCTTCTCTATCTTGTATGTACCTCCATGTAGGAGTGTTCCTATAATCAATTGTTGTTGCATGACTTATTTTGTCTTTTCGTTAGGATTGTTTGTTTTGTATCTCTTTTCATTCTTGGGTTGAGATGGTTTGACAAACTTATTAATAGCATTGCTCGTTGCCGTGTCCTTTTTCAGCGTATCCTTTTTATGTTCTATTGGTCGAACCTTGGCAGGAGCCAACTTGATACTATCGCCAACCAATTCCGAAGCACAATTCTTGCCTCCGCACATAAAGAATGAAGCAGCGGCAGCTATAACCGCAATGACAGCAATACCGACAATCCATGGCCATACTTTTCGTTTCTTCTTTGGTTTGTTAAATTCTGGAGTAATCCATGTGCCACTTACTCCTGAAGAGGTGGACGTAATTGTTGCTGATACGCCCTCCACCTTATCAATATGTATAAGGTGTGCCGTGTGATTGTCCTTATTCTCTTCTGTCACATTGCGTAGCATCTCCAACTTCTGCTCATCCGTTGCATTAGGCTTGGTAATTATATTGAGGATGTTCTCGTCAGAAGCTTCTTCCAACATACCATCGGAGCACATGTAGAAATAGTCGCCAGGTAGGATATCTGTGAGATGGGCAATGTCTGCCTTAGCACGATGCTCCTGGCAAGGCTGCATAGCACGTGTGATGACATTCTTCTGCGGATGGTGCTTAGCCTCCTCTTCTGTTATCTCGCCTATCTTCACAAGATCGTTGACGAGCGAGTGGTCTTGCGTGCGGAAGACGATACGTGCTGGAGAGTTTTTTGAAGCCGGACGCAACTGATATATACGGCTATCGCCTATATGCGCCACAGTGGCACCACTGGCGTGCAGACATAAGAAGGTGAGCGTGGTGCCCATCTTGCGTTCTTCGCCATTGTCTTTAGCATCAAGCGCATCGTAGGCTGCACTAAGGGCTTGCAGGAAGAGTTCGTCGCTCAACACTTCACCTGGATGCCAAGCGGAAAGGATGACACGGCTTAATGTCTCGCACACCGTAGCCGAAGCCACCTCGCCTTTCTCATGTCCGCCCATTCCGTCGCAGAGAACGAACAAGCGGTCGTCAGACGTTGACTTACCCAATGCAGGAAAGAGCGAATCTTCTTGATTTGTTCTTTGTCCGAGTTCCTGCAGGTTGTATGCTTTAATCTTGAATTTCATATACTGTTACTTTTTGAATGTCAGTTCTGTACTACCCATCTTGATACGATCACCATTGTTGAGCACCAGTTGGTCTTGTTGTCCGATGAGTACTCCGTTCATATAGGACGGATTCTTGTTTGCTCCATTTCTGAGAATGTGAATTGTCTTTCCTCCTGCATTGCTCACTTCTATCACGGCATGGCTTCGGCTCATGGTGCGGTCGTTGGTGGCTATCTGTATAGTTGCTGTCGACGAAGCTGCACTACGTCCTATAGTGTTAACACCTAAACGCAACGCATATGTGCTACCCATATTGTCCACAAGTACACCGACCGTAGGGCATGAAGCGGAGGCTGTTCGTGTTTCATCTCCACCACCATGTTGAGGTTGTGGACCAATCTGTGTTTCATCACCTCCCGATTGCTGCATAAAACCACCTCCATACTGGGTTTCATCACCCGAAGAAGCGATAGGCTTCGGCTGCTCCACATATCGTTGACACTTGCCAACGATATGCTTTTCCTTGCATACGGGGCAGGTGAAAAACGCCGCATTGATGTTTGGTACATCTTTCAAACGGAGCACCTTGCCGCAAGTAGGACATTTTATCTTTATCTCATTCATTGTTATTCTGTTTATATTGGTCTCACCATTTCATCACGGGCATATCGTTGGAGAACTTGCCCCACATAACGGGATGCTGACGGTTGCCTGAGTTTTTCTTCACCTTTTCGCTAACATAGTCGAACAGCTCCTTTGCCGTAATGATGCGGTCTCGGTTCTTGTCTGCACCTCCTCGCAATCCATGCTGCAAGGCGTAAGTGAAGAAGCCGTTTGTCATACCTGGTCTCTCGATTGACTTCTCGTTGCTGCGACTGGAGAGGAAGAACATCACATTGCCCTTATTGACGCTGTTTGAACTCGCATTGGCGTTGCTCTTACCCTGGCGTATAGCTCCTGCGAAACAAGCGTCAGCAAACACCATTTTGTTTTTGCTCTTGCACGATGCCATCGCCGTATAGATATCATCGTAATACAGGAAACCGTCATAGCAGACAAATCCGCCTTTAACCCCGTGACCGCTGAAGAATATCACAACGATGTCGTCGGCAGTTGCTACAGAAACCATCTTTTGCAGAGCCTTCTTCACGGTAGCCACCTTTGCCTTATCGTTCATCAGCAAGCAGACCTTTGCCTGTTTGTTCTCCTTGTAGAGCCACTGCATTGTGGCTGCATCGTTGTGCGGCAAACGGAGGTCGTTCCGTGTGCCAGGATAGTCGGATATGCCGACTGACAAAAGATATATCTTCGCTTGGGCTGATAATGGCAGCAAGGCAAGTACTACCGATAAGAGTAGTATCTGCGTGACTTTATACATATGACAAATCGGCATCATTGTTGTAATCCGGCTGGTCATCGCTGGCGTTATAGGCAAATGTATTTTGCTCCTGATCCATCTGCATCTGTTGCTGTTGCGCCATATACAAATCCTGATAATCCGCCATATGTACATTATCGTTTGAGAGGTCGTACACCTCGCCTTCATCTATCTGCTGGTTATGGTTTTCGTCCACAGCAAGTACGTCTGCTACACCATCACCGTCTAAATCCACAACAGCAGCTACCTCATGGCCGTTGGTCAGCATAGCCGCTTGCATGGTTTGTCCGTCCTCGCCTTGCGCTTCGTACATGCCCAACACCTGCACCTCATTGGCATTGCCGCCATTGGTGTCGTCAACCGTAGCCTGCACTTCGGGATTTTGTGTTACGGGGTCAGCACCATTGTGATTAGTATAGTCGGGTTCGCCACCTTCTTCATCGTCTACTCTGGATACAAGTTCCTCCTTTTGGGGTTCGTCAGACTGATCCTTTTGAGGTTCGTCAACGACTGCTGCAGCAGGCTTCTCCGCTGCCACTGCTTCTTCCTCAGGCTTCTGCTCCTCAGTCTCTTCCTTGCTATGGAGCATTTCCGTAGCAGCATAAGCAGCACCACCACCGACTACACCGCCCACAATTGAGGCGGCTGCCGTAGCGACTACTTTCTTGCCTTTGTTCGACTTCTTATCAACTGTCTCTACGCTTTGTGTCTGTTCTGCCTTATTGTTCTGCGGCTTCATGACGATTGTTTCTTCGTTGTTCATATCAATAGCTTTTAAAGTTTTTAAATCATTATTTTGATGCTGCAAAATTATGCTTATTATACCTCAACACCATGAGAAAATCGGCATCCTGTATGAAACGCCCCGATTATTACACAAAATGTCAGTGGGTGTACTTGCAACCACAAGCCAAGCACTGCTTATTGTACTCGATGTTGCGGTACGGTATCGCACCAAATGGTCTTCCACAAGCAGGATTAGGACACTTGTACTTCCTGGCATACTCATCGTCGAGGTCGTGCAACTGTTGTTGAACGGTTGCAGTGACGCTTCCTTTTATAAAGAAATATATACCTATGGACAAAGCGGCAACAATGATGATAATGCGTATTGTAGGGTCTATGCCAGGAATAAAGCCGAGACACATACCAAACATGGAGAATAGACCTTGCAGACGTTGTTTGTTCGCAGATTTTGCAGCATCGTTCTGTATCTTCATTCTGCGGTTGTCGTATTCCTCCCACACAGCCTTCATGGGTTTCAACGAGAATGTCGGTGCCTCTTTTTGCGGATCCACTCCGTTGGCTGCTGAGACACCAGCCAGTTGCAGTATCTGCTGCAGAGGTACAAGAAATCGCTCTTCGCCTAACTGCACACGGCTGTTCGAGGTGATACCTTTGCTGACTACCTGATTGTCGTCTACAAAGGTTACGTTCTGCGCCTTTATGTTCTCTATGCTGATATTGCTTCCATTGACTGAAATCTTGCAATGCCGACGACTTACAGACAATGGCACTGCGCCAGCCTGACCTATATTGAATTCACGTCCACCAACAATACAATGTAGACGACGTGCGCCTTCTTCTCTTCCTATTATAATTTCCATCGTTTTTGATTTTATCCTACATTGATTTGAGTTCGGTCTGGAACCCGTCCGACGAGAATGTCCTTTAGCTGTTTGAGTGCTTCCTTCGATATACCGAGTTGAAAGGTGAAGTGAACACCATCAGTCACAACAAGGCTTTGCAGCAGAGGTTGCACCTTATATATAAAGTTGAGATTTACGATGAAACGCTTACCTATGCGTGCAAAAATAGAGGCACGCTCACGCAAGCTATCAGAGATAAACTGCTGCATGTTGCTGAGATTCATACAGACAGCCACCTTTTGTTTGTTGACAAGCACAATGTTGGTATAGTTGCCATCACCCTCCATGTACACAATCTTGGAACAGTCAAGGCGAATCAGTTCGTTGCGAGTGTTTAGATACAAAAATCCTGTAGACATAATAGACTTATTTTGGCACATTGCTTTCTCCTGAACAATGTAGGGTTAGCATTCTGATTAGGTTATTATTCTGGCACAAAAAAAGCGTGGAGAACCTACCTGTTGTCCATTCCACAGCTTGAGGCTCTCGCATTGCCTATTATAGTCGAACAGACAACGTCAGAGCCCACGCCGATATGATAATCCTCCCCGTGAGGTCTGTGTACACAACCACGCACTGCACCTATAAGGGTACAATGATGGCTTACAGAGAACCACACAGGAATGATATAATCACACCCGGGACATCTACCGTTGCTAAGTTCAAGACTATAATGACTTTGAATTTGCGAGATTCCAAGCTGTCTCAAACAGAGCGTCAAGTAAACGCCTTAATTATGTCGTGCCTCTACCCACCCTTTCTCCTTTGTTTAAAGTATAAATACCCGTAAAAGGCTCGGCGTGAACTGAGGCATGAATCGATTGAAACTAAGTGTACGAATACACGAAGTCAATTAATCTGCACAAAATTAATATATTTCTACGAATAAAAAAAAGGAAATTGAAAAAAATACCTCAATAGGTATAAAATCGAGTTGATGAGGATATCTACCATATCTGCCAGACGATAATGCCAAGAGCAGACGGCAATATCGATTGGAAGACATGTTGCCAAATGATTTTATTTATTGATTACCAAGCTATTGTTGTCCAACACAACATGATGGGCAAAAGAAGTGGGAGGGAAAATTTGCGTTTCAAAAGCGGATATTCAATAAAAACGTTGGCGTTTAGAAGAAAATACCATATCGTTTGCAGACGAACAAGAACCAAAAATATAATAAAAAGGTTTCAAAAACATGGTACAGACATCAAGCCAAAGCACTGTAAATAAGATAGAAATGAGGCTTAGAGGAAAAGGACGTGGTTCGATAGTATATCATATTATATAATTGTCATTTCTCAAGTTAGGGATTCTTTGGCACAATTGGATGAAATCCTTTAAACATGATATATATTAAACACCTTAATAATTATGCTTTTGCCCTTGCAGGGCGTATGGGGATGTGGGGATATAATGTTTACCCAGGGCGCTGCCCTGGGCTATGTGATTGTTGGGCTTTCAGCCCGTCTTTGACCATACTGTCTGTTTTACCGGACAGCAATACCTCACAATATACACGCCATTTAAGGACGAGTGTGCATAGATATACAACTGTACGACATTACAATTTCCGCATCACTTGCCGCCATGCCGAACGCAGCCCAGGCGAAAGCGGTTCGCAGCTTATCATTCCAAGCGTTTGGCGCAGTTCATCAAGCAGTTCGGGCCAGTGGCGCATCTGCTCGTAGGCAAGCTTGATGCACTGCGCCCTTATTGCATACGGTGCTCGGGTGTCGGTGAGACGCGCAAGACAATTGCATGATTTCAGATTGAGAAAGACGGTGGGCGAGGAGGGGTTTCATGGCTTTTGACTTAACAACTGGGCTGTCTCAGAAAGGACATTAATCATAACACGCTGAAGTATTTAGCTTCCTTACCAGTTTCTTTGCGGTACTCATCGCGCATACTTTTCTCCAACTCAGCTACAAAAGCTTTCTTTTTTTCTAAAGAAGCCTGGAATCTTCTCAACGCTTCTTCTCTTGTTAATTTCTTTGTTTCCATTGTCCACTGTCTTTATCTCATACTTTATATTTGCAAATCTACAACATTAAATCCAAACTGCAAAATCTTTTCGGAGAATTATTGCTGTTTGGATTCTCAACAGATTGTTATATAAAAATCGAGTTGGTGAAAATATCTGCCATATCTTCCAGCAACGGCACATCTCACTGTGTATCAACAGAATAAAGGCTGGCAGATAAGCGCCGAAACGACTTATCTGCCAGCCTATCTCCCAGCCTATCAGCGAGTACTCGGAGATATCCATTTCTGTTTTTATCCCAACTGGCTTACAATTCGGAAATTTTATCTAAACTTGTAAGCAAAAACTGAAATTTATGATACCAACAGACTCAATGCTCGACGCAGCATTCCTGTGATTTCTGCAAGAAATGCGACATCAAATTGACAAATGCCGACTCTCTGCCCGATCTTGACGATATATGCACCTACGTGGTGAATGATATGATGTTTGGAAACTTCTAATAATACTAATTCCCGCACTGCCGGAATAAAACTCCGGCAGCACCGGAATAAAACTCCGGTAGCACCGGAACAACACTCCGGCAGCACCGGAACAACACTTCGGTGCCACCGGAACAACAAAAAGCAGCACCGGAACTACACTCCAGTTGTGCGGGAGTTTCGCAGTTTGTTGCCTATGCTTTAGGAAAGTTTTACTTCGATTTTGCCTATGTTTTAGGGAAGTTTACGTCTGGTTTTGCCTATGTTTTAGGAAAGTTTTACTTCGGTTTTGCCTATGTTTTAGGAAAAAGTTGTATATTTGCAATACAAATTAACGATATAACTATTATGATACACAGACTATTAATCGAAGATTTGACCGAATGGGGCAAACGTAAGAACAGGAAACCTCTTGTATTACGCGGAGCACGACAAGTTGGAAAGACTACTCTTATTGACGAATTCAGCAAGCAGTACGACAGCTATATAAAGTTGAATCTTGAGCAAAGTAGCGATGCCAAGGCATTCGGCATATCAGACAATGTGGTTGAAATATTCCAGTATATATGTCTGCAAAAAAAGATTGTTGCAGACAAAAGCAAACGCACATTGCTGTTCATTGACGAGATACAAAACGAACCTAAAGCCGTAGGACTGCTCCGCTATTTCTATGAAGAAATGCCATGGCTGCACATCGTAGCTGCCGGGTCAAGGCTACAGACACTTATAAAGCAACGCATATCATTTCCGGTAGGACGTGTGGAATACATGTCGCTACGTCCATGTTCGTTCCTCGAATTTTTGAACGCTACAGCTAACGAACCTTTGGCAGAGATGATACGCCAGCTAAACGTCTCGCCTATCTACCACGATATGCTCATAGCCCTTTTCAACAAGTACACGCTCGTTGGAGGTATGCCAGAAGCTCTTGTAGAGTATGCCACAAATGAGGATGTCTCAAGGCTTTCGCCAATATACCGATCATTGCTTAACGGTTACAACGAGGATGTTGAGAAATATGCAAAGAACGCCAATCAAGTGAACGTGATACGCCACTTGCTTACACACGGATGGACAGAGGCTGGACAGACCATTACGTTCAACCGCTTCGGCGGCAGCAACTACACGAGTAAGGAGGTACATGAGGCACTTGAAGTGCTGCAAAACGCATTCCTACTCAGTCTCGACTATCCAATAACAACAGTGAAGGCTCCAGCAATACCTGCACTTACACGACAACCAAAACTGATATGGCTCGACTCTGGAATAATGAATTTCTCGGTTGATATACAAACCGAATACTTACAGAACAGCTCGCTGCTTGATGTATGGAAAGGACATGCTGCAGAACAGATTGTAGCCCAAGAACTACGCATCGTGCTCGACCGCAACTACAGAAACGAACAGTATTTCTGGGTTAGAGACAAAAAGGGAACTACAGCCGAAGTTGATTTCGTATGGCAGCATAACGCCACTATAGTACCTATCGAGGTGAAGTCGGGCACCAATGCCCACCTTCGATCACTGCATTCGTTTATGGACACAACTGAAGCAACCGGCATCGCCGTTAGGATATGGCCCGGCAAATATAGCATAGACGAAGTGACTACTCCAAACGGTAAAACTTTCCGACTAATAAACCTTCCTTTCTATTACATAGGAATGCTCGACAGGATACTTGACAAGAACTTATGAAAATCTTAGAACAATTCATTTGCGGCAAGCATACTTCGCCATGTCTCTCGTCGGAGAACTGATAGATAACTGGTAGACAACTGATAGATGGCTGGCAGATAACCATGACCGAACAGCTATCTATCAGCCCTCAACTCTCTGATTTATAATGGACTATGCGTCTACTGACACTTCTGACACATTTTTTCGCATACTTATAGTTTTTATGCTTTTATTTTATTCATCACTTGTCTCCAAGCCGAACGAAGTCCAGGAGATAATGGCTCGTTGGAAATCAAATCGAGCATTTGGCGCAGCTCGTTAAGCAGTTCGGACCAATACTTCATCTGTTCGTAGGCAAGCTTGATGCACAATGCCCTTATTGCATACGGTGCTCGGGCATCGATGAGACACACAAGGCAAAAGTCAATAAAGTCGGTACGGATGGCTTCTTCATCGAATGGTTGGCGAAGAAGCAGAGTGAGGATAAGACGGAGCTTCGTTGTGTCCTTTTCATTCAAGCAACGGTCAATAAGCTGGTCGTGCTTGGCAAACAGCCAAACATTATCTGCCGCCGCAAAATGGGTGAACGTCCAAAGCGCATTGACAGCCACACGGCGGTCGTCATCAAGCGTAAACTGATACAGTTCCTCCTTAAGATGATTGTTACGCGCGCCATGAGTCAAGGCGCACAACTCCTTGATTTCAGATTGAGAGAGACGGTGAGTGAGGAGGGTTTTCATACAATAAAACTATATTAAATCACATGCTCTTTTCTGTAGTCATCTGACAGATCTTGAGGACATTCAAAACCAACCTCCAAAGCTTTCACTTCAGGGGATATGTAATATTTTTCTTTCGTAGAAACCTTTTCCTTAAATTTCTCCAAAAAGGAATTCAATCCTGTCACAACTGCTTCTGATACACTAATATTGTTCTGTTGAGCATATCTGACAATACTATTATATGTGTTATTGTCTATAGTTATTGTATTCATAAATAATCCTCCATACATTTTAATACCGCAAATCTACAATATTAAATCCAAACGGCAAAATCTTTTCGGAGATTTATTGCTGTTTGGATTCTCGACAGATTGTTATACAAAAATCGAGTTGGTGAAAACATCTGCCATATCTTCCAGTATCGGTATATCTCGCTGTGCATCAGCCTATCTCCCATGCCATGTGTAAGCGTCTCCTTCTGTGAGCAATAGGATACCCTTGCTTTGAAGAAAAATTTAACGGACTATTGATACTACGAAAAATTACTAAAAAGTGATAATTCCATGAGTTGTTTGATGGCGTTTTGAAAAACAAGTGTTATCTTTGTACCCGTTAGGTAACATGAGCATTCGCCTTAAGAAACTCATGCTAATAACGAGATAAAAAGTTTGGGATAATGCGTATTATTAACAATAGAAGAATGCGGTTTGCCTGGCTGCTGATGTTGGTGTATCTGCCAATGATGCTCGCCTTCACCTTCCACCACCACTCGGAGGCGGAGGGTAGTGCCGTTACATCTTATTGTTATGAATGTGCGCATCACATCCACCACGATGGACATCTCACAGCCGAGCAGAACTTCATGCACGAGTGCGTACTCTGCCAATTGCACAGTTTGCCATATGTGGTACCAAACATCGTTCACATAGCAGTGTTTATTGCTATGGTTCATATCGCCGTTGTCATGTCTTGCCCATTTGTCAAGACCTGCCAAGGCGATGTACATTCTACTCGTGCTCCACCTGTATTCCTATCTTTGTAGTTTTTTTGATGATTAATCAAAACCAAAATCGGCTATAGCTATATCCTGACGGGCGATTTAGCTTCCTTATGGTCGGTTTAGCCGATTGATTTTCAAAGATTTATGATGAAAAACAAGAAGCTGGTATATATTGTGCTTCCTCTTTTCATCAACTTGTTTCATGCGCTTACGGCAAGTGCCAAGGCTATGTCCTTACCTAAAGATTCGGTGAGGATTTCGGCTCAGGCAGACAGTGTCAAGCGGATGATGAGGGATGGTGTATCCCTAAAAGAAGTTGTAGTAAGCGGAAGCTCCAATAAAGAAATACAGATGAAGTCAGCCCTCAATGTGATGAGGGCAAACCAAAAATTCATAGAGGAAAATTTCAGCGGTTCGCTGATGCAGACGCTGAGCCGATTGCCTGGTGTGCAGGCAATGAATGTAGGTTCGGGAGAGTCGAAGCCTGTAATTCGAGGCTTGGGCTTCAACCGTGTGTTGGTGGCAGAAAATGGCATCAAGCATGAGGGACAGCAATGGGGCGATGACCATGGTCTGGAGATAGACCAGTATGCCATCGACCAAGCTGAAGTCATCAAGGGGCCTGCCTCGCTCACCTATGGCTCCGATGCCATCGGTGGTGTCATCAATCTGAAGAGTAACACGATGCCGCTGAAGAAGTTTGCAGGACAGGTGAATCTCTTTGGCAGAACCAACAATGAGTCGATAGGCTCATCGGTTCGACTGACAGGTAGAAATGGCAAGTTCTGGTATAAAGCGAATGCCACATGGATGGATTACGCCGACTACAAGGTTCCTGCCGACAGCATCGAGTATTACTCCTATTGGATTAAGCTCAAGGACCAGCGTCTTCGCAATACGGCAGGACGCGAAATGGATGGGAATCTGATGCTCGGATATGCTGGGGACAGGTGGAACACCTCTTTTCGCATTGCCGATGTGAATGCAAAGGCTGGTTTCTTTGCCAATGCTCACGGTTTGGAGGTGAGATTGTCTGACATCGATTATGACAGTTCGCGTCGCGACATCGACTTGCCTTACCATACCGTCAACCACTTCTGGGTATCAAATCATACCGACTGGAATTGGGCGGATGGCATGCTGGAAGGTAATTTCGCCTACCAAAACAACCGACAGCGCGAACTTGCCGAACCAGTGTCGCATGGCTATATGCCGATACCGACGAACACCCTGGAGAGAAGTTTTACGAAGCAAACCTTCTCCGCCAACGTGAAGGCGATGCAGCAGATGGGCAAACACGACCTGCAGGCAGGGGGCAACGTAGAGTACCAACGCAACCGCCAGGGAGGATGGGGATTCATCTTACCAGACTTCGAGCAGTTGACCTTTGGTGTCTTCGCCATGGACAAGTGGAATTTGAGCGACAAGCTCAGCTTGACCGCCGGGGCGAGATTCGACCGTGGAAGCGTGAGGATTCACAGCTATCACGATTGGTACAAGACACCGTTGAAGGCATCAACTTCCGATTCTCCCATGGATGGAACTGTGCTGCAAGGTACAGTACAGCAAGGAGATTCCACTTACATGGAGCGTTCCGCCAATCTGAGACGTAGCTACAACAGCTTCACTTGGTCGGTGGGCGTGAATCGGATGCTGGGCGACTGGGTGCTCAAACTCAATGTGGGCAAGAGCTTCCGTATGCCGATAGCCAAGGAGTTGGGAATGGACGGCGTGAACTACAATATCTTCCGTTATGAGAAAGGCAACACCAGCCTGAAGCCTGAGGAAAGTTATCAGGTGGATGCGGGCATCGTATGCGAAAAGGGTGTGCTTTCGATGCAGTTGACTCCTTATCTCAACTATTTCCCCAACTATATCTATCTCAATCCTACGCCTCAGTACAAGGAGGGCTTGCAGCTCTACTATTACACACAGGCCAAGGTACTGAGATGGGGCTTCGAGGCAAGCGTTTCGTGGAAGATTCTTCCATACTTGAAATTGGATGCCGACGGCGAGTACCTTTACGCACGCCAGCTCAGTGGAGAGAAGAAAGGTTATGGCCTTCCGTTCTCCACCCCATGGTCGGCTCGCGCAGAGTTACGCTATCTATTGCCCGCACAAAATCCTGCCAAGTCGGGATTCGTGGCTTTGGAATGGCAAGTGGTGGGAACGCAAGATATAATCGTTCCTCCCGAAGAGAAGACCAAGGGGCACCAGCTCTTGAATGCCAGCATCGGAAAGAAGTTCAAACTTGGTGAAAACCAGTTGGAAATAACCCTTCGTGGAGAAAACTTGTTGAGCAAGCGATACTACGACCACACCAGTTATTACAGACTGATGGGAGTGCCTGAACCTGGAAGAAACTTCTCGGCTATGGTTTCCTGGAACTTCTGATTCCTTCCTCGAACCATAACTCGAATAATAAGGAGTTCTCTTGGAAGAATGATAGCCAAGCGGCAAGGAAGCCCTCCTGTCAGTTTGACAAAGATGGACGAACAGTGCGCTTCTGGTGTACAACAAAGCGTTTCTGTAAGTATATAAAAGTAAATAAAAAAGATTAGAAACAATGAAAAAGATTATATTTATTGCAGCCTCAGTGCTGTTTTGTGTATTTAGTTTAGTGTTGTCATCTTGCAGCGATGATGATGATGCAAAGCAGAGTGTAGCAAAACCAGTTGTAGCCCTTGCCGAGGTAGGCAAGGAGAACTCCAAGGAAGCCATCGCCGGCAAGGATCTCCACTTGGAGGGCAACTTGGTGGCAGATGGTTTGATTGCCCGCATTGACGTGACTATCGCCGCAAAAAACGGCAACAAGACCATCGTCAAGCAATCTTATACCGAGGGCAAATACATCGGTGTGAGAAACACTACCTTCCACGAGCATCTTGACATCCCTACCGATGCTGCTCCTGGTGCTTATACTGTAACATTTGTCGTAACCGACAAGTTGGGTCAGAGCACTACCTTCACTTCCGACCTTACAGTCAAGGCACTCGACAAGACAGCCCCAACCATTACTTTCAAGGAAGTGGGCGAGGATGATAGTCACAAGGCTGTAATTGGCCAGAAGATGCACTTGGAGGCACAAATCGAGGCTCCTCACAAAATAGCCAAGATAGAAGTGGAATTCCACAACACAGCAGCTGGTTACGAACATGTATTCACCTATACAGACGAGAAATATGTAGGCGAGACCTCAGTTCTCTTTCACGAGCATCCTCAGATTCCTACAGACGCTCCTGCCGGCGAATACCACATTCACTTCACCGTAACCGATGCTGCAGGCAATTCAACGACCGAAGAGGCCGAGGGCATTCAGATTACCAAGGAATAAAGCTTCAGGTATGAGATAAAAATAAAATGACAGTTTCTTGGCTTTGGCACTTTGGTGCCAAGCCAAGAAACGAAAGCTTTAATACGTAAGAACGATGAAAAGAAGTACAATTTATTTGTTATATATATATTTTGCTGCAGCGGTGATGGGGATAGCTGGTAGCTTGACCTCTTGTTCAAGTGACGACACCGATGACACAACGGTCAACGATCAGGAAAAGCCTAAGATTGTGGATGGAGACTTGCCCAACCCCATCGACTGTCAGCAGTATCATAGAGGCGATGTTATCGCTTTCCGTTATACTTTTACAGATAATGCAGAATTAGGCAATTTCAACATAGAGATACACAACAACTTCGACCACCATACCCATTCTACTTCGGCTGGCGACTGTACGCTCGACCCTAAAAAGAACCCTGTAAGTCCTTGGGTATATAACCAAGACTACCCTATTCCTTCGGGTTTGAAATCGTATGATGCAAAGGTGGACATTACCTGTCCTAAAGACATAGATCCTGGTAATTATCACTTTATGGTACGTGTAACCGACAAGTCTGGTTGGCAACAGCTCAAGGCAGTTAGCATCAAGATCTTAGAATAAAAGGTTCTTCCGTTAAATGCGTAGACGCTTGTCGTGTAGAGCGTATAGCTTTAACGTGAAGAACTCATCATTTCTGAATCCATACATTTGTCTTTTCAGCACTTTTATCTTGTTGTTTATACCTTCAGTAGGGCCATTTGATATTGGGTAGTCATACCATGCAAGTATTATGCAATCATCAACGGTTCATTCAAATTCAGCACATTGTCAAGCCTTGTCTTGTATTTGGCATCAAAGATGTCGTTGCCGTTTCTCAGCAATATCCAGCGCGTGCCCTTGATTACCTTACGCTTGTTCACGTCTTTCTCTGCATACCACAACTGGCGGCGCAACTGGTCTATCCTCTCATTCATGAGTTTTACCACATGAAAATAATCCACTACAAGAGAGTGTTTGATGGTTCAACAGACAACACCAGTTTCTATCTCGTTTTCTAAATACGAGAACACATATACAGCCCCTTCATAGTACAAACCACAATGGCTTATGGAAACGCAACTCCCCAATCATGAACCTATAAATAGCGGAGGTTAGGAGATCATGACTCACAGGAAATGAAAACGCTTTCACTTCAGGGGATATTCATAAAATGTTAGAAGTTACAATCGTTTGAAAATATAAAAGGGCAGAATTCTGTATATTAGAGCAAGTGATTGTTCATAATGACTTATTTTTGAAATTAAACTTATTCCCACATCGTATCTTTACCACCGTGGTTGTCATGCTCGGTTGGTGCAGATTCTTATACTGCTCTTGATGTTTCGGGGGCAAAGGTATAAAAAAAATGGGATGGGCAAAGAAAATGATGGATTATTTCTGGCTGTATCATTTGTATGATAAACTAAAATACAGTATATTTGCAAAAGAAATTAAACTTTTCTCATAAGAAAAGAAATATGCTATAAGAGTTCATATTTCTCTACATGTTAAATTATTATTGCTGACAACTATGAAATTGAAGACAAAACTCAATGCAATAATATTAGGATTTACAATGATCCTTTCAATGCAAACAGCTTTTGCAGCTTGCAAACTGTCATTTGCCGCTCAACAAAAGAAGGTAGCGACCATTAGCACAAAGAAAGTCGCTGGTGGTAAGAAAAAGGTCGCTGGTGGTAAGAAGAAAATTTATCGCAAGGCTTCGATGCGGAAATATTCCCAAAAGGAACTAAATCAAATTATGCGAACACTTGAAAGGAAGTTTTTGTCGGCAGACAATTCTTCAGCCTGGCGAAATATCGTTGGATTTGGAATAGGAAACAACTCCATAGATGTTTCACTCCGCTGGAACACCAAGGAGAAGCAACAGGAGTTTCGCAATCAGATATACAACTCGTCTGTCATTAAGTTTGGAGACAAACTCGACCCTGTCATAGATAATAAAACAGGAGTAAGCTCTTATAATGGTATTTCCATCAAGGCAGAGAGTCCCTCCTATCCTTTGGGTAGTACAGAAATCAAAATCACTATTACCAACCATAGTGGCAAAGAATTCATGTATGGCGAAGCATATAGCATCACAGCCCAAGGTAGGGATGGTAATTGGTTTATTTTACCAACTGACTGCCTATTCAATGCTATTGGGCATATATTAAGCGATGGTCAAAGCGCCACCATAACTGCTCATCTTTTTCCCGATATTCTGCCAAACAAGCCTGGCATCTATCGCTTCTTTTACGAAGAAAACATAGATGGCAATAAGGTGCTGCTTATGACAACCTTTGAGTTGGAGTGAATAATAAAATATAGCTTATGAAAATACTTTTCAGTTTATTGGCTTTTTGTTTGCAGCATGCGTCCATTCCCAAGAGGTGGTGGACACGGTAAGTGTGCGTGTACAGTATCGTGCATTGTATAAACATACGCAGGAGCAAAAGGAAGCGTATGATGATATAAATCTGTTGGATATAGGGAGACATTCGTCTCGGTTTTATAGCCAACGGTTTGAGCAGTTCCTGCATCAGCGTGATTCTGTGAAGAGTGTGAATGCCGACCCTATGAACTATTTGCAGTTCCTGGCAAATACGTTTGGCTCTAAGAAAGGACGCGAGTATGAAGTTTATAAGCACATTCCACAGAAGGGCACTCTCACTTATACGGATGTCCTGCACAATGACTTTTTCTTCTGTTATGAGGAATCCATTCCGACGTTTTCTTGGGAACTTGCCGATGGTGACACTATTATTATAGGTTATCCCTGCCATAAAGCCGTTTGTCAGTTCCGTGGGCGCACTTGGACAGCGTGGTATTCGTTGGACCTGCCTTTTGATAATGGTCCATGGAAGTTAGGTGGTTTGCCCGGACTCATATTGGCGGCTTCTGAAAGCCGACATGAATTCTCGTTTGTTGCTACAGGCATAGAGCAGATGCGGCAAACAGCAACCATCAGCTTTCACCCCAAGCGTTACTTGCGTTCAACTCCTGCCAAGTTGCAACGTCTGCTTGAAGATTACTGGAAAGACCAATGGAATACTACAAACCGCTTGCAAGGCAGTGAATATAGCGAACCGCCTAAGGCACAAAGGACTTTCAATGCCTGCTTAATGGATAAATACGAATAATGATATCCATTAGGGATGTGGCGAAGTTGAGTGGTAAAGGGGTTAGTACCGTACAACGAGTGAAGCGATTACTAAAAATGCGATCATCGCAATAATACTATTGATTTTACGTCCTTTTCAAAGAAAGGTTTCGTGTGATAGTAGTTTAAAGACTAAAAGCACTACTTTTGTACGCAATATAACAAAACGTTTAAAGTCACAAATTGTGATTTTGATAATTGATATAAATATGACAGATATAATAGTAAAGACAGAGAATGGCGAACTGGTCACAAATCGTGACCAGTTGGTTGTTGTAGATAATATAGAGTCTCTAATAAAAGTAATTAGAGGACAACAAGTTATGCTTGACCGTGACCTTGCCACACTTTATGGCGTTGAAACAAAGCGTCTTAATGAGCAAGTAAAACGTAATATTAAACGATTTCCAGAAGATTTCATGTTTCAATTGACCAAGGACGAATGTTTAAGGTCGCAAATTGCGACCTTAAACGAAGGACGCGGACAACATTTGAAATACATGCCTTACGTATTTACTGAAAACGGAGTCGCTATGCTTAGTAGTGTTTTACGTTCTGACACTGCGATTGAGGTGAATATTCGAATAATGCGAGCCTTTGTTTCCATGCGCCATTTTATGGTAAACAACGCTTCTGTGTTCAGCCGCTTGGAAACAATGGAGTACCATCAACTGGAAATGCAGCAACATCAGCAAGAAACAGACAAACGCATTGACGAGGTATTCCGCAGATTGGACGAAGGCAACGCAAAACCGAAGCAAGGTGTGTTCTACAATGGACAAGTTTATGATGCCTATACTTTCGTGTCCGACTTGATTAAGAGTGCAAAGAAACGTATTATCCTTATCGACAACTATGTTGATGAGACAGTATTGACATTGCTTGATAAAAGAGGAAATAGCGTGTCTGCAATCATCTACACTCAGCAGATAAGCCGTCAGTTCCAACTCGACATAGACCGTCATAATGCTCAATATGCACCGATTGACGTTGAAACATTCCGTTTATCACATGACCGCTTCCTTTGTATAGACGATGATGTGTATCACATAGGTGCATCCATAAAGGACTTGGGCAAGAAGTGGTTTGGTTTCTCCAAGATGGAGATACTTACACCAGACGAATTGGTGGAAAGAATCAACAAAGGGTAATACACAACAAAGGGTAATACACTACTATACGTATAGCAGAACATTCTCGTTTGTGGATTGTTTCTCGTACTATTGAATAACATAGAAAAACTCTTAGTCAAAGGGCATCGGGTGAAAAAGTGATTGTTTATACTGTTTCTGGCACTGATGCAAAAGTCGATAACGAGATTGAAGTGCCTAAATATAACCATTTGGATAAAGAATGAGAATTGCCGTTTTTACTTTACTTCTGCTAACAAATCTTTCGCTCTATGCACAAACCTCACAGGAAAGGTGAAGGGTAAGAAAGGAGAACTCTTGGTAGGTGCCTCTGTTGTGGCATCGACTGAGAGCAAGTCAACCGTGGCGTATTGTCTCACAAGCGATAAGGGTGAATATAAGCTGACTATTCATAATGCAAAACTATATTAAATCACATGCTCTTTTCTGTAGTCATCTGACAAATCTTGAGGACATTCAAAACCAACCTCCAAAGCTTTCACTTCAGGGGATATGTAATATTTTTCTTTCGTAGAAACCTTTTCCTTAAATTTCTCCAAAAAGGAATTCAATCCTGTCACAACTGCTTCTGATACACTAATATTGTTCTGTTGAGCATATCTGACAATACTATTATATGTGTTATTGTCTATAGTTATTGTATTCATAAATAATCCTCCATACATTTTAATACCGCAAATCTACAACATTAAATCCAAACAGCAAAATCTTTTTATAAAATGTTAGAAGCTACAATCGTTTGAAAATATAAAAGGGCAGAATTCTGTATAATAGAGCAAGTATGTGCCATCGTTTGGTGACATATACTTTTGACTTCTTCCTGCTAATAGCTGAAATGATTTGAGTAGCAACTTTCTCTACCGGCATCACCCAAAACAAACCTTCTCCCTTTGCCATAGCTGTGTCTACAAGACCTGGTCTGACATCTGTTACGGTTATGCAACCACCATTTCTGAAAGCCTTCTTGCGTATTGCTTCCATATAATTAATTTGGTAGGCTTTTGTTGCGCTATAGGCTGGTGCAACCGGTTCGCCTCGCAATCCACCAGCAGAAGTTATAGCTACAAGATGACCATAACCTTGTTGTTCAAAAATGCAATACAATCTATCAATAACATATGTCCAACCAACAACATTTGTATCAATGGTGGGACGCTCAATCGCATAGTCAAGCGTGGCATTAATGTCACCAACGCCTGCACACATAATAGCAAGGTCTAAGTGACCGAACTCTTTTAGAAGAGTATTTATCGCTTGTTCTGTCTCATTTAAGTTTGTGACATCTGCTTTTGAAACAATGGTTTTGGAAGGATACTGCTGACTTAATTCATTAAGCAGGGTTGTTCGCCGACCTACAATGCCAATTCGATTATCTGCATTGGCATACTTCAGAAAAAGAGCCTTACCAATGCCTGAGGTAGCTCCGATTATAAGAATATTCATACTGTATTTTTTTGTGCAAAGTTAATGCTTGCCCATTAAAAACAGCACGTGTTCTAAGACTATAAAACATTATAAGGGCAAACTCTCAAAGTGTTTTGAGAGTTTACTCTCCAAAAGTAAATTCCCTACGTATATTGCTTATAGTTGTTGGTGTAACTTTCAGATAAGAGGCTATATCCTTCAAGTTGATGCTTTGAACTAATTCCGGGCAACGAATTAGCAAACGCTTATATCGTTCTCTGGTTGTCATACGATAGGTATCAAGATATTGTGCATAAACTTGAGCAAAAAGACTATCGGATATGGCCTGTTTGAATCCTTTCGTATTTAAGGAATCCAATAAGTTATCCAGTTCTTTCCCTAATATTTGGAATATCTTACACGTTGTTCCAGCCACAATAGTCAACTCTGACTTTCTGCCAGTAAGGCAATTCGGATAGTCAGCCACAAACTCTCCTTCGAAGGCAAAACCAGTACAGTAGTCCTTACCTTCCTCTTCGTTATTCACCATATACTTGAAGCATCCACGCTCCACATAAGCCACATATTTTGACGGTTTGCCTGCATCCTCAAATATCTCACCACGCTTCAATAAGCGTACTTCTCCCTGTTCCATGCAGTAACGACGCAGCGGCTCAAGATCAAGTCCATCCTTATACAAATTGAACATCTTCACTTATGATTTCTTTGGGCAATATGATATAATTACTGCATACATATCGCCCTCATTCTTTTGACATAAAACATTAATATCTGCCAGCCATCTTATTGCTTTTCGACTGCAAACTCGAGTTTCTGGAGTCCTTTCTTGTGAATGTTAGCGAGGACGAGCGAGTAACGCACCGACTCGCCGGGCTGCATCGACTTGATCTTGCTGAATTCTTCTTCAGGCACAACGTCCTTGAACATCGGACCGTCGGAATCGTTGTATACCAAACGCAACTGGTCGGCGAAGGGAGTGACTACGAACGAATAGTACGCCTGATAGGGTATCGACTGGAACTTATTCCAATTGGCATCGGCTTTGTCAAGGATGTTGTCGAGCCAAATGCGTGCCGACTTGTAGGAGGGCAGCTTGCGTCCGTCGGCGTAGAAGATGGCGCCGTCGGCGTTGACGAGATACTTGGTGCTGATGGAATACTTCGTGAAAGGGCACAAGTCGTTGTACTCGATGTCTGCCTCCGACTTGATGTCGTTGTCGACCTTCGTACTGGGTTCGGCAACGAGTCGGTCTTGAAGTATGCGTATCAGCTTGTAGGTGCGATTGTAACCGTCGGCGGGCGGGTTGGCAAGTATCGTTTGCTTTACGGAGAGATTGTATTCGTGACCTCGCTCGTAGGTGAAGCCTTCGATGCGGTTCATGCCTAAACGTTCTATCTGGTTTGGACTGTCGTCGGTCTTGACGAGCAGGCATTCTATCGGGTTCTCCTGCTTGTCGTCAAACGGAGAGTACATGATGCCGGTTTCGGGCAAAACGGTCATCCTGATTTCCTTGACACTGTCTTTCGGCTCGTCATCGGTGCAGGCAGCAAGTGCTGTCGTTAAAAGGAATAGCACAAGGAGTATTCCTTCATAAACTTTGGATTTCATAATTTAATGGTTTTTAAAAAACATTGATATCTTCGCTGACATTTTCTATTATATTATGAGTCAAATCCATATATTTCTAAAGTCAATTGATTATTCTAAATATTATTATCTCAGCGCAAATCTACAACAATTAATCCAAAAAGCAAAATCTTTTTGGGATAATTATTGCTGTTTGGAGTTATAGTAGAATGGATTATCTATAAGATATAGAAATCATATCCCAACTTAGCAGATAGAGAAAAAAGAAGTAGTACTATGTGGCAAGACAAAATGTCATTAGAAAAAACTGAACAAAATAATACGTTTCGTTCTTCTATATTTCGATTATTCTTTGTACATTTGTTACATTTATATATATTCATAATACACCTTAAAATAATAACCTATGCTATCTACACTCAAAAGATATTTTGGATATAATTCCTTTCGCCCTCTACAAGAAAACATTATACGCCATATACTTAGCAACAAAGACTGTCTGGTGTTGATGCCTACTGGCGGTGGAAAGAGTATCTGCTATCAGATACCAGCATTGATGATGCCAGGTACGGCTATTGTAGTTTCTCCTCTTATATCTTTGATGAAAGACCAAGTAGAGAGTCTGCGTGCTAACGGCATTGCTGCAGCTGCTCTAAATAGTAATGCCTCAGAAGCTGAGAATCATGATATAGCAGAACGTGCATACAGAGGTGAATATAAATTGTTATATGTGTCGCCTGAAAAATTATTATCAGAGATTCAACATGGTATCTTCAGTAATTCTCATGGAACAGAACCAACTGGTTCTCTCAAAGTTAGTATGTTTGCTATAGATGAAGCTCATTGTATTTCTCAATGGGGACATGACTTTAGACCAGAATATACTCAGCTTGGTAAGCTAAAAGAATTGTTTCCTAATGTGCCTGTTGCAGCATTTACTGCAACTGCTGATAAAATTACTAAAGAAGATATAATACAGCAACTCCGTTTAGATAAAGATGAAACAGGAGAAGTGAAGATTTTTATATCTTCTTTCGATCGTCCAAACTTGTCGCTAGATATTCGTCGTGGCTATTCTACAAAAGACAAGTTGCGCTTTCTGCTTTCGTTGATTGCTCGTCATCATAACGAGAGTGGTATTATATATTGCATGAGCAGGAAAACTACAGAAATGGTGGCTGAGAAACTTCAAGAAAAAGGTATTCGTGCCAAGGCTTATCATGCTGGACTTTCTGCTAAGGAGCGAGACGATGTGCAAGAAGCATTTATTAACGACGAAATAGATGTGGTGTGCGCAACGGTTGCTTTTGGTATGGGTATTGACAAGAGTAATGTGCGCTTTGTTGTTCATTACAATCTGCCGAAAAGTATAGAGAGCTATTATCAAGAGATAGGACGTGGAGGACGTGACGGACTTCCTTGCGAGACTGTTCTGTTTTATCAAGTAGGTGATCTTATAATGCTTAGAAAGTTTGCAGAAGAAAGTGGTCAACAGAATATCAATAATGAAAAGTTGGATCGTATGCAGGAGTATGCGGAGAGTCAAGTGTGTCGACGCAGAATTCTGCTCAATTATTTCGGAGAAACAATGGATCATGATTGCGACAACTGTGATATTTGCAAAAATCCTCCTCGTAGATTTAACGGAACAACACTTGTACAAAAGGCTCTTTCCGCCATCATGCGCACTAAACAACAAGTTGGATTTAAACTGCTGATAGACATTCTTCGTGGTGCTTCTAATCAAGAGGTTTATCAGAAAGGTTATCATTTGATTAAAACTTACGGATGTGGTCGCGACGTTATATTTAAAGATTGGCAAGATTATCTCCTACAAATGCTTCACTTGGGTTATATAGAAATAGATTACAAAGATAATTCTCATATCAAAATTACATCCCAAGGTGAGGATGTTTTGTATAAACGCAAACAGGCGCTGTTGGCAATTATTAATCGTGAAGATTTTACAGTCAAAGGTAGAAAACAAAAAAAAGAACGTCAACAATTACATTTTGAAGAACAGCAAACAGGAATGACAGAAGATAAAAACCTTTTTGAGAATCTACGTCAGTTGCGCTTGAAAATTGCAACCGAAAGAGGTGTTCCTCCTTATGTTATCTTTAGCGATAAAACTTTGCACCAGCTTGCTATCGTACAACCAATAACATATATTGCGTTTGGTTCTATATCTGGTGTAGGCACTCATAAGCTCGAAAGTCTTGGAACTATGTTTGTTAAGGCCATTAGAGAATATAAAGAACTCTCAACGAATGAAACAGAAGAATGGAATGATAAAAATATCAACAAAGACATTGAAATTAAGGATTCGGTCACTACTCCTAAAGCTAAAAAGTCAGTAAGGGACTTTGTTACATTCAATGGAACAGAATATCATATAGGAAGTGAATTAATGGGGTGTATCAAATGGCGAACAACTATAGAAAATGTAGGCAAGGATGTATATTATACTCTTTGGCAGGAAAACCGTTACCCGATGACTCGATATATAAGTGAAGGTGTACAATGTCGTGATATTGTTTTAAAGCGTTTTGCCGAAATAATATCGGCTGTATATAACGTGGTTGTTTCTCCGGATTATCAAACCGTAATCATTCCAGTTAGAACGGAATATGACGAGAACGGGAAACATGTACATTCTTTAGATGGTGTATCTTTCGAAGAGGCTCTTGACAAATTTAGACAGTTTGTTGAGCAGAATGGTCATCTCCCATTTGCAGCTTCTGGTGAATATGAATGTTCTCTTCGTAGATGGCAACAAGAAATAAATCTTGATATAAGACCTTTGACCCATACTCAATATAAAGCATATGAAGAACTAATGTCCTCATATGCCGATCTGCCAAAGACGCTTGTGTTATGGGAAAAGAAGAAAGAACAAGAAATAAAAAAAATGTCGTATATAGAGCAACAAAGGTTGAAGCATTCAAAGGCTTATGTTCAATGGACGAAAGAGGAGGACCAAAAATTAATTGAACTGTATTCCAAAGGAGAAACAATAGAAGAATTGTGCAAAATCTTTGCTCGTAATAAAGGTGCCATTAAATCAAGAATTAAAAAAATAAGTCAATAAGTGCCGTAGAAGAAGTTCTGCTTACTATAGAGGGTGTAAGCAGTACTTCTTTTACAATCTTAGAGGATGATATTTCACGGCTCACTTATGTTCTAAAACCCAAAATACAAACGATCCAATTCCCTACTATAATTCTCTAGTTTTCTAGGATAATAGTCACCAAGGAATCGAATTTCATCAAAGCACACACTATTAGAGTCTTTCTGATACTTCTCTATGATAGGAATGAATCTTTTATCATTCTCTATATCGTGATGTAATTTAGACATATCTTCACTAATTGTCCATGAACAACAATTCAAAGCTCCACCCCATTTCTCGATAAATTCTTTCATCTGAACTTGAAAAATCCTTCCTCTATAATCAGGATATAAAGCAATAAACTGACCCATTGCTTCATTATCAAGTTTTGTATTGCCAATTCCTGGAACAATAATAACATCACGTGTCTGAAGAGCGTTGATATATGCCCAACTTAATTCGTTATATTCAGAAAGATTCAACTCTATAACATAAAAATGTTCCATCAAGATATTACGCATTTGAGTAGCAATACCATCATCATATACTGAAAGATTAGTTAACACTACAGGTTTCCCATCTTTTTGTGCACCGACAAATCTTAAGATACCATCCGTATGCCCACAAACATCCTTTTTATCCCATGGCAACCATACTATAGTTATTTCACGAATAGTTGAATTACATTCTTTAGGTTTGAAAGAATCCCGAATTTTAGATTCTATCTCCTTTTTAGATAATCCTTCGTTTTCTATCATCACCTTGTCTGTCATTACAATAAAGGATTTAGTGGTGTAAGTATCTGGTTGTTCTATTTCGCCAACAACAATATTTCCACCATCAATAACCAAAGAAGAATGATTGATGATAAAATTCTCATCTTCTATCTTATTCATCACTTTATCTACATCAGTAATGTATTTTTCCTTTCCTCTTAGATAGTCGGGATTGTAGACAAATTGGGAGAAATAACCACATGCAAATTGTATCGGCATATAATCACGACACCAATAATCCTTAGTTAAAGGAAGCATTTCATGCGCTACGTTATTAGCATCCAGAATTTCACAAACATCCTTATAGATATTGGGATAATCTGTACGTAGCAACTGTGAAAAAAACACTTTGTCTTTATATTGTTCTGTTATCATAGCTTTTCAACTCGTTTAAATCCCCATAATCTGTTGTCGTTTATTTTGATTCGTTGCATAGGTTCTGCATAGCCCCGCGTTTCATCAGACTCATCTATCCATTCTATACTAAACTTGCCATTGCTTAGCATATTTGCTCCACCAAATAAATCATACCAAAAATCATGAGGAGCCCAATTTTTTCTTTTTTCATTATTCTCCCATTCTTTTTCCCCAGGCACAATAGCTTTATAGCCTCTAATCAAGAAAGACGCATGATATTTCTTTTGTGGATCATCAAACAAAACATCAACGCCCGATGGATTTGGACATACAGCACCTAAAGCATAGCCAAATTCATCTTCCCCTTTCAGATATTTTATTTTATCTTTAATATTGCCATCATCCTCGTGGTAATAGAATTCGATGCAGGTCAACTTTAGTTTATACGCATCCTTACAACCGCCATTAACAAGAAAATAGCCAGAGAAGAATGCTTCTTCAGCAATTTTCTTAAACTCTTCAAATAGGTTTGCTTCGCAACCATCAGCGCCTTTGAAAGCTTTTAAGGCTTGAAATAACCTTGATTCCATACTTGTTGAACTATTTTTATTTGTAAACTTCTATTGTTTTCTCCAACCATTTACATATCTTCTCCTGAAGACTTTTGGGCTCTAACACTTTTATCATATTGCCAAAACTCATCAACTTCATATAGAAGTCATAGGTAGGACGCAGTGCCAATTCAAAATCGGCATAATCATCACATGTGAAGATTTCTCTTTGCGAGTGATGCAACGGCAATGTGCGCATATAGTGCTGATGGCATTTGTCTGCCCTTAACACTATTCTCTGAAGCGGTACAGATTCATCCAATACAATACCGAAGTATTCTGCAAAATATTCTTTTGCACAAAAATCTTTTGGCAAAACAAAATGAACATCTGTTAAGTTAACACCTTCTATTCTATCAAGAGAATACAAACGCAAGTAGTTATAGTCTACATTTCTTGCTAACATATACCAACGCTGTGCGGACATTTTCACACAGTACGGTTCAACAAGAAACGTCTTTGCCTCTTGCATCGAAAAAGAACGAAACGTCATCTGCAGCACAATATTTGACTTCATCGCTTCAAGTATTGTTGCAAGAAAATCCTGACTCGAAGGAATATTCTCTGTCAGTATTCTATCATAGATAGATATGCTGCTTGACAATGTTTCTGCCGTGCCGTAGGTTTCAAGAAGCCATGTACGCAATTCCCCTTCATTTAATACTTCGGGATTGGCTATATAATAATGGTATCTGCCATGTTGTTCACAATCAATCACAATGCCGAACATATCAAGAATACCACCTTTCCAACGATCAAATGTTTGCCGTGGCAAGTTCTCACCACGGCTAAGGTCTATATTCTGACGCCACTTTTCATTGAGATCTTTCAATGTAATGCGGCCAGAACGATGAATGGTCTTGATAACCCAGATGTATTTTTGAATGAGTGACATAGGCTTAATTGTTATTGTAACCAAACTCACGTGTTCCAAACTAGCGCTTATAGAGAGACTCCCTATCTATAGCATGCTCTTGCAATATCTTCAATGGCAATGTCTCTAAAATACACCATTGAAAATACTTTTGCGCATATGTAGCATCGTTATTGATAAGTTCTTCTAAATCTTTATCTTCCCCATGCCCCGTATTGGCATATTCCTCCCATCTTCCCCATATGCCTTTTGTATTATATGTAGAACCCACATATTGTTTACCTGTTAGTTTATCAAGGATAAGATAGATACAATTACAACTTTCCAACTTTGCCTTCCACTCCTTATTGCTTGATTTAAAGATCATTTTAAGTTGATTATAATTAAGGACGACATCCTCAAAACTGGTAAAGACAGGAATATTATTCTCTTGAAGTCCACGATCAATTCTTATTACAGGCATTTTATTGTTAAACCCTTGAAGCCAGCTTACGGGATTATTCCAGTCTATTACAACCCTTTCTTTAAGTAGTTTAAAACCATCAAGTTCAGAGAAATCAAATTTAGCTTGCACTTCTCCATTATAGTCTTCTATTTCTTTCAATACTCCATTGTTTTTAAAGACGCCAACAAATCGAGACGATATACCTTCTTCTCCAATAAACGAAACGATATAGTCTACATCCTTAAAGCGTTTTTTTACCTGCTCACTTTGATAACTTAGGAACACGTCATGTTCATAAAGATACAAATCGAAGAGCGAGTTGGAATACTTCTTTCCATCAATTATTTTCTCTTTCCTATTGTCCTTATGCCTGATAAGTCTGATACGTTTCTTGTCTGCATTATCAAACTCTTCATTTCGACCTGATAAAAGGTCTTGTATAAATACGATATAATCTTTCATTGACTTATTGTTTATATAGTTATTATCTCCAGTTAAACTCCTCCACTCCAAGTATCTCCAGTCCCAAGTATTTCCATACTTCCTTATCAAAGTTGGGTGTGTATCTTGCCATAGTACGCAAGACGGATTCATCCTCTTTATCGCGGTAAGTATTGTTGTAGGTCAAAGCTTTATCCCATATAGAAATCGGTTCTTCGCATGGGTCGAGTTGATAGAACACAGTTCCGATACGCTCTAAATGATAACCTCCTTTTTTACACATATCCAGCGTCAAAGAGTGATTGTCCAGAGGAAAACCATAGAAGCCATCGCCAATCCGACCGCATAGTGAAGCAAGACATAAAGCTCCCATTTCGTATCCATCCCGTTCTTTTACCAACACAATATCGCCAGTAAACATCCTACTGCCATTGCTGTCATCATAACCAGTGTCTACTCCTGCAAAGATTGAGCGTAATGTGTATCCACGTCCTTCACAAGGATGCCCGAAGTAGTCTTCTACAATGTCAGGATTATGGTCTTCTTCAAATTCTTCACTCTGTTGCCAAACATACAATCCGCCATCTTCCCAAAAGAAGAATTCACCAAAGTCGGCATAACCGAATCTGTTCTTGTCAATAACATAGCGTATGCGCAGACTACGTTTATCAAAGTTAGCCCCAATAGCAATTTCATTCTTATGCTTGATACAGAGAAAAGACAAGATATCCTCGTTTAGTACTCTCGGCATAAGTTCACAAAAGAGTTTCTTTGTTTCTTCCATATTCGTAGTATTATTGATTCAAATGCAAAGTTACGCATTAAGTGTCTCAATATGCGTTACAGGATAAAGAAAAATGGTCTGCAACTCGTGCTGAACGAATTGCAGACCATTATCCTTATTGTCGAGTTATTGAATTGCAAAACTCCTAACTCCTATATTCTACATCGCTGATGTAGCCGCAACGAGCCATCCGTAGACGCAGCTGCATACGCCGAATAGGAGTACACCTGCGGTGCAGAGTGCGAGTGCTGTGCGTGTAGCGCAGTCGCTCTTGAACGGAGCGAGCGGAGCATCGGTCTTGTTGATGTACATGCACTTTACAATCTTCAGATAGTAGTAGAGTGACGGTACGGTGTTGATCAATGCGAGGAACACTACTGCGTATGCGATGTTAGAACCCTGCTCGGCTGCTGCCATGAACACGAAGAACTTGCAGAACATACCTGCGAACGGCGGGATGCCTGCGAGCGAGAACAGAGCGAGTGTCATGAGGAACGAGAGCTTCGGGTTGGTGGTGTAGAAGCCGTCGAATACAGACATCTCGGTGTTGCCCTTGCCGCGTGTCTCCACAACGTTGATGATGGTGAACACTGCCATGTTGGCTGCTACGTAGATGAGCACGTAGTACATCAGCGCCGGCAGACCCATTGCGCCGTTGCCTACCGCTGCAAGCATGATGTAGCCTGCCTGCGAGATAGAGCTGAACGCCATGAATCGCTTGAGCTCTGTCTGGCGGAGTGCGAAGAGGTTGGCGATGGTGATGGTGAGAACGATGACGATGTACATCAGCATCTCCCAGTACTCTACCATCGGAGCGAACACCTTGGTGAGGATTGTCATCAAAGCGAACGCTGCTGCGCCCTTAGACACTACGCTCAGATAGCCTGTAACGGCTGTAGGAGCACCCTGGTATGTGTCGGCTGTCCAGAAGTGGAACGGCACGAGCGAAATCTTGAAGCCGAGGCCACTGAAGAAGAACACGAGGCCCATGATGGTGAGCGGTGTTGCTGTGATCTGCGCCATTACGTCGTCGAAGTAGAGTGTGCCGCAAGCTCCGTAGATGAACGAGATGCCGTAGAGCATCACGCCGCTTGAGAACGTAGCGGTGAGCACGAACTTGGCTGCGCCCTCTGCCGATTCCTTCTTGAACTTGTCGAAGGCAACGAGACATGCCATAGGCACTGATGCCATCTCCAAACCGAGGAAGAACATGAGGAAGTGGCCTGACGAAATCATCATGTACATACCGAGCAAGGTAGAGATGATGAGCTCATAGAACTCACCCTCCTTGTTCTGCACGTCCTTCTGCTCGAGCCACGACTGTGCCATCACTACCACGATGAACGCACCGGCTGTAAGGATAACCTTCATCACCTGCGCTGCTGCGGTGGCGGTGTAGAGTCCGGCGAAAGCCTCTGCAGGCTCTGCGGTGAAGCAGACTGCAATCTGAGCTACCAACAGCAGACCTGTCAGCAGGCTCAAGGTAGTATGTTTCTTCTCGCCATTCAGGATGAGGTCGGCGAGGAATACTATCACGAGGGCTGCCATGAGGCCAGCCTCGGGTATCATATTAAAAAACTGACTATAATCCATTTTTTACTGCTGAACTGTTATTAAAGTGTTGGAATTACGCTGAGGATTGGTACTACGGCATCGCTGATAACATGGCTTGCCCAGATCGGGAACGAACCCAGACCTGCAACGCAGAAGATGAGGCAGCATACAGCGAAGCGCTCGTCCCATGTAGCGTCGGTGAGCTCCTCGAAGTGCGGGTTCTTCACCTTCTCGAAGAGGATGAAGCCCACGGTACGGAGGATGTACACGGCGGTCACAACGATTGAGGTGATAGCGATGACGGTGCAGCAACGGTGGAATGTGTCGGCATTCTCGAACGAACCGTTGAAGATGGTCATCTCGGCGATGAAGCCTGAGAAGCCCGGCAAACCGAGGTTAGCCAAACCTGCAATCACATAGCCTACAGAGAGGAACGGCATAATCTTCATCAAACCGCCAAGCTCACGGATGTCACGTGTGTGTGTACGACCGTAGATCATACCGATGAGGGCGAAGAAGAGGGCTGTCATCAAACCGTGAGAGAGCATCTGGAGGATAGCACCCGTGCAGCTCACCTTGGTCATCATCAAGAGTGCGAAGAGCACCAGACCACAGTGAGACACTGAAGAATAGGCGTTGATGAACTTCAAGTCGGTCTGTACGCAAGCCGAGAACGCACCGTAAACGACAGAGATGGTTGTGAGGATAAGGAATATCCAAGCCAAGTCGTTAGCTGCCTGAGGCAGGAGGAACATTGCGATGCGGAAGCAGCCGTAGCCGCCGAGCTTCATGAGCACACCTGCGTGGAGCATAGACACTGATGTAGGGGCGCAACCGTGACCGATCGGAGACCATGTGTGGAACGGGAACAACGCGCCAAGCACGCCGAAACCGATGAACACAAACGGGAACAGCACGTTCTGAACGGCTGCCGGGATGTGGTTGTTGTGCGCAATCTCAAGGATGCTCATTGTAGAAGCACCGTTGAAGAAGTAGATGCCTACCAAGCCAAGGATGATGAGCGCAGAACCGCCCATAAGCATCAGCGTAAGCTTCATGGCTGCATACTCCTTGCGACCCGAACCCCAGAAACCAATCAGAAGGTACATCGGGATGAGTGCCACCTCGTAGAACATGAACATGGTGAAGAGGTCGATCGAGATGAAGAAACCGTAAACACCTGTCGAGAGAAGAGTGAACCACATGAAGAACTCCTTGGTGAGGGGCTTGAGCTTCCATGAAGCGAATGTACCGGTGAAGACGATGATGCTCGAAAGCAGCAACATCACAACAGAGATACCGTCTACACCAACCTCATAGTTGATGTGCAAAGCCGGGAACCACGCAGTAGAGGCATGGAGAATCATCTCCTCGGTGTTGCCGCCAGCGCGCTCGCTGATGAAGTGGAGCGTGAGCCAAATGCTCATTGCCAAGAGGCAAGATGAACCGGCAACCATCACACCACGCACCTGATTGACGTTGCGTGCGATCCACAGACCGAGCAGCATCAACGCAGGGATTACTACGAATAAACTTAATATATTCATATTCTAATTATAAGCAAAGTAATAATAATGTTAAAGCTACCGTACCTGTGATGAACCAAACGGCATACTGGCGAACGTCGCCGCTCTGCCATGGGCGGATGGTCTCACCTGCCTCGTTAGCGCCCCAAGCAGTGAAGTCGATAAGACCGTTGATGATCTTCTCATCGATCCACTGTACCGGACGGCTGACGTAGCGGAACAGAATCTTGTGAGTAACGAACTGGTAAACCTCGTCCATGTAGAAGCGCTTGTAAGCCCAACGATGCAGACGCGGGAATGTAGCGTACAGCTTGTCGGCGATAGGCTGCTTCTCACCCTTGTAGATATATGTGGCAAGGGCGATAGAGAGGATAGCGATCACTGTAGATGTAGCAGCCACCTGCGGGTCGAAGTGAACGGTGTAGGCTGTGCCTGCTGCGCTCACGATTGAACCGAAGCTTGCCCAGCTCCAGTCGCAGAAGCCGCCGAGTGTGGTAACAACACCAACGCCTACGGTGACGATACTCAGGAACACGAGCGGGAAGGTCATAGTAACCGGAGCCTCGTGCGGTGTGTGGTGAGCGTGCAGTTCCTTGTTCTCTGTACCCCAGAAGATGCCGTAGTAGAGGCGGAACATGTAGAACGCTGTCATAGCGGCTACGCCTGTCATCCACCAGCCGCAGAGCGGTGAGTACTCGAAGCAAGCAGTGATGATCTCGTCCTTAGAGCTGAAGCCCGAGAAGAACGGGATACCTGCGATAGCGAGGCAAGAGATGAGGAATGTGATGTGTGTGATAGGCATGTACTTGCGCAGACCGCCCATTGCAGACATCTCGTTAGAGTGAACAGCGTGGATGATGCAACCGGCTCCGAGGAACAGACAAGCCTTGAACATGGCGTGTGTGAACAGGTGGAACATAGAAGCCATGTAGCCAAGCTGTGCGTGGTTGTCGAGAGCCGCACCGTGGTGACCCGGCAGACATACGCCGAGTGCTACCATCATGAACGCAATCTGAGAGATTGTAGAGAAGGCAAGCACACGCTTGATGTCGCTCTGTGCGCAAGCAACGGCTGCTGCGTAGAAGGCTGTGAAAGCACCTACGATAACGACAACCTCAAGAGCCTGCGGAGCGTACTCGATCCATACCGGGAAGAGACGTGCAATCTGGAACACACCTGCAACGACCATGGTAGCGGCGTGGATAAGTGCAGAAACCGGTGTCGGACCCTCCATAGCATCCGGCAACCAGATGTGCAACGGGAACATTGCCGACTTACCTGCACCACCGATGAACATAAGCACGAGGGCTGTAGGCAGAATCATGCCGCCTGCAGCAAGAGCGCGTGCGCTGTCAGCAACAGTGAAGGCAGAAGCACCTGCGCCGTAAGCAATCTCAGTTCCGGTAAACGAGAAGTTGTAGCTTCCTGTGTAGTAGCCGAAGATGAGGATACCGATGAGGAAGAACATATCGGCGAAGCGTGTCACGATGAACGCCTTCTTAGAAGCGTGAACGGCTGCGTGCAGAGTGTAGTAGAAGCCAATGAGGAGGTAAGAGCTTACGCCCACAAGCTCCCAGAACATGTACATCTGGAAGATGTTTGTAGCAAGCACGAGTCCGAGCATTGACATCGTGAAGAGAGAAAGGAAAGCGTAGTAGCGCTGGAAGCCCTTCTCGCCGTGCATGTAGCCGAACGAGTAGATGTGCACCATAAGGCTGACCGTTGAGATGACGATGAGCATCATCACCGAAATCGGGTCGAGCAGCACACCGAGGTCGAAGTGCAGATGGCCCAGCGGCAACCATGTAACGTTGTAGGGAACGAAGGTTGCGAAGGTGCCGTCGGCAAGACGGTCGGCTGTGAAATACTGGAACGCTGTATAGTAGCTGAGTGCTGTCACCAAGCCCAAAGAGCAGGTGCCAATCAATCCGGCTGTCTTGTGCGACCAGGAATACTTCTTATTCACGAATTCTGGCAGACCGATAACCAGGAAGCTGATCAGCGGCAACAGAAGAATCCATATTGAATATGTAAAATCCATAATCTAATTAATATTTCATGTTTTCAATACTGTTCACCTGATCGCTGTGGAAATTGCGGTAAACGTTAATAATAATCGCGATAGCTACGGCGCTCTCTGCTGCGCTCACGCCGATTGAGAAGAGGGTCATGAAGAAGCCCTCGAACTCGCCGGGGAAGAGCAGACGGTTGAAAGCCGCGAAGTTCAGGTCTACGGCGTTGAGCACGAGCTCTATAGAGACGAGCATGGCTATCAGGTTGCGGCGTGTCACGAAGCCGTAAACGCCGATGAAGAACAGAAGTGCGCTAAGCACGAAATAACATTCTACTGGTACCATAATTTACTTGTCCTCCTTTTCTTTACGTGCTACAACGATTGCGCCAATGATACATGCCAGCAGGAACACTGAGATGAACTCAAAGGGCAATACATACTGATACTTTTCCGAACCGAGAAGAGCCTCGCCGATGGTCTGCATGGGCACCTCTTTGCCTTCTACAGCTACAGAGATGAAACCATTCTTGAGCTGTACGCCGGCTACGGTAGCCAAACCTACGAGGCAGATGAGTGCGTAAGAGAGGGCACGGCAGCCCTTAACGCGCTCTACCAATCCCTGGAGTGTGCGCTTGCTGACGAGCTGCACGGCGAAGATGTACATCATCACCATACCGCCAGCGTAGACGCTGATCTGTGCTGCACCGAGATAGGTGTAGTCGAGCAGGAAGTAGAGACCTGCCACTCCGAGGAGTACGAAAAGCAGGAATGTGACCGAACGCATGATGTGCTTTGTGGTCACGCACATGACAGCCGATCCGAGGATTACTGCTGCCAAGATGCAAAACATTACTATACTTGCCATATTTTCTTACTCCTTATTTTGTTTTGGTGTTAAACGTACCGATTTCGAAGTCTGCGCCGCCGTCGATGATGTTGGGCAGCGAGCCGCCCTCGTACACTTCCTTGTCGAGGTGAAGCACGAGTGCTTCGCGGTCGAATACCGAGTTCTCGAAATCGTTTACAAACTTGATTGCGTCGAAGTTGCAGGCGTTCACGCAGAGCTCGCAGAACATGCAGTCGCCGAGGTCGTACTGATAGTCTACGAGCTGCTTTTTCTTCTTGCCTGTCTCCGGGTTCTCAACCATCTGCGACACAATCTTGATAGTGCCGTTCGGGCAAGCCTTCTCGCAGAGTGTACAAGCTGTACACTTCACGACGCCGTTCTCGTCGCGGTTCATCACCAGACGTCCGCGGTGGCGTGCTGCTACGTGCAGTGTGGTCTTGCGGTTCTCGGGATACTGCTCTGTGCTCTTCTTTGTGAGGAGCTCCTTCCATGTGGTCTTCATACCAATGGCGAGGGTTTTCATAGCCGACCCGATTTCTCCGAAATATGATTTTTTGTTTTCTTCCATTGTTTTAATGATGTGTTTTTAGAAGTGCCAACCGAATGCCACAACTACAGTCATGAGAATCAAGTTGATAAGACACAAAGGCATCAAGTACTTCCACTCAAGCTTCAGAATTTGATCGACACGCAGACGTGGGAATGTCCAGCGCACCCACATAAGCAGGAACACTATGCCGAATGTCTTGCCGAGGAACCACACGATGCCAGGAATCATGTCGAGCACGCTGTCAACGCCGGCTACGCCGATGTTGAACGGAGCCCAACCGCCAAGAAATACTGTGGCAGCGATACCTGAAACTACAAAAAGGTTGAGGTATTCAGCGAGGTAGTAGAAGCCGAAGCCCATACCCGAATACTCGGTGTGGTAGCCGGCTGTAAGCTCCGACTCAGCCTCAGCCAAGTCGAACGGACCACGGTTTGCCTCGGCGTTGCCTGCTACGAGGAACACGAGGAAGGCGATGATAGCCGGGATGTGTCCCTTGAAGATGAGCCAACCGAAAGCACCGGTCTGAGCATCTACGATGCCCGATACCTTCATTGTGCCGGTGAGCACTACGGCGGTGATAAGGCAGAGTGCGAGCGACATCTCGTATGAGATGAGCTGCACGGCACCACGCATAGCCGAAACTACCGAATACTTGTTGTTAGAGCCCCAACCTGCCATGAAGATGCCCACGATGCCGATGCTTGAGATTGCCGACATGAGGAACAGACCTACATTGAAGTCGAGCACCTGAGCACCATTATTCCACGGGAGGAACGAGAAGGTGCCTACGGAAGCTATAATCACGAGGAACGGAGCGATGTAGTAGAGCACTTTGTCGGCACCGTCAACTGAGAAGATCTCCTTGATGAGCATCTTCAGCACGTCGGCGAACACCTGGAATATGCCCCAAGGGCCTACGCGCATCGGGCCAAGACGGCACTGGAACCATGCGCACACCTTGCGCTCCATGAAGATCAAGATGATAGCGAGGATGGCGTAGCCTGCGAGGATGCAGACACCAACCAGGATGCACTCGATCAGTATTGTCCAGAAATCTCCAAGACCGCAGGTCACTGAGAGGAGATTGTGGAGCCAGCTTGTTATGTTACTAAAGTCAAACATTTCTTTTAATTTATGATTTCGTTAACGGTCGATGTCAGGAATTACGAAGTCGATAGCTGCACCGGTTGTGATGAGGTCGGCAATCTTCTGTCCGCGAAGCATCGGGTCGAGAGCGCCGGTCAGTGTCAGACCCATCGGGCGCATCTTCATACGGTAAGGACTCTTGTCGCCCTTAGAGTCGAGATATACGCCGAACTCGCCGCTGGCTCCCTCAACAGAGAAGTACCACTGTCCCTCGGGCACCTTGATGATTGGCTTCTGCTTAACGTAGAAGTCGCCCTCCGGAATGTTGTCGATGAGCTGCTCGATGATGTTAAGGCTCTGATAGAGCTCCTTGATGTGACAGTAGTAGCGGTCCATAGAGTCGCAACCGGTCATTGTAATCTCCTCCCACTCTACCTTGTCGTAGAGGTCGTACGGGTGGCGCTTACGTGTATCGTTCTTCCAGCCTGCAGCACGTCCTGCCGGACCTGTCACGGCGTAGTTGATACAGTCTTCGCGTCCCATCGGGCCAACGCCAACCAAGCGGTTGTGTGTGATTACGTTGTCTCCGAACACGTCGAGATACTCCTGAATCATCGGGCGCAGATACTTGCAGAGCTTCTTTGTGTTCTCTACGAACTTCGGGTCGATGTCTGCCTGGCAACCGCCGATGCGGTAGTAGTTCTGGATGAGTCGTCCGCCGGTGGTCTCCTCCATCACGTTGAGCACGTGCTCGCGGTCGCGCATACAGTAGAGGAACGCTGTGAGGGCGCCCAAGTCCTGCGCTGTACAGCCGAGGTAGAGCAAGTGGGAGTCGATACGCTGCAGCTCGTCCATGATGGTGCGGATGTAGTGGATGCGGTCTGTAAGCTCAATGCCCATACCCTCCTCTATTACGCCTACGAGAGCGTGGCGGTGCATCATTGCCGAGAGGTAGTTGAGACGGTCGGTGAGAGCGAGTGTCTGCGGATAGGTCATGCCCTCCCACATCTTCTCTATGCCGCGGTGGATATAGCCCAAGTGCGGATAGATGCGCTTCACCTTCTCGCCGTCGAGAACGGTCTGCAAGCGGAGCACACCGTGTGTAGACGGGTGGTTCGGACCGATGTTCACTACGAAGTCGGTGTCCTCGAAGAGGCGCTTCTTTGTAGCTACGAGGTGGCCGTCGGCGTCGAGGCTGTACACAACGGTGTAGTCAGACTCTGGCTCGTCGGTAAGCGGGAACTGGTTTGCCTCGGGGCTCATGTCGAAGTCCTTGCGCAACGGATAGCCGTTGAAGTCGGTACGCAGGAACAGACGGCGCATGTCGGGATGGCCGAGGAACTTGATGCCTACGAAGTCGTACACCTCACGCTCGAGCAGCTCGGCTGCCTTCCAGAGCTCAACGACGGTAGGAATCACGTCGCTGCCGTCCACCTTCTTTGCGATGGTGCGTACAGAGCAGCGCTCGTTGTTGTCGGTGTTCTCAAGAATGTAGATACATCCCAAGCCTTCCTCGCCGAAGTCCTCGCCGATGATGGTAACAAGGTAGTCGAAATGTTTCTGGTTCTTCAGTTTCGACATCTCACTCGCAAAATTGTCGAATGAGAGTTCTATGTTTTCAAGTTTCATATCTTATACCTTATTATATTAATCAGTTAGACCTTTCTTTGCATCGAAGCCTTCCGGCACCTCGTTCACTACGATTGTCTCGCGCTTTGCTTCGCTGGCGAGAGCCTCGTTGCTCAAGCCGTGCAGACCACCCTTCGACATAGAGAGTTCTTTCTCCTCATGTGTCATCTTGTGGTTTGCTCCGCCGAAGAACTTCTCGACCTTCACCTTGCGCTGCAGCTGCATCATGCCGTAGAGGATAGCCTCCGGACGCGGAGGACAGCCGGGCACGTATACGTCTACGGGCACAATCTCTGAGATGCCGCGCACTACGTTGTACGAGTTCTTGAACGGACCGCCCGAGATGGCGCAACCGCCCACTGCAACAACGTACTTCGGCTCAGCCATCTCGTCGTAGAGACGCTTGAACACGGGCGCCATCTTGTTGGTGATGGTACCGGCGCACATGATAAGGTCTGCCTGACGAGGAGAGTTACGTGTCACCTCGAAGCCGAAGCGAGAGAAGTCGTAACGGGCACAACCTACTGCCATGAACTCAATACCGCAGCACGATGTACCGAATGTTAATGACCACAAAGAGTTGGAACGACCCCAGTTGATAGCCTGGTCGAGTGAGCCAACCACTACGTTGACGCCGCCCTCGTGGAGCTCGTCTACGATTGTCTCAAGGCCCTTGTTGTCCTTGAACTCATCGTAAGGAATACTCTTGATGACAGGTTTTCTTACTTCCATTCCAACGCTCCTTTCCGCCAAGCGTATGCAAGGCCAAATACCAATACCAGCATGAAGAAACCAACGCTCGCAAGCGCCATCGCTCCAAACTGCTTGACTACTACTGCCCACGGGTAGAGGAAGAGGGTCTCAATGTCGAACATAAGGAAAAGGATAGCAAAGAGATAGTAGCCTACATGCACCGGAATCCAAGAAGATCCGCGTGTAGGAATACCACACTCAAAGGGCTGACCCTTAACCGGGTTGTACGAACGAGGACCTACGAGTTTCGCAACTACGTACGCACCTACTACCAATACAACAGCCGTCAAGATGACTGTGATTAATAAAATAGAATCCATAAAAATTTTTAAAACAATTTGTTTCTTTTTCTACGTAGAATACCGCTAAGTATTCGAATTGCAATTTTCAGTTTGCAAAGTTAGCAATAATAATTGGATTGTTGAGGGTTTTTACTTAAAAATATGTAAAGAATAAATGCATAGACTCTCCGCTTATGTCATCGTGCACCGAACGCGAACGGATTGGGTGGCGAACGCAATCTGATCGGGTGGCGAACGGAATCCGATCGGATGGCGGACGGAAACCGATTGGACGGCGAACGCAAACGGTAGGGGGTGCAGCTGTCTCAGCTGCACCAACAAAGCAAACAGAACAAGAACTGCACCAACAAAGCCTACAGATATCATTTCACGAACCGCAACCTGACCCACGCCCAGCGCGGTATCATGCGCCACGCAGCCACGAGCAACCGATAGCGCCAATCGATGGTCACTACCTTCCGGCCGCGCTCCACCGCACTCACGATGTCCACAGCCACATGCTCCGCCGAGAGTTGCAGTGGGAAATGGCTGCCGGCGATAAGGTCGGTAGCCACGAAGCCCGGACGTATATCGGTGATGGCGATTGGCAGGCGGCGCATACTGGCGAGCTGCGCCAGACACTCGAGGTAGTGCGACTGGAAACGCTTCGTAGCCGAATAGGCAGGTGCCGCACCGAGTCCGCGTGTGCGGGCTATCGACGTTATACAAGCTATGCGCCCACGGTGGTTGTTGTCGGCAAACCACTGGTAAGCTGCCAGCACCATTCGTGTAAAACCAACGGCATTGGTCTGCACCGTCCGCATCTCCTTCTCCGCATCGAGCGAGCAGTTCTCCCACCCTATTCCCGAACTGTGGAAGTACAAGTCCATGCCGCCCATCTTGCCGATAAGCTCGTGCAAGCCCTCGGTGGCATCGTCGCTGTCCACATCAATCTGCTGCCACGCCACTATGCCGTCTGTGGTAGCCACTATCTCCTGCAGCCGCTCCACACGTCTGCCGGCTATGCCTACGCTATAGCCACGCACGGCTAAAAGACGAGCCACTTCAAGCCCTATGCCCGAAGTGGCTCCTATTACTATCGCTTTCTTTGTCATATTGTTCTTTTTATAACCTGTCTATTCTAAAGCCAGCTCAGCCGCCTCCTGCGTGAGGCACGACTTCACGTCGGCATAAGGCACAGTGAACTCCACCATGCCCAGCGCATACGGACCTATCTCGTACTGCTGATAGACGAAGCGTAAGCCCTCAGGCGTGAGCACAGGCACGGTCGCAGGCAGCGGGATGATGCCATGCTCCACGAAAAGCATGTTCTGCAGGTCGCTGTCCTTTATCTTGCGCTTCTCAGCCTTAGAGATATACTCCTTCACGCCACGGCGCAGGATGGGCTGCAGCGCCTTCTGCTTCAGCGTGTCTATCGTAGCGAGCACCTTGCCTGTAGCCTTAACGATGTTCACCGGGTAGCACACAGCCGAGCCGTGCGCTCCGCCGAGGAACACATAGCAGGAGGTCTCGTACGTTAGATAGCGGTCGGTCTCATACGTCTTGCGTATGCTCAGGTCGTACGAGAGACCCGCAATGCCCAACACCTTCAGCTCGGCATACTGCGCCTTCAGATACACATTATTCATATTGCCGTAGAAGTCGACAAGCGCCTTGCCGTCCGCCATCGAACCCTTGTACACGGGCGCCTCGCCGTTCTCCTCCTGCATTGCGGGCAGGTACATACGCACGAGTTCGCCGGCTACGTATCTGCGCACGCCGACCGAGAGCGAGTCGTCGCCCGAAGGATAGTCTACAACTACGCTGCACTTCAACGTCGAATCCGTCTGCTCGCAGAACGCAATGCTGTCCGTTGCGAACGCCGTCTGCTGCAGCACGCTGTCCTGCTCCGCCGCAGAGCCCGACTTCGCCGCACGCGACGTGCAGCCGCCAAGCGCCATCAGCGCCATACCCGCAGCTGCGAGTGTAAAACGTAAGTATCTGAATCTTTTCATATCTGTCTTGCTTATTATAAGGTTTAACTGCTTTGTCGTTTATCTCTATATTCGCTTAAATTAATAGCAAAATCAAAGTTATATTATTTATTGTTAACCCACAAAATAAACCGCTCATAATTGCGTTTATTTAACGTATCGTGATTACTGTTCACGATAAAGCGTCGCATGCTGATAGCACAACACAACGCTTGCTGTTAGTACAACGCTTGCTGTTAGTACAACGCTTGCTGTTAGTACATCGCTTGCTGTTAGTACAACGCCTGCTGTTAGTACAACGCTTGCTGTTAGTACAACGCGTCGCGAACCAATCATTTACCAAACAACCACAAAAAGAAAGGAACAATACTATGATTTTCTCAACAACACCCACCCTCGAAGGCCACCCCATCCGCGAATATCGCGGCGTAGTAACCGGCGAAACCATCATCGGCGCCAATGTTTTCAAAGACTTCATGGCAGGCTTGCGCGACTTCTTCGGCGGTCGTAGCGGCACCTACGAAAGCGTACTGCGCGAAGCTAAGGACTCAGCCATGCGCGAAATGGCGCAGCGTGCCGAGAGCCTCGGCTGCAACGCCATCGTAGGCATCGACCTCGACTACGAAACCGTAGGACAGGGCGGATCGATGCTCATGGTGACATGCAGCGGCACAGCGGTGATCATATAAAAGGCTAAAAACAAAGCTGGAAGATGGCTGGAAGATAACCCTCTCATTCAAGTTATCTTCCAGCCCTTATCATATTCACCTCCAACCCGTTACACTATTTCTGGAAGATATGGCAGATTTTTTCACGCACTCAGTTTTTATATCTGCAAGAGTATATTAATAAGATTTGCTCAGAATTAACTATCTTTGCAGTAGAATCACCAACTCGTTAAACTTTGTAGCATGAAAACATCAAGAACAATTCATTCCTTCCTGCTCAGTCAGCAGGAGGGGCAGACGCTCCTCACGGCTCAGGAATACCCCTGGAGCGTGCTGCAGGTGATACCCACCACTCCGGCAGACTTCGACCACACGGTGACAGCTCTCAAGGAGCGAGGCATGGTAGCCCATCACGATACGGACCGCACATTCTGCATCATCCACCTGGCAAGTGGCGACCACGACGGACAAAACCCGGAGCGACATATCCCTATAACTCAGAATAACTACATGCAGTTTATCGAGGAGTTGAAGGACGTAATGGCGCAGGCTGCAGTATGGTATGAGTCTAATGTCATAAAACGTTTAAAAACTCACTAAATCAGTTGTGATTTGCTCAGAATTAACTACCTTTGCGGTAGAATCACCAACACCCCTTGCCTAAGTGGTTTATAATATGTATCTATTATTAGTTGATTATCAGTATTATACGCTTCAAACGGTAGAAAAGTGACTGTGTGGATTCTGTTTAGATACGAAAGGGTAGTAATTTAACGTATTTAACTTTCGCTTACATTAGAAACTACCAAATAGTGTTTGGATGGGAATGTTTCAACCGAACTCAAAATGTGACAACCAAAGTTATTCAATAATATTTTAGAGGGGTAGGGTTGAAACGACTTCTCTTAAAGGATGTGATTGCCAATCATCCCCTTTTATTCTATAAGAACCAATAGAAATGTAGCCTATCATACTGTTTTCCTACATTTTTACCGCGAGTACTTATCACTCGTAGATTATCAACACCCTACGCTCTAAACGACAGAAAAGCGACAATATATATATTCAGCATGGATACAATACTCTGTTAATTCTAATGTAATCGTTTGATTTAGCAAGAGAAATCATTTTAAAAAACTTATTTTTAGGTATTGCCACAGTCATAACATTATTGTATATTTGCATTATCTTTATATCATTATAAATAAAAGTAAAAGATGAAAGAAACAACAATATTGATTATCGGCCTCCTATTGCCGCTATTAGGCACGATGATTGGCTCAGCATTCGTATTCATGATGAAAAATGAAATGTCGACTCGATTACAAAAGTCGCTATTAGGTTTTGCATCAGGCGTAATGGTTGCAGCCTCCGTGTGGTCGTTGCTTATTCCTGCCATGGAGATGAAGGCTAATAGCGGAGCGTGGTCGGTAGTGCCTGCAGCTGTAGGCTTTCTTTTGGGAATAGGCTTCCTACTACTTATCGATGAACTTACACCACATCTTCATATCGGAACCGACAAACCAGAAGGCTTGCGCTCACACTTATCAAAAACAACCATGCTTGCCCTTGCCGTAACTATACACAATCTGCCAGAAGGAATGGCAGTAGGCGTTGTGTTTGCAGGAGCCGAGAATGGCTCTACACATATTTCGTTAGCTGCAGCCATCTCTGTATCTTTAGGTATTGCCATACAAAACATTCCAGAAGGGGCCATCATCTCTATGCCTATGCGTGCTGCAGGCAATAGCCGTTGGAAATCCTTTATGCTTGGCTCACTTAGTGGAGTTGTAGAACCAATAGGTGCCTTAGCAGTTATATTACTTGCCACACATCTTATGCCTACCCTTCCCTACATGCTTGCCTTTGCTGCAGGAGCCATGTTCTATGTGGTAGTAGAAGAACTGATTCCTGAAGCCTCAAGTGGTCAGCATAGCAACCTTAGCACTATCGGTTTCGCCATCGGCTTTGTGCTTATGATGGTACTTGATGTTGTAATGGGATAGTATTTAGTTTATGCAAGTAGTGTTTAATATAGTTTTGGTAACTTTGTGGAGTCCAATGGTATTTGATTATGAAATTGATAGAATTTAGCAAAACAGAATGTGGAGTTGATTTTCTGATGAAAGTCGGTCCCAAAAAAGATTTGAAAGGCAACATTTCCGATGTCGCTCCTTTTAAGTCCGACTTTTTTGAGATATTCTTTTTCCGGAAAGGCAACGGAAGGATTCTTCTTGGTGACAGGACAATACCTATACATGACAATATGATTCTTTTCATATCTCCTTTTCAACAGCAAAAATGGGATGTGGATGAAGATGCCCTTGATTTCAAGTTCGTCATTTTTCAAGAGGAGTTTATCAATAACCTGATTTCCGACAAATATTTCGTTTACCGCCTGTTGTACTGTTATCAAACAGCCTGTCCGCCGTTGTTGGAGATAGCTGCCGACGAAATGTGCCAGTACGCTGATTATATTGACGAAATGGCGTATGAACAGGTACATCCAGTGGCAGACAGCTATCACATGCTGCTGTCCTCCCTGTACAGCCTGCTGATAAAACTCAACCGGGCATACGCCAAGGAATACGCTCTACCTTTCGGTGCACCGAAAAACAATTATGCCTATAAGTTCAAGCAGCTTCTGGAGAAGCATATTGCCGATAATCTTACCGTTAACGATTACGCCGAAATGACGGGAGTGAGCAGGATTTGCTTGAATAAAAACGTCAAGGAACAATTCGGAACAACGGTGTCGGATATGATCAGGTGTCGTATGGCGGAAGAAATCAAAAGCCGTTTGTTGTTTTCAGGTTTGTCGGTTAAGGAAGTGGCTTTCTCGCTGCATTTCTCGGAGCCGAACCATATGATGCGTTTCTTTAAGTCGCAGACAGGACAAACCGTATGTGAATTCGTAAGCGGTTATCAAAATGGTAGTATTCCGTAAATCTATGGTAGTGCCTTTCTGTCTCAAATGTATTAATTTTGCAGCGAAATTAAAACTTAAAATTTGAGACAATGAAACGAATTACAACAACTCTTCTGTTTATCAGTCTGTTTCTGTGCGTCTATGCGCGCGGAAATGCTGCAGAATTCCAAATTCAGTTAGTTAGAAATGCAACCCTGCTTATTGACTATGCCGGGCATCATATTCTGCTCGACCCGATGCTTTCACCTAAGGGCGCATTAGGAAGCGTGAGAGGCAAAGTAAAAACACCGATGGTGGAATTGCCAATGAAAGTAGACGAAATCACCAAGGGGCTTGACCTCATATTGGTTACCCACGCTCACGTTGACCATTTTGACCCAACAGCAGCGGCTGTATTGGATAAGTCGCTGAAATTGTTCGGACAACAAGCCGATGAACAATACTTTCTTAACTGCAACTTCTGGAATGCCGAAGCCATTGCCGACAGTGTGGTATATGACGGTATCACGATCATTCGCACGGATGCGCAACACGGCACTGGCCGCATGCTGAAAAACATGGGAGACGCTTCGGGGTTTGTCCTGAAGGCCTCCGGACATCCTACCGTTTATATAATCGGTGATGGAGTTTGGACACAAGGTATTGCCGACAATATCGGAAGATATAATCCTGACTATATCGTTGTTAATTCCGGCGGAGCCGTAATGCCCGGCGGTTACGACGCTACGCCCATCATCATGGACGAACGGCAGGTCATGGCATTGATACAAGAAAGCGGCAACGCGAAAATCATTGCCGTACACATGGATGCGGTGGATCATTGCCTTACCACCAGAGCTGTTTTACGGAATGAGGCGAAGAAAATGAATATAGGAAATGATAAATTGCTCGTTCCCGAAGACGGAGAGATTATTTCCTTGAGTAAATAACATTTGATTTTAATAGTGGAATAAGCGACCGTGCGATACTCATGGTCGCTTATTTCATTTAATGAAAGGCATGAAGAATGAAAAGATCTCTATTTTTTGACATAGACGGTACGCTCGTGAGTTTCACGAACCACAAGATTCCGGAGTCGGCCATATACGGATTGACACTTGCGAAAGAAAATGGGGCCGACATATACATCGCTACAGGACGCCCATACGGGCTTATAAACAATATTGAAGAAATAAAACACTTGGTCGATGGCTATATCACGGCTAACGGCGCATATTGTTTTTCCGGCAAACAAGTGATTTCTTGTTGTCCGATTCCGATGGATCAGGTTACCTCTGTGATAGAACAATCGGACAAGATGGGGTTTGCCTGCATGATTGTCGGGGAGCAGGACATTATAATGTACAACAACAATCCGGTAGCAGACCATATCTTCAAAGATATGCTGAATGTTCAGGACCTCCAGGAAAGCACATCACTGCAAACGATTCTCGGACAACGCATATTGCAACTTACACCTGTGGTAACACCAAAGGAAGAACAGGCTATTTTGCCTTTATTAAGTAATGTCATATCAAGCCGATGGTGTCCTGAATTTATTGATATTACAGCAAAAGGAGTAGATAAGGCAAAGGGCATGAAAGATATGATTGCATGGCAGGGCATTCCCCTTTCCCAGACGGTTGCTTTCGGAGATGGAGGCAATGATCTTCCTATGATAAGGGAAGCCAAAATCGGCGTAGTAATGGGGAACGCATCTCAAACAGTAAAGGCTGCGGCAGACCATGTTACAAATACTGTCGATGATGACGGACTATATCAAGCATTGAAATATCTAAAAGTGATTTAAGGTTAGTGGTGATACTTGTAAGCCATTGACTAAACCTATGAGTATTCTTCAAGTCTTTCAATGAAACAAACGCAAGTATAAAAGCATCTTGGACAAGGTCGTCAACGACAGCCTTGTCCTCTCTAAGAATATTGATGCATATCCCTTTCATCTTAGGATAATACATTTGGTATAATGTGCTGAAAGCGTCAGCGTCACCTTGTTTCGCTTTTTCTACTAATGTTGTTATATTTGAAGCCATGAGCGATTTTTCGTACTATCTATCTTGATATAGATACACAAACGGCTTGATGACTGCATAACTTTTAGTTAAAGAATATAAATGAATGTGTTATTTTTAGGCAATGTTATACTTGTATTCTCATTTTGGGAACATTTCAAGTGACCACCAAGCAACAAGTATTGGGTATCAATGCAATAACATCACTCTTATATAATCCTACCCAGATTGCACATGATAGCAAATATACCTTGTATCATTGTGCATTCTCAAATTCTACCTGTTTTATTTTATCGTTGATATGATTAGCGTAAGAACCTTTCTCTCGCAAAAATATAAGACAGGTGACATCTGTCAAGGATTGCAGCAATAGCAATACTTCCGATTATGCTAACGGCAATAGTGAAGACCGTATGTACCCCCCCCCGAATTATCAAAATGGAATAGTGGCAATGCTAACTTGCCTCCCATTGTGAATATTGGATGAAAAAGGTATACAGGAAGTGTGTTTCTTCCGATATATCCTATAATTCCCAAGACCTTCTTGTTTTTGATACTCTGTATGAGTTTCGGAACGAAAGAAAGGAATGACAATGCTAATATTGTAACCGCTAAAAAGTTCCAATTTTTATAGTTTGGGAAACTTGCTATTGCTATGAAAGGCAGAATACTCCACAACGATGGTTTTATAATTTCATCAAGACATTTTTCAGACAGACGCAAACAGACACCAGTGAAATAAAAAGCTGCATTCGTAGAATTAAGAACTGGAGTGTATTGTGAGACTAACATAAGAAATGTGGCAAATAAGCACAATTTGCCCATTATGCTCCATTTGCCAACCAAATTGAATGTCAAATAATATATTACCCCGCATATAGCCATTGTGTATAAGAACCAATACGGACCAATAGAGGTGACAAATATCGTATTAAGAATTATAGGTATTGTAAATTCGTTTACCCCATCTCTTACTGGTAGTAATGTTGATACAAAAGCATAACTGGTAACCATTATTATATAAGGAATGAGAATCTTCATGGTGTAAGACGCAAATTCCTTATACGTTTTCCTGATGTTTACCAAATAGCCAGTAATCAACAAAAATGCTTGCATGAAAAAGAAGTTTATAAAGTTTTTCACGTCAGGGTATAGTGTACTGAAATTCACGATGTGTATCATCACGACCATGCAGATAAGTACACATCTTTGATAATCTATATTGTTGTATTTCATCTTTCTTAGAGGGTGTGATGATTATATTTCAGGTTTTATTTATTAATTATCTTACCACAACGCAATCTTGCCTGCAATACCCAAATCAAGAGTGGCTGTTGCGATACCCAAAGCTTGGAATACACGACTCATTGTTGGCAATGTGATAACACTTGTACCTTTCTCCAACTTTGAAATTTGAGCACGCTGCACACCGATACGTTCACCAAGTTGTTCTTGCGTGAGGTTTTGTGCCAATCGAGCCTTGCGTATGGCTTCGCCTACAATATAGGCGTTCACATCTTCTTTGAGTTTAGTTTCCATTGCTTCACGCTCTGGTGTTCCTCTTCTACCCCAAAGTTTATCTTTCATATTGTCTGCTGGTATCAATTTCATCTGTGCCATAATGCTATTTATTTTTATTATTAAAGTACTCTTTTCTTATTTCTTCTGCTTTGGTAATTTCCTTTAGTGGTGTCTTCTGAGTTTTCTTGACTATGCCATGTGTGGCAATAACCAAAGTCTCTTCCTCAGTATCCCAAAAGGAGAAAAGCCTGTAGCATATACCATTGTAGAGAGTTCGAAACTCCCATATCTCAGTATTCTCCAGTTTCTTGAAGATGTCAACTTTCATCACTCCTTCCTCAACCTTGAAGATGTTGTAGTATATCTTCTGTTGAGCTTTGAATGGCTGCGCATCCAAAAATGCTTGTGCTTCTTCTGTCAACACCACTTTTAGCTTGTTGATGCCCATTTTGTTTTGAATTATGGTACAAAGATAATGCTTTGTTTCCAAACAGCGATACAAAATTTCGTTTTTCATCAAATCAGACCTCATTTTTAACACTCTCACGACTTGATAGGATCAGACACGCAACTTATTCACTCTTTCTTGACTTCGTCATTACGTACCCCAATATTTTCGGGTCATGGAGTAATTTGACTAAACATTGTCATCTGTAATCCACTCAACCCTCGGTCTAAGGTGTAGATTGTTACATTTCACGAACACATTTTCTCGCCATGGCAAAGCTTAAGTAAACTTAGCTCTGCTTATCTGGCTTAACGAAAACCTTCGGTTACTAAAGTTTCGCAAGTGAATATCTACAAACTTTAACTTTATTTTGGAATAAAAAAGGCTCTAAAATTTGTGTAACTCACAAAAAACGAGTATCTTTATAATCGTCAAAGAATAAAGACGTCATTTAATTTTCTAAATTTTAGGAGGAACGATTATGACTAAAACAAGAGAAATCTACCGTTGCACGGTTTGTGGCAACGTGGTAGAGGTAGTGAATCCTGGAGCCATGCTCAGCTGCTGCGGTCAGCCCATGAAACTGATGAAGGAGAACACCACGGATGCGGCAAAAGAGAAGCATGTGCCCGTTATAGAACCGATCGAGGGCGGCTATCGTGTAAAGGTTGGAAGCGTAGAGCATCCGATGCTCCCAGAGCATTATATCCAATGGATAGAGTTGCTCACTCCTACCGATGTACTTCGCCATGAGCTACAGCCAGGCGAGAAGCCAGAGGTAATCTTCCTAACAGATGCCAAAGAGGTATCAGCTCGCGAGTATTGCAACCTGCATGGGTTGTGGAAAGGAGATGCCAACACATCACCTCACGATGAACACCATTGATCTTGGCTATGTAATTCCCGGGGCTTACTCGGGACTTTCCAGGATCAGGGGGTGCAGCAGTCTCTGCTGCACCGACCAAGCTTCGGTTGGTGCACTTGAGACAAGTGCACCCCCGGCAGGATGCCGTAGCCACCTACGGACACAAAAAAAGGTCTCCAAAGTCGTTTGACTCTGAAGACCTAAATAAAGAAGGCAGCCACCTACTCTCCCGCATTGCATTGCAGTACCATCGGCGCAAGCGGGCTTAACTTCTCTGTTCGGAATGGGAAGAGGTGGGACACCGCCGCAATAACCGCCTAATATTCGTTCGCTGCGACAATTAGTAATTTTTAATTAGTAATTATTAATTCGTCAAGCGTATAAGTTAGACAAATTGATCAGCAAAAACTGTTGTTAAACTTTCAACAACTGAAAGCACGACTACTTAAGAAGAAAGTCTCGGGCAATTAGTACTGCTCGGCTTTGACGTCACCGTCTTTACACCTGCAGCCTATCTACGTCGTCGTCTACAACGACCCTCAATGGAGTTCTCATCTTGCGGATGGCTTCGCACTTAGATGCTTTCAGCGCTTATCCTAACCAGACTCGGATACCCAGCGGTGCGCCTGGCGGCACAACTGGCAAACCGGAGGTCTGTCCATCACGGTCCTCTCGTACTAGTGACGGCACCACTCAAAACTCCTGCGCCCACGATAGATAGAGACCGAACTGTCTCACGACGTTCTGAACCCAG
>OGGJ01000181.1_pt1 | contig 67103 bp, 58 predicted proteins | sample 1571071 | NCBI WGS metagenome assembly OGGJ01 (sample SAMEA2581954, study PRJEB24529) | metagenome | biome: Human gut stool | place: China | collected 2011
GCGGAATGCTTCGCCCAGCAACTTGAAGAGGTACATAGCCACCAATTTGTCGATACGTTCCGTTTATCATCTTATTCGCCAGTCTGATTATCGTCGTTGCCATGATATTCATAACAACCTATATCTGGAGCGTCGTCACGGAGCGTTCCGTCGCGGTCTTCAGGCAAAGAATAGTCCTTGTTGGCAGCGTTGATGGCTGGTGACCCGGCTTCAAGATGGAAATCATAGTGCTGCATGTCTATATCTACCAGTCTGAAGTTCTCATCGCCGCTCACAGTTTCCCCGTCTGTGGAATCATCAAACTTCACGTCAATGAAATTCTCGTCGTCATCCGGTTCTGGTGTCCTGACAAGCGAACTTACAAACTTGTAATTGAACTCCGTCTCGTCATCGGCCTTGACTCCACTGAACATGTCGTTACCGTATCCCGTAACAATGCTGTTCACACAGTCCATCCTGTGTAGAGGTATCTTGGTGCCGCCATACACGTTGGTAAACATCAGGGCCGCGCCACGGTTAGAATCGAAAGGATAGAACTGTGCCAGCGTGCAATGCGTTAGCGTAACGTCGCCGCCATATACGGCTACACAATTGCCAAGCGTGTTTGTAAACTGACAATTTCTCGCATCCACTTTGCTCGATACCATGCGCAGACCGTCGCCTTGACAATTGTGCACCGTGCTGTTGTACAGCTCTAATTTCATCTGCGAAACGTCCGAAGAGTCACACACTATCCCGTCAAACGTTCCATGCACATCCGTGAACGTGAGCTTGTTGCCATAAGAAGAGCCGTGAAACCTTATCCCACGCCACTGTCCGCTAACCATGTCATAAGGCAGATAGTCGAACATCCAGTCCGTCCTGTCGCCGCGCAGGGTTACCTCCTCATTGGCAGTTCCTTCCGATAACAGCCGGCCGTAGACATCAATTCTGGCGTCGGAATGGAAATAAAGCGTTGTTCCCGGCGTGATGCGCAACGTTGCCAAGCTGTCCACTTTCAAGCCTCCGTATATCACTATAGGCTTGTCCCTGCCGTCGAGCGTCTCCTCGCCGCTCACTACTACATTTTTCAACAATGTGGCATTCCACGCATAGGCGTTTAGGGCGACTTTCTGCTCCACTCCGCTTTCCAAGCCGAAGACGAGTTCGTCTTCCACCAGTTGCGGCCCTTCCAGGGAGTTTTCAGGAGCTGTCATTTCAACAACTACTAAGACACTGTCATTTTTCCTTATCTCCAAGCCACGCACCTGATAGCCAGTTTCAGGACTTAGATACTCTCCGTCGACGTTGACCCGGTAGCCGAATTGGTTGCCGCCGGCCAAACGTACAGTGGAACAACGGATGCCATCACCCGACTTGTTGTAGACCCAAAAAGTTCTTTTGGAAGAGGGAACTGTGGCAAACAATGTGTCAAAACGTACCGTATCAGTTGAAAAAGTCAGTACATTGGAACGTGAAGTACTGAAAGAATCGTCATCTGTACAGGCACAGAACGCCAATAAAGACACCGTTGCGCATAATATAAACAAATTCTTATTCATCGCTTATATAACGCCCCACAGCCGCCTATATTGCATGCCAAAGCCTAAAACGGGCGCAAAAAGCGGCTTCTTTCCGTCACTTCATTGTCTTGATGATACTTTGGCAGTTGTTATCCTTCAATAACTGCTCAATGCCCACATGTTTATTGGCTTCCATGTACTTGCCTACCAAGTCGACATATTGCGACTTGAAAAACCTGTGGCCCAACACGGCATTGCATACCCACATGATTTTGCCCATGTGCACGTCGCGTTCCAGCTGGGTGCGTCCCTCGAAGTCGTGCATCGGGTAAAGCCCGAGCAGGTAAAAGCTGAGACAGTCGGGCACGATATGTTCTCGCGTCATAGTCTCCCGTTGTGACGGCAAGTAATATTTTTTGTACATAGGATAATCTTTGCCCAGATACTTGTCAAGCGATATGCCTATCGACTGGTTTCCTACAACGATGCTTTGGTCTAGCGCGCCTATCTGCGAATAGACGTTTGGCAGCGGCATGTCGGGGATATGCTCCTTCAGTTTCATGAAGGCGTTGTCCAGTTTTGTGTTTATGTCGTCCATGTTGGCGTACTGCGACTCCGCGTCGGACACTATGGCCTGCAACGTAGAATCTTGGAAAAAGGCAAGGAACTTGTGGCTTATTTCTGGGTCGTTCACTTCGCCCAGCCTCAATACGTCTTCTATAAGCGTGCGCGTCTCCATGGGGTAGTCCATGTTCATTTGCTGCAATGCGGAAAAGTCACCGGTCGTGAGATACTGGCTCTCCAGACGGTCGTACCGGCACACCTCTATACGGTGCTCGCCGCCGTCGTCAAACGGCTTGAGTTTCATGTCGCACGCCGCAAAAACGAGCAATGCCACAGTCAGCAGAATATATATATTCCTCACCACGCGCTTATATTGTTTCTGCAAAAATACTAAAAAATATTGTATAATCAAACTTGTTAGCTAAAAAAATCAAAATATTACACTATTTTACCGTGATTTGTTAAACTAATCATAATTGTTTAATGAATATGCATCTGGTAAGAACCCCAGGTCCATATCAACGCAAGCGGGTTGATATAAGCATCCGGTTGGCGGAATTGTTTTATTTGCACGGTGATGATTACTATTTTAAATGGTGTCCTTTTAACCTTCAAGACATGGCTTTTTGCCTTTTGAAAGACGGCCTTTCACACTATGAAAGGATAGCTATTGCAAAATTGCCGGAAGCGAGTGAAAACCGTAAGTAAAAGCCGTTGAAATGCAACAAACTGAAAGAACTTGCCTTGATGGCTCGCAAATAATTCCGCCAACGGGTAATACATGTTAAATTTTGGCACTCCTAAATACGGTATTTCAAATTCTTTGACTAATTTTGCATTCGCTATTTGGATTGCAATTAAAGAAAATTCCCGGTCAATTATTACATCAGTTCTTATATATTTGCTTTTTCAAATTTAAAGCGTTAATTTTGCACTCGTGATAGAATTAGGAAGACATATAGAGATTTTGCTGCTGAAAAGCGATTGCGTCATTGTGCCTGGTTTGGGCGGATTTGTCGCAAGGCACGTTGCGGCCAGATACGATGATGGTGACCGTATGTTCATACCTCCATTGAGGACGCTTGGATTCAATCCAAAGTTGAGTATAAACGATTCTTTGCTGGTTCAGTCGTATTCAGATGCGTATGACATTAGTTTTCCAGATGCTTTTTCCAGGATAGAGGGGGAAGTTGAGGAGTTGAAGCAGCATTTGCAGAATACTGGTTCATATGAATTGAATAACATCGGCTTGTTGTATCACAATGACGAGGGGCGTATAGAATTCAAACCTTGCGAAGCCGGTATTCTGACTCCGGGGTTGTATGGCTTAAGTTCTTTTGATATGGAGGAGCGTGTTCATGTTGACGACAATCCATGCGTATCAGTGGAATTCGCATCCAACTATTGTGGAATGAGCCTTAGGCACGAAACGGCGGTTGATGCTATGGGTGGCAAGACAAGTGCAGGCAAGCAAGATAGTGATAGGAGTGTGCAGATAAAGATAAGCGCGTTGCGCAATCTTGTGGCTGCAGTTATAGCTGTTGTTTTGTTCTTGGTGTTGGGCACTCCGGTAAACGAAGGTGCAGAAAGTGTAAACGCCAACAGCGTGGTAGGTTCTGTTGTGGATAGGATTGTGCACGACGGATATAATAATGTTGTAAAGAGCGCCAACCGAACACGTCCGACGGTATTGTTGAAAGATACAGCGTCTGCCAATGTGAAAGCCGCTAAGGCCAGTTTGCGTGTTTCGTCAGGCAAAGCTGTTACAAAAACAAATGCTCGCAAGTTGGATAAGGACAAGTATTATTGCATTGTGCTGGCGAGTCAGGTATCAAAGAAGAACGCACAAGCGTTTGTGGCACAATTAAAGGATGACGGATTTGACGATGCTCGGGTTTATGTCGGTGCAAGCCGGTCTGTAAAGGTTGTCTATGGTTGTTATGGCAGTCAAAATGATGCTTATAATGAACTGAACAATCTGCGTAGCAATGAATATTTTTATGAAGCTTGGGTTTACCAAGTAAAGAATTAGGCATGAAGAGAGTCAGGTGTCCTAAATGTGACGAGTTTGTCACATTTGATGAGACTAAATATAATGATGGCCAGGCGTTGGTGTTCGAATGCCAAAGGTGTGGAAAGCAATTTGGGATAAAGATAGGCAAGTCCAAGTTGAGGGATGTCCGCAAGGAAGAAGTCATTGACGAGAACGCCAATGAAAATGGTTATGGTTCGATAGTCGTTATAGAAAATGTGTTCCATTATAAGCAGGTAATCCCTTTGCAGTATGGGGACAATGTCATAGGGCGTTACATGAAAGGTTCCAATGTGAATACTCCTATTGAAACCAATGACCCGAGTATAGACATAAGCCATTGTGTAATTAACGTGTCAAAGGATAAAAAAGGCAATATAACATATGTATTGAGAGACGGGCCGAGCAACACTGGAACATTTGTTGATAATGAGATATTGGGAAATCGCGAGAAACGTGTTATTTTTGATGGGACGTTGTTTACGATAGGAGCGACCAGTATTATTTTAAGGGCATGTAATACCGAAGACGTATAAGTCTCTTTTGTTTTACCGCGATTAATAGTTAAACTATATTAAATATTGAGGCAGTTGTGAATTTTCATGGTCTGTATTTTTCCGACTTGAATTAAAAGGTAGTATCTTTGCGCCCGATTTTGTACAATATAAAGTCGAACTTTATTAATTTCTTAAAATTTAATTTATGTCAGATTTAAAAAACGTGCAGCCATTGGCAGACTTTAATTGGGAAGAGTTTGAAAATGGAAGTAGTGTAAACGTAAGCAAAGAAGAAATTGAAAAAGCTTACGATGAAACCCTCAACAAAGTCAGCGAACATCAGGTTGTTGACGGAACTGTGATTTCTATTGACAAGAAGGAAGTTGTTGTCAATATAGGTTACAAGAGCGATGGTGTTATTCCTGCAAGTGAGTTCCGTTACAATCCGGAGTTGAAAGTTGGCGATACTGTTGAAGTATATGTTGAGAATCAAGAGGATAAGAAGGGACAACTTCTACTTTCGCATAAGAAGGCTCGTTTGAGCAAGAGCTGGGAGCGTGTTAATGCAGCTCTTGAGAACGAAGAAGTTATACAAGGATACATCAAGTGCCGTACAAAGGGTGGCATGATTGTGGATGTGTTTGGTATTGAGGCGTTTCTGCCTGGAAGCCAAATCGATGTTCATCCAATACGTGATTATGATGTTTTTGTCGGCAAGACAATGGAATTCAAGGTTGTAAAAATCAATCAGGAATTCCGTAATGTTGTCGTTTCTCATAAGGCTCTTATTGAGGCTGAACTCGAAGCACAGAAGAAGGAAATCATCAGCAAGCTTGAAAAAGGCCAAATTCTTGAAGGAACAGTCAAGAACATCACTACTTATGGCGTATTTGTTGATTTGGGCGGCGTTGACGGACTCATCCATATTACAGACCTTTCATGGGGACGTGTAAGCGACCCGCATGAAGTAGTTTCTTTGGATCAGAAAATCAACGTTGTTATTCTTGATTTTGATGATGACAAGAAGCGTATCGCCCTTGGCTTGAAGCAGCTTACTCCGCACCCATGGGACGCTCTTGATCCGAATCTCAAGGTTGGCGACCATGTCAAAGGAAAGGTTGTTGTCATAGCTGATTATGGCGCTTTTGTAGAGATTGGCCCTGGAGTAGAAGGACTTATCCATGTTTCAGAGATGAGCTGGAGCCAGCATTTGCGCAGCGCACAAGAGTTCTTGCATGTAGGCGACGAGGTTGAGGCTGTAATACTTACGCTCGACCGCGAGGAGCGCAAGATGTCTCTTGGTATCAAGCAACTCAAGGAAGACCCATGGGAGACAATCGAAGTTAAATATCCAATAGGCAGCAAGCATACTGCCAAGGTCCGCAATTTTACAAACTTTGGAATCTTTGTAGAGCTTGAAGAAGGTGTAGATGGCCTTATCCACATCAGCGATTTGTCTTGGACAAAGAAGGTTAAGCATCCTTCAGAGTTTACCCAGGTTGGTGCTGACATCGATGTGGTCGTTTTGGAGATAGATAAGGAAAACCGCCGTCTTAGCCTCGGTCACAAGCAGTTGGAGGAGAATCCATGGGATACATACGAGACAATCTATACTCCGGGTTCTATCCATACAGGAAAGATAACCGAGATAATGGATAAGGGTGCAGTCATCGCTCTCAATGAAGGCGGTGAAGGATTTGCAACTCCCAAGCATCTTGTCAAGGAAGATGGAAGCCAGGCACAGCTTGGTGAAGAACTCCAGTTCAAGGTAATCGAGTTTGTAAAAGAGACCAAGAGGATAATCCTTTCGCATAGCCGTACATTCGAGGACGTAAAAGACGAGCCAAAGAAGTCTGTACGCAAGAAAGTTAAGAAAGAAGAGACTCCTGCCATCAACAATATTGCAGCTGGAACAACGCTGGGCGATATCGATGCACTTGCAGAGTTGAAAGCCAAGATGGAAAAAGGAGAAAAGTAAATATTGGATTTTCATCCATGCAAATCCCCACAGCCGTTTCAGGCGTGTGGGGATTTTTTTATGTTCTTTTCATTTGGCAGAAAGCGTTGTACATTGTTCTTATTAAATGAAAAAATGTTGTATTTTTGCATCGTATGTTTACTTAATTTGTAATTAGGATGAAGAGTTTTCTGGAGCATGTGGCTGAAGACATATTGCGGAAATACGGAACAGATTTGTCACGTATTGCGGTCGTATTCCCCAACAAGCGTGCGTCGTTGTTCTTGAATGACATCTTGGCGCAGAAGGCCGACCGACCGATTTGGTCTCCTGCATATGTTACAATCAGTGAGTTTTTCCGCCAAAATTCGTCACTTGCTGTTGCCGACCCTATAAAATTGGTCTGTGACGTGTATAAAAGTTTTGTCAAATGTACTGGGATAGATGAAACTTTAGACCACTTTTGGGGATGGGGACAACTGCTTATTTCCGATTTTGACGATATAGATAAAAACATGGCTGATGCCTCAATGGTGTTCAAAAACGTAAAAAACGTACACGAACTTGACGATGTCTCATACCTTGACGAGGAACAGAAGGATGTATTGAAAAAGTTTTTCAGCAGTTTCTCTGACGACAGGGAGTCTGAATTGAAAATGCGTTTTTTGCGCTTATGGAGCCACATTGAGGATGTTTATAACGATTTCCGTGAACGTCTGCGAAGCCAGTCCCTGGCTTACGAAGGCATGCTTTACAGGGATGTTGCTACGGATTTTTCTGTCGATTGCTATTACGACATGTATGTCTTTGTCGGTTTCAATGTGCTTAATAAAGTAGAGCAACAGGTCTTCAAGCACTTGCAAGATGAGGGAAGGGCGCGTTTTTACTGGGATTTTGACGATTATTATATGCCGAAGCACGGCTTGTCTTCGGCGGCTAACGAAGCTGGGCACTATGTTTCGCAATACCTAAAAGTCTTCCCGAACGAATTGGATTGTTCCGATGCCTCGATATACCGCAATCTTAACAGCCGCAAGAAGATAACATATATAAGCGCGTCTACCGAGAATGTCCAGGCAAGGTACGTAAACGACTGGCTGAAAGACGGTTGCAGGTACAAGGATGGCCGCAATACAGCCATAGTCCTTTGCGACGAATCGCTTTTGCCGTCAGTCATACACTACATTCCCGGAGAAGCAGGAAGCGTCAATATAACTACAGGGTATCCGCTTTTCCAGACGGCAATAGCGTCGCTTGTCATCCTGCTTCTCGACTTGAGGCTCAACGGCTTTAGCCTGGCAAACGGAACGTTCAGGGTAAAGCATGTAATGCAGGTTCTGCAACATCCGTATTCCAAATATGTTTCGGCCGATTGCCCGAAACTTGTTGAAAAGCTTAAAGCCGAACGTATATTCAGACCTTCGGCGGCAATTCTTGGCATCGACGCCAACATGACCGTCCTTTTCGATGCCTCCATAGACAACAAGACGTTGGTGCAGTGGATATTGGATGTACTGAAGATTATCGCTGAAGGTTGTGGAAATGATGAGAAAGAACCTATTTTGCAGGAGTCGTTGTTCAGGATGTACACTTTGTGCAACAGGTTAAACGAGCTTGTAAAGGCCGGCGATTTGGATGTAGACATTGTTACGTTGCAAAAGCTGATAGTCCAACTTGTGAACGCCACGACAATTCCTTTCCATGGCGAACCGGCCGAAGGCGTGCAGGTGATGGGCATATTGGAGACGAGGAACATAGATTTTGACCACGTCTTGGTGCTTTCGTGCAACGAAGGCAACATGCCAAAGGGCATCAACGACTCGTCCTTTATTCCCTATTCCATAAGAAAGGTGCATGGACTGACAACCGTCGACAACAAAGTCTCCGTCTACGCTTATTATTTTTACAACCTTATCCAAAGGGCTTCAGATGTGACATTGGTTTACAACAATTCGACAGAGAACGGCCATACGGGCGAGATGAGCCGTTTTATGTTGCAGCTGATGGTGGAAAGCGGTTTCGACATAAGGCGGCTGTCGTTGCAGACGGGGCAGAGCCTGATGCCGTCAAAGGCTGCCTACATAGCCAAGAATGCGGCTGTCATGGAGGTGTTGGATGGCATGGAATATATTTCACCTACATCAATCAACCGCTACATGCGTTGCCCGTTGCAGTTTTATTATAGTAATGTGGCCGGGATTAAAGAACCAGAGGACGACGATTTTGATGAAATGGGAAGCCGCATATTCGGCAATGTATTCCATGCCGCTTCCGAGTTTTTGTACAAGTCGCTTGGCAGTGCGGACGGGACGGTCACGGCTGACAGTATCGATTATGCCGTGAAGCATAAGGAACTGATTGGCCGTATTGTCGATGAAGCGTTCGCCGAGGCCGTGTTTGAGAAGGACACGAAGAAGCGTGTAGACTATAATGGCCTGCAACTGATTAACCGTGAGGTGATTATAAGATACCTCTGTCGTTTGCTGGAGATTGACAGGGAGTTGGCTCCGTTCAAGATAACCGATGTCGAAACGTCTGTATATGCGGAGTTGACATTGTCGACAAGCGCCGGTGAACGGCGGATAAACATAGGCGGACGCATAGACCGCCTTGACCAGGTGTTCGACAAGGCGGCTTGCTGCGAGCGGCTTAGGGTCATTGACTATAAGACAGGACGTTTCCCTAAGAAAAAGATAAATACCGTAGGTGAGATTTTCTCTATGCCGATAGAGCAGGGCAAACATGCAGATTATTATTTGCAGACGATGCTTTACGCCATGGCGGTAAGGCATGACCGGACACTCAATCCGCAAGGTCTGCCCGTCAGTCCTGCTTTGCTTTTCATCCAGCATACGGCTGAAGACGGGTATGACCCTACGCTTGTAATCGGTAAAGACCGTGTGGCTGACATTGCGGAGGTTGAAGAGGATTTTGTCAATGGCCTGACGTCTGTCGTTTCCGACATATTCGACCCCGGCAAGCCTTTCAGCCCGGTAGACGACAAGTCTATATGCTCGTTGTGTCCTTATGCCGCATTATGCGGAAGGCTGTCAGCGCATTGACTTGTCGACGAACGACAAGGGGAGGAGGTTTTTCACGCTGTCAAGCATGTAGACGCGGTCTGCGCCGCAAAGGTAGACCCTTATGTCGCGGTTGTAGCGTTGCTCCATCTCCAGCAGGGCTTGCCTGCATGAGCCACAGGGCGAGACAGGCTCGTCTACGAAGCCGTTGGCGTTTCTCGCCGCAATGGCTATGCCGGTTATGGCTTTCTGCGGACAGTTTGACTGTGCGTTGAATACCGCCGCCCGTTCGGCGCACATCGTTACGGAGAAAGCGGCGTTTTCCTGGTTCGCTCCTTTTATTATAGTCCTGTCGTCAAGCATTATTGCTGCGCCTACGCGGAAGCCTGAATATGGCGAGTAAGAGTTGTCTGTCGCTTCTTTGGCGCATTCGGCAAGCTGCCTGGCTGCGTCGTCCAGCTCGTCGTATTTATATGACTTTACATTGATGTTGATAGTAATGTTTTCCATATCTCATTGTTGTTTTATCGTATAGCCGTATCGTTTCGTGCAGAAGGTCGTGGCCGAGGCTGCATTGCAAAAATACTGATTATATTTGAAAAACCTGCAATATTTTCTTGTTTTTAACGGCAAGGGGTCTTGTCGTGCGCACTGAATACTTGCCGGACTGTATCTTCTTGGATATGAGGATGTTGCAGACAGCGTTTCAAAAGGCCGTGTTTCGCGTACTGAAATGCGGCCTTTTGCAGCGCAAAAGACGGTCTTTTATACTGCGTTTTGCCGTTGTTTGCAGTAATGTCCGCAGGGAACGCGCATGCAGGTCCGCATTATTTGAATTTTCCAAGGAAATATTTGCGTGGTTTGAAATAAATGCCTATCTTTGCACAAAGAAAGATGAAGACATACAGACCGTATTGGTTCGATAGGGATACTCATCAAAATAAAACGAAAAACCGGGATGACTTCTCTTGCTGATGGCGGGCCACGATGTCGTGAGACATAGCTGTAAAGCCGGTGGATTACAAAGGCGGAGAGCTCTCAAATCTTATATAGCTCGGAGTTTTCATCACATCACTGGTACGGTCTTTTTACAAAAATACGGGCAGGAACATTCCTGCCCATTTGTCTAATATAAGGTGTAATAATACAAATGTTTTCCGGAATAGTTGAAGAGACGGCTGTCGTATTGGCCGTAGACAAGTATGGCGGCAATGTCGACCTTACATTGGGATGTTCGTTTGCCGGCGAGTTGAAGATAGACCAAAGCGTGTCGCACAATGGCGTATGCCTTACTGTTGTGCGTCTCGGCGACGGGTGTTATACCGTTACGGCGATGAAAGAGACACTCGACCGCTCTAACCTCGGCCTGTTGCAGGTGGGCGACAAGGTCAATGTAGAGCGCTCGATGATGATGAACGGGCGGCTTGACGGACACATAGTGCAGGGGCATGTGGACATGACTGCGGAGTGTGTGGATATGCGCGATGCCGACGGCAGCACATATTTTACGTTCAGGTATGTGTTTGACAGGGAGATGGCGCGCCGCGGATACTTCACCGTCGACAAGGGCAGCGTCACTGTCAACGGCGTTTCCTTGACAGTGTGCGAGCCAACCGACGACTCTTTTACCGTAGCCATCATTCCCTACACGTTTGAGCATACCAACTTCAGTTGCATACGCATAGGAACAAAAGTAAACATCGAGTTCGACATACTTGGCAAGTATATTGCAAGGTTGAGCCATTTCAATTGATGCGGCGCGACAGCACCGAACAGCAAATATTTGTTAAGGGTAAACACCGACATCGACAAAATGGATATATGTCTCTACTAACGGGCGACATATATCCATTTTGTTTTATTGTGAAATCCATTCTTTGTACATTTGCATGGTGAAATATAAAGTAGCTGTATGTCAAAGAAAAATAGGAATATAGCAGTCTGTGGATTGCTGCTGACGGCAAGTTGCGCATTTGCCGGCGGTGGACGCCAATGGACTTTGAAGGATTGTATAGATTATGCCATTGAACATAACATAACGGTGACGGAAGGCAAGCTGTCAGTGCTTTCTGCGCAAGAGGATGTCAAGGAAGCCAAGGCGCAGTTGTTTCCGTCATTGTCGTTCTCTACCACACATCAGGGTGGGTACAGGCCGTTTGCCGACGGTTCTGGCGATTACAAGGACGACATCAGTTATTCTGGCGATTACGGGCTGAATGCGAGCTGGACGGTATGGAACGGCAACGCCAACCGCAACACGCTGAAGCAACAGAAGATAGCCGGCGAGCGGCAGGAACTGGAGCTTGAGAAGAGCGTAAACAGCATACAGGAGCAAATCTTGAACCTGTACGTGCAGATATTGTATGTCTCGGAAGCGGTGAAAGTCAACGGGCAAATACTTGAGATAAGCCGGCGGAATGCGGAACGGGGAGCGGAGATGTACAATGTCGGTTCGCTGTCGAAGGCGGATTTGTCACAACTTGACGCCCAGGTGGCGACTGACGAATACAACCTTGTGAATATGGAGGGGCAGCTTGAGAACTACAAGCAGCAGCTGAAATATCTTTTGAGGCTGGATTATGATGACAGTTTCGACATCGCCGTCCCGTCATCCACCGACGAGCAGGCCCTTGCCATTGTGCCGCCGGTAAACACCGTGTTGGAAAGTGCATTGGCCAAACGGCCCGAAATCAGGAGCGCGTCGCTCGGTGTAGACTATAGCAATATCGGTGTAGACATAGCCAAGGCCGGGCGTATGCCTACTGTGAGCATATCCGGCGGCATTGGAACGAGTACGGTTAGTGGCACGCACACGCAAATGGGAGTAAGCTCTTCATGGAGTAATCAGATAAAAAGCAATTTGAACGGTTCGATAGGCGTGACACTTAGCGTGCCGATTTTCGACAAACGTTCGGCTAAAACATCAATAAACAAGGCGGAATTGAGCCTTATGCAGTCTAAGGCGGAAATGGATGACGCCAAGAGCAGCCTTGCTCTTACCGTGCAAGGGTATTGGATTGACGCTACTACCAGTCAGCAGCGGTTCCGCGCTGCCATTGCAAGTGTGGAGAGCGCACAAGCCAGCTATGACCTTCTTGGCGAGCAGTTCCGCCTGGGCTTGAAGAACATAGTGGAGCTGACTAATGCTAAGACCACACTCCTCAATGCGCAACAGAGCCGCCTTGAGAGCAAGTATACCGCCATACTTTATCTACAGTTGCTTGGCTTTTACAGCGGTGAAGAAATGAATATCTTATAATATGTTTATGAAGAAAAAGAATATAATCCTCATCTCGACGGCCGTAGTAGTTGCTGTCGTTTGCTATTGTCTTGCGTTTTGCAGTAATGACAAGCATGAAATTTCCTTTGAAACTGCCGTAGTCGGCATAAGCGACATTTCCAACAGCGTCACGGCGACAGGCACGATAGAGCCTGTAACGTCTGTAGATGTCGGTACGCAGGTATCTGGCATTGTGGCTAATATTTATGTAGACTACAACAGCGTGGTGAAGAAAGGGCAGGTGATAGCCGAGCTTGACAAGACTAACCTGATAAGCCAGGTGAACACTGCGAAGGCCGCGCTAAACAACGCAGAGAGTCAGTTGACATATCAAAAGGCCAATTACCAGCGTTACAAGACACTTTATGATAAAGGGCTGGTAAGTGCCGACGAGTACGAGACGGCGCTGCTTTCTTACCGTCAGGCGCAGGACGCGGTGGCGCAGCAGCGTGAAAGTTTGCAGCAGGCGCAGACGAATTTGGGTTATGCGACAATTACTTCACCTGTAGACGGTGTGGTCTTGTCGCGTGAAGTTGAGGAAGGGCAGACTGTAGCTTCGAGCTTCGAGACCCCTACGTTGTTCACAATAGCCAAGGACTTGACTGACATGCGCGTCATAGCTGATGTTGACGAGGCCGACATAGGTGAAGTAAGGGAAGGCGAGCGTGTTACTTTTACCGTGGACGCGTATCCCGACGACACGTTCAGAGGTTCGGTTACGCAGGTTAGGCAGGAAGGTAACACGGAAGACAACGTCGTAACTTACGAGGTTGTGATAAGTGCGCCCAACAAGGATTTGAAACTAAAGCCAGGGCTTACGGCAAACGTTACCATCTATACTCTTGACAAACAGGGTGTGCTAAGTGTGCCTAACAAGGCGCTGAGGTTCACTCCGACAAAGGAACTCATTGGTGATGCGCAGGTGAAGGATTGTAAGGCCAACAGCAAAGTATGGACGTTCAGCAACAATGTGTTTCAGGCTCATCCTGTAACTGTCGGCATTAGCGACGGGGTCAATACCGAGTTGCTTGGTGGTATAAGCAAAGGTACAAGGATTGTCACGGAAGTCAAGGTTGATGGAGGCGGTATGCCGCAGTTTGAAGCAGGAGGAGTGCAGGAGTCGAGTCCGTTCGCGCCGAAAGGCCCGGGGCAGGACAAGAAGAAAAAGAAGTGACAGACTGGTAAGTAAAAATATCATGGATGAAAGAAAGGTAGTGATAGAGTTACGAGACGTACACCGTGATTTCCGTGTCGGGGATGAGACGGTGCATGCCTTGCGCGGCGTATCGTTCAAGATATGTGAGGGCGAGTTTGTCACAATCATGGGAAAGTCAGGCTCAGGCAAGTCAACCTTGCTTAACCAGTTGGGCTGCCTTGATACGCCAAGCAGGGGCGAGTATTATCTTGACGGAATATCGGTACGCAACATGAAGAAGCCCGAACGCGCCGTGCTCCGTAATCGGAAAATCGGTTTTGTGTTCCAGAATTACAACTTGTTGCCGAAGACCACGAGCATAGAAAACGTTGAACTGCCGTTGATGTACAATCCTGATGTCAATGCGAAAGAACGCCGTGAACGTGCCGTCAGGGCGCTTGAGGCCGTGGGATTGGGCGACCGCCTTTACCACAAGTCCAACCAAATGTCGGGCGGACAGATGCAGCGTGTGGCTATTGCGCGTGCCTTGGTTAACAATCCTGCGGTGCTTTTGGCCGACGAGGCAACAGGAAATCTCGACACGCGCACGTCGTTTGAAATACTTGTCTTGTTCCAAAAACTGCACAAAGAAGGCCGTACAATCATATTCGTCACCCACAATCCCGACATCGCAAGGTATTCGAGCCGCAACATTGTGCTGCGTGACGGCAAGGTAAGGAGTGACACCTTGAACGATGAAATACTGTCGGCCGCACGTTCGTTGGCGGAACTTCCGCCGTCAAGGGATGATTGAGACTTTTATGTTATTAGTTTGAATACATGAGTATAGCCAATCTTTTCAAAATAGCTCTACGGGCGATTGCCGCCAACAAGCTGCGTTCGTTCCTTACCATGCTTGGTATAATAATAGGTGTGGCGTCGGTTATTACGATGCTTGCCATAGGGCAGGGCAGTAAGAAGAGCATACAGAAGCAGATTTCCGAGATGGGGTCTAACATGATAATGATTATGCCCGGTCAGGATATGCGCGGCGGAGTACGCCGTGACGCCGACGAGATGGAGACGCTGAAGCTTGTGGATTATGAGGCGTTGGCCGACCAATGCCAGTATATCAGCGCAATCAGTCCTGTAGTAAACAGTTCCGGGCAGTTCATCAACGGCAACAACAATACACCTTCGACAATTTACGGTGTCAACAGGGATTACCTTGAAATACGCCAGTTGTCGGTAGAGGATGGTGAGATGTTCACGGACGAAGACATCAAGGCGAGTGCCAAGGTGTGTGTCGTGGGTAAGACTGTGGCAGACAATCTGTTTCCTGACGGGTCAGACCCCGTGGGTAAAGTAATAAGGTTCAACACTATACCTTTCCGTATTGTCGGCGTATTGAAGAGCAAGGGGTACAACTCAATGGGCATGGACCAGGACGACCTTGTGCTTGCGCCGTATTCTGCCGTAATGAAGCGAATATTGGCAGTCAACTATCTTCAGAGCATAAACTGCTCCGCTTTGACTGAAGGTTTGACCGACAAGGCAACAGACGAAATCACCAACATATTGAGGTCGCAGCACAAGCTGAAGGATGCGACCGACGAAAGCGACGGCGACGAAGACGACTTCAACATCCGTTCGCAGGAAGAACTGGCAAGCATGATGAACTCCACGACCGACCTTATGACAATCCTTCTTGCCTGTATAGCCGGCATATCATTGGTTGTGGGCGGCATAGGCATCATGAACATAATGTATGTCAGCGTGACCGAGCGCACGCGTGAAATCGGTTTGCGCATGAGTGTCGGTGCAATGGGCGTCGACATATTGAGCCAGTTCCTCATCGAGTCGATACTTTTGAGCGTTACGGGCGGCTTGATAGGTGTGTTGATAGGCATAGGGGCTACTTACGGCGTGAATATTTTTGCCAAGTGGCCTGTGTTCATACAGCCTTGGAGTGTGTTGCTTAGCTTCTTTGTTTGTACGGCTACAGGTGTGTTTTTCGGCTGGTATCCGGCTAAGAAGGCGGCCATGCTCGACCCCATCGAGGCTATAAGATATGAATAGGATATGGCAAGGAAGAACGTTTATGTAGTCTTAATCCACATCGTGTGCTGGGCATTGGTGGCTTTGCCGGCACTGGTTTTCGTTCCCGAACACGCCTTGCAAACACCGTGGATGTATGTCCTAAGGCTGTTTTTCCCACTGTTGCTGTGTGCGGTTTTCTATCTTAATTATTTTTGGTTTGTGCCCAATTTCTTTGAGAAAAAGCGTTGGTGGGCTTATGTATGCGTGAATTTTGCCGCAATATTGCTGTTCTCGTTCTGTATGGATTGGGTGATGGACATCATCCGTTCTATGGATGCCAGCGTATGGCCTCCTCCTCATCCTAAGTTTGAGAGGATGCCTCCCAATGCTGGCATGGCCGTCATGGGGTTCATGAAGGATGTGCTTCCGTTTGTGCTGTCGGCGGCGTTGGGCACGTCGTTGCGTTTGGCTACGAGGTGGCAGAGTGCAGAGGAGCTGCGCAAGGAGATGGAGATACAGAAGGCGAGGGCGGAGCTTAACAATCTGCGCAGCCAGATAAATCCTCATTTCTTGCTCAACACCCTTAACAATATATACGCCCTTATTTCGTTTGACAGCGACAAGGCGCAGAAGGCGGTGCTGTCGCTAAGCACGCTGTTGCGCCAGATGCTTTATGGCGGACGGGGCAACGCCACGGCTCTTCGGGATGAAGTCGAGTTCCTGCGTAATTATGTTGAGCTGATGCAGCTGAGGCTTAACAAGAATGTGAGCATCGACTTTCAAGCCGACATCCCTGCCGACCGGGATGTGCGTGTGGCTCCGTTCATATTCATTTCGCTTGTCGAAAACGCGTTCAAGCACGGCGTCAGCCCTGTAAGGCCGAGCTTCGTTTCCATACGCATCGCTTCATATGGCGGCAAGATAGAATGTGAAATAAAGAACAGTAATTACCCGAAGGCCGACACGGACCGCAGCGGTCATGGCATAGGGCTTGAGCAGGTGGCAAAACGCTTGGACCTTGCATATTCGGGGAAATATGAGTGGAGCAGGGGCGTGGACGACGAAACTAATACTTATTACTCAAAAATAACGATTTATGATACTGAATTGTGCGATAATAGATGACGAGCCTTTGGCTGCCGGACTTCTTGCCAGTTATGTCAAGAAAGTGCCCGAACTGTACCTTGTCGGTGTATATGGAAGTGCGGTCGAGGCTATGAAGGAGTTGAGGAACAACCCTGTAGACTTGCTTTTCCTTGACATACAGATGCCCGAACTTAGCGGACTGGAGTTTGCAAGCATATTGCCTAAGCAGACAAAGGTGATTTTTACTACGGCGTTCGACCGCTATGCAATCGACGGCTACAAGGTCAACGCCGTAGACTACCTGCTGAAACCTATTAGTTACGACCGCTTCGTGCTGTCGGTGAATAAGGTCGTGGAGCTGTTCAAGGGTATTGCCGGGCATGAAGCGGCGTCGGCCGACAGGTTCGTGTACGTCAAGAGCGAGTATAAGCTCGTCAAGGTAGAGTTTGACAACATCCTTTATGTGGAAGGTGTGAAAGACTATGTCAAAATCTATTTCCGTGACGGGCACAAGCCGGTCATGTCGCTCATGAACATGAAAAAGCTTGAGGATTACCTGCCGAAGTCGCAGTTCATGCGTGTGCACCGCTCGTTCATAGTCAACATGTCGGCGGCGGAAATGATAGACCGTGGCCGCATAGTGGCAGGCGATACGTTCATTCCTGTATCTGAAAGCTATAAGGAACAGGTGCAGGAATATGTTGACAGACACACGCTTGTTTGAACCATGTGTGTGCTGGTTATAGGGGATTGCAGCCAGCTTTAGGATGTATGGCGTAATCGGTTGATATCCAATGCGTTGTAAAAGGCCGTCTTTTAGAAGCTAAAAGACGGCCTTTTACAACGCAATATGCCACCTTTTACAATGCAAAAGGTGGCATATTGCAAAACGCCCGGTTATGTACGGGCTTAATACTTGCTTTCTTTCTTCATGAAATACACGTGCAATGCCGCCCCGAGCAGTATCAGTGCGGCGGCCGAAAGGGTGAAGGCGTTATGGTCGGTCCAGCCGAACGCGTAGCCGAGAAGCAGCAGGACGACGCCTAAGCAGAGCATGGCGAAGCCCGAGTTGCGGATGTGTTTTTTTATGAATAATGTGTCCATGTGCCTGCAAAAATACGGATAAAAAATAAAACCGCAGGCAATAATTACATAAAATGTCATCTATTACGAGCCGATAAAGGTAAAAAGAAGTTAAAACTTACGGTTGCATACATTATAAATAACCTATATGTCAGCGGAAAAGCGTACCTTTGCACCGCATTTTGCAAAATCATAAACAAATTAATCATTTAAGTAGTATGAATCAATACGAAACCGTTTTCATTTTGACTCCCGTTTTGTCTGATGAACAGATGAAGGAAACGGTCGCAAAATTCAAGACTCTGCTTACCGACAAAGGTGCGGAAATCCTGAACGAAGAGACCTGGGGATTGAAGAAGATGGCTTACGCTATTCAGAAGAAATCGACAGGTTTCTACTGCCTGCTCGAGTTCAAGGCTGAGCCGGAAGTTATCAAGACATTGGAGACAGGATACCGCCGCGACGAGAAGGTTATCCGCTTCATGACAGTTAAGCTCGACAAGTACGCCGTAGAGTACGCCGAGAAGAGAAGGAACAAATTAGCTAAAAAAGAGGAGGCATAAACCATGGCAGAATCAGAAATCAGATATTTGACTCCTCCTTCGGTTGACACGAAGAGGAAGAAATACTGCCGTTTCAAGAAGAGCGGCATCAAGTACATCGACTACAAGGACCCCGAGTTCCTTAAGAAGTTTTTGAACGAGCAGGGCAAAATCCTGCCCCGCCGCATTACTGGCACGTCTCTTAAGTATCAGCGCCGCGTGGCTCAGGCCGTTAAGCGTGCACGCCAGATTGCGCTGCTTCCGTATGTAACTGACCTGTTGAAGTAAAAAGAAGGAGGATACACGATGGAAATAATACTGAAAGAAGACATTATCGGCTTGGGATTCAAGAACGATATAGTTACTGTTAAGGACGGTTACGGCCGCAACTATCTTATCCCCACAGGCAAGGGCGTCATCGCTTCAGCTTCTGCAAAGAAGGTTTTGGCGGAGAACTTGAAGCAGCAGGCTCTCAAGCTGGCTGCCATCAAGGCCGAGGCCGAGAAGAAGGGCGAGGCTCTGAAGGACGTTGCCCTCGTAATACCCGTAAAGGTCAGCGCAAACGGCGTTGCTTACGGAGCTGTTACCGCGGCTACCGTTGCAGCCGAGTTGCAGGCTAAGGGCTTCGACATCGACCGCAAAATCGTCACCATGCACGACGCAAAGAAGGTGGGCGACTATGTCGCTACCGTTCACTTCCACAAAGAAGTGCTTGTAGAAGTGCCTGTAAAGGTAGTTGCTGAAGGCGCCGACAAGGCAGAGGAAGCACCCAAGGCGGAGGACGCTCCGGCCGAGGCTCCTGTTGCAGAAGAGGCTCCCAAGGCTGAAGAAGCTCCCGCAGCAGAGTAATTTTTGCCCTGTAAAGCAAGTTTATTATACACGTCCCCGACGGCACGCGTTGCCGTCGGGGATTATTGTTTTTGTATATTTAAGTTTTGTTTTATTGTCCGTTCTCCGTGAAAATGTTACCTTTGCCCGGTAGAACGTATTTGTATCGACACATGAAAGCATATCTATCAATCATCGTTTTCGCCGTGCTGGCGTTGTCGTCGGTCGTTACCGGCACGGGTAACTATATCGACGCGAAGGAGCGTATAGCGTCTGACCTCAACCGGGCGCTCGTCCGCGCGCTGGCGGAGAAGGGCGGCGAGTGGGTTACGGAAGACACCGTGCGCGTCTGCCGGCAGCTTCAGGCGCAATCTACGGATGTTGTAGCCATGCTAATACGTGACGACTGCTTTATCGAAAGCCTATCAATACCCGAGCTTCGCGGCATGTCTTACGTCTCGTTTGCCGTAGTTCCGCAGGGCGGAAAGGGAGCGTTCGAGTGGAACGACGCGGCCGGAGTGAGCGGCGACACCGTTCTCTTGAAGCCCGGTATGGCGCAGGCGGACGATGTGGAGGTGGCTTTCCGCGGCAATGCCGACTGCTCGTTTGCAACCGTGTTGGGCTTGTCAGACCAGCGTCTGCCCGTCAGCCTGATGATGGCTGCCATGCTTTGGGGCGTATTGTCAATACTTTATATGCGGAGACATGGCGCAAACCGCATGATGAAAGCATGCGGAATGACAATCGGCGGATTGCGTTTCGACGCTTCGCTCAACACTTTTTACAATGCAGGAAACGAAGAGATGCGTTTCACTCCGATGCAACACGAGCTGATGCGGATGTTCTTCCGCGCCGACGGGCACAAGCTGTCGAAGGACGAAATCTGCTCTGCCTTGTGGCCGGGCAAGCCTGATGCCAGCGAGACTCTTTACACCTTAATCCGCCGATTGAAGCAAGTCATAGAGCCGAATACCGGCATCAGGATTGAGTCAGAGCGCGGACGGGCGTACAGACTGACGGCAGATGTCAGCCAAATGTCAGGGAGTTGTCAGTAATAATTTTGTCGATTACACATAACAGTCTCTTACTTTTGCACGAAAAAGCAAAAGATGAAGAGACTGTTTTTATTTTCATTGTACATCATTCTGCCATTATCCGTAATGGCGCAGACCAAGGGAGACAATGGCAATGACGGCAAGGCGGCAAGCGACACGGTGTCGTTAAAAGGGGTTGTGGTGAAGGGCGAGCGCGTAATGAACCGCGACAACACCCTCCGCCTGCTGCCCACGCAGGAGCAGAAGGAGGCATCCGCCACCGGCTACGGCCTGCTTTCGCGCCTCGCTTTGCCGTATGTCACGGTGGACGAGGTGGCCAAGAGCATCACCGTGCCGCCAAACATGGGGCAGCTCCAGGTGCGCATCAACGACATAGTGGCCGACAGGCGCGACCTGACCGCGCTCGACCCGAAGACCGTCAGGTCGGTTGACTTCGTCCAAAACCCGGGCGTGCGCTACGGCCAAGGCGTCACATTTGTGGTCAACATCGTTACAAGCAAGCCCGAATTTGGCTACACCGTCGGCGCGGAACTTATGCAGACGCTCACCTCGGAGCGCACCAACGGCGAGGCGTTTGCCAAGCTGAACCATGGGAAAAGCGAGCTTGGCGTACACTATTCGTTCGGTTTTGCCGACATGAAGAAGCTGGAATACGAGGAGACGGCCGACTACCTGATGCCCGACAATTCCACTTATACAATACAGCGCACGGACAACGACTGGCGCAGACGTAACATAACGCACGACCTGCAGCTGCAATACAGCCAGGCCGACACGTCGCGCTACACCCTGCAAGCCACCCTCGGCGGCACGCTCTCACGCATACCGCGCGACACGAGGACGCGCACCGAGACGCAGGGCGGCACGGGCGAGGCGTTTTCAATAGGCTCTACGGATGATACCAAGGCAGCCTTGGCCGACATGTATTTCAACTACAACCTGACGAAACGCCAGAGCCTTACCGTCAACGCGAACGGAAACTACACCCTGTCAGACTACGATTACACCTACGGCGGCATGTCGCCATACGCCTATAAGTCGCGGAGCACTGTGCGCACGCTCTTCGCCGAGGCCATATACGAGAACCGCCTGCGCCCTTTCACCCTGTCGGCCGGGCTGACGTTCGACCATAACCATACCGGCATAACCTACCGCGGAGACACCGATGCCGACAACAACATACTCACGCAGAGCCTCTACGCCTTCGCTCAGGTTAAGGGGCGGCTGGCCGGCTTGTCATATACGGCAGGCACGGGCGTCAGCTACCTGCACTACCGTCAGGGCGCGGAGCGTTACGGCTACTGGCTGTGGCGGCCCGAGGTGCAGCTCTCCTGGGCGCCGTGGCGGCCGTTCCGGCTGAACTACAACCTGCAAATGAGGCAGGAAGCGCCGCGCCTTGCCTACCTCGGCGACGCCGTGGTGAGGAACAACGCGATGGAACTGACCGTCGGCAACCCCGACATCCGCCCCAACAAAGTCATTGAGCAGACGTTTACAGCGTCGCTTCAGTTGCCGTTGTTATATACTTCTGTGTCAACGCATTACCGCTCTCATATAAATACATGGATGCAGAAAATAGAGCGCGTCGCCGCAGACGACGGCGGCGCATACTTCCTATTCTCGCGCGCAAACCAGCGGCGCGTCAGCATGTTCTACGTTGACAACTACACCCGTTACGACCCGTTGCCCGGCAAACTCTCGCTCATGTTCTTTGGCGGACTGTACCGCTGCTTCAATTACGGCGACGATTACACACACCATTCGTCCGCCTTCAACTGGGGTGCAGGTGCCGACGCGTACCTCGGCCGCCTGTCTCTGTCGGCCCATGTGGACAACGGCTGGAGCTTCCTCGAGGGCGAGACCAAGGGCATAGGCACGTACGCCTGGTATCTTACGGCATCCTACCGCATCGGCAATTTCAACGTTTCGCTCTACTGGCAGCACTGTTTCCAGAACCGCGTTGAGACCAACCACTCCGAACTGCTTAACCGCTATGTGCACAAAACGCTGCGCATGTATAGCGGCGACATGGGCAATATGCTCACCCTCAGCCTCTCGTGGCGGCTCTCGAAAGGGCGTGGGCGCAAGGCCGTAAGCCGAAACGCCGTGAAACGCGGCGGTGACACGGGCATAATAAAGAACTGAAACCACGGAAAGGGAACGGCCCGGACGCACCGGCAGGACGGTTGGAACGACACGTTTGGAGCGTTAAAGCCGTCAGCTTTGACGGCTTGTTTTGTGCGGTTTTGTAACCGGTTGATAATCAATAAGTTAAATATGGTAAAGCAAAAGGCCACCTTTTGACCTTCAAAAGGTGGCCTTTTGATAGATGAAACATGGCCTTTTGCAGTGTAAAAGACCGTGTTTTGTTTTTAGGGTTGTTAAAACATTGTTGGGCGGATATTGATATGTGGAACGCCGTATTTTGTGTACTGTTTTCGCATAAACAGTCCGATTAATTGCTTTTTAATTGGATGTTAATTATGAATTTAAGTAAATATTTACCCCCCCCCTACTTAATTTTGCGCAATATTTGTTAATAGAACTTGAATTGCAAGGCTTGGCTGGGTCTTGTGTCTACTATGTGAAAACATGAATTTTATAACGAATTTAATGCATTATGAATACGAGTTGAGAATAAAGTTAAAAGTGAATGTCTTTTTACAGGCCGTTATAAAATGTAGCATGGCTTGAAGTGTAATTCTATAAAATTTACACAGTTGAGGTAGTTTTATTAATCATCAACGAATAAATCAATATCATGAAACAAAAGAAAGTCAGAACAAAATGCAGCACATGGCGTTATGCGCTTATGTTTGCTATGCTGCTTTTTGCCGTTTTCCCTGCGTTCGCACAGAATGCAACGGTCAAAGGCGTTGTCGTTGACGAGGCCGGAGAGCCGGTTATCGGAGCGAGTGTCATGTTGGCAGGCGAAGGCAAGACGGGTGCCGTGACCGATATAGACGGAGCGTTTACATTGGATGCGCCGCAGGGCGCGATGCTCGAAGTAAGCTATATCGGGTACGCAAGTTACAAGTTCAAGGTTACGGGCAAGCCTTCTTACCGCATAGTGTTGAGGGAAGACGTAGGCGAGCTTAACGAGGTCGTAGTGGTAGGTTACGGTACGCAGAAGAAGGTAAACCTTACCGGTGCCGTATCGTCGATTACCAGCGAGCAGCTTGAGACCACAAAGAACCAGAACGTACAGAACATGCTTACGGGCAAAGTGCCTGGCGTGCGCGTAATCCAGAAGACGTCGGAGCCGGGCGAATTCAACAACGAGTTCGACATCCGCGGTTTCGGTACGCCGCTCATCGTCGTAGACGGAGTGCCCCGTGGCAACATGGAACGCCTTGACCCGAACGAAATCGAGTCGATTTCCGTGCTGAAGGATGCGTCGGCGGCCATCTACGGTGTGCGTGCGGCAAACGGCGTTGTGCTTATAACGACGAAGCGCGGTGCAAGGAATTCCATCAAGATTGACTACAACATGTATTACGGATTCCAGACTCCGGCCGACATATTGAAGCCTGTCGATGCCGTAGGCCGCATGACGCTGTTCAACGACGAGCAGATGCGCGACGCGGTGAACCCCAGCTGGAAGTATCCGCAGGAGACCATCGACGAGTTCCTTAACGGTACGCGCAAGTCTACCGACTGGTATGACGCCGTGATGAGAGGGGCTGCTCCGCAGCAGTCGCACAGCGTTTCAATAAGTGGCGGCGGTGAGAAGGTTGACTATTATGTCAACTTCAGCTATTTGAACCAGGAGGGTTTCTTCAAGAAAAACGCTTTGGACTACAGCCGTTATAACCTGCGTGCAAACTTGAACATCAACCTTGCAAAGGGACTGAACGTAGGGATTAAGCTGGCTGGAATGCTCGACAACCGCAACGGAAACTCCACAGACTCGTGGGAAGTGTTCAAGAACTTGTGGCGTTCGGCTCCAGACGACCCCTTGTATGCAAACAACACATATCCTTATTTGCAGAAACCGCAGAGCGCGGACGACAATCCCTTGGCTCTGATTGACAAGGATTTGACCGGTTACAAGAAGCGGGGCAAGAAACTGTTTACTTCGACCTTCGACGCCGAGTGGGAACTGCCGTGGGTGAAGGGCTTGAAGGTAAAGGGACTGTTCAGCTATGACACCAATGTAGACGACGAGACAATATGGAACAAGGAGTACAAGATGTACACCTACAACGAGGCCGGTGACACTTATGCGGAGTCGTCGCGTAAAGGTCCGACCAACCTCCGCCGCAACTACAATACTGCTTGGAGCACGCTGTGGCAGGCGTCGGTAAGCTATGATAATACCTTCGGCGACCATCATGTTTCTGGTCTTTTGCTGTACGAAGAGGCTCACAACGTGGGGGACAACTTCTACGCCCAGCGCAACTTCTCCATACCAATACCTTACCTGTTTGCCGGCAACAGTGCCGAGCAGGTTGGCAGTGCCGACCCCAACGGAATGCCGGAGACGGCCTCAAAGGGTTTTGTCGGCCGCTTCAACTATGATTACAAAGGCCGTTACCTGGCTGAATTCTCGTTCCGTTACGACGGTTCGTCAAAGTTCCCGGCAAACAGCCGTTGGGGCTTTTTCCCTGGAGGTTCGATAGGATGGCGTATGTCCGAGGAACCGTTTATCAAGGAGAACGTCGACTTTATAGACAACCTGAAGCTCCGTGCGTCATACGGTAAGATGGGTGACGACAGCGCTTCGGAATACCAGTTCCTTACAGGTTACAACTATCCTAACACAGACGGCGGCTCTTACGACAAATTCCCGACGGGTTATCTCTTCGGCGGCTCTTACCTTAACGCGCTTGGTTTCCGCGCCGTTGCAAACCCGAATATCACATGGTATACGGTAAAGACGTTGAACGTCGGTATCGACGCAGACTTCTGGAACGGGCTTCTCGGTGTAACGTTCGAGCTGTTCCGCCGCGACCGCGACGGCCTTTTGGCCGACCGTTTGGTGTCAATGCCCGGTACGTTTGGAGCTAAGATGCCGCAGGAAAACCTCAACAGCGACCGCACGCAGGGCTTGGAGCTTGAGCTGCGCCACCGTAACAAAATCGGCGACTTCAGCTACAATGTCAGCGGACAGGTGTCTTTGACGCGTAGCCAGACACGTTATTATGAGACGAACCCAGCCGGAAACTCTTATGACTACTGGCGTAACCGCAACCTGAACCGTTATAATGACATTTGGTTCGGTTGGGGAGCTGCAGGCCGTTATGAGAGTTATGAGCAGATTGCCAACTCTGTTTATTCCAACAGTGGTACTCTGCCTGGCGACTATATCTATGAAGACTGGAACGGCGACGGCACCATCGACGACATGGACCGCCATCCAATAGCCACGACAACAGACGTTACGAAAGAATGGCAGGACCGAAAGAACAAGCCGTTGCTCAACTTCGGACTCTCGATAAGCGCACAGTGGAAGGGTATCGACCTTAGCATGCTGTTCCAGGGAGCGGCCATGTCATACATCGCTTACGGCGAACAGCTGTCAGCTCCGCTGGCGTTCGACGGCAACGCTCTTGACATGTTCCTTGACCGTTGGCATCCGGTTGACCCGCACCAGAACCCATACGACCCTTCATGTGAGTGGATTAAGGGTTATTACGCCTTTGGAGGCGAGAAGTCGACAGCCGACGCCAACTCAGAGTTCATGATACAGAAAGGCGACTATCTGCGTCTGAAGTCTTTGGAAATCGGCTATACATTCCCGAAGAACTGGCTGCAGTCGCTCTATGTCAAGAACCTGCGCGTTTACTTCAACGCCTACAACGTGTTCACAATCACAGGCGTGAGGGGCGTTGACCCGGAGCGTCCGACGCAGTTGTACGGATACATGTATCCGCTGAACAAGACTTACAACTTTGGCGTTAACATAACATTCTAAAAGGAGGACAGCATTATGAAGACATTGAAAAACATACTGATGTGTGCGGCATTGGGTACTGTTCTTGCCGGTTGTACCGATTTGGACATTCCGCCAAAGAACATTCTTACCAATGAAGACATATATAACGAGGGCGGAATAACGGCCTACATGGCCGGACTTTACAACCATCTGCCTATGGAAGACTTCAACATGGGCGACAGGGCTGACCACGGAGGTTTCTACAACTGGTTGTCTGAAAAGACCACGCTCGGTTCGACCGGCGAATACGCCAATAACGTATGCGGTAACTCTTGCGTGTACGGCGACAAGGGATATTGGAAGGAAGCCTACCAGATTATCCGCGAGGCGAATGTCCTCATCCAAGACTTGCCAAACTATTCAAACCTTACAGGGTATGAGGAATGGATTGCCGAGGCGCGTTTCATACGTGCATATACCTACTACGCATTGGTCAAGAGGTATGGCGGTGTGCCGTTGCTTGCCGAGCCACAGCCAATGACCAGCGACCAGTCTGTATTGAACGTGGCGCGCAGCAGCCATGAGGACTGTGTAGATTTCATCTTGGAAGACCTTGATTATGCCATGCAGCACATGACTGCGGACAAGGTTAACGGACGCGCCAACAAGTATGTGGCCGCAGCGGTGAAGATGCGTGTAGCGTTGTATGCAGGTTCTGTGGCGCGTTACGGACAGGCTTACAACTACACGGGGCAAACCGGCACTATGCTTACCGGCATCCCAGAGGAGCGTGCCAACGACTATTTCCAGCAGGCGTTCGCAGCGTCGCTCGAGGTGGAGAAGGGCGGATATGCCCTGCATACTGGCAGCGACAAGCGTCAGGCTTTCTACGAAGTGTTCGACAACGCGGCATCGTCGGAAGAGTCGGTGTTCATCCGCGAGTACGACATTACCAACTACGTGCACAGCTGGGACAAGCTGATGGCTCCAGAGCGCATGGTAGGCTACAGCTACGGCGGCCGTTACTTTGTGCCGCTTGACTGGGTAGAGCTGTTTGACGGACTGCCCATCGACCCGAATACCGGCTACCTGAAGACTACCGACGACGACGGAAACTACATTGTTTACGAGAGCGCACACGCCCTGTTTGACAATGCCGAACCGCGTCTCAGGGCCAGCATCATGGTGCCCGGAGACTCTTACAAGGGCGGTTTCGAGGTTGACTTACGCGCCGGCCTCATAACTTCGTCGCCCGACAAGAAAATCAAGAAGATGATACCCGACGACGGCAAGACCACCACGGGATGGGATAACATTTGCGCATCGTTCCAAGTTGACGGCCAGACAGTTGCTGTTCGTACTACGCAGCGTCCGCAGGATGGCGAGGAATATGAGGGTACTGGCATACCAATCTGCGGTGCCGACGGCCCTGCCACCAATGCGTCAAACATGTGTACTACAGGCATTTACGGTGTGAAGTGGTTGCAACGCGACCTTGAAGGAGGCGAACTCCACCGCAGCACGCAGCCTTGGATTGACATACGCTATGCCGAGGTGCTGCTCTCACGTGCGGAGGCTGCTGTCGAACTGGCGCAGAACGGCGTGTCGACATACGAAGGCATAGACCTGTTGCAGGATGCTTTCGAGTGCATCAACGCCGTGCGCGACCGTGCAGGAGCCACGCTGTTGACAAGCAAGGACGAACTTGCCGACAAGACAGAGCCTGCCAACGGTCTCGGCCTTGGCCCGAAGTCGTGGGTATGGGCGCCGACAAAGGGCTTGAAGATTGTCCGCGTCGAGCGTTACAAGGAGCTTGCCGTAGAGCACAAGCTGTATTGGGACATACGCCGCTGGTTCACCGCCGACCAGCAGATGCACCAGTTCCGCTGGCGTATGCTTGCGCCGTACCTCTTTGTAGAGGGTGCTACCGTAACCCAAGACGCGAGCGGTGCGCCGATTCCCCACGGCAAGTATATCTTCGACACGCGTGTGTCAGACAGCTACGGAGGTGAGCATAACTTCGACAACAAGTATTATTACGAGAAGATTCCAGATGCGGAGCGCACAATCAATCCTCTGCTTGAACAGAACAACAGGTACTAATTAAAAATACTGACATGAAAAAGATTTTGAGCATATTGCTGCTGTCGCTGACAGCTTTCGGTTTCACTTCGTGTGAAATAGACAACTACGACTCGCCCAAGGCGGCTGTGGAAGGACAGGTGTACGACCATAACGGCAAGCCGCTACAGACCGCGCAGGGTCAGGGCAACATGAAAATACGCATCAAAGAAATAAGCTACGCCAACGGCGACCCCGACGTTGTAGTGACCGAGCAGAACCTGAACATGATGATGGACGGCTCGTTCCGCAACACCAAGCTGTTCGCCGGGACGTATGAGATGTGGCCGTACGAGACCTGCGGCTATCCTTGCGAGGAAGAGCAGAGGAAGACCGTAGTGCTGAAGGACGGCAAGACCGCGCACGTGGAGTTTACCGTTACTCCTTACCTAACCATCGACTGGGTGAAAGAGCCGTGGCAGGACGAGGACGGTTTCCTGCACGCCACGTTCAAGTTCACGCGCAACGAGAAGGAAGGCTTTACCAAGCCCGACGTCGAGTATGCACAGCTCATCATCGGAACGACGGTGACTTGCCAGGCCGACGGCCGCTATACCGACAACACCGTCAACATAACCAACGAGATGGAGGGGCAGGAGATAGAGCTGAAGTCGAAGGCCAAGATAGAGTTCGACCAAAAGCTCTTCCTGCGCGTGTCGGCCAGCTGCAAGGACACTTACAAGAAGTCGTGCTACTCTGAAGTGCGTACAATCCAGGCCAAGGGCTATGGCCGTTAAGGCAATGCAGTCCGCATGATTGGGGCGGTGCGCCGGTTCACGGCGCACCGCCTTTCCGTTTGAGTGCGTGATTGCCGTCAGCGTAGACGGTGTTTGTAAATACTTGTGTTACAAAGAGTTACGTGTATAACTGCAAAAGGCCGTATTTTACATTGTAAAACACGGCCTTTTAGAAAGTAAAAGGCCGTCTTTCGCAATGCGTTTGACGGCCTTTTGTATTTTGAGGGGGTTATTCCTTGCCTTCCTGCATCTTGTGCGCCAACGCTTGGTTGACGCTTCCCTTCTTCTCGGAATGCTTGAGCACGACGGCGTCAATGTAGAATATTATTTCCTCGGCAAGGTTGGTTATGTGGTCGCCGGCGCGTTCCAAGCGCAGGAACACGCCCTTGAAGTCGAGGCAGAAGGCGGCCTTGTCGGGGTTTTCGGCCACGTAGCCGGCCAGCGCGGCTGTGCTGGCGGCGTTGATTTCGTCGACGAGATTGTCTTTCTCGAATATGCTGTTGGCCAGGTCGATGTTGTTGCCTTCGAGCGCGGCGTATGCCGTGTCCATCATGTCGAGCACGGCGGCACACATCTCCTTCAGGCGCGTGGCCTCAAGGAGGGCGGCGTCGATGGGCTGGCCTTCTTGCCTGATGACGAAGCGCGCCATGTTTTCGGCGAAGTCGCCTATGCGCTCAAGGTCGGCGTTCACCTTGAGCATGGCCACGATGAAGCGCATGTCTACGGCCACGGGGTTGTAGAGCACGAGGAAGTCTTCTATGTCGCAGTCGAGCTTCAGCTCGCTGGCGTTGACCTTCTTCTCTCTCACCACCACTTCCCATGCGCGTTCCTTGTCGGCTGTGAGCAGCGCCTCGGTCACGGTTCTCATCTGTCCGCTTACCAGCGCCCACATCTGGAGCACCTCGTCGCGGACGGCTTTCAGTTCATCTTCAACGAATTTTACCATATTGTCTGTTTGTTAGTAATTAAGGAGTATAGTAGTTAAAGAAGTAAAGGCGAATGCCTTTTTCATCTTTACAGCCCTTTTACCTTTTTACCGTTTTACCTTTTTACCGTTTTACTTTTTTACCGTTTTACTTTTTACTTCTCACCTTCTCACTTTCTCACCCTTATCCGAACCTTCCCGTTATGTAGTTCTGGGTCTGTTCCTTCGACGGGTTGGTGAATATTTTGCTTGTGTTGTCAAACTCTATGAGTTCGCCGAGGTAGAAGAAGGCTGTCTTGTCGCTTACACGAGTGGCCTGCTGCATGTTGTGTGTCACGATGACGATGGTGTATTCGCTTTTCAGCTCGTGGATTAGCTCTTCCACCTTGGCTGTGGATATTGGGTCGAGCGCAGATGCAGGCTCGTCCATGAGCAGCACCGACGGGCTTACGGCCATGGCCCTGGCGATGCAGAGGCGCTGCTGCTGTCCGCCCGAGAGGGCGTAGGCCGACTTCTTGAGCTTGTCCTTCACCTCGTCCCACAGCGCGGCTCCGCGCAGCGAACGCTCTACGCGCTCGGCGATGAACGCCTCGTCTTTGACTCCGTTCACGCGCAGGCCGTAGGCCACGTTCTCGTAAATGCTCTTGGGGAAGGGGTTGGGGCGCTGGAACACCATGCCCACGTCCTTGCGCAGCTCGTCAACGTTGACCGAGCGGTCGTAGATGTCGTGTCCGTCGATGGTGATGCTGCCTTCCATGCGTGCGCCGGGTATGAGGTCGTTCATGCGGTTGAACAGCCTTAGGAATGTCGACTTGCCGCAGCCCGACGGGCCGATGAAGGCCACTACCTCGTTGCTGCGGATGTCCATCGTGATGCCTTTCAGCGCGTGGAACTGTCCGTAGTAGAAGTTCACGTCGCGTGCCTGTATCTTTATATCTGCCATATCTTTTGAAATGAAAAATTAAGAATTAAGAATGAAAAATTAAGAATGAAGGCTATTCATCATTGTTCATTATTCATTGTTCATTATGGATTAATTGGTTTTCAGCTTGTTCTGGAAGTAGTTGCGCATGGCGTTTGCAAGCAGGTTGACCGCGAGTATAATGATTATGAGCACAAGGGCCGTGCCGTAGGCTATGGGTATCTGGCGCTCCATGTCGGTGCCGCTGGTGGCGAGGACGTACAGGTGGTAAGGCAGCGCCATGCACTGGTCGAATACGCTTCCGGGCAACTGCGGCAGGAAGTATGCGGCGCATGTGAAGAGTATAGGCGCCGTTTCGCCCGACACGCGGCCCAGGGCGAGGATGAGTCCCGTGATTACATTGGGCATGGCCATCGGCAGAATGACGCGCCTTATGGTCTGTAGCTTTGTGGCGCCGAGGGCGAGGCTGCCCTCGCGGAACGTGTCGGGGATGGCCTTCAGAGCCTCTTCGGTAGTCCTGATGACAAGCGGCAGGGCGAGAAGCCCCAACGTCAGGGAGCCTGCGAGGATGCTGTCGCCGAAGCCGAAGAAGTTGACAAAGAGCGACATGCCGAACAGTCCGAACACTATCGAGGGTATGCCGGCGAGATTGTTTGTCATCATGCGGATTAGCCTTACCAGCTTGCCGCTCTTCGCGTATTCGTGCATGTAGATGCCGCTCATTATCCCAAGGGGGAAGGCGAACAGCGCGCTGCCCGCCATCAGGTAGAACGTGCCTACTATGGCCGGCCATATTCCGCCGCCCTTCATGCCGTCGGTTGGCGGCGTAGTGATGAAGTTCCAGTCAATCACGGTTGCCCCCTTGACTATGATGAAGGCGAGGATGATGAACAGCACAGTCACAATCACGCCGCTCAACAGGCGGAACAGGGCGAACGCCGACTTTTCGGCGAACACCTTGCGGCGGTGGTTTGACGCTGTGCCTATTCCTGTCCTGTCGGCAGTGTTGAGCTTTATTACCTTTCCGTTAGGCGTTTCAGGATTGTTCATGTTGCTTGGCATATTGTCTGTATGAGTTCGGTTTGTAGTTCTATGTGCGGTCGGTGCGGAGTGCGCCGTGCGTCCCCGCTATTGCCTCTGCTTGTTTCTCGACGATATGTACTCTACGCTTGAGTTTATTATGAGCGTGATGAAGAAGAGTACTACGCCCAGCAGGAAGAGCGACTGGTAGTGAGGTCCGCCGGCAGGGGCTTCGCCCAGTTCGGCGGCTATTGTCGCCGGGATGGTGCGCAGGGGGTCGGTTATCGACAGCGGGATTACCGCCGCGTTGCCCGTCACCATCAATACGGCCATCGTCTCGCCGAAAGCGCGGCCTATGCCGAGCACTACGGCCGACGTGATGCCTGATACGGAGTAGGGCATAACGACCTTGTATATGGTCTGCCACCTTGTCGCCCCAAGCGCAAGGCTCGCCTCTCGCTGCGAGCGCGGACAGTTCATCATCGCGTCCTGGCTCACCGTTATGATGGTGGGCAGCGCCATGATGGCAAGCACCAGTGCGCCGGCCAGGCCGCTTTCGCCGACAGGCAGGCCGAAGACATCCTGTAGCAGGGGCACTATGACGATAAGTCCGAAGAAGCCGTAAACCACCGAAGGTATGCCGTTAAGCAGCTCGATGACTGGCTTCAGCACCTTGCGCATGCGCTCCGAAGCCACCTCGGACATATAGATTGACACGGCAAGGCCGAACGGCAAGGCGAACAATATGGCGAACACTGTAACCCATACTGTGCCGAGGATTAGCGGTACGAAGCCGAACTGCGGTGCCGGCGTTGCCGTTGGGAACCATTCTTTGCCCGTAAACACTTCGCTTACGGAGATTTCATGGTCGTCGAGGATTTTGCCTTTGAAGTCTTTTTCAACGAAGGTTGACGGCACGAAGGCTATGATGCCGCGGTTGGCGCTGACCAAAGAGTCGATGCAGACGGCGGCGCGTTCATAGTTTTCTCCGAGTTGCGACGGAGAGAGCAGTTTCGGCAGGTCGTCGAAGCGCATCAGCGTGATTGCCTCGTCGTGTCCGCCTACTTGTTTCCAGTTGGTGATGTCTTCGTCGAATATGTCCTTTATTTGTTTCGCGTCAAGCTCGTTGACAGGGTTGTCCTTGTTCACAAGCAGCGTGTAACCGTCTTCAATTGTCTTCTGCGAGAACAAGCCAAAGCCCTCCGAGAACAGGAACAGCACTATAAGCAGTATTATGAAGCTGCTAAGGAAGCCGCTGCACGTTATCACTCCTGTGACAATCTTTTCCAGAAACCTTTTCATAATCCTAATTAGTACGTTGTATTACTGGTTTGCGCTGCAAAATTAAGGCTGCCGCTTGACGAACGTGTGACACGGGCGTTACAATGGTGTTACATGCAGCCGGGCCGACGCCGGGCAACAGTTTTGTAACACGTGTGCAACAGTTTTGAAAACGATAATGTGTTACTTCGCGCCGTGAAAAGTATCAAGCTGATTATGGCAAACCATTTAATAAGATATTACATGCACTTTCAAAGGATTACAACAATGGCGCTTCTGCTGGCGGCAGCCGTTTGCGCTACGGCACAGAAGATAAAAGGCAGCGATACCGTGCTGCCTGTAACCCAAGAGGCGGCTGAAGCCTATATGGCAAAAAATCCGTCGGTGCGCGTCACCGTGACGGGCGGAGGCTCGGGCGTGGGCATATCCGCGCTCGTTGACGGTACGACGGACATAGCCATGTCGTCGCGCTCAATCAAGTTCAACGAGCGTGTGAAGCTAAGCAAGAGCGGCAAGCAGCTGCGCGAGGCCGTTGTAGCATACGATGCGCTGGCTGTCATAGTCAACCCCTCGAACCCCGTAACCCACCTTACCCGGGAGCAGCTTGAGGCGATATTCCGCGGCAAGGTGACGAACTGGAAGCAGGTAAAGGACCATTATACGGGCAAGTACGGCCCTGACATGAAAATCATAGTGTACTCGCGCGAGACGTCGTCAGGTACATACGAGTTCTTTAAGACGAGCGTGCTGCACGAGAAAAACTATATGGCAGGCGTGCTCTCAATGCCTGCGACGGGCGCGGTAATCCAGTCGGTAAGCCAGACCAAGGGCGCAATCGGCTACGTCGGCATGGCCTATGTAAATAAAAACGTCAAGGCCGTAAAGGTTTCTTACGACGGCAAGCACTTCGTTTATCCAAACATGGACATGGGCCGCCGCCACATTTACCCCATCATCCGTGAGCTGTATTATTACTACACGGCAGACAAGGCCAAGGTAGTAGAGCCTTTCATCGACTTCCTCCTGTCGCCCGAAGGCCAGCAGATTGTGATGAAGAGCGGCTACGTGCCTGCAAAATAGCGCAAGATTGCTTTCCCGATGATAACGCATTGACTGCCAATAGTTTATACGCAGCCATGCAAAAGGCCGTGTTTTACAGCGTAAAACACGGCCTTTTAACGTGCAATATGCGGCCTTTCGCAAGGCAAAAGACGGCTATTTGTTTTTTGATATATAAAAAGAAGGCGGCGTGACACAATGTCACGCCGCCTTGATGTGTGCTTTGCGAATTGTCGCCGTTGCTTTTACTGATTAATAGTTCTCTGCCTTAATCTGGAAGAAGCTCTGCGGATGGTTGCAAACGGGGCAGATTTTCGGAGCTTTCTTTCCGATGACGATGTGGCCGCAGTTAGCGCATTGCCAGATGCAGTCACCGTCCTTTGAGAACACCTTTTCCTCCTTCACGTTGCCGAGGAGCTTGCGGTAACGCTCTTCGTGAGCCTTCTCGATAGCGCCTACCATGCGGAATTTGGCTGCGATTTCCTTAAAGCCTTCCTCGTCTGCTTCCTTAGCCATGCGGTCGTACATGTCAGTCCACTCGTAGTTTTCGCCGGCTGCGGCAGCCTCGAGGTTGCTTGCGGTGTCCTTGATGTCGCCGCCCTCAAGATACTTGAACCACAGTTTTGCGTGCTCTTTCTCGTTGCGTGCAGTCTCTTCGAAGATGTCTGCTATCTGCTCGTAGCCCTCTTTCCTTGCCTTTGAAGCAAAGTAGGTGTACTTGTTGCGTGCCTGTGACTCGCCTGCAAATGCTTCTTGCAGGTTCTTTTCTGTCTTTGTTCCTTTAAGTTCCATAATGTTATAACTTTAAATTTGATTGTTTTAATCCTTTTGATTGCTAAACTATCTGCAAAGATAAGTAATAAATTGAACGGGTGCAAGTTAATTGTGCTTTTTTAATTAAATAGTAATCTCGCCGCAGATGGGGCGGCTCATGAAGTTTCTTACTATCTTGTTGTCGGTGTAGTTGCCTTGCAGGCACATCAGTTTGGTTACTGCACATTCCACAGTACTGTCATGTCCGCTGATTACGCCTGTGGTTTTGAGGCGGTAGCCGGTGTCGTAGCGGTTCATCTCGACAGTTCCGGCGAGACATTGGCTGATGTTGACTATTGTCACTCCGCGGCGGCTGGCTTGCTGTAATATCCGTGTAAGCCATGTTTTCTTAGGTGCGTTGCCGCTGCCGAAGCTGCGCATTACGATGGAACGCAGTTCTGGGGCGTCGAGCACGTGCCGTATGATGTTTTCCTGCAAACCTGGAAACAATGAGAAAACCACTACATTGGGGTCGATTGCAGTATGCGGAATCATCGGTTTGCTGAAGTCGGGCTTAAGTATGTATTCCTCGTGGTACACTATGTTTACGCCTGCTTCGGCAAGATGGGGAAAGTTGAACGACTCGAAGGCGTTGAAGCCGTCGGCGTTGGTTTTTGTCGCACGGTTGCCTCTAAGCAGTTTTCCGCTAAAGTATATGCATACCTCGGGCACAATAGCCGTACCGTCGTCATGTACAGCTGATGCTATTTCAATGCTGGTAATGAGATTTTCCTTGCCGTCGGTGCGCAGCTGGTTGATTGGCAGTTGGCTGCCAGTGAGTATTACGGGCTTTGTAAGGTTCTCAAGCATGAACGACAGGGCCGACGCCGTATAAGCCATGGTGTCAGTGCCGTGCAGTATGACGAAACCGTCATACATGTCATATCTTTCTGATATAATCCTTACCAATTGCGACCACAGTCTTGGCGACATGTCGCTTGAGTCGATGGGTTGCGTAAACTGGTAAGTCTCGATGCCCGTCTTCAGCATGTTGAACTCGGGCATGCAACTTACCAGGTGGTTCATGTCGAGAGGCTCGAGAACTCCTGTCGAGGGGTTTTTACCCATGCCTATGGTTCCGCCGGTATAAATCAACAGGACACGGTTTGTTTTATGCACGACAGATGTTGAATTGACGAAAGTGGGCATAGTTTATGTATTTTATTTTGTGCAAATATAGCTTAATTTAATCTGAAATCAAAAAAAATGCCGTATATTTGCATAAATAAAAAGAATGAACTACAATTTGTTATTAACTATTTTAAGAAAACAAAGACATGAAAAAATTTATGGATGAAAACTTCCTGCTGGAAACTGCTACTGCACAGGATTTATTTCATAATCATGCGGCGAAAATGCCTATCATCGATTACCATTGTCATCTTATACCAGAAATGGTGGCTAACGACCACAAGTTCAAGAGCATTACGGAGCTTTGGCTTGGCGGAGACCATTACAAATGGCGTGCTATGCGCACCAATGGAGTTGACGAGAAGTATTGCACCGGCACAGAAACAAGCGACTGGGAGAAGTTTGAAAAATGGGCGGAGACTGTGCCATACACGTTCCGCAACCCGCTTTATCATTGGACGCACCTTGAATTGAAGACCGCTTTTGGCATAGACAAGCTGTTAAGTCCCCAAACGGCACGTGAGATATACGACGAGTGTAACGAGAAGTTGCAGCAACCAGGATATACAGCACGCGGATTCATGCGCCGATATAATGTGGAATGTGTTTGTACAACCGATGACCCGATAGACGACTTGCGCTACCACAAGCAGACACGTGAGAGCGGCTTTGAAATCAAGATGATACCGGCATGGCGTCCCGACAAGGCCATGGCTGTGGACAATGCGAAGAACTTTGCAGAGTATGTCAACAAACTCGGCGAAGTGGCTGGCGTTACTATTTCAAAGTTCCAGGACTTGGTTGATGCGTTGCAGAAGCGTCACGACTTTTTCAACGAAAACGGTTGCCGTCTGTCAGACCACGGAATAGAGGAGTTTTATGACGAGTCGTACACAGACAGCCAGATTGAGACAATATTTGAAAAGGCGATGCGTGGGCAAGATTTGTCGCAACTTGAAATACGCCAGTTCAAGCATTGCATGCTGACCGTGTTTGCGGAAATGGACTATGACAGCGACTGGACGCAGCAGTATCATTACGGCGCGATACGCGACAACAACAGCCTGATGTTCAAGAAACTTGGCCCCGATACGGGCTTTGATTCTATCGGCGAGTTCAATACAGCTAAGGCAATGAGCCACTTCCTCGACCATCTGAATGCGGAAGGCAAGCTCACGCGTACCATATTATATACTTTGAATCCGTGCGCCAATGAGGTTATCGCTACGATGCTGGGCAACTTCCAGGATGGCTCTTGTCCCGGTAAAATCCAGTTTGGTAGCGGCTGGTGGTTCAACGACCAGCTTGACGGCATGACGAGGCAGATGAACGCGTTGTCTGTTCTTGGACTGTTGAGCCGCTTTGTCGGAATGTTGACCGACAGCCGTTCGTTCTTGTCGTATCCGCGTCATGAGTATTTCCGCCGTTTGCTCTGCAACTTGTTGGGCAACGACGTCGAGAAAGGTCTTTTGCCGGATGACAAGGAAGCGTTGTACAGGATGGTTGAAGACATCAGTTATTACAACGCAAAGAACTATTTTAAGTTCTAATTCTAAAGATATTTGTTGGCCTCTCTTGCCGTTTGTGATTTGGCAGGAGGGGCTTTTTTTATGTATTAATACTGAAATATTTGTAATATTCGGAAAATAGAAGTATTTTTGCAAAGTTTTACGATTTCATCACAACACTTGAATTTATGAAGAAAATACTAAACTTGGTATTATCCGTTGCGCTTGGCCTGTTTGTGGCAGGTTGTGGCAGCAGTAAACACATTGCTTATTTCCAAAACTCGGACACTGTTGACACTAAGGCGTCGAAGGGACTATTTGATGCAAGGATAATGCCTAAAGACTTATTGACGATAACGGTCAGCACCACAGACCCCAAGGTGGCAATGCCGTTTAACTTGTCGGTTTCAAAAACGCTTAATGCCACTGGTACCTTGTATACAGGTGCAGGGTCGTTGCAAACGTACCTCGTAGACAATGGCGGGTTTATTAATTTCCCTGTTGTCGGACAGTTAAAAGTAGGAGGCATGACCAAGAGGGAGTGTGAGAGTTACATCCGTGAGAAAATCCTTCCTTATATGTCTAAGACGGAAAACCCGATAGTAACTGTCAAGATGGCAAGTTTCAAGGTGGCAATAGGAGGCGAGGTGAAATCGCCTGGTGTATATACGGTTGACCAAGAGAAAATCAGCGTGATAGAGGCTTTGGCAAGGGCTGGAGACTTGACCATATATGGCAGGCGAGAGAATGTCCTTTTGATTCGTGAAGATTCAACAGGCCAGAAAACTTTTCATCGCCTTAATCTTAATGATGCAAACCTTATAAATTCTCCTTATTATTATTTGCAACAGAATGATTATGTTTATGTAGAGCCGAATAAAGTACAAGCACAGAATTCAGCTATTGGTTCGAGCGTGACAATTTGGTTTTCCGTATTAAGTGTGGTTACTTCTGTCGCATCTTTGGTTGTTAATGTCTTAAAGTAAGTATAATCTGTTTATGTGTGGCATTGTAGGCTATATCGGATGTCGTGATGCGTATCCTATCCTAATAAAAGGTCTTGGAAGGCTTGAATATCGGGGATATGATAGTGCTGGTGTCGCTTTGCTGAACGAGGACGGAGGTCTGAGTGTATATAAGACAAAAGGCAAAGTGACCGATTTGGATGCATACTGTCACGGTAAGGATATTTCAGGAACAGTAGGTATAGCACATACACGTTGGGCCACGCATGGAGAACCTTCTGCGGTAAATGCACATCCGCATTATTCGGAATCGAAAAATCTAGCAATCATCCATAATGGTATAATTGAGAATTATGCGGATTTGAAGAAAAAGTTGCAAGCCAAAGGATTGACGTTCCGTTCTGATACGGATACCGAGGTGCTGGTGCAGCTTATTGAATATGTGCAAACACGTAAAGGACTGGATTTGCTTACATCCGTACAGCTGGCTTTGCATGAGGTCATTGGGGCTTATGCTGTTGCATTGCTTGATAAAAGGGAACCAAGCCAGGTTATTGCAGCCTGTAGGCAAAGCCCGTTGGTAATAGGTGTAGGCCAGGGTGATTTTTTTTTGGCGTCAGACGCAAGTCCGATAATAGAGTATACGGATAAGGTTGTTTATCTTGATGATGGCAGTATAGCTGTTATGAAAAGAGGTGAAGACCTCAAGGTCGTAAATGTATTGAATCGTGAACTTTATCCGAAGATTCAGACAGTTGACTTGGATTTGGGGCAGATTGAAAAAGGTGGTTATCCTCATTTCATGCTAAAGGAAATATTCGAGCAACCGGAATGTCTAACCAACTGTATGCGTGGCCGTATTAATGTTGAGGCGACTAACGTTACTTTAAGTGCTGTCATTGATTATAACAAGCATTTGCTTTCTGCAAAGAGGATAATAATCGTCGGGTGTGGAACTTCGTGGCATGCAGGCTTGATAGGTAAGCAAATGATTGAAAGTTTTTGCCGCATACCAGTAGAAGTTGAATATGCAAGCGAGTTTAGATACCGTAACCCTGTAATAACACCGGAAGACGTTGTAATTGCCTTGTCGCAGAGTGGTGAAACTGCCGACACTTTGGCGGCCGTGAAGCTTGCAAAAAAGAGTGGGGCTTTTATTTATGGAATTTGTAATGTAATAGGTTCAAGCATACCGCGTGCTACAGATACTGGTTCATATATACACGTTGGCCCGGAAATAGGTGTAGCTTCTACCAAGGCGTTTACGGGTCAGGTTGCTGTATTGACCATGTTGGCACTGTCATTGGCAAAGACCAAAGGTACAATTGATGAAGATGCATATTTGGAAATAGTAAAGGAGCTAAGCCTGATCCCAAAGAAAATGGAAGAAACATTGGCTCTTAATGACCGTATTGCTTCTTTGAGCCGCATTTTTACTTATGCGAAGAATTTTTTATATCTTGGTCGTGGGTATAATTATCCTGTAGCTTTGGAAGGGGCGTTGAAGTTGAAAGAAATAAGCTATATACATGCTGAAGGATATCCTGCGGCAGAAATGAAGCACGGACCTATTGCCTTGATTGATTCAGATATGCCTGTAGTTGTCATAGCTACTCGTAATTCCATGTACGAGAAGGTTTTGAGCAATATACAAGAGATAAAAGCGCGTAAAGGTAAAGTTATAGCGCTGGTTACAAAAGGTGATGATGTTATAAGCAGCATTGTGGATGAGGTTATAGAGTTGCCAGATACAAGAGAGTGTCTCGAACCATTGTTGGCTACTATCCCCTTGCAGTTGCTGGCTTATCATATTGCAGTTTGTAAAGGTAAGGATGTCGACCAGCCAAGGAATTTGGCAAAGTCTGTAACAGTGGAATAACTTTTGGAATATAAAATGTTGATTTAAACCGTTATTGATATAAATGGAACCATTAAAGCATGAATGTGGAATTGCAATGGTGAGACTTCTGAAACCATTGGAGTACTATCAGCAGAAATACGGAACTTGGATGTTTGGGCTGAACAAGCTTTATTTGATGATGGAAAAGCAGCATAACAGGGGACAGGAAGGCGCAGGCATGGCTTGTGTCAATCTTGATGCTGTACCAGGTTCAGAGTATATGTTTAGGGAGCGTGCCGAAGGTTCCAATGCCATAACAGAGATTTTTGGCAATGTGCAAAAGAATTTCAAGGGATTAACCCAAGCACAGTTGTCGGATGTGGATTTTGCCAAGAAGAATTTGCCTTTTGCAGGAGAACTTTATATGGGGCATCTTCGTTATTCCACTACAGGCAAGAGCGGACTTTCTTATGTCCATCCATTTTTGCGGAGAAATAATTGGCGAGCTAAGAATTTGTGCCTGTGTGGAAATTTCAACATGACTAATATAGATGAAATATTTGATAAACTTGTAAAACAAGGGCAATCGCCGAGAATATATAGTGATAGTTATATTACCCTTGAATTCATGGGGCACAGGCTCGACCGCGAGGTAGAGCGTAATTATGTTGAAGGTAAAAACCGTGGGTTGAAAGACCAAGACATAACCAGTTATATCGAAAACAATATAAAGATGAGCAATGTGCTCAAATCTACAATGACAGATTTCGATGGAGGTTATGTTATGTGTGGAATAACAGGCAGTGGTGAGATGTTTTCTATGCGTGACCCATGGGGGATACGTCCGGCATTTTGGTATAAAAATGACGAGATGGTGGTAGTTGCCAGTGAGCGCCCTGTGTTGCAGACTACATTTGATTTAGAATGTGATGATGTTCAGGAATTAGCTCCAGGCTGTGCATTGATAGTAAATAAAAATTGTGAAACTGCGGTAGAGCGTATACTTGACCAAAGAGGTGATTGTAAATGTTCTTTTGAACGTATTTATTTCAGTCGCGGTTCAGACCGGGATATATATAAAGAACGTAAGAAATTAGGAGAGCAGCTGACGGATTCTATACTCCAAGCGGTTGATTATGATACTGAACATACTGTGTTCTCGTTTATTCCCAATACTGCAGAAGTCGCTTTTTACGGAATGCTTGGCGGTTTCAAGCGTTATATAAACGAGCAGAAAATCAACCTGATAATGAATATGGGCCACAAGCCTTCTTATGAAGAGCTTGAGCATTTGTTGCATCAGTATGTAAGAAGTGAGAAGGTCGCATGGAAGGACATCAAGCTGCGCACATTCATTACCGAAGGAGCTTCGCGTAATGACTTGGCATCCCATGTTTACGATGTTACTTACGAGTCGTTGGAACCTTATAAGGACAACCTTGTCATAATTGACGACAGTATAGTGCGCGGTACTACATTGAAAGAAAGTATATTGAAGATACTTGACCGCCTGCACCCTAAGAAGATAGTCATAGTAAGCAGTTCGCCTCAGATTCGTTATCCTGATTATTACGGTATAGACATGCCAAGCCTTGAAGAGTTTTGTGTGTTCCGGGCCACTATAGAATTGTTGAAGGACCGTGGCATGTATCAGTTGATTGAAGACACTTACAATAGGTGTAAGGAGGAACTTAAGAAGCCCAAGGCGGAGATGAAGAACTGTGTACGTGATGTATACAAACCGTTTACGGTAAACGAGATAAACGAGAAAATCATAGAGATGCTCCGTCCTGAAGGCATGACTACTCCAGTAGAATTGGTTTACCAGTCGATAGAAGGTCTGCACGAGGCCATACCAGACCATAAAGGGGATTGGTACTTTACGGGCAATTATCCCACGCCTGGCGGTGTGAAGCTTGTCAATCAGGCGTTTATCAGGTATGTGGAGAAGGTTTATCAGTTTGAACAGAAATTTTAGCAATGTCAAAATAGAAGCCCACGGCAGGCACTTGTGCCGTCCTTGGGCTTTTTTATGGCAGCATAGGGCTTTAAGGCAAATGCCTTTTAGCTTTGGTTTATAAAAATACACATTCATTAAGCACGACAGAAATGAGAAACGTAACTTTAGAACTTGAAGACGGAACAAAGTTTCATGGAAAGTCCTTTGGGTATGACAGTCCAGTGGCTGGCGAAGTGGTGTTCAACACAGCTATGATGGGATATCCCGAGAGTCTTACCGACCCATCTTATGCTGGCCAGCTGATGGTGTTGACTTATCCGCTTGTTGGCAATTATGGTGTGCCTCCGTTTACTGTAGAGCCTGACGGCATAGCCACATTCATGGAAAGTGACAAGATTTATGCCTCAGCCATAATCGTAGCCGATTACAGCGAGCAGTATAGCCATTGGAATGCAGTTGAAAGTCTGGCAGACTGGTTGAAACGTGAACATGTGCCAGGGGTTACAGGCATTGATACTCGTGAACTAACTAAGGTTCTGCGTGAACACGGTGTTATGATGGGTAAGATTTTGTTCGACGACGAGCCGGACAATATTCCTATGGCTGATTATGAGGGTGTTAATTTTGTTGACCAGGTAAGTTGTAAGCAGATAATGCGTTATAACGAAGGAGCAGGAAAGAAGGTCGTGCTTGTTGACTGCGGCGTGAAGAATAATATAATAAGGTGTTTGGTTCATCGCGGAGTTGAAGTGATACGCGTTCCTTGGAACTACGATTATACCGATATGGATTTTGACGGATTGTTCTTGGCCAATGGCCCTGGCGACCCCGATATGTGTGAGGATGCCGTCAACGTGATACGCAAGCAGATGAATATCTCGACAAAGCCTATTTGTGGTATCTGTATGGGTAATCAGTTGTTGGCAAAGGCTGGTGGCGCTAAGATATACAAGTTGAAATATGGCCATCGTTCTCACAATCAGCCCGTGCGCCTTGTCGGTACAGAGCGTTGCTACGTGACGAGCCAGAACCACGGATATGCCGTTGACGCTTCAACTCTTGGAAATGATTGGGAAGAGTTGTTCGTAAACATGAACGACGGCAGTAATGAGGGTATTCGTCATAAGGTAAATCCTTGGTTCTCAAGTCAGTTCCATCCCGAGGCATGCTCTGGCCCTGTTGATACGGAATTTATGTTCGACAAGTTTGTCGATGCTCTGAAGTAATCGTTTCTTGTTAAAAAATCCATTATAAGGCAAACCCCTAAATTTTTTGAAATGAAATATAACGATATAAAGAAAGTGTTGCTTCTTGGTTCGGGAGCATTGAAGATAGGCGAGGCCGGCGAATTTGATTATTCTGGTTCGCAGGCGTTGAAAGCATTGAGGGAAGAAGGGATTGAGACTGTGCTTATTAATCCTAATATTGCCACGGTGCAGACATCTGAAGGCGTGGCCGACCAAATATACTTCCTTCCTGTACAGCCGTATTTCGTAGAGCGTGTAATCGAGAAGGAACGCCCGGACGGCATACTCTTGTCGTTTGGAGGGCAAACCGCTCTTAATTGTGGTGTCGAACTATACAAAAGCGGTGTGCTTGAAAAATACGGCGTCCGTGTGCTTGGTACGCCTGTACAGGCCATAATGGATACCGAAGACCGCGAGTTGTTTGTCGAGCGTCTTAACGAGATTGATGTAAAGACAATCAAGAGCGAGGCGTGTGAGAATATCGAGCAGGCACGCAAGGCTGCTGCGGAATTGGGCTATCCCGTAATCATCCGTGCAGCTTATGCCTTGGGTGGCCTTGGCAGTGGTTTCTGTGACAACGAGGAAGAGCTTGACCGCTTGGCTGAAAAAGCCTTTTCGTTCTCTCCGCAGGTATTGGTCGAGAAGAGCTTGAAAGGTTGGAAGGAAATAGAGTACGAGGTGGTGCGTGACCGTTATGACAATTGCATAACTGTATGTAACATGGAGAACTTTGACCCTCTCGGCATCCACACTGGTGAGAGTATCGTTATCGCTCCGTCGCAGACTCTTACAAACAGCGAGTATCATAAGCTCCGTGCATTGTCAATCAAAATCATACGCCATATCGGAATTGTAGGTGAGTGCAACGTGCAGTACGCTTTCGACCCGAAGAGCGAGGACTACCGCGTCATTGAGGTCAACGCCCGTTTGAGCCGCAGTTCGGCTCTCGCTTCAAAAGCTACAGGCTATCCGCTTGCATTCGTTGCCGCCAAGCTCGGCTTGGGCTATGGCCTGTTTGAGCTGAAGAACTCTGTCACGAAAACCACGAGCGCATTCTTTGAACCGGCATTGGATTATGTCGTATGTAAAATTCCGCGTTGGGACTTGAGCAAGTTCCGTGGGGTTGACCGTGAGCTTGGTTCTTCGATGAAGTCTGTCGGCGAAGTGATGGCTATAGGGCGCAACTTCGAGGAAGCCATACAGAAGGGCTTGCGAATGATAGGGCAGGGAATGCACGGTTTTGTTGAAAACAAGGAACTTGAAATCGCCGACATCGACGAGGCACTGCGCGACCCGACGGACAATCGCATATTCGTTATCTCAAAGGCCATGCACCGTGGTTATACCATAGACCAAATCCACGAGCTGACGAAGATAGACAAGTGGTTCCTTTACAAGTTGCAGCATATTATTGACATTGACGAGGCGTTGAAGCGTTGCAAGAGTGTCAACGTGCTTGGCAAGGACTTGCTGCGCACGGCTAAGGTTTACGGTTTTACCGATTTCCAGATAGCCCGTGCCGTCGGTCTTGAAAACGAACTTGGCAATATGACCAAGGCCGGCCTTGTAATACGCCAGTTGCGCAAGAATTATGGAATATTGCCAGTTGTAAAGCAAATCGATACGCTGGCGGCCGAGTATCCGGCGCAGACAAACTATCTGTATGTGACTTACGCTGGTGTGAAGAGCGACATCAACTTTGAGCGTGACAAGCGTTCCATCATTGTGCTTGGCTCTGGTGCTTACAGGATAGGTAGCTCCGTAGAGTTTGACTGGTGCGGTGTGCAGGCTCTCAATACCATACGCAAGCAGGGCTGGCGTTCGGTCATGATAAACTATAATCCTGAGACAGTTTCCACGGATTATGACATGTGCGACCGTCTGTATTTCGACGAACTTACATTCGAGCGTGTCATGGATATAATCGACCTTGAATGTCCGCATGGTGTAATTGTTTCTACAGGAGGACAAATTCCCAATAATCTGGCTATGCGCCTTGACGCGCAGAATGTTCCTATTCTTGGCACGTCGGCCAAGGACATCGACAATGCCGAGGACCGTGCAAAGTTCTCGTCGATGCTTGGACGCAACGGCATAGACCAGCCGGAGTGGAGCGCGTTGACGTCAATGGACGACATTCAGAAGTTTATCGACCGTGTAGGCTTCCCTGTTCTTGTACGTCCGTCATACGTGCTGTCAGGAGCGGCAATGAACGTATGTTCCAACAATGACGAGTTGGTGCGCTTCCTTAAATTGGCGGCCAATGTATCAGAAGACCACCCTGTTGTTGTAAGTCAGTTTATAGAGCACGCCAAGGAAGTAGAAATGGATGCTGTTGCTCGTGACGGCGAAATCATAGCTTACGCCATAAGTGAACATATCGAGTTTGCCGGCGTTCATTCGGGTGATGCTACTATTCAGTTCCCACCGCAGAAACTATATTGTGAGACCATACGCCGTATCAAGCGCGTAAGCCGCAAGATAGCCCAGGAACTTCATATCAGCGGTCCGTTCAATATACAGTTCCTTGCCCGTGACAATGACATTAAGGTTATCGAGTGTAACCTGCGTGCTTCGCGCTCGTTCCCATTTGTCAGCAAGGTGCTGAAAATCAACCTTATAGAGCTTGCCACTAAAGTAATGCTTGGATTGCCTGTCGAGCGTCCGGACAAAGACTTGTTCGACCTTGATTACGTCGGAATAAAGGCCAGCCAGTTCTCATTCAACCGTTTGCAGAAGGCAGACCCGGTGCTCGGTGTCGACATGGCATCGACGGGCGAGGTTGGTTGCCTTGGCGATGATACAAACACCGCGCTGCTTAAGAGCATGCTTTCCGTAGGCCAGCGCATCCCGGAGAAGAACATCCTGTTGTCGACTGGCGGTCCGAAGCAGAAGGCTGAAACGCTTGATGCCGCACGTCAGCTGGTAAAGAACGGTTACAAGATTTTTGCAACGGTCGGCAGTTCCAAGTTCCTAACGGAGAACGGAGTAGAGAACACCATGGTCTACTGGCCGTCTGATGCCGACAAGCATCCGCAGGCTCTTGATATGCTCCACCGCCATGAAATAGACCTTGTGGTGAATATACCCAAAGACCTCACGGTGAGCGAGCTTTCAAACGGCTACAAGATACGCCGTGCGGCCATCGACCTTAACGTTCCACTCATTACAAACAGTCGTCTTGCCTCGGCGTTCATCAACGCTTTCTGTCGCGTAAAACTTGACGACATCGACATCAAGTCGTGGAGCGAGTACAAGTAATCGGGTGTTTTAAATATTGAAATAACGGTAAAGAGTTGAAGATGAACGCCTTGTCTGCTAAGGCAGGCAATGTCAGTCGTCTTCAGCTCTTTTAAAATCTGTACATTTGGTGAATACAGTACGACCAAAAAAAAATCTTGGACAGCACTTCTTGGTAGACCTTGGAATTGCCAAGGCTATAGCCGATACAGTTGACGCTTGTCCTGATATACCTGTGCTTGAGGTTGGCCCCGGCATGGGAGTCCTTACCCAGTACCTCATGCCGAAGGGACGGGAACTGAAAGTAGTGGAAATAGACAAAGAATCAGTAGCTTACCTTAACGAGAAGTATCCTGACCTGAAAAAGGACATTGTCAGTGGTGATTTCCTTCGGATGGATTTGTCCGAGCTTTTTGGAAACCGCAAATTTGTGCTTACAGGCAATTATCCTTATGACATATCTTCGCAGATATTCTTCAAGATGCTTGACAACAAGGAACTAATACCTTGTTGTACAGGCATGGTGCAGCGTGAAGTCGCATTGCGTATAGCATCTGCGCCTGGTACTAAGGCTTATGGCATATTGAGCGTATTGATACAGGCGTGGTATGATGTGGAATATCTGTTTACCGTCGATGAAGGCGTATTCAGCCCTCCGCCGAAGGTGAAGAGCGCGGTAATACGCATGACGCGCAATGGCGTTGAAGATTTGGGGTGCAGCTGGACGCTGTTCTGCCGTGTCGTCAAGGCTGTGTTCAACCAGCGCCGCAAAATGTTGCGTGTGTCGTTAAGGCAGCTCTTTCCCGACGTGAAAGCCCATTGCGGATTTTTCAGTGGCGATATGATGACGCTCCGCCCGGAGCAACTTTCCGTAAGCCAGTTTGTCAGTCTTACCAATATGGTGGAAAAAGAGATGGGCCAGTGATGTTTTACTGATGCGCAATATCAGTGTGGTAGTGGCGTTTCAGGCATTGTTTGGGAAAGTGGATTGATTACGGAAAGAATGTCATTTGGATTTTCCACGAATATTGTTCCGCCGTTTTTCACGAGGAAATACTTGTCCCTGAATCCCCACAGCACGCTGATGCACGGCAGACCGCAGTTGCGCGCCGTGGCTATGTCAACCTCGCTGTCGCCCACGTACACCGTGCTCTTCTTGTCAGCACCGAGCTTTTTCATGGCTTCGAACACGGTGTCGGGAGCAGGTTTTTTGCGTATGTCCGCGCTTTCGCCGATGGCAACGTTGATGTATTCGCCGAAAAAAGTACGGCAAAGATGCTCGGTGGCCTTGCAATACTTGTTGCTTACCACGGCCATCTGTTTGCCGCTGTTTTTCAGCGCGGCCAACATGTTCATTATGCCGGGGTAGGGGCGTGTGGTGTCGAGGCTGTGCTCAAGGTAGTGGTTAATGAACTCCTTGTACACGTTTTCATACAATGGATTGTCAGTTCCGCCGGGAACGGCTCTTTCAATGAGTTTCCTTATACCGTTACCTACCATCATTCTCACCTCCTCCGTAGTGTGTTCTGCCATTCCGTATGCACGCATGGCGTGGTTGGTGCTGGCCGTCAGGTCGTCGAGGGTGTACAGCAGGGTGCCGTCGAGGTCGAATATGTAAGTGTCAAACTGTCCCATGTTTATTTAGTTTTATGTTTATTATGGTGTGTCGCCCGCCATTGTTTACGGTTTGCAAAGTTACATCAAAATATTAAAAACAGGCAGATTAGGCTCTATTATTATTCTTCCGTCATTCATGTGTGGGAGAATTTGTAAGCATACAAGTTCTGAAAGTAGGAGTTTGTTTATACGCAGGGCTTATTTTGGATGGGTTGCAAGCAAAATGGTTGAGGTTCCTTATAATATGAAAGGCCGTCTTTTGCAACGCAAAAGACCGTCTTTGATACGGCGAAATGTGGCCTTTCGCAATGCGTTTGGCGGTTGTTGTAATGGTTGGTGGAAGTGTGTCATGATGTAAGTTGCGACAAATCGTCATTATTCTTACATTTTTATTCGTTGGTTTCGCTTATGTTTTGTATCTTTGCCCAAGATAAGACGCGTTCATATAAGTGTGTGGCGCGGTGGTTGTTTGCTTGTAAATCAATTGATTGTGAAAAACATTGCAGCTATAAATAACGAGGACGAGATACTGCATCGGCTGGGAATAGACTCCCTTAGCGGCATGCAGCTTGGCATGAAGGATGCCATGCTGGGTGGCGTTGACGACATTGTGCTGCTCTCGCCTACAGGTACGGGCAAGACGTTGGCGTACCTGTTGCCGTTGGTCGGGATGCTTGATGCTTCGTCGGATGAAGTCCAAGCGGTGGTGATTGTTCCCGGTCGTGAGCTTGCGTTGCAGTCACACGAGGTGTTCAGGAACATGGCGTGCGGCCTGAGGTCGATGTGCCTCTATGGCGGCCGGCCTGCTATGGACGAGCACAGGGAGCTGCGCCGCGTCATGCCGCAGGTGGTTTTTGTAACTCCGGGACGGCTTGTCGACCATTTGGAGAAAGGCAACATTGCCGCCGGCGCGGTAAGGTATGTCGTGATTGACGAGTTCGACAAGTGCCTCAAGATGGGTTTCGCCACTGAAATGTCAAGGGCGATGGAACTGCTCGGGGCTGTGCGCAGGCGTTTCCTGCTGTCGGCCACCGACGCTGCAGAAATTCCCTCGTTCGTCAATATAGGGCGTGCCGTGCGGCTTGACTATCTTGACGGCGGCGACGTGCAGGGCAGGATAGGGCAGTATGTGGTGAAAAGTCCCGACAGGGACAAGCTCGATACGCTTGCCGCTTTGCTCTGTTCGTTTGGCGATGCCAGCACCATAGTGTTCCTGAATTACCGCGACAGCGTAGAGCGCGCGAGTTCTTTTCTCAAGGATAAGGGCTTTGTCGTAAGCTCTTTCCACGGCGGAATGGAGCAGAAGGAGCGCGAGGCTGCCGTGTACAAGTTTGCCAACGGTTCGGCCAACGTGCTCGTTGCTACAGACTTGGCATCGCGTGGGCTCGACATGCCCGGCGTTGACAACATCGTGCATTACCACTTGCCTGTAGGCGAGGACGAGTATGTGCACCGTGTAGGGCGCACCGCTCGCTGGGATGCCCGTGGTAGAGCGTTCTTCCTGCTTGCTCCCGACGAGGAGTTGCCGGCGTATGTGCCGGGTTCACCCGATGTTTACACCGTGCCCGATGGAGGCCAAGTGCCGCCACGGCCACGCATGGTTACATTATATATAGGTAAGGGCAAGAAGGACAAGGTATCGCGAGGTGATGTTTTAGGCTTCCTCTGCAAGACGGGCGGACTTGACGGCAAGGACATCGGCCGCATAGACATAAAGGAGCGATGGGCGTATGTGGCTGTCGACAGTGGTAAATGGCAGGATGCCGTAAGGCGTGCGTCAGGAGCTAAGTTGAAAGGCATAAAGACAGTAGTTGAGCTTGTAAAATAGCAAAATGTCACAAAATTTACTATTTTTAATGTAAAATGTTTGTATGTTCGGAGATAAAGATGTAACTTCGCAACTGCAAAAATGAATAACCGATTTAATTTGTTTCATTATGAAGAAGTACAACTTTAACGCCGGCCCTTCAATACTTCCGCGTGAAGTGATTGAGAATACGGCAAAGCAGATTTTGGATTTTAACGGAAGCGGTTTGTCGTTGGCGGAAATCAGCCACAGGGCAAAAGACTTCCAGCCGGTAGTGGACGAGGCGGTAGCCCTCATCAAGGAGCTGCTTGGTGTGCCTGAAGGATATTCCGTGCTCTTCCTCGGCGGAGGTGCTTCACTTGAATTCTGCATGGTTCCATACAACTTCCTTATAACGAAAGCCGCTTACCTTAACACGGGAACGTGGGCGAAGAAGGCCATAAAGGAGGCCAAGCTCTTCGGTGAAGTGGTTGAGGTCGCATCGTCGGCCGATGCCAACTATACGTTCATCCCGAAGGACTGGACATGCCCGACGGACGTGGATTACCTGCATATAACCACCAACAACACTATTTACGGAACGGAAATACGCAAGGATATGGACGTGCCCGTGCCGATGATAGCCGACATGTCATCAGACATTTTCAGCCGTCCGGTGGACGTTTCTAAGTACATGTGCATCTACGCAGGCGCGCAGAAGAACCTCTCCATGGCCGGTGTGACGGTGGTAATCGTAAAGGACGACGCCCTCGGCAAGGCTCCGCGCACAATCCCGACGATGCTTGACTATAAGACACATGTAGACAAAGGCTCGATGTTCAACACGCCTCCGGTTGTTCCTATCTATACGGCTCTCGAGAATCTGCGCTGGATAAAGAAGATGGGCGGCGTAGAGGCCATGGACAAGCGGGCGTTGGAGCGTGCCGACATGCTTTATTCGGAGATTGACAGGAACAAGCTGTTCCGCGGCACGGTGGCCGAGGAAGACCGCTCTGTGATGAACATATGCTTCGTGATGAACCCCGAATACGCCGAGCTCGAAAAGCCGTTCATGGAATATGCTACGGCTCAGGGCATGGTGGGCATCAAGGGCCACCGCTCGGTAGGCGGTTTCCGCGCAAGCTGCTACAACGCCATGACCGTTGAGGGCGTGCAGGCTCTCGTCCAGTGCATGAAGGACTTTGAGGCGCAGCACTGACCGTTCGCGTCCTGATACGATACAAAGGGGGAGCATGTCGTGGTGCGGTTGACCCGCAGGTAATCGCGGACAAGCGTGCTTCCCTTTCCTTTTCATAAAGCCATAAATGTCTATTAACCAATAAATCTGTATAATATGAAAGTATTAGTTGCAACGGAGAAGCCGTTTGCCGCCGTTGCGGTAGACGGTATAAGGAAGGAAATAGAAGGTGCGGGCAACGAGCTTGTGCTCCTTGAGAAATATACGGACGCTGCGCAGCTGCTTGATGCGGTGAAAGATGCCGATGCCCTCATAGTACGTTCAGACAAGGTTACGCCGGCCGTTCTCGACGCGGCGGCAAAACTGAAAATCGCAGTGCGCGCCGGTGCCGGTTACGACAACATTGACACGGAGTATGCAAAGCAGAAGGGCGTGGTCGTAGAGAACACTCCCGGACAGAACTCGAACGCCGTAGCCGAGCTCGTGTTCGGCCTGCTGGTGTACGCCGTGCGCAATTTCTATAACGGCAAGGCCGGCACCGAGCTGATGGGCAAGAAGCTCGGCATACTGGCTTTCGGCAACGTGGGGCGCAACGTGGCGCGCATAGCCAAGGGCTTCGGCATGGACGTTTACGCCTACGACGCGTTCTGCCCCAAGGACGCGATAGAGCAGGCCGGAGTGCACGTGGTTGACTCGCAGGACGCACTCTTCGAGCAGTGCGACATCGTTTCCCTGCACATCCCCGCCACGCCGGAGACCAGGCAGAGCATCAATTACGCCCTGGTGGGCAAGATGAAGAAGGGCGGCATCGTTATAAACACGGCACGCAAGGAAGTGGTGGACGAGCCGGAACTGCTCAAGCTCATGGCTGAGCGCGACGACCTGAAGTACATCACCGACATCAAGCCCGATGCCGACGCCGACTTCGCGAAGTTCGAGGGGCGCTATTTCAGCACGCCCAAGAAGATGGGCGCACAGACGGCGGAGGCCAACATCAACGCCGGAATTGCCGCCGCAAGGCAAATCAACGCTTTCTTCAAGGACGGCTGCACAAAGTATCAGGTAAACAAGTGACAAGTTGACAAGTAACGAGTAAATACGATATGGCTAAAATAAAACCATTCAAGGGCGTGCGTCCGCCACGCCAATATGTGGAGGACGTAGAGTCGCGGCCGTACGACGTGCTTGATTCGGAGGAAGCGCGCAGGGAAGCCGGCGATAACGAGAAGAGCCTTTACCATATAATAAAGCCCGAGATTGACTTCGCCCCGGGCACGAGCGAGTATGACCCGCGCGTGTACGAGAAGGCGGCCGAGAACTTTAAGAAGTTCCAGGACAAGGGCTGGCTCGTGCAGGACGGCAAGGAGCAGTATTACATCTATGCCCAGACCATGAACGGCAAGACGCAGTACGGCCTCGTGGTGTGCGCCTACGTTGACGACTATCTCAACGGGGTTATCAAGAAGCACGAGCTTACGCGACGCGACAAGGAGGAGGACCGTATGAAGCATGTGCGCGTGAACAACGCCAACATAGAGCCTGTATTCTTCGCTTATCCTGACAACGCCGTGCTCGACGCGCTCATCATGCGCTACGCCGGTACCACGCCCGAGTATGACTTCATAGCCCCGGTGGACGGATTCCGCCATCAGTTCTGGGTGATTTCCGACGATGCCGACATAGCTACGGTTACCGCCGAGTTCGCCAAGATGCCCTCGCTCTACATCGCCGACGGGCACCACCGCTCCGCCGCGGCCGCACTCGTGGGCGCGGAGAAGGCACGGCAAGACCCCAACCGTGACGGCACGGAGGAGTACAACTACTTCATGGCCGTGTGCTTCCAGGCATCCCAGCTCACCATACTTGACTATAACCGCGTGGTGAAGGATTTGAACGGCCTTTCCTCCGCCGAGTTCCTGGCCGCATTGGGCAAGAATTTCGAGGTGGAGGAGAAGGGCGAAGCAGAGTACAGGCCACGCCGCCTGCACGAGTTTTCGCTCTATTTGGACGGCCGGTGGTACAGCCTTATGGCCAAGCCGGGAACGTTTGACGACACCGACCCCATCGGGGTGCTCGACGTTGACATATCGAGCCGCCTCATACTGGACGAGATACTTGGCATAAAAGACCTCCGCTCAGACAAGCGCATCGACTTCGTGGGCGGCCTGCGCGGCCTCGGCGAGCTGAAGCGCCGCGTAGATAGCGGCGAAATGCGCATGGCGCTGGCCCTTTATCCCGTAACGATGAAGCAAATCATGGACATAGCCGATAGCGGCAAGATAATGCCCCCGAAGGCTACATGGTTCGAGCCGAAGCTGCGCTCGGGCCTCGTCATCCACAAGCTTTCATGAGCATGGGGGGCTTGATGAGCCAGGACGAGTTCAGGACCATTGCAAACGTAGGCGAGGGTACTTACTCCGAGAAGAGGAGCAAGTTCCTCGCCTTCGCCCACCATGTGGAGAGCGCAGCCGAGGTCAGGGCCGTCTTGCAGGATTACCGCAAGCGTTATTACGACGCGCGCCATGTGTGCTACGCCTACGTGCTCGGCGCGGAGCGCGGCGAGCTGCGCGCCAATGACGACGGCGAGCCCAGCAGCACGGCCGGCAAGCCAATCCTCGGGCAAATCAACAGCCTGGGGCTGACCGACGTGCTCGTAGTCGTGGTGCGTTATTACGGCGGGGTCAACCTCGGCACGGGCGGCCTCATCGTGGCTTACAGGACGGCGGCCGCAGAGGCCTTGGCCGCGGCCCAAATAGTGACGCGGCAGGTGGAGGACGTCGTCACGTACAGCTTCCCCTACGTGATGATGAACGCCGTAATGCGCGTGGTGAAGGAGATGAAGCCGCGCATAGTGTCGCAGGATTATGGCGGCACGTGCGAGATTAGGCTCGCCATAAGGCGGTCAGAAGCCGGAAAACTTAGGGCGAGGCTCGAAAAACTTTCATTTGAGTGACGTTTTTCTTTGCCATGTGAAATATTTGTATTACCTTTGCACCCGTCAAAGGCCGCGGACGGCTCCGCAAGGGGCGCAGGCTGGAAAGGAAGGTTGGCAGAGTGACCGAATGCGCTGGACTCGAAATCCGGTATACCCATTGCGGGTATCGGGGGTTTGAATCCCTCACCTTCCGCCAAGATAGTTGATGATTGTATGGTTGGGTATCACTTATACCTTTATATAATCATTTATACTTAAAGTTCAATATAATTTAATCAGTTGTTTTTGTATAATTATCTGTTTTGATGTTTTTGTCAGACATTTGCCGTTTTACACAATGGAAGGTACAGATGTTAAAATGGTGTGATATTGTAATAAGGCTGTTTGCCGCACAGGTATGCTTTTGCCTTGAAATGCTATAAAAAACGGCGATAGGCTACGCTTTTTGCGATAAAGTTTGTACTTTTGCACATAGTTTATATGTTGTAAAACAATGTTCAAGAAAAAGAGAAGATGGCATACACTGCCCGGTCAGCCGCTTACCGAGATGGACAAGCAGGTGATGTACTGGGAGAACAAGGGCAAGCTTGTGCCCACGCGCGACTTGATAAAGACTCCCGAACAAATCGAGGGCATACGCAAGAGCGGCGTTGTTAACAGCGGCGTGCTCGACGAAGTGGCCGCACGCATACATGCCGGGATGAGCACCGCCGAAATCGACAAGATTTGCTATGATTATTGTACGGAGCATGGAGCGGTGCCGGCCTGCCTTAATTACGAGGGCTTCCCGAAAAGCGTATGCACAAGCATAAACGAAGTGGTGTGCCACGGCATACCGAAGGAGACCGACATATTGCAGGAAGGCGACATCGTAAACGTGGATTTCACAACGATACTTGACGGCTATTACGCCGACGCGTCGCGCATGTTCATAATCGGAAAGACAACCCCCGAGAAGGAACAGCTTGTGCGTGTGACGAAAGAATGCCTTGAAATAGGCGCGGAGGCGGCCAAGCCTTACGGCTTTGTAGGCGACATAGGCCATGCCATACAGAAACATGCTGACAAGTATCATTACGGCATCGTGCGCGACCTTTGCGGCCACGGTGTCGGCATTAAGTTCCATGAAGAGCCGGAGGTGATGCACTTCGGGCACAAGGGAACGGGCATGCTGCTCGTGCCTGGCATGGTGTTCACCATAGAGCCGATGATAAACATGGGTACATGGAAAGTGTTTATCGATGCCGACGACCCATACGGATGGGAGGTCATCACCGGCGACGAGAAGCCGAGCGCGCAGTGGGAGCACACGTTCCTCATGACAGAGCACGGCGTGGAGATACTTTCCGCTTAAAAAGACAGTCCTTATGGAAGACGTATATATATTAGGTATTGAGAGCAGTTGCGACGATACGTCGGCTGCGGTGTTGCGCAACGGCGTGCTGCTGAGCAACGTTACGGCTTCGCAAGAAGTACACAAGGCTTACGGCGGCGTAGTGCCCGAGCTGGCGTCGCGCGCCCATCAGCAGAACGTAGTGCCTGTGGTGGACCAGGCGTTGAAGCGTGCCGGCATAGCCAAAGAGCAGCTTTCGGCCGTAGCCTTCACCCGTGGCCCGGGCCTTATGGGGTCTTTGCTTGTAGGCGTGAGCTTCGCCAAGGGCTTTGCCCGTTCGTTGAACATTCCGCTTATAGATGTAAACCATCTGCAAGGTCATGTGATGGCGCACTTTATCAAGGAGAGCGACGACGACACGTCTGCACCTCCGTTGCCGTTCATCTGTCTGCTCGTGAGCGGAGGCAATTCGCAGATAGTAAAGGTGAACGCATATAATGACATGGAAGTGCTCGGCCAGACAATCGACGACGCAGCCGGCGAAGCTATCGACAAATGCTCGAAGGTAATGGGGCTGGGGTATCCAGGAGGGCCAATAATAGACAAGTTGGCGCGCCAGGGCAACCCGAATGCGTATAAATTCGCCGAACCGCATATACCCGGACTGGACTATAGCTTCAGCGGATTGAAGACGTCTTTCCTGTATAGTCTGCGTGATTGGGTCAAAGAAGACCCCGATTTTGTAGAGCACCATAAGGAAGACCTTGCGGCAAGCCTTGAATTTACCATTGTGGATATCCTGATGAAGAAGCTCAAGCTTGCGGTAAAACAGACGGGTATAAAGCATGTCGCCGTAGCAGGCGGAGTAAGTGCAAACACAGGATTGAGGAACGCTTTTCATGAGTATGCCGGAAAATACGGCTGGACAATATACATTCCGAAGTTCAGCTACACCACCGACAATGCTGCAATGATTGGCATAACGGGCTATTACAAGTATCTCGACAAGGACTTCTGTTCCATTGACAAGCCTGCATTCTCAAAGGTTACATTCAAATAAAAACACATATATTAGTATGGATTTCGAGAATAAAATATTAAGCAAGGAGATAAGCCAGTTTATCTGGGAAAAGGGAAAGACGCTTGGCACAGCCGAGAGCTGTACCGGCGGAAGGATTGCCGAGGCGATAATTTTGATGCCAGGCGCATCAAATTATTTCAAGGGTGGCATAGTTTCTTATACAAACGAGGTGAAGGAAAAAATCCTTGGGGTCAGTCATGATGTTCTTGAGGAAAAAACCGCAGTTTGTGAAGAAGTCGCCATTGAGATGGTAAAGGGCGCAATAAAAACATTGGGAGTGGATTATGCGATTTCTGCGACAGGCATAGCCGGGCCGGCAGGCGGTACGCATGACATTCCTGTAGGCACGATTTGGTTGGCCTGCGGAACGGCGGACGACATAGTTACAATGAAACTTGAAGAGGACAAGGGACGCGATTTGAATTTGTCCAATGCTACAACCCAGGCTCTCCAGCTGTTTTTAGGCTACCTTACAGAACGGCTGAAGAGCGAAGAAGAATAGCTGAGTTAGGATTGAAAAATATCGTGTTCTTATTCAGGAACAAGCTGGATGTCATATAGTTCGCTCGTTGTCAATACTAAAAAAGATTAAAAGAATTATTATTGATGCGAATATTTTGATTATTCGGAAAAAGTTTGTAATTTTGCACGCTGTTTGGAATAAGTATCAAAATTAAAACAAAAAAGGTAGATAGCGATGTCTAAGATTTGTCAAATAACAGGTAAGAAAGCTCAGATTGGAAATAACGTTTCACATTCAAAGCACCGTACAAAGCGTAGCTTTGATGTAAACCTTTTCAGGAAGAAGTTTTACTATGTAGAGGAGCAGTGCTGGATAAGCTTGAAGATAAGTGCGGCAGGTCTGCGTTTGATTAACAAGGTTGGTTTGGATGCGGCTCTCAAGCAAGCTGTTTCCAAAGGCTACTGTGATTGGAAAGACATTAAAGTAATAGGAGAATAATCAACCATGGCAAAGAAGGCTAAAGGCAATAGGGTGCAGGTTATATTGGAGTGCACTGAGATGAAGAACAGCGGTCTTCCCGGTACAAGCCGTTACGTGACGACTAAGAACCGTAAGAACACGCCTGAGAGAATGGAGTTAATGAAGTATAATCCTATTTTGAAGAAAATGACTCTTCATAAGGAGATAAAATAATAATTAAATAATTAGGACATGGCAAAGAAAACCGTCGCAACCCTCCATGAAGGTTCAAAGGATGGTCGCGCATATACAAAGGTTATCAAGATGGTAAAAAGCCCCAAGACTGGAGCTTACATCTTTGATGAGCAGATGGTTCCCAATGAGGCAGTGAAGGATTTTTTCAAGAACTGATTTAATCAAGGCAATATATCAATAAAAGGTCGCAATGATTTTGCGGCCTTTTTTGTTGTAAGTATGGTTTCATTTTACTAATTTTGTAGCAAAATACATAGATATGGGATTATTCGGGTTATTCAATAGGGATAAGAAAGAAACACTGGACAAAGGTCTTGAAAAAACAAAGCAAAGTGTTTTTTCAAAGATTGCAAGAGCCGTTGCTGGGAAGTCAAAGGTCGACGATGACGTACTGGACAATTTGGAGGAAGTGCTGATAACGTCAGATGTTGGCGTTGACACCACATTGAAAATAATAAAAAGGATAGAAGAGAGGGTTGCGCGTGATAAGTATGTTTCTGTATCAGAGCTGAACGCTATACTCCGTGACGAGATTGCGGCTTTGCTTACAGAAAATAATTCTGTAGATAACGAGAATTGGGATTTGCCTTCAGACCATTCTCCGTATGTCATACTTGTTGTCGGAGTGAATGGTGTTGGTAAGACTACTACAATAGGAAAGCTGGCATACCAGTTCAAGAAGGCAGGCAAGAAGGTGTATCTTGGAGCGGCTGACACGTTCCGTGCGGCGGCTGTGGAGCAGCTGTCCATTTGGGGCGAACGGGTAGGTGTGCCTGTCGTAAAGCAGCAAATGGGGGCAGACCCGGCGAGTGTTGCGTTTGACACATTAAGTTCGGCGAAAGCCAATTCGGCTGATGTGGTATTGATTGATACGGCAGGACGCTTGCACAACAAGGTCGGATTGATGAATGAGCTTAAGAAAATCAAGGATGTAATGAAGAAAGTCGTTCCTCAGGCGCCCGACGAAGTGTTGCTAGTCCTTGATGGTTCTACCGGGCAGAACGCTTTTGAACAAGCCAAGCAGTTCTCTGCTGTGACGCAGATAACAAGCCTGGCGATAACAAAGCTTGACGGAACTGCAAAGGGAGGTGTTGTCATTGGCATATCAGACCAGTTGAAAGTGCCTGTAAAATATATTGGTCTCGGCGAAAAGATGGAGGACCTCCAGTTGTTCAACAAGACTCAATTTGTCGATTCTCTTTTTAACGTGGAAAAGTGAAGAAAAATCAGATAGACTTTATTACTTTAGGCTGTTCCAAGAACTTGGTTGATACGGAGGTCTTGATGAAACAGTTTGAAGTTAACGGATATAAATGCACTCATGACAGCAAGAACCCACAAGGTGAAATTGCTGTTATAAATACTTGCGGTTTTATTGGTGATGCAAAGGAAGAGAGTATCAATACAATTCTTGAGTTTGCAGATGCGAAAGATAAAGGAAAACTTAAGAAGCTTTTTGTTATGGGATGCCTCTCGCAAAGATACAAGTCTGAACTTGAGAAAGAAATACCGCAAGTAGACAAGTATTATGGAAAGTTTGACTATAAGCGGCTTTTGGCTGATTTGGGGAAGGCTGAAGTTCCGTCGTGTCGAGGCCACAGGGTGCAGACTACGCCCCGTCATTATGCTTATGTGAAGATAAGTGAAGGCTGTGACCGCCATTGTGCTTATTGTGCTATCCCTTTGATAACGGGCAAGCATGTCAGCAGGCCGCAATCGGAGATACTTGAAGAAGTTAGATATTTGGTTTCCATTGGAGTAAAGGAATTCCAGATAATAGCGCAGGAGTTGACGTATTATGGGGTTGACTTTGACGGTAAACAGCATATCGCCGAGTTGGTTTCGGATATGGCCGACATACCTGGCGTGAAATGGATACGTTTGCATTATGCTTATCCGACACATTTCCCTTATGAGTTGCTGGATGTCATTCGTGAGAAACCAAATGTCTGCAAATACTTGGACATAGCATTGCAGCATATTTCAGACAACATGCTTACCGCCATGAGGAGGCATATTACTAAAGCCGAGACTTACAAATTGATAGAGCGAATAAGGAAAGAGGTGCCGGGAATACATTTGCGTACGACATTGATGGTTGGGTTTCCTAATGAAAGCGACGATGACTTCAACGAATTGATGGAGTTTACAAAATGGGCACGTTTCGAACGTATGGGAGCATTTGCTTATTCGGAGGAAGAAGGAACTTACAGTGCCATCCATTATGCAGACAACATCAGTCATGAAGTCAAGCAGAAACGTTTGGATAAACTGATGGCTTTGCAACAGGAAATCAGCGCAGATATAGCAGCTTCAAAGGTTGGCAAAGTGTTTAAGGTCATAATCGACAGGAAAGAAGGCGATTATTATATAGGTAGAACTGAGTTTAGTTCCCCAGAGGTAGACCCGGAGGTACTTATTCCTGTAACAGGGAAAAAGTTGCGTACAGGTTCATTCTATAATGTGCGGATAACAGATTCAGAGGAATTTGATTTATATGGGGTTGTTATATAAGTAGGTGATGTTGGCTTTTATATTTTATCCATAATGAACAATAAAGGTCTTATTACAGAATTGTCCAGGCGGACAGGATACACGCAGGATGATACGCAAAAGATGGTTAATACCATTATTGATGCGATGAACGATGCTTTTCAACGCGGTGATGTCGTGTCTATACCGAGGTTCGGTACTTTTGAGGTAAAGAAACGTTTTGAGCGTATTGTCGTAAATCCAGCCACAAAGCAGCGTATGCTAGTTCCTCCAAAATTAGTCCTCAATTTTAAGCCAATGGCATCCATTAAGGAAAAGTTGAAGAAAGGAGGACAGATTGATGGCTAAGGTTTCCATACAAGATATGGCGTTTGCCATAGTTGCAAAATATGGTTTGTCGCAAAATGAAGCAGAGGATTTTGTTTCAGCATTGTTTGATATAGTCAACGAAGGTCTGCATAGCGACAAGGTTGCCAAAGTTAAAGGACTGGGAACGTTTAAAGTAATAGGCGTGCGCGACCGTGAAAGTGTGAATGTAAATACAGGTGAACGTGTCGTTATTGAAGGTCATGACAAGATAACTTTCACGCCGGATGCCGTCATGCGTGATTTGGTCAACAAACCTTTTGCCCAGTTTGAAACTGTTGTTTTGAACGAGGGTGTCGATTTGGAAGAAATGGGTAAAGTGTTGGAGGCTGATGATAATGACGCATTGACAGATGACGCGGAGCAAGAATTAGCTGAAACAGTGCGGTCAGTACAGCCTGTTAGTGAAGAGGAAACAGCAGACGATGCACCTGATACTGTTGATGTTATTGGCAGCAACGACGGCGTGGACATACCTTCAAATCCTGTGGAAGATGTCGCGTTGAAAACTGAACAGCCTGTGGTTGACATACCAACTTTACCAGAACAGGCTGTTGAAGACGAAAAACAGGATTTTGACGATAGAGCAGTTACAGACGAAGATGTTGCCGAAACTTCAGACAGTGACAACTGTAACGGTAAGCCTCGCCGTTGGTGGGTGCTGTCCGTCCTTATAGCTTTTGTTGTAGGAGTTGCTGCCTTTGCTGCCGGTTTCTATTTTGGGCGTGGTTCAGTTGTGTCTGTTGAACCTGTGATAAGGCCCAAAACTGTATCTGTTGCAAGTAAGCCTTTGGCAACGGTTGACACGCCGCGTGTCAAAGCGGTGCAAGATACGGTAAAGGTTGGACAATCAAAGGACTCTTTGAACGTGTCTACGCCAAAGAAAGACGTGACGGCGGAAGTTGTTGACAAGGATATGCCAACCGTAGTTTCGCAAGAACTGCGTAATGCCAAGGCTATGGTCAATACTGGTGCATACCGGATTATTGGTACTGATAGGGTTGTGACGGTAAAACCAGGTGAAACCCTTAAGGGCATTTCCAAGTTTTATCTTGGTGACGGTATGGAGTGTTATGTTCAGGTGCATAACGGCATAGCAGAAGTAAAGGAAGGCATGAAACTGAAAATTCCCAAATTGAAGAATAAGTTGAAGAAGTAGTAATTTAGGAAATAGTATAATTAACAGGACCGACTTGGATGATGATGATTTTGCTTATGGCATTGTCTTTCCAAGTCGGTTTTTTATATGGAGGCTAACCGCTTGCTACAGTTGTGAGTATAGAAAACAAATAAACGCCAAATAGTTGATTAATAACTATTTAGCGTTTATTTGTGTGACCCCGACAGGATTCAAACCTGTAACCTTCTGATCCGTAGTCAGATGCTCTATTCAGTTGAGCCACGGGGCCTTTCCCTTAATTGCGATGCAAAGGTACGCGTTTTTTTTGTAACTGCCAAATGTTTTTCCGTCTTTTTTCAAGAAAACTTTGTTTTTTGTGTGAAAATAAACTGTTTTGTATGGAAATACGGGAAAGATACGTATTACATTGGCTTCTTGTTGTTGTGCCGCTTGCATGTACCGTTATAAATAAAAAGCCGGTGGATGCGTCTGTTCTGCATCCACCGGCTTTAGGGTATGTAATATGAAAATATTATCTTATGCGGTCTGCTGAGCGTACAAGTGCTTCGTCGGCCAATATGGCCTTTCTTGCCATGAAGTGAAGCACCATTGATACGGCCGGGAGGGCTGACGGAATGAAGATATTGAAACCGCCTGCGGCTTCTTTGGTGTTTAGCGTCATGGCAGCCATAACGACATACCATCCTAAAAGAAGCAGGATATTGAACATGCAGAAGCGGCTTTGCACCATCCTGTTCTTGTATGAGAATATCGCGATTAACGATATAGGGCAAGTTACGAGCAGTATGGCGAACAGCGCCCATACTGAAAAATCATGGACACCGTCCGGGCGTACTATCCACAGGTTGTACATTATGGAACTGCCTCCCAGTGCGTTTCCTGCCGTGAATTGTCCCAATGGCAGACACAGGCATACAATAACCGAGATTACCGCCAGCAACAAGAACAATGTCTGTTTACGCTGTATCATCACGCTTCTTTTACGTTGTCCTTCTGCGTGTCGCGCCAGTATACGTTGCCGTCAAGAAACTCTTGAGTAGCCAGGAGCGTAGGTTTCGGCAGCTTTTCGTAATACCTTGATATTTCTATTTGTTCCCTGTTCTCGAAAACTTCCTCAAGACTGTCGTTGTAAGACGCAAATTCCGCGAGCTTTTTGCTCAAGTCCTGCTTTATTTCAACGGAAATCTGGTTTGCGCGTTTTGAGATGATGGCAACACTTTCGTAGATGTTTCCTGTTTCCTCGCACAGCTCCATGATGTTGTGGGTCACTGTGTTTGTAGGGGCTTTTGACTTCTTATAATCCATTTCCTTATATTAGTTTTATGCTTTCTTGTAATCACTCACCAGTATATTTCTTGCAAGATGCAATATATTTCTCGGCCAGTTTTTTGTTTTTCGACTCCGGGAACTCGTTTATGAAGCCGTAGCATTCGTCTTCGGCATCGCGGTATCGGTCAAGTTTCTTTTCCTCGACGCTCTGTTCAGCCAGTTCAAATTTGCTCTTCATTATGAGCAGTGCGAAGTCCTCGCGCAGTGCGCTGTACGGATAGTCGTTGATGGCGTTCTGCGCGGTTATGATACATGCCTCGTAGTTACTGCCTCCGCTGGTGCAGTTGCCGAAGTAAGTGCCGAGATTGTAGTACAGCTCCGCCGAGTACAGCTCTTTCTTCACGAGCTTGTCCTGCAGTTCGAACAGGCGGCCTTGCGCCTTGTCCTTCAGCTTGGCTTCCGGGTAAATGTCAAGATATTCCTGGAAAGCCGCGATGGAGTTTACGGTCTGCGTCTGGTCGAGCCTTGGCTCGGGCGTGCTCATGTATAGGCTTTCACCTATATAAAACGATGCCATTTCGGCGTATATGCCTTTAGGATATGACTGGCGGTATTTTTTGAATGTCATGGCCGCGCCTTCATAATCCATGTCGCAATACTGCGCCATGGCGAGCATGTAAAGGCTTTCCTCGGCGTTGTCAGTACCTTTCTGTATTGTTACCAGTTCCTGCAATAGTGCTATGGCTTGGGCATATTTGCCACGTGCGAAGCATTCTTTTGCATATTCGTATTTGTAAGCGTAGTTCTGGGATTTGTACACTTGGTTGAATTCGTGTGCGCACCCTGAAAACAATATTACGGCCAATATCGGGATAAGAACTTTCTTCTTCATAAAATTCCGCATTTGGCTGCAAAAATACACATTATCTTATAATTGGCAAAGCTTTGTTCCCGATTTTAAGAAAAAATTGTTTTTATACTTGCCTTTTTTGTCGATGAATGGAATAATGGTTAACTTTGCAGCCGATATACAGGGCGTGCTGCACCGTGAAAGACGGCCTTTCGGCTTGCAATATGCTGTCTTTCAGACGGTAAAAGGCCGTCTTTTACAATGCAAAAGGCCATCTTTTGCAAGACGGTTTGTAACGCTCTGAACATCAGGATATTACAAGAGCTTGTCGGAATGGCACTTGTCCGCTTGTCCCTCGTCTGATTGTCAACTGAAAATAAAACAATGAGCGACTTCAAACTTATATCCGAATACAGTCCCACGGGCGACCAGCCCGAGGCCATACGTCAGCTTACTGACGGCGTGCTGGCAGGCGATGCCGCGCAGGTGCTTCTCGGCGTTACCGGTTCGGGCAAGACGTTCACCATCGCGAACGTAATAGCCAATGTGAACAAACCAACGCTCATATTGAGCCACAACAAGACGCTGGCCGCACAGCTGTACAGCGAGATGAAGTCGTTTTTCCCCGACAACGCCGTAGAGTATTACGTTTCTTACTATGACTATTACCAGCCCGAGGCGTACCTGCCGCAGACCGACACGTACATAGAGAAAGACCTTGCCATCAACGAGGAGATTGACCGCCTGCGTCTGTCGGCCGTGTCGTCGCTGCTATCAGGCAGGAAGGATGTTGTAGTTGTGTCTTCCGTGTCGTGCATATACGGCATGGGCGGCCCTGTTGAGATGGCCAAGAGTGTTATTTCCGTAAGACGCGGCCAGCGGCTCGACCGCAACGCCTTCCTGCGTAGCCTTGTCAACGCCCTTTACGTGCGCAACGACATAGAGCTGAAGCGTGGCAACTTCCGCGTGAAGGGCGACACGGTGGACATCTTCATGGCGTATAGCGACAATGTGCTGCGTGTGTCGTTCTGGGATGACGAGGTCGATTCAATCGAAGAAATCGACTCCGTCAGCTTCCACCGCTTGGCTTCGTTCGATGAATATCAGGTCTATCCGGCCAACCTCTTCGTCACATCCAAGGAGCAGACGGAAATCGCCATACGCGAAATACAGGATGACCTTACAAAACAGATAGATTACTTCAACGAAATTGGCGATACCATTAAGGCTCAACGCATTAAGGAACGTGTGGAGTATGACATGGAGATGATTAAAGAGCTTGGTCATTGCTCCGGCATTGAAAACTATTCGCGCTACTTCGACGGCCGCCAGCCAGGGCAGAAGCCGTACTGCCTGCTCGACTTTTTCCCGAAGGACTACCTGCTCGTAATCGACGAGAGCCATGTCAGCGTGCCTCAAATCAGTGCGATGTACGGCGGCGACCGCGCCCGCAAGACAAACCTCGTAGAGTATGGTTTCCGTCTTCCTGCGGCGTTCGACAACCGCCCCCTGACCTTCGACGAGTTCCACTCGATGCTCCATCAGGTAATCTATGTCTCGGCTACGCCTGCCGATTACGAGCTGGCCGAGGCCGGCGGAGTGGTGGTGGAGCAGGTAATCCGCCCTACGGGGCTGCTCGACCCCGAAATAGAGGTGCGCCCCAGCGAGAACCAGATAGACGACCTCATGGAGGAAATACTGCTGCGCAATGAGCGCGGAGAGCGCACATTGGTTACCACTCTTACAAAACGCATGGCCGAGGAGCTTACCGAATACCTGCTGAACCACGACATCCGAGCCAACTACATACACAGCGACGTCGCCACGCTCGACCGTGTGAAAATCATGAACGACCTGCGCGAGGGGCTGTTCGACGTGCTCGTAGGTGTCAACCTGCTGCGCGAGGGCTTGGATTTGCCCGAAGTGTCGCTCGTGGCAATCCTCGATGCCGACAAGGAGGGCTTCCTCCGCTCGCATCGCTCGCTGACGCAGACGGCTGGCCGCGCCGCCCGCAACGTTAACGGCAAGGTAATCATGTATGCCGACAAAATAACGGCCAGCATGCAGCTTACCATCGACGAGACCCTGCGCCGCCGCGAAAAGCAGCTGCATTACAATGAACTTCACCACATCACTCCGCGCCAAATCACCAAGGACATCAAGCGTAACGCCCTCGGCACAGCACCCGTCGAGGCGGAGGCGGCCAAGACTTCGCCGAAGTACAAGCCATACATAGAGGAGGAGCACGTGGCCTTCGCCGCCGACCCCATCGTGCAGACTATGAGCCGCGAGCAGCTTGAGAAGAGCATTGCCAACACCACACGCCTGATGAAGAAGGCCGCCAAGGAGCTTGACTTCATACAGGCGGCGCAGTTCCGCGACGAACTGCTTAGGTTGCAACGCATGTTGGAAGAGAAAGACAAATGATTATTAAATATGAATGTAATGGCTGTTTGTTGGATGTTATGCTGATATTGAAAAAAGACACTGTCCAAAATTTTGTGTAAATGGAAACAGGATTCAGTTATAAGTTTCTTCCTATATCTGGATTCTGTTTTCAAAGATAAGCATAAACTGGTTCATAATCAA